>PJUJ01000359.1_pt1 | contig 24417 bp, 17 predicted proteins | sample 1512321 | NCBI WGS metagenome assembly PJUJ01 (sample SAMN08177669, study PRJNA422409) | Feces metagenome, whole genome shotgun sequencing project. | isolation source: Chicken feces enriched on filter paper: beechwood xylan treatment | host: Gallus gallus | place: USA: Madison | collected 2015-01-15 | reverse complement strand
TAAGGACAATTAATAAACAATCTTCCAGAAATCCCTAAAACAAAAATGACTGAGTAAGCTTAATACTATACTCAGTCATTTTTTTAAGTCTCTTAAAAAAATAGAAACTTTTTCAGTGCCCTCTCATTTGATTGGGATTTTTTGTTTTACTAATCCGAATTATGGATTATTTAGCTGAATATCTATCAATATGGAATTGAACTAAATCGTCAATTGGTGAACGTAAGATTTTACCTACTTTCATGCCGTATTGAGTTGCTTTATCTTCTAATACATTGCGGAAATTGTAACCAACAGAACCTATACAATTGAAAGTATAACTTTGATAGTTAGGGTATTTGCTTACTAAGTTGCTGAAAAATGCTTCGAAAGCGTCGTCAACAATCTTACGTGTATATTCGATATTTACATTATTGTCATATACAAATTTACTGAAGCTAGCACAGAAACGATTTGCTAATGGCTTAGTGTATACACTATCCATAATCTCATCTTTTGTTAATTTGTACGTATTATAAAATACTTCAGCTACATCCTCAGGCATTAAATCACGAACAAAATCTGTCAATAATTTTTTACCAATGTAAGAACCAGAACCTTCATCACCTAAGATATAAGCTGCGGAACTAATATTGTGCGTAATTTTTTCACCGTCGTAGATACAAGTGTTAGTTCCTGTTCCCAAAATTGCAGCAAAACCAGTTTCTTTACCTAAAAGAGCTCTAGCAGCGGCTAATAAATCGTGACCGATTTCGATTTTAGCGTTAGGGAAAAGTTCACGAAATGCATCCGAAACGATTTTTGCTTTCTCATCGTTGTGAACACCTGCACCATAGTAATTTACTTCTTGAATTTTATCTAAAGGTAAATCATTTGGCAAGCCTTTTTTAAGAGAGCTTACGATATAATCACTGTCAACAAAGTAAGGATTGTATCCTTCTGTGTTGAAATAGATCTTCTTTTGATTGTCGTCTAATAGGCACCAATTGGTCTTGGTTGATCCGCCATCTGCAATAATGATCATTATTAGTTTATTTTAGTATAGTTATTCAAAATTATATCTCTCGAAGATACATTTTTATTCCTAAAAACAATAGCGTTTATAAATTTTATTTTTAATAAGTTTTTAAATAAACTTAAAAAACCGCGTTATTTCACAATAAACGCGGTTTTTTTATTTTTACACTTAGTGTAAAAAGTACAATTACTAACTCTTAATGACTAGATGAACCTTCGATATGTTCGATGTCAATATTCTGTTTTTTCAAAAATCCTTTCACCAAAATGGCAAAAAGAATAATATAAGCAAATCCTATTACTGGTATAATATAAGAATTATGAATGCCAATAATATCAGCTAATTTTCCTTGAATAGGAGGGATGATACCACCACCTAAAATCATCATTACTAAAAATGCTGAGCCTTGCTCAGTATATTTTCCAATACCCACAATGGATAATGCGAATATTGAACCCCACATAATGGAGCAAGCTAAACCACCAGTCAAGAATGCATAAATCGCAACAGTTCCAGAAGTCAATAATCCAACAACCATTGCAGCCAAACCTAAAGTTCCGAAGATAACTAATGTCGCTACAGGTTTCTCTTTACTAATAAAGAAAGCTACTACCTGAATAGCAATACAAATCGCAAAGAAATATAAATGCGACATATTAAAGCCTGCAATCGTATTTACCGATAATACAACTATAAATGCTATAAAAGGTACTAAAGCAGTAAGAATTTTCTTTGTTTTATTAGCAAAATTAAATGCTGTTATGGCTCCAGCCCAGCGTCCGATCATCATTCCACCCCAATACATTGATATATAAGGTGTGATTTCTGAAGATTGTAAATTTCCAAACTCCTCAAGTGTCAACAATTCCCCAAGATTACTGCCAATTGCAACTTCTATTCCTACATAAACAAATAGTGCTAGCATACCTAATACAAGCTGAGGATATTTCATTGCTCCCCAACCTTGTGGTGCAGATTGCGCTTTACGATAAGCAAAAATAATAGAACCCACCACTGCTAATAAAGCTCCGAATAGTAATGCCATTCGCTTTAATTCAAGCGGATGAGCGAGCTCTTTAACTTGTGCTTTTAAACTTTCAATGACCGAACTATCTGTTGCAGCACTGATTTGTGTATTAATAGCTTCAATCTGTAAAGCAGTCTCGCTTTTGTAACTTAAGAATACAGGTGTAAATAAAATAGCTAACAGCACCGTCATTAAGATTAAAATGTTCTGTGCTTTATTTGCTTTTTCCATAGGCTCGTTATTGAGCCCTGGAGGTACTTTTTTGGAAAAGTTAAATAATGCTGCCGCAAAAATGAAAAGTAATCCAACAGCAATATAGAGATAGACCACCTTGTTTAAAGGTAAACTGGAGATTTCGGAATCGGACATAGGTTCAAAAGTTCCGAATAGTGCATATCCAATAACTAAAGGACCAATCGTCGTACCAAATGAGTTGACAGCACCTCCCAAATTGACGCGTGATGCTCCTGTTTTGGAGTCTCCCAATAATACCGCAAATGGGTTAGCAGCAGTTTGTTGTAACGAAAATCCTAATGCTACAATAAAAAGTCCTATCAACATTCCTAAATAAATGTTTACTTCTACGGCAACAATCATTGCAGCTGCACCAAAAGCCGAAAAGAGTAATCCGTATACGATACTTTTCTTATATCCCCATTTGCCTACTAAGTCTTTTCCTGATAATGTGCCAAAAATAAATAGCGCGAGCGCACCAATATAGTACGCGCTATAAAAAGCAAAGTCTATTAATTGTGACTGAAATTGATCCAGATGGAAATAATTTTTACAGAATGGAATAAAAATACTGTTTCCTGCGGCAATAAAACCCCAAAAGAAGAACACAACTATAAGTGTATAGAGTGCTGGATAATTAGTTGGCTTGTTACTTTCCCTCATAATTTATAAATTCATGATACCTTAATATGGTATAAACGTACGAAAAAAACTTTATTATTATAATTGGTAAAACAATTTAGTTGGTGTAAAAATGCATATTTTTTTTAATTCCTATATTATTTTATTACTTTTTTTTTGAAAATTCATTTGTAATAGTTTTCTTTGTGCATTCTCAAATTTATCCTAGTTCATAATTTATCTATTTCGAAAATCAGTTGTAGGGATTGTGAGCAAGTCAAATTTTCAAATCTTTTTATAAGGATCATTGTAAATTATTAGGTTAGATTTCAAAATTGAAAATCCAAAAAGATATAATCATAATTCAATATTAATGAATATCAACGAATTGAATTCAAAGCTCGTGTCCGAATTGCGCGAGATAGGAAAGGTGTTAGGTATTGTTGACGTAGAAAAGCTTCGTAAACAAGAACTCATCGACAAAATTTCAGAGATTGCTCAACAATCTGATACTGAAGAAAAAAAAGAGGTAGTAGAGGAAGAGTCAGTAGCTGCTGAATCTGCAGATCATGCGCCTAGAAAAAGAACGAGAACTTTAAAAACGGAGCCTGTAGCGATTACCAAACGAGTGAGAACAGAAGAAGAGCCATCTTTATTTAGTTCAGAATCATCCGAACCAAAAGCTCCTGTTGCGCAAACATCTACTCCTGAACCTCCAGCAGAACCCAAAAAAGATTCATCCAATACAGATTTTGATAATGTAATCATCAACGAAGGGGTGTTAGAAATTATGCCTGATGGCTACGGTTTCTTACGTTCTTCGGATTATAATTATTTAACGTCACCGGATGATATATATGTTTCTCAGTCTCAAATCAAATTATTTGGTTTGAAAACAGGTGATAATGTAAGAGGTTGTATCCGTCCTCCAAAAGAAGGTGAAAAGTATTTCCCATTGGTGCGTATAGAATCGATCAATGGTCAGAATCCTGCCGAAATCAGAGACCGTGTGCCTTTTGATTTCTTGACACCATTATTCCCTGATGAAAAATTAAATTTAGATTTAGGTGCGAATAATTATTCTACACGTATAATGGATTTGTTTACACCGATTGGTAAAGGTCAACGTGGTCTTATCGTGGCTCAGCCAAAAACGGGTAAAACAAATTTATTAAAAGAAGTAGCAAACGCTATCGCTAAAAATCACCCTGAGGTATATTTGATTATCTTATTAATCGATGAGCGTCCAGAAGAGGTGACGGATATGGCGAGATCTGTACGTGCTGAGGTAGTATCGTCTACATTTGATGAGCCTGCAGACAGACACGTGAAAATTGCCAATATCGTATTAGAGAAAGCAAAACGTATGGTAGAATGTGGTCATGATGTAGTGATCTTATTGGATTCAATTACACGTTTGGCTCGCGCGTACAATACTGTAGCTCCTGCTTCTGGTAAAATCTTATCCGGTGGTGTGGATGCGAATGCATTACATAAACCAAAACGTTTCTTTGGTGCTGCGCGTAATATCGAAAATGGTGGTTCATTGACGATTTTGGCTACAGCATTGACAGATACAGGTTCTAAAATGGATGATGTAATCTTTGAAGAATTCAAAGGTACAGGTAACATGGAATTACAACTAGATCGTAAATTAGCGAACAAACGCTTATTCCCTGCTATCGACTTGACAGCATCTTCTACACGTCGTGATGATCTATTGATGGATAGAGAAGCATTACAACGTCTATGGGTATTGCGTAATCACTTATCAGATATGAATTCTACAGAAGCTATGGAATTCTTATTACAACAATTGCGTGGAACACGTTCAAATGAAGAGTTTTTGATGAGTATGAATGGATAATTCATATTTAATTGATATTTTTAAGCCGTCTAACTATTAGACGGCTTTTTATTTTTATAATGAGGAAATATATACCGAATACGATTACATCGTTGAATTTGTTTAGTGGATGTGTAGGCATTTTATTTGTGTTGAAGGGAGACTATCTATCAGCTTTTTACTGTGTACTTGCGTCAGGTATTTTTGATTTTTTTGATGGGCTAGTTGCTCGCTTATTAAAAGTCAAATCTTTAATAGGCAAGGAGTTGGATTCTCTAGCTGATGTAATTAGTTTTGGTTTTTTACCTGGAACTATTGTTTTTACAATGCTTCGTGAGGTAAGTTCTTTAGAATATTTGCCTTATTTAGGGTTTTTAATTACTGTATTTTCTGCATTACGTCTTGCGAAATTTAATATTGACGAACGTCAAACCTCGGATTTCATTGGCGTAAATACGCCTATGAATACGTTTTTGATTGTTTCATTGCCGTTTATAGGCCAAATATATCCACAATACATATACAATGTGTATGTGTTAATCAGTATTGCAATAGTTACAAGCCTATTGCTGGTTTCGGAATTAAAGCTTTTCTCTATGAAATTAAGTTCCTTGAAGTGGGAGCTTAATAAGTATAAGTATATATTTTTGATTGTGTCACTGATTCTTGTACTAGGTTTGAAGATTTTAGCGATTCCAGTGGTCTTTGTGCTGTATATCTTCTTTTCAGTGTTACATTTTAGAACCACAGAAAGTTAAGACTTTTGTCTAATAATTTTCTCAATTTGATCTACCCAAATTTTTACAAAGGCTGCGCATTCATAGTTTTCTTCATTTGCGAATTGTAACATGGTTCGGTACAATGTGTCGTACATTTCGCCATACTCTGGGAAATAACCATAAACATCTTTGAAATCGTTGATAATGTCAATGATGTGGCAATGCGTATCGTATTCAATGAATTTAGTTTGGTAGATTTTATTCGTAATAATAGGAGATTTCTCTTCATTATACCCATTCATTATGAATACATCACATTGTTTTTCGAACCTTTTGCGAATAGATTTTAATTCATCTTGGATAATACTACGCTTGTTTAGAAGGTGTTCGTAAATTGTAATTAATTCTTCTTGAACCTCCGCTTCTTTAGAAATAATTGCCATATTTTTCAGGATTGATGTGTACAATTCTAAACAATATAGCAATTAAAATTGTTTTTGTAAAGTATTGATTTTTAAATATTTGATTAATAACTATAGCTTAAGCTGAAAGTCGGACTGAATTTATTCGAAGCGCGTAAATCATTTAAGTACGTGCCTAAAACGCTAAAAGTAAATAATGGCTCATTATATTTAAATAGATTAAAATCAAAATTTAATCCTGCGCTAATAGTTTTGGGTGCTAGTGAGGCGTCATGTATATTTAGATAATCCGCTGATACTTGTCCATGAATTCGTTTTATATACGCCAGTTGTCCAATAGTCCAGTCTGGATAAAGTAGTGGTAGTCTATAATCAAATAGCAGTGTATTTTTGACTAAATAATTCGGAAGGAAAGAAAATCCATCAGGTAATGGAATATCATAATTTCCTCTAAATACGCCGCTAGCTTGCTGTATACCAAGACGTGTTTGGAAGCTGTGGTTTAAGACGATCCCTGGAAAATAGAAATTTGCTCGCAATGCCCAAGAATTATTGTCTGCATTTTCAAAGGGCATATGTCTGTAGATAAAATTAAAATTTTGTCCCCACCGTGGAGCCAAGTCCATTGTACTTAACATGGTATTTCTATTAAAGTAGGCTTGATAATTCAAAGGGAAGCGAATTTGATCCACAAAATTTCGAAGATTATTAACACTTAAATCGTAGCGTTTGATATAATACGTTCCAAAATTTACACCATACGAATACGTGATATTGCCTCTGTAAATGCTAAAAGGCAATTGAATGTCTGTGGTTACTTGATGATATCTAAAATCAAATCGTAAACTATCCTTGCCATTCGATGTCTTAGCAATTCCGAAATTCCCCGAATTTTTATACCCCACCGTGAATTTCGGGTAGTAACGTTGATAAGTTAATTCAGCCAAATAAGCATTTTTGTTAAGCTCTACTTCACGCTCGTAACCTAATTTGATACGTGTGGTGTTCAACACATCATTAGAAAGCCAGTAAATTCCTGGTTTATAATTGTCAAAACTCTCAAAATTATTCGCACTTAAAGTTAAGCTGTGAAAATTGATACTATTTTTTAATACACTATATGGTTTAATAGCTGAACTATAATCCACATCAGAGCTGATCGTATCATATTGAAAGGAGTTTTGCTGTGGATAAAGCGTTCTAGCTGGTTCTAAACTAGCTGATTTAAAATCAAAATCTTCTAATTTAAGGCTGTTAACTTTGAGTCCTTTCACAGTAAAATCATTAAACCAAAGAGTTCCATTGGCATAGTATGGATTGAAAGCTCCGAATTTACTCTCAGTTATTTTAGATATTATCCCTTTTTCTAACATAAAAAGATCGTCTTTGCCAGATTGATTTGCTTTGAAAATAATATTGTCCTTAACATAGATTGGACGTTCCAACTGCAAATTTGACCACGAAAGCAACTCTTTCATAGCTTTCGTTTCTAGGTCTATTTCAATCAAATTAGTTCCTCTTTGGTCTACGGAAATGGCTACGATTTTATTTGAATTCTCGTTGAAATAAGGCTGTTGAATATGCATATTTGAAGGCAAAGCAATGCTGTCAATTTTATTTCCACTATTGGGATCTAGTATCGCAAGGGAACTCTCATTGTCTAAATTTACTTCTACACAAACCAATTTTGATAGGTCATTAGATAGGATCGGGGTGTAGAATCTACTGTCTTTCGTGAGCGTTTTTTTAACTCCTGTTAGTGTGTTATAGATGTTTATTACATTATAAGTATGCTTCGAAAAACGTGCGTCTTTGCGGTATTCATCCCAAGTTATCAGGTGATTTTTGATATGAAAATACGGCATTATTTGAGCTCCAATTTTCAAAACTTCCTCTGTTTTTTCAGGCGAATTCGGGTTGAATTTTATAATTCTTGGTGTGCGTTGGTTGTTCTTTTGAAGAGCATATACCCCGTGATTTTCGAGCTGGGGCAAGAAGTAATCTGTAGGGTATTTGTCATCAAAAGTGATGGGCTCTCCTAGGTTGCTGGTCGGATTTTCGGTCCATTTTTTCTCTAAATTTTCGATGGTATTTGTAAAAAGTTTACTCGCTTTACCGCCATAATATTTCTTCAAAGCACGCTGAAAATTGAATGGACGGAGTAATTTTCCGTTCATTTCTTCGTAGATTTTGGAGTTGATTTGCGCGTCTTTCTCATACATTTCGCTATTCATAAAATAGCCAATAGTGTAATAACTTGGAACTATATCTTTGAAAGAACCGTGTACATATTTGCTAAAACTGTATGTTTTTTGAGACTGAATATTGGTTCTTAATTCCATGTCCCAAGAGCTTAAACGTCCTCTTCCTCCCGTCGAAAATAGTGTTTCATGTAGCGTTGCGTCACCTTCGTAATACCAAGATGGAAGGTTGATTCCGAAGAAAGCAAGAGCTAAAAGTTCGCCAAAAGGCTTTCTTATGTTTCCTGTCAATTTGTCAAATTGAGCGACGTGTTGCAGTTCATGGAGAGCTAAGTTGGGAAGCCATTCTTGGTTGTCCGCTAAACAAGAAGGCGTAGAAAAAAGTTCAGATTTTCGAGGTGCTAATTGCACAAAACCGTTTTGCTGTATATGATTTTGTTGTACAATTATGTTGATCTTTCTTGGTTTCTCATTCAAGTTTAATTCCGCAAATTTAATGTAGGTCTCTATTTGTTGGGCTAGGAGAGTAGCTGATTCATTAAACTCTTTAGGGAATATAAGTCTGAAATTATCCGTGTTTATTTCATTCCATTTTACTTTAAAATGGGGTTGAGAGTTGTTAAAAATTTGTGCTTTTGTTTCTTGTAAACAAATAGTTGATAGTAATATATATAAAGTATTGATTATTAATTTATTTAATACTTTGTTTTTTTTCATATTTAGTATTTGCTAATTTTATTAGTAATTTTTTGGTTTTTATATTTATTTTTTATTTATATTAAATTATATAAACAATTGATTTTGTGAAATTTATTTTGTTTTTCTTTTTGCTTGTTTTAAGTTATTTTTAATGATAATTGTGGTTTAAAGACTTCCTTTAAATTAGTCAAAAACACTCATTGAAGACGATTTACTAAAGTACATTTTTTCTACGTAAATCCTTTCAAAATCTTTTGGCATACTATTCATTTTGTACAAAAGTAGTTTCTGAGGGACTCGATTAATTATAAGGAATATTCTCTTGAAGTTTGAGTTGTAGTCCAGCACAATAAAATAGAAACGATATGACTTTTATCTGTTTTTAGTTTTGAAGGAATAAGCAGTACTCTTTAAAACTTCTCATCCATTTTGTACTGAGCATTGTTCTATATAAAAAGGATGGATTTTTTACTGACAAAATGGCATTTTGACAATGTAAATCACGTTGATCGATTAACAAAAAAAGATTATATTTTTTGCGAGAAAAAAACGACTTTTGCATCAGAACTAAAGTCTGACACCAATGTAGGGAAATCATAATCGGAGGAGCAAAATGGAAGAATTGGAAATGCATGTCGCAACACTCGAGCAGCTAATTGAAGATGGAAACAATCTTGAGTTGGCGGAATATTTGAATGAGCTCAATATTTCAGATGTGGAGGAGTTGATCGACGAACTTCCAGAACATGGACCTCTATTTATCGAAACCCTAGATTTGAACCGCGCTGTAAATGTATTTCGGATTTTAGATTTCCCCACCCAAGAACGTATCCTTAAAAAGATTTCTGCCAATAAAGTTCGTGAGATTTTGAACACGATGCCGCCCGATGACCGTACTTCATTTTTCGGTGAATTGAAAGGCGATGTGGTGAAACGTTTGATCACTTTATTGACACCAGAAGAGCGTAAGGAAGCGCTTTCACTTTTGGGGTATCCAGAGGATAGTGTCGGACGTCTGATGACACCTGATTACATTACTGTAAAAGAGCATTGGACGATCAACAGAATTTTGGATCATATTCGTCGATATGGTGGAGCTTCTGAGACGATTGATGTATTATATGTCATCGATTCAGATGGTCGATTGATCGACGATATTCGAATCAAAGATATCCTTTTGGCGGAGCCAGAATCACAAGTTGGAGAGTTAATTGATAATCGACTGATTTCTCTAAATGCAAATGACCCGCAAGAAGAAGCAGTCACGGTGTTCCGGATGAATAATCGTGTGGCACTTCCTGTTGTTGACGAGCAAGGTATCATGCTAGGAATCGTTACGATTGATGATATCCTTTGGGTAGCAAACGAAGAGTATACTGAAGACATGCAACGCTTCGGGGGTACGGAGGCTTTGGATGAGCCATATTTGGATGTTACTATCATGCACTTGGTGAAAAAACGTGCAGGTTGGTTAATTGTTCTTTTTCTTGGTCAATTATTGACAACAACGGTTATTGATCATTTTGAGTCCCAATTGGCGAGCGCTATTGTATTATTTGCCTTAATGCCATTGATAATGTCAAGTGGAGGTAATAGTGGCTCACAAGCTTCGACATTGATTATTCAAGCTATGGCTATGGGGGAAGTCACTCTTACGGACTGGTGGCGTGTAATGCGTAGGGAATTTTTATCAGGAACTATTCTTGGATTAATCTTAGGTACTCTGGGGTTCATACGAATTGGCACGTGGCAACTTTTTTCAGCATATTATGGCGAGCACTGGGTACTTATTGGGTTAGTAATTAGTTTCTCCCTAATAGGTGTAGTACTTTGGGGATCGGTTGTCGGATCTATGCTTCCCTTCCTTTTGCGTAAGCTAGGAGCGGATCCCGCGAGTTCTTCTGCACCATTTGTATCTACATTGGTAGACGTAACAGGGCTACTTATATACTTTACATTCGCCACATTGCTTTTAAAAGGTGTTTTGTTGTAAAATATTCTTATTGGGAATGAATGAGTTGTAAAAAACCTTAAAAAAATGTTTGGAGAACTCTTAAAATCTTCCGATAATTGCATCACCGAAACGGAAACGAAGTAGGTTAAATTCTTCCTTAGCTCAGCTGGTTAGAGCATCTGACTGTTAATCAGAGGGTCCTTGGTTCGAGCCCAAGAGGGAGAGCAAAAAAAGTCCAATGTCGTTAGGACTTTCAAGTGTGAAAACTTGACATAATGATTTAACCAGAAACTGTAAAGTTTCAAATTCTTCCTTAGCTCAGCTGGTTAGAGCATCTGACTGTTAATCAGAGGGTCCTTGGTTCGAGCCCAAGAGGAAGAGCAAAATTAAAGCCTTCAATTTTTTGAAGGCTTTTTGCTTTATAATCTTTTCTTTCCAAAATTCTATACTTTATGTTTATTGCGGTATTCTTTAGGCGATATAAGCATTTGCTTTTTGAATAAGCGTGAAAAATAATAAGGGTCGTCTATTCCAATTTTTTTGCAAATTTCTTTTATCGTTAGTTTAGAAAAATAAAGGTATTGGCAGGATAGTTGAATTTTTAATCTTAAAAAATATTGAATAGGTGAATATCCCGTTTGCTCACGGAAGAGTTGTGAATAATGCGTGACTGAATAATTCGTCAAATTAGCTAATTCTTTAATCGAGATTTTCTGGTCCACATTTTCTTTCATATAGGTGATGGATTGATGTATGCTATTTTTTTCGTCTTCTGTGTCATTCCTGCTTTTATATATAAAAGAAGAAATTAACTGTATTAATTGCATGTGTAATAACTCCATTTTATATGCTGTTAAATCGTGTTCAGTTAAATCCATTAAATCCTCCAACAACTTAATTCTAATTGGATCGTATGGTATTTCTATTACGGGATCTAAAAACTCTTCTTTGTAACGCTGGTATAAGGAGTCGCTGTATGCCCCTGTAAAGTGAATCCAATATATACTCCAGGGATTCTTAAGAGAGCTTCCGTATTTGTGTATGCTGTGTTTAGGTAAGATGATGTACGTATTTGCTTTCAGCGAATGAGATTCTTTTTCCAAATTGATGTAACCTTCGCCTTCGGTGCAATATAATAGAATGTATTCTTCGCTTCCTTTTGGGCGAAATCTTTCGTGAGCCAAAGCTTTAGGATATAAACCAATGGCGGTCAAGTATAAATTTTGAGCAAGTATATTTGCCTGCAGATTAGAAATCTCATGAGGTGATAATACATGCATCTTCTGTCCAATAAATCCTTCCGCTATCTTAATACTTGAATTCTTGGTTTTGTCCATTTTTCGTTTATTCTTGGTTGTTTTTTATGGGTTTTATCGTAAGATAGTACATTAATTTCTTTTTTTTATCTATTTATTTTAAGATAATAACCACCTAATTTTACTTAACCAATTATAAACTTATACTACTTATGGAAAACGCGACATACAACAATAAGTATATCCTGGCTATATCTTTTATATCTGCGCTGGGGGGATATCTTTTCGGATTTGATTTTGCCGTAATTTCTGGTGCCTTACCTTTTCTGCGAATTGTATTTGAATTGGATGCCTGGTGGGAAGGTTTTCTAACGGGATCATTAGCGTTAGGTTGTATTGTAGGCTGTTTGGTTGCTGGAAAATTATCTGATTCCTATGGGCGTAAATTTGGACTATTTGGTGCAGCCTTGATATTTGCGATTTCCTCGTTCGGAATGGCTATAGCACCTCAGCTTGAAACTTTTGTGGTAATGCGCTTTCTTTCGGGCATAGGTGTGGGCATGGCTTCGATGTTAAGTCCAATTTATATTGCTGAAATATCACCCCCACAGGTCAGAGGGCGAAATGTTGCTATCAATCAATTAACGATCGTAATAGGGATTTTAATTACTAATCTCGTGAATTATAAACTCTCCAGTCTCGGAGAAGATTCATGGCGTTGGATGTTTGGGCTTGGTGTGGTTCCTTCCTTGTTGTTTTTGATTGGCATCGTTTGGTTGCCCGAAAGTCCGCGATGGCTGATTGCTAAAGGTAGGTTAAAAGAAGCTAGAGCTGTATTGCTTCGATTTGGTAATTCTGCGGTGGTTGAAAAAACAGTGGATGAAGTGGCAAATTCTAATAAAGAAACTTCGCCTATATCATTTAAGGAAGTTTTGCACAAAAGTGTTCGTCCTGCAGTGGTGATTGGTGTGACTTTGGCGATCTTTCAACAATTCTGCGGGATCAATGTGGTGTTCAATTATACCTCAACCATTTTTAAGAGCATAGGCGCCTCATTGGATCAACAACTCTTTGAAACGGTGTCCATAGGAATCGTAAACTTATTGTTTACGCTAGTAGCAATGTGGCAAGTAGATAAATTGGGTAGAAGGCCATTGATGCTAATTGGGTCGTTAGGATTGGCTATCACATATGTTGTGTTAGCATTTCTACTGCAAAATCAAATTAGTTCTGCTTTGGTTTCCATTTTTGTGCTTTTGTCTATAAGTGTGTACGCCACCTCTCTTGCGCCTGTAACATGGGTATTAATTTCTGAAATATTTCCAAATCGGGTAAGAGGTATGGCTACTTCGTTAGCTATGGTAGCACTTTGGTCAGCCTATTTTATATTGGTTTTCACCTTCCCGATACTAGCCGAAAAATTAGGTACATATGGACCATTTTATCTGTATGCTGGAATTTGTGTGTTAGGTTTTGTATTTGTATTGCGCAAAGTCAAAGAGACCAAAGGACAGACACTAGAGGAATTAGAAGGAAATTTTAGACATTAAGCCAGAGACTATATATTATGGAAAATGCTGTAAATATTTGGATAGAAAATATTGTAATTCCGACTTATGGGGTTGGAGCGCCTGACAAAAATCCAATGTTCTTTGAGAAAAGAGTGTATCAAGGAAGTTCGGGAGTCGTATATCCTAATCCTGTGATTGAAAAGATAGAAGATGTAAAAGAAGATAAAACTTACATAGGGTTATTTTTAGAAAATAAGTTTCTAAAAATTCTTGTACTCCCTGAGTTGGGTGGACGCGTGCAGATGGCGTACGACAAAATTCGGAATAGGCATTTCATTTATTACAATCAAGTAATCAAACCAGCACTGGTTGGTCTTGCGGGTCCATGGATTTCGGGGGGTATTGAATTCAATTGGCCCCAGCACCATAGACCTTCTACATTTCAGCCTATCGATTATGATATTGAAATCAATGAAGATGGAAGCAAGACCGTGTGGGTTAATGAAATTGAGCAAATGTTTGGGACAAAGGGCATGGCTGGTTTTACGCTTTATCCAGACAAGGCTTATTTAGAGATTAAGGCACAATTGTACAATCGCACGCCTATTCCACAAACATTTTTGTGGTGGGCAAATCCCGCAGTAAAAGTGAATGACGACTATCAATCCGTATTTCCGCCCGATGTCAATGCTGTATTTGATCATGGAAAGCGTGATGTTTCTGATTTTCCTATTGCGACTGGGGTGTATTACAAAGTAGACTATTCGGCAGGTGCGGATATTTCGCGCTACAAAAATATTCCCGTCCCAACGTCCTATATGGCCATCAATTCGAAATATGATTTTATGGGTGGCTATGAGCACGATACTAAAGCCGGTGTGTTGCATGTGGCAAATCATCATGTAAGTCCGGGAAAGAAACAGTGGACTTGGGGAAATGGTGATTTTGGGATTGCGTGGGATAGAAATTTGACAGATGAGGATGGTCCATATATCGAACTAATGACGGGAATGTATACGGACAATCAGCCTGATTTTAGTTGGCTAAATCCGTATGAAGAGAAAACTTTTACGCAGTATTTTTTGCCTTATGCCGAATTAGGATTAGTAAAAAATGCTACAAAAGACCTCTTGTTGAATGTCGAATTAAATAATCAGCAAGCTAAAATAAAAGTTTATGCGACTTCAGCATTTGAAAATCTGACGCTTCAATTTTTTATTGATGAGAATCTGTTTCATGAAGAAAATTTTAATGTCAATCCTGAGCAGGTATTTTCTTCTCAATTTGAGTTGCGCCAGAATCTAGACCTATCCCAATATTCTGTCAAAATCAGTAATACGCAAAAGGTTTTGTTGGAATATAAATATGATGTTAATGCTATATCTAATGAATTACCTTCTCCAGCAAAGGCAGCCTTGAAACCTTCGGATGTTGAAAATAATGAACAGCTCTATCTTACAGGATTACACCTGGAACAATATCGTCATGCGACTTACAATCCAATAGATTATTACCAAGAGGCATTGGATCGCGATCCAAAGGATGTACGTTGTAATAATGCTACGGGTTTGTGGTATCTACGAAGAGGGAAATTTGAAACCTCTATTCCTTATTTCGAAAAAGCTATTGAAACTTTAATTTCTCGTAATCCAAATCCGTATGACAGTGAACCTTATTACAATATTGGCATAGCTTGTAAAGCTATAGGGAATTTACAAAAAGCGTATGACTCATTCTATAAAGCTATTTGGACTAGCCAGTGGCAAGATGTAGGATTCTTCTCTCTAGCGCAGATTGATATTAGTAACGAAAAATATGAAGAAGCATTGGATCACATTTCCAAATCGCTGGATAGAAATGCTAATAACGGCAAGGCGTATGTGCTCAAATCTTTTGTACTACGAAAATTAAATCGTCTACAAGAAGCCTTGTTGGTTTTGGATGAAGCACTTCGAAGAGATCGTTTTAATTTGGGTGCGCTGTTCGAAAAGATGAATGTACTTGCTGCGCAAAATAAAACTCAGGAATCACAACGTTGTCGAGACAAAATTATCACCTTGTCACGAAATAAAGGGAATAATATGCTTGCCTATGCTAGAGATTATGCGGATGCTGGATTGTATGCAGAAGCTATGAACTTCATTGGATTGCTAGATTCGGAAAGTCGTACGCCTATGACCGAATATTATCTTGCATATTATGCGCAAAAATTGGGTGATATTGAGCAAAGAAATTTTTATTTGAATAATGCTTTTAAACAAGATTCTTATTTGTGTTTTCCAAATGATGTAAACGATATTGCTGTTCTTGAAAATGCTATACAACATAATAATCAGGATCATTTAGCACCTTATTATTTGGGTAATCTTTGGTACGACAAAAGGCGATATGAAGACGCAATTTCTAATTGGGAAGAGTCTATAAAGATTTGTTCTACTTTTCCTACAGCTTATCGTAATCTCGGTATCGCTTACTTTAATAAAAGAGGAAATCAAGAGAAGGCGATTGAATTTTATGAGAAAGCTTTTGCTTTAGATAAGTATGATGCGCGTGTATTAATGGAATTGCATCAATTGTACAAGCGTGTGAATAGAAGCCCAAGCGAAAGATTGCAACTTTTGGAAAATGAATTCACTGTTGTAATGGAACGTGACGATCTGTATTTGGAATATCTTTCATTACATAATTTTTTAGGTGATTCTAAGAAAGCATATTCGCTCATTATGGCTCGAAAATTCCATCCTTGGGAAGGTGGAGAAGGAAAAGTCACGGCTGAATATGTCAATGCGTTGGTTGAAATGGCGAAATCAGCTATTAAAAATAATCAATACACAGTAGCTTTGGGCCTTTTAAGCAAAACACAAAACTTCCCGGAAAATCTTGGTGAAGGTAAATTATACGGGACGCATGATAATGATGTGTTTTATTGGATGGGAAAAGCATTCGAAGGCTTGAATGAAGAATCGCTTGCCAAAGAAAATTTCACAAGAGCAACTTTAGGATTGCGTGAGCCTTCTGCAGCTGTTTTTTATAATGATCAGCAACCTGACAAAATATTTTATCAAGGACTTGCGTTACATGCTTTAGGAGAAAAGAGCGAAGCTCAAGTAGTTTTTTCTAATCTAATTAATTACGGAGAGCAACATATGCAGGACGTCGTTGAAATAGATTATTTTGCCGTATCGTTGCCGAATATGATGACTTTTGACGATGATTTGAATTTGAGAAACAAAATACATTGTTTGTATATTCTTGGATTAGGGCAATTGGGTTTAGGTCAGATTCAAGAAGCAAAAGCATCGTTTGGAGAAGTTCTAATGTTGGATCAGCAACACTTCGGAGCAAAGATTCATATGGCTATGGCAAACGAATATGCATAAACATTAGCCCTTTCATCTGGAAGGTTATGTGTTTTTAAGTTATGTTTGAAACGTATAATCATTTATATTGTCCAAAGGTCGGATTAATTATATTGATGATGCCGTCAACTTTATTTAAGTTTGTTATTATAAGCTGTCTATGTTTAAAGAGGGATTTTTATTCTTAGGAATTTTATAGTGCTTGTTTTTTAATGGTGTTAAAATATTGAATAACGATTGATTTAAAGATAATCTAGGGCCAAATAAATGATAAAATCACATTATATGTTTTTGGATACGGAAGCTTCCGGAGAACCGGTAAGATGGGATGTATCTTCAGTAGACGGAAGTGACTGGCCCTATTTGGTGCAGATTTCTTGGGTAATCTATACTCTTGATGGAAATGAAATCAAGCGGGAAAAACTTTATATTGACGAACAGGATTTTAAAAGCACTTCTTCGGCACTAAAAATTCACAAGATTACGGATCGATTTCGGCAGCAAAATGGTTTTTCACGCCAAGAAGTGTTGAATCGGCTTCTATTTGATTTACAGAAGTACGATCCTTTATTGATTTGCCACTTTTTGAAATTTGACCTTAACTTACTCAAAGTGGAGTTGCGCCGAGCAAAGATTGATTATGATCTAAATCAAATTCCAGCATTCTGTACGATGTTAGCAACAAAATATCTTGCTGGAACACCACACGCGAGACCTCTTCATTTGTCTCAATTATATGCCGTACTTTTCTATAAATCCCTCCAAAATTATCACGACGCTTTATGTGATACCTTAGCGACTGCAGAATGTTTTTTCGAACTTTTCAAAAGTGGATATATAACCGAAAAGACAATTTTGGATCAGATTAAGGAAAGAAAAATAGGTTATGATCATATAAAAGTAGTTTCAAAATAACCCTTTTACGATGAACCGAGTAGAATTTCTAAAAAATATTCCTCCATTTAATTTGCTGTCACTGGAAGTACTTGCTGACTTTGCGGATCTTTTTACTGAAACAAAATATAGCAAAGATACCTTGATTTATCAACAGGAAATCACCAAAATGAAAGGTGTTGATGTCATTGTTAAGGGAAAATACGAGTCTTTTTTTTACGATAAGGAGCATAATAAACGATTGCCCGAATCACATGGCGAAGGCTTTTGTTATGGAGGTATATCCATACTTTTGAACAGAAAGAAATCGTTGCGTACTGTTATTGCTACTAAGGGCACGGTAGTTCTTTCATTAAAACGAAAGTATTTTGCTGGGCTTTGTCAGTCTAACGATGCCTTTTTTCAATATTTCACTGCTGAATATGGACGTCTAATGGCGGATGATGATTTTGCTCATTTTACTAAGGCTCCCCCTTCCTTTGAACAGAGCTATATCGCCGCCGAACAGTTATATTCAAGACGGATAGAAAGTGTAGATGCCCAAGATATATTGTATTGTGATGAACATACGCCAGCATGGCAAGCGGCAACGCTTATGGCGGATCATAAAAGAAGTTGTATCATCGTTCGTAATGGAGCTGGACAGGCAGTCGGGTTTATTACAGATATTACATTGCGAGACAAAATAGTAGCGCAACCTGGATTTGATAACACTGTTGCAGCAAAGGAAATTATGGACACCCCAGTGGTGACCATAGATAATCAGGCTTATGTGTATGAAGCGATACTGATGATGTTTCGTTCGAAGACCCGCTATCTCTTGGTTGATAACAAAGGTACGCTCGAAGGAATTATTAGTAGAAACCGTCTACTTAGTGAACAAGCACAATCTCCGTTAGTTTTTATTCAATCGGTAAAGTTGGCATTATCGGTAGATGAGCTAAAAGGTAAATGGGATAATGTGCCTCATATGATCAAGCAATTGGTTGGGAGAGGAGTCAATGCCGAGATCGTTAACCAAATCATTACATCCATAGCGGACACTATCTTGATCAAGATAATAGAAAATGTAATAGCTGAGATTGGCAAGCCTCCCGCTAAATTTGTCTTTATGGTGCTGGGGAGTGAAGGCCGAAAGGAACAGACTTTAAAAACGGATCAAGACAACGCGATTATTTATGAAGACAAGGCTAATGAGCACCGTGAGGAAGTGAGAGCCTATTTTCTTAAGTTCGCTGATATGGTGTCAGGGCATCTGGATTTTGTTGGATTCAGCTTCTGTAGTGGCGGGTTTATGGCCAAAAATCCAAAATGGACCCATTCTTTGTCACATTGGAAAAATAACTATGAGCTATGGCTACAAGAATCTGTTCCCGAAACAAGTATTAAATTTTCGACTTTCTTCGACTGTCGTTACATTTATGGTGATCCGACAATCATGGATGAGCTTCATGAATTTCTGGATGAAAAATTAAAACAACCCTTAGAAAAGTTGTTTTTCCAGATGGCAAAGAATGCTTTGCAATATCAACCTCCGCTGACATCATTCCTCAAGAACATACGCACTATAAACGTAGGAGACCGGGAAGTGTTTGATATAAAAAAAGCAATGACACCGATCGTGGATTTGGTACGTGTATATGCATTAAAACATCGTATTTTCAAGGTGAATACAGGAGAAAGGATAAAAGCACTTCAAAAAAATGACGTTTTTTCGGAGTCCGCTGCGCACGAACTCCTTCATTCGTATTATTATCTGATGGCATTGCGTTTGAAAAAGCAGGCTAATGACATTATTCAAGATAATTCAGAACCTAACAACTTTATCGACCCAACTAGTTTAACAAAAATCGAACAGGTAACACTTAAAGAGATTTTCAAGACTATAGAGGGTTTTCAATCACGTATACGTGTTGAGTTTACTAAAAAGCTTTTTTAATAGTTATTGATGATAATGTACTGTGCTTGTACGATAGGCTATTTTGAATAATTAACTAGTGAGGACTTTATAGTTTCCCACGTCATTTCGACCGAATGGGGGAAATCTAATCGTATAATTCATACTGTACGTCAAAGTAAAACACTAGATTTCTCCTATCGTCGAAATGACGTATTTCTAATCACGATTTTACCTCAAACGTAATCTCGTTGATTAATAAAAATAAAGAAAAAAGCTTTCAGATTCTATCCGAAAGCTTTTCTAAGTTTTATTCCCAACGCCAAGCGAGGATTCTCATTTTCTTTTGGCCTTGCTCCATTTCGATGATTTCGATTTGAGCAGCTTTGTGATATTCCAAAACAGAAATCAATGGCTTTAAGTTATCTTTGCTTGAAACCAAAGAAGTGGTCCATTTAATCTGTTTTTTGTATTTCTGACTGTCGTAGATTAATTGGGTGATAAATGCTTTTTCACCTCCTGGACACCAAAGTTCATTTGGATGACCTGCGAAATTTTGAACAGTAGGGGCTTCCGTACCTTTTTTCAGGTTTTGGAATTTCTTTGTGCTCTTCGACCAGTTATCTTCTCTTGATTTGAAGAAAGGTGGGTTACACATGATGGCGTCAAACTTATCTTCTGGAAAGATAATTCCGTCTAAAATCTTCTCACGATCATCCTGAAAACGTAATTTGATTTTTTTCTTCAACCAAATATTTTTGTTGACATTGACTTCTGCTTGATGTACGGATGCGCGGTCAATTTCAGTTCCTACGAAATCCCAATTGTACTCTTGTGCGCCAATAACTGGATAGATAATACTTGAACCAGTTCCGATATCCAATATCTTTACGTCTTTTCCTGTCGGAATAGTGCCATTATTGGTTGTTGCCAATAAATCAGCTAAATGGTGGATATAATCCGCTCTTCCTGGTACAGCAGGGCAAAGACTGTTTGGCGTAGGCTGCCAGTATTTTAATTTATAATCTGCGATTAATAAGGCTTTATTCAGTTCCAAAACGGATTTTGGATTCGAAAAATCGATAGTGTCTTTTTGATTGTTTTGAATGATATGACTGCTCAATCCTTTATAAATGGATTTTAATTTTTTCAAGTCGTAACCATTCAGGTGCTTATTTCTATTGTGCATGTAAAATGTATTTTCACCCCAAAGGTACTCTTATTTATACAATTGCTCGTCAGAACCTTTTCATTTTTCATATCCTTCTCTATTTGGTTAAATAATTAGTAAATTTGCACCTCGCGGATTTTAGTAGGTATGCAATGTATTTGTAAGCATTGTAGCTAAAGTCAGCTTTAATAAATTCAAAATTTTAAATCATAATTGTAGATGATTAACATTACACTGCCTGACGGGTCAGTACGTCAGTTTGAAAAAGGGACAACAGCGATGCAAGTGGCGTTGTCTATTTCTGAAGGATTAGCTAGAAATGTATTAGCTGCTGAGGTAAACGGTGAAGTATGGGATGCTTCACGTGCGATTGAACAAGATTCAACCGTGAAATTGTTGACTTGGAACGACGACAAAGGTAAATCTACCTTTTGGCACTCATCCGCTCACTTATTAGCTGAAGCCCTTGAAGCACTTTATCCAGGTATCAAATTTGGTATTGGTCCAGCTATCGAAACAGGTTTCTACTATGATGTAGACTTTGGCGATAGAGAATTCTCATCGGATGACTTCAAGCAAATTGAAGACAAGATGTTGCAACTGGCTAAGCAAAAAGAAGTGTTTGAGCGTAGAGCAGTTTCAAAAGCTGAAGCATTAGACTATTTCACAGAAAAAGGTGATGAGTACAAATTAGATTTGATCAAAGATCTAGAAGATGGCTCTATCACATTCTATTCACAAGGAAATTTCACGGATTTGTGCCGTGGTCCACATATTCCAAACACAGGATTCATCAAAGCTATCAAATTAACAAATGTAGCAGGTGCGTACTGGAGAGGAGATGAGTCCCGCAAACAGTTGACTCGTATTTATGGTGTTACATTCCCGAAAGCTTCTGAATTGACAGATTATTTGAAATTCATCGAAGAAGCTAAGAAACGTGACCACCGTAAGTTGGGTAAAGAATTAGAGTTGTTTGCTTTCTCTGAAAAAGTAGGAGCAGGTTTGCCATTGTGGTTGCCAAAAGGAACTGCTTTGCGTCAAAAATTACAAGACTTCTTGCAAAAAGCGCAGTTGAAAGCAGGATACGAGCCTGTGATCACACCACATATTGGTAACAAGAATTTGTATATCACATCTGGGCACTACGAGAAATATGGTGCAGATGCGTTTCAACCGATTCATACCCCTGTAGAAGGTGAAGAATTTTTCTTGAAACCGATGAACTGTCCGCACCACTGTGAGATTTACAAAACAAAACCTCGTTCGTACAAAGACTTGCCTGTTCGTTTTGCGGAATTTGGTACAGTTTACCGTTACGAACAATCAGGTGAGTTGCATGGATTGACACGTGTTCGTGGGTTTACGCAAGATGATGCGCACTTATTCTGTCGTCCTGACCAAGTGAAAGACGAATTCAAAAAAGTAATTGACTTGGTATTGTACGTATTCGGTGCGTTAGGATTTGAAGATTATACAGCCCAGGTGTCGCTAAGAGACCCTGAAAACCGTTCTAAGTATATCGGTTCGGATGAAAACTGGGCATTAGCTGAATCGGCGATCATCGAAGCTGCTGCTGAGAAAGGTTTAAACACTGTGGTAGAATACGGTGAAGCGGCATTCTATGGTCCTAAATTGGACTTCATGGTGAAAGATGCATTGGGACGTAAATGGCAGTTAGGTACTATTCAAGTAGACTACAACTTGCCAGAGCGTTTTGAATTAGAATACACTGGTTCGGATAATCAAAAACACCGTCCTGTGATGATTCACCGTGCACCATTCGGATCATTAGAAAGATTTGTTGCGGTATTGATCGAGCATTGTGGTGGTCAGTTCCCATTATGGCTTGCGCCTGAGCAATTTATAGTCTTGCCTGTGTCAGAAAAATACGAAGAATATGCTCAAAATCTTTTAGATTCGCTAAATAATTCCGATATTCGCGGTCTGATCGATCTTAGAGACGAGAAGGTAGGACGCAAAATCCGTGACGCCGAAGTTAAGAAATTGCCTTATATGTTGATTGTAGGGGAAAAAGAGATGGAAAGTGGCACAATTTCTGTTCGTAAACACGGGTCAGTGGATTTAGGTTCTATGACAGCAGAAGAATTTAGAGATTTATTAATAAAAGAAATAACCGTTTAAAAATTTAAACATTTGGCATTAAAACGACCTAGTGGTCCAAGACCACCAATGAGAAAGAAAGAACCAGAGCATCGTATAAATGAATTTATACGTGTGCCTGAAGTACGTTTAGTGGGTGATAATGTTGAGCCAGGAGTGTATCCTACGCGTAAAGCATTGGAATTGGCTGATGAGTTGGAGTTAGATTTAGTAGAGATTTCGCCAAATGCTGTACCGCCTGTTTGTAAAATAGTGGATTATAGTAAATTCATTTACGAACAAAAGAAAAAACAAAAGGAAATCAAAGCGAACGCAAAGCAAACGATTATTAAGGAGATCCGTTTCGGACCTAATACAAGTGAGCACGATTTTGATTTCAAATTAAAGCATGCTATGCGCTTCCTAGAAGCAGGTGAGAAAGTACGTGCTTACGTTCACTTCAAAGGTCGTGCTATCGTATTCAAAGAGCAAGGTGAAATCTTGTTGTTACGTTTTGCACAGGCATTGGAAGATTATGGTAAAGTGGAATTGTTACCAAAATTGGAAGGTAAACGTATGTTCTTGACTTTGGCTCCTAAAGGAACGAAAAAGTAAAAAAGATATTCTAACAGATTGATATAAAATAATAAGTATTATGCCAAAAGTTAAAACCAATTCCAGCGCAAAGAAACGTTTCAAATTGACTGGAACAGGTAAAATCAAAAGAAAAAGTGCTTTCAAAAGCCACATTTTGACTAAGAAAACTACGAAACAAAAACGTAACTTGACTCACACAGCATTAGTTTCTGATGGTGATACAGGTAACGTAAAACGCATGTTAGCGATTGGTAAATAATCGTTTTCAGCACAATTAACAATATTTTATAACCGGGTATCGGGTCGTAAGCTAGTTGAAATACACAGCGCCTCATACCAAATTTAATTTTTAAAAATATGCCACGTTCGGTTAACGCAGTTGCTTCGAGAAGAAGAAGAAAAAGAATCATGAAATTAGCTAAAGGCTATTTCGGTTCACGTAGCAAAGTATATACTATTGCTAAAAATACAGTAGAAAAAGGTTTACAATACGCTTACCGCGACCGTAAAACCAAAAAACGCGAGTTTAGAGCTTTATGGATTCAACGTATCAACGCTGGTGCTCGTCAACACGGAATTTCATATTCTCAATTGATCGGAAAATTAAACGCTAAAAACATTGGCTTAAACCGTAAGGTATTAGCTGACTTAGCTTTAAACAACCCAGCTGCTTTCAAAGCAGTTATTGATGCAGTAAAATAATTTAGTTTTTAAACCGCTATCAATTTGTTAGATATAAAAGGGAACTCGCAAGAGTTCCCTTTCTTTTGTGTGCCCAGCATGGGCAATAACTCTAGGGTGTAAGTCCCAAACACGCCTTTACAGTGGGAAGTGTTAGCTTAGGACAAGGGTGTCCACCGCGAGGTGGAATCTGAAGGAAGTCTGAGG
>PJUJ01000358.1_pt1 | contig 24435 bp, 22 predicted proteins | sample 1512321 | NCBI WGS metagenome assembly PJUJ01 (sample SAMN08177669, study PRJNA422409) | Feces metagenome, whole genome shotgun sequencing project. | isolation source: Chicken feces enriched on filter paper: beechwood xylan treatment | host: Gallus gallus | place: USA: Madison | collected 2015-01-15 | reverse complement strand
TTAAAAGGGCTTCTGGTATAAAAGCTAAAACTTGGCTGAGGGAGATTTTGTGATCTTTAAATACTGACATACCTATATAATTATCAATGATAAAGATACAAAATTAAAACAATAAAAACAAGACAACAATCTGATATTCAGATGATTATGTGAATATACTCATCTATATAAAACAAAAAAAAGTCGGAAGAAAAATCTTCCGACCATGACTAGCCCTAAGGCAGCTTTTTTCGTTTTATATCGTATTGATTTGGTTCTCTGCTTGATTAAGTTGGTTATGGAACTCCATATATTTCTCCGTTTCTACTTCAAATAATTTTCCGCTCAATTCTCTGTAATAGGAGATTCCAGACAGCATCTCATTTTTGAATTTATGGATGTATTTTTCCTTGGTAGCATCCATCGTATTTTGATTGGTTGAAATGTATTTTTCAAGAAAAGAAATGTACAGTCTTAATTCATTTATGAACATAGATGGTCTTTCTACATTCCTCAGTAGGTCATGACGTCCATAAATATGATCTACCATTTCTTGTAAAGTGTAAATTTTGTTAAAATAGGCTGTATTTGGACCTGGACAAATCGCTACGGTGTCCGTGTCCTTACGTTCTAAAATATCATATTTTACGTATGCTGCATTCGCTAATCCTTCACAAAGACAGGTTTTTTCGGTTATTTCGGATAATTTTTGAGCATAAGTTGAATCATCTAAACCTAATACGTCAAGCTCAATGATTTTGAGATGTTGAAATACACGAGATGCCGAACACATAGGTTCTTCCTCATACACCGAAGGTGTGACCAGATATTTCTTTGTGCAAGGAGCGCCAGGACGCCCCTTTTGAATCCTCGATTCGCGAAACGTTTCTGCTGAACTTTTTCTAAAATTGTTGAAAGGAACACCGAGTGGAGAAGCGCCACTTAAGTAAAAGTCATCTTCTGATGCTTCCACGAGACTTTTAAGTGTTTTTTCATCCACAGTCGTTGCTTCAGGAACTAACAAGAATGGTGAACCCCATCCATTTGCGTCCAAATTGTAATAATTGATCAGAAAATCTTGTTCTGCAGGTGTTCCAATACCTCCTTGAGCTGTAATTTTTATAGCAGGAATTTGTGAAATAGAAAATCCTTTTTTTTCAATAGCGTCTTTATAAGTTAGGAAAAGTTCTTCTTGAAGGAGATGACGTTTTTCTTTGAACTCTTGCAAAATAGGTCCTAATAGATAACCATCCGTAGCAAATGCATGACCACCACAGTTTAAGCCAGATTCTATGCGGTATTCCGAAATCCATATGCCTTTTTTGGCTAAGAATTTAGCTTGAATTAATGCCGATCTGAAATCAGAAACTTTTAAAATAATTTTTTTGTTGAAATTGGAATTTTTAATGGGTAAAAATTGGGGTAATTCAGCTAAATATCTATAAAGGCGAGGATTCATTCCTGCGGATAGTACGACAGCAGAAGTCAACTTACTTTTTGCGAAGCCACGTAGCGCAGCATTGGCGTCTGAATAGTACGCATCTAATTCATTTCCTTTTCTATCGCGGTTTATTTTGTCCACTTTGGACATAATGTTGACATTGATATCTCCAACTTCTATTTTATTCCTTATTTCACCTAGAATAAAATTTCGTATTTCCTTAGAATCTTCTTCTAAATATTTACTATATAAATTGGCTATTGGAGAGTTAGAAGGTTGTAGATCAATATATTTTTGCAACTTTGAAGATATGATATCGGATTGGGACTTGAGTTCTTTGACTTGATCTTGCACAATATCATAAACTAAATCCAGGTAGGCTGTAATTCTTTTCGCGCGTGCGTCGTCTTGATGTAAGTTAATGGGCTCATAGGATTTACCAGTGAGATGGCAATAATATTTGCGCATTCTTTCTATAAGCTCATCGTCAACGATAGAAATCACAGAAGATATCCCGAATTGAGCTACTTTAATTGGCGAATCAATTGAAAATGCAAGTCCTAAAACAGGAATATGGAATTTGTGTGTCATAGTTTGAAATATGACGCAAATACCCTCTTTTAATCCAATTAAAAAATAGTGACACAAATTCTAAAAAGTGCTTTGTGTCACTTAAATTTTTTATTGAAAAACCTAATTAGTTTTGTATAGTTAAGCCTTAAATACTATAGTTTTATTTCCATTGAGCATAACACGGTCTTCGACAATTAATTGTATTGCACGAGTTAATACGGCTTTTTCGATTTCTTGCCCTGTGCGCTTCATTTTATGTACATCGTAACTGTGGTCAATGTTTTTGATATTTTGTACAATAATTGGACCTTCGTCCAAATCATTGGTAACAAAATGTGCTGTAGCTCCGATAATTTTCACGCCACGATCATGTGCTTGTTTATATGGATTGGCACCAATAAAAGCAGGCAAGAATGAGTGATGGATGTTGATGATACGGTGTTCAAATTCTTTGACAAAAGAAGGCGATAGTATACGCATAAATTTAGCAAGAACAATGAAATCAGGATTTAAAGCTTTTAATTGAACCGCTAATTCCCCCTCAAAATCTTCTTTTGTCTTATTCTCATGCGAAATATGGTAGTAAGGAATGTCAAATCTCTCAGCAAAATCACGTAGATTATCATAATTACCTATTACCGCACATACATCTGCATTCAACGTGTCGAAATAATTACGCACTAAAATATCAGCCAAACAATGGTGTTCTTTGGTAACTAAAACTGCAATACGTTTTCTTTTCGACGGATTAATAGAAATGCTAGCTTTTTCTGGCAATACAGCTTTGAGATGGCTGTATAAGCCATTACTTTCTTCTACATATCCCGTGCAGACTACACGAACAAAGAATTTGTTGTTTTCTTCATCCACATATTCCCGCATCGTTATGATATTGAGTTTATGTTTAGCAAGTACATTTGATATATTAGATACTAATCCAACAGCATCTTGGCATTGAATAAGTATTAAAGTTTGTTTCGTCATGTTTGGTTAGGTTGTTTATAATGGTATTCAGCCTCTAGGTGATAAGAGGCTGAAAGGTATTTTTTAAATGGCTGCTTTCACCAATTCTTCCTCTAAGTCAATTTCTACACGTAAGTTATCTACGATATGACGTTGACGGTCAGGGGTGTTTTTACCCATGTAATACTCTAATATTTGAGGAAGTTTGTTGTCTTTATTTAAGATAACAGGCTCAAGTTTAATATCTTCACCTATAAATTGACCAAATTCTGAAGGAGAGATTTCCCCCAAACCTTTGAATCGGGTGATCTCTGGCTTTCCTCCTAATTTGTTGATTGCATCAATACGTTCTTGGTCCGAATAACAATAAATTGTTTCTTTCTTATTACGAACACGGAATAACGGCGTCTGCAAGATGTACACGTGACCGGCTTTTACCAAATCTGGGAAGAACTGCAAGAAGAAAGTCATCATCAACAGACGGATGTGCATACCGTCGACATCGGCATCGGTAGCGATGACAATGTTGTTGTAACGCAAGCCTTCCATTCCATCTTCAATATTTAAAGCATGTTGAAGTAAGTTGAATTCTTCGTTTTCGTATACAATTTTCTTGGTTAATCCATAACAGTTTAGTGGTTTACCGCGTAAACTGAAAACTGCTTGAGTCTGTACGTCACGAGACTTGGTGATAGAACCTGATGCAGAATCACCCTCAGTGATGAATAAGGTGGTCTCTAGATTTCTTTCATTTTTATCACCAAAATGGAGTTTACAATCACGTAGTTTACGGTTGTGCAAAGAAGCTTTTTTAGCGCGTTCATTGGCAAGCTTTTTAATTCCTGCAATATCTTTACGCTCTCGCTCGGATTGCATAATACGTTTCAACAACGCATCTGCTGTTGCAGAATCTTTGTGTAAGTAATCATCTAATGCTTTCTTAACGAAATCATTGATGAAAGTACGTACCGTAGGCCCATCAGGACCTATACTTTGCGAACCTAATTTTGTCTTTGTTTGCGACTCAAAAACAGGCTCTTGTACTTTGATAGCTATAGCACCAATGATGGATGCGCGCACATCTGAAGCATCAAAATCTTTCTTATAAAATTCTCGAATAGTTTTTACTACAGCCTCACGGAATGCAGCTTGGTGTGTACCGCCCTGTGTGGTATGCTGACCATTCACGAATGAATAATATTCTTCACCATATTGCTGACCGTGCGTCATTGCTATCTCAATATCATCGCCTCTAAGGTGAATAATAGGGTAACGCATACCTTCTGTGTCTACATTGCGTTCCAATAAGTCTTTAAGACCATTTTCGGACACGAATTTCTGACCATTGAAGTTTATTGTTAAGCCTGAATTTAAGAAAACATAATTCCAGATCATGTTTTCTACGAATTCTATGCGGTATTTGTAATGTTTGAAGATACTATCGTCTGGATAGAACGTTACGGCTGTACCATTACGTTGTGTCGTATCTTTTTGTTCGTCTGTTTGCAACTCCCCTTTGCTAAATGTAGCTATACGGGTCTTGCCATCACGGTAGGATTGAACAGTAAAATTTGTTGATAGGGCATTCACAGCTTTTGTACCTACACCGTTAAGTCCTACAGATTTTTGGAAAGCCTTGCTGTCGTATTTGCCTCCAGTATTGATTTTTGATACTACATCGACGACAGAACCTATAGGAATACCACGTCCATAGTCACGTACTGAAACTTTATTTTCTGTAACTGTAATGTCTATGGTTTTTCCTGCGCCCATAACGAATTCGTCGATAGAGTTATCTACGACTTCCTTAAGCAATACATAGATACCGTCATCATAAGCCGAACCGTCTCCTAGCTTACCAATGTACATACCTGGACGTAATCGAATATGTTCTTTCCAGTCGAGGGACCGTATACTGTCTTCGTTATATGCTGTCATGGTTTTATTCTCAAAAATGTGTAGCAAAAATATAAAAAAATTACTGATAAAGGTAGTAAATAACCCAACGCAAATATTACATATTAAATAGAGCCAATAACGTCGATTTGTTCTTATATTTAAGCTTTAATCAATTGCATATACCTTATGAAAAGAGCAATTATACTGATTTTATGCGTTATTGGAATATTGGATGCTAATGCGCAATTAAAATATGACAACGATAAAATAAAAACGGGAGCCGAGCAAACCGAACGCTATTTACCCAAATTAAAAGGCAAGCGCGTAGCTATTGTGGCTAATCAGACTGCTATTATTGGTAATTCCCATTTAGTGGATAGTCTCCAAAAATTAGGTGTGAATATTGTCAAGGTATTTGGCCCTGAACATGGCTTTCGGGGTAATGCTAGCGCAGGTATTAAAGTAAAAGATGAAATCGATGTCCAATCGGGTTTAAAGATTGTATCCCTTTATGGAAGTAAGAAGAAACCTAGTAAAGAGGATTTGAAAGATGTGGATTTGATACTTTTTGATATTCAGGATGTAGGTTGCCGTTTTTATACCATTATGAACACCATGCGCGATGTGATGGAAGCAAGTGCAGAAAATGGAAAGCCCTTCATGATTTTGGATCGTCCGAACCCCAATGCCTATTTTATTGATGGTCCTATATTAGATATGAAGCACAAATCGGGGATAGGGCAGTTCCCCATTCCTATCGTTCACGGCATGACATTAGGTGAATTTGCTTTAATGATTAATGGAGAAGGTTGGATGGCAAATAAGATTAAGTGCGATGTAGAGGTGATTAAAGTTAAAGGGTACAACCATGATATGCTTTATAGATTGCCCGTCAATCCATCCCCAAATTTGAATACTGCTCAAAGTATATTGCTATATCCATCTACGTGTTTATTCGAAGGAATCGCTTTGAATCACGGGAGAGGCACCATGTATCCTTTTACAGTAGTAGGCGGACCTATGTTGAAGAACAAATATACCTTCAGTTACACCCCATACAGCATTCCAGGAATGGCTGAAGATCCTTTGTTCAAAGATCAGGTTTGCTATGGTCTTGATTTAAGAGACATCGATCTTGAAAAGATTGTAATGAGCAAAAAGATTAACCTATCATGGATGATTGATTTGTACAAAAATCATCCGAATAAAGAGAAATTCTTTGACAGAAGTTTGAGTAAGCAAATCGGTAATATTGATAACCTTATTGGTTATGCAGATTTTAAGAAACAAATAGCAGAAGGTTGGACAGAAGAGCAAATACGCAAAACTTGGGAGCCAGGAATTAATGAATTCAAAAAAATAAGACAGAAATATTTACTTTATCCATAAAATGAAATAAGCCGAGAAAGAATTTTCTCGGCTTATTTGTATCTCGTTTTGAGGCTTATATCGATCTTCCAAAATCATCTTGTACGCGTACAATGTCATCTTCATCCGAAGGATTAGTTGCATCTGTATGTTGCCATATCTCTGCTACTACACCATACTCAGCAAGCCCTACCAATCTATGACGTTCACCTTGAGATAGGCGAATAAATTCACCTTCTTTTAAGATTTTCAATTCGTGCTCATCATCATCGGGACTTGTTACTACACCTACTTCTCCACGTATTACGCGCCAGATTTCGGCACGACGATGATGGTATTGCCATGATAAGCGCTTGTTGGGACCTACGATCAAAATCTTTGGACTTAATTTGCCCGATATTTTTAGATCCTGAGTGTCTAATCCATCAAAAAACTCATTCGCAAATTTTTGTGCTTGACTTTCATCTATCACAAAAAAACCACCCCACGGTCTTGTCTGATCCACGTTTTCAATAGTAAAGCCTAACCCTTCAAGTTTTCCTTGAATCTGATTAAATAACTCACTCTTATCAACATATGCCATAATATGTATTTATTTAAGTTTATTAAAATTTTATTATTAACTAATATCCACAAATTTTTCAAAAATTTAAAATTAATATATAAATACTTATTGTTGGACATTACCTTACCTTTGTAATAGATATGAAGGAGCAAACGATCGACGCAAATAATCTTATTTTCAAAAAGGCAGTAGCATTTGTTAATCAAACTAACCAGAATCTTTTTTTAACAGGTAAAGCCGGAACGGGTAAAACTACCTTTCTAAAGTATATCCGTGAAAACTGTTATAAGAAAATGGCTATCACAGCGCCAACTGGAGTAGCAGCGATGAATGCAGGAGGAACGACATTGCATGCTTTGTTTTGGTTGCCTTTTGGGGTGTTTTTGGAAGATTATGAGCTCAAATGGGATGAGAAAGACAATAATATATACAATAAAAACCGTCTTTTTTCTACTATAAAGTTAACTAAACAACGACGTGCAATTTTGCAAGAGTTGGAAATGTTGGTGATAGATGAAGTATCCATGGTGCGTGCAGATACTCTAGATGCTATTGATGTTATCTTGAAGTCCGTGCGTCGCGATATGCGTCCTTTTGGTGGGGTGCAGGTCTTGTTTATTGGAGACTTATACCAGCTTCCTCCCGTAGTTCGCGATCAAGAATGGCAGATTTTGCGTAATCATTATACGAGTCCCTTTTTCTTTAATGCAAAAGTATTGCGTTCTACGCCGTTGATTAAATTGGAACTGCAGCATATCTATAGACAAAGTGACGACAAGTTTATCTCGGTATTAAATAATATCCGAAATAACCAATGTACGCAGCAGGATTTGGAGGAATTAAATACGCATTATAAAGAAGATTTCGTTCCAGATAAATCCGAACAGTTTATTACGTTGACTTCACATAATCGTTTGGCGGATCAAATCAATCAAGAAGAATTGGCTAAACTTCCGGGCAAAATGCACAATGTCAAAGCTGTAGTAAAAGATGATTTCCAACAAGGTGCTTATCCTACGGAGGAAACGCTAACACTGAAGCTGGGCGCACAAGTGATGTTCATTAAGAATGATACAGGCGAAGATCGTAAATATTTTAATGGTAAGATAGGCGTGGTCAAAGAATTGAATCTGGACAAACATCAAGTAGTTGTCGGATTCAAAGATGGTTCGGAAGATGTGGTCGTACGTCGCGAGACTTGGGAAAATATCAAATACAAGTATAATAAAGGAGAGGACAAAATTGAGGAAGAAGTATTAGGTACGTTTTCGCAGTTTCCTTTACGATTGGCTTGGGCGATTACGATTCACAAAAGTCAGGGTTTAACATTTGATAAGGCGATTATTGACGCAGGAACTTCCTTTGCTGCCGGACAAGTTTATGTGGCATTGAGTAGGCTAACTGGTTTGGAAGGGTTAGTGTTGCGGTCTAAGATAGCGCCGCATGCGATTCGAACAGACTTTCAAGTTGTGGATTTTATGAAGCAGCTCGTGAAAGAAGAGGAAGTGGATAATATTTTGAAAAATAGTCAACGTGCTTATCTAGGTCAAATTTTGCTTAACAGTTTTCGTTGGACTAGTTTGACAGAAGCTGTTAATGAAATGGAAGTAAGTCTCAAAGATCGCAATATTGACAACAAAGAAGGTGTAGTTTCTTTTTTCTTTTTGTTGCAACAATCGTTACAGACTCAAGAAAAGGTTGCGCATAAATTCATGCAACAGTTGCATACTATGTTGTCTGATAAGGACGCATTGGATTACCACAAAATCTGTGAACGTACGACTTCTGCTGTTAATTGGTTTTTGCCAAAAATGGAAGAAGAGCTATTAAAAGCTACCGAAAAACATATTGAAGACTGGAGTATACGTAAACGTACTAAAAAGTATATTCAAGAAATGAAAGCTTTGTTGTTGGATTTTAAACGTAAATACGAGATTCTAAAACATTGCTTGACTATAGCGGAAGCTTTGACGAAAGAAGAAGTGTTGGATGATTTGTCTTTGAAGATGAATGTCGTGAAAGATGATTCTGTAAAAGTTGCTGACGACGATACTACAGAAGAAAAGGATACAAAGCAGATTACGCTGGATATGTATCAAGATGGGATGGATATTGCGCAGATTGCGCAGAAAAGAGGTATGGTGGAAGGTACAGTATATGGACATTTGATTCACTACGTTGGATCAGAGATTGAAGCTGAAGAATTAATCGATCTTAACAAATTGGATAGAATCCTTGAGGTGCTCAAAGCGAATGAAGGTCAATCTTCTTCTCAAATCAAAATCATCTTAGGTGAGGACTATTCTTATCCAGAAATTAAGATCGGACAAAAAGTGTTAGAAACTAAAATTTAGCATTGTCTTCGTGATAAGCCGTTATTGTAATATATTTGTTGGAATTAATTGATTGGCTTTGGAGCAGCAGAAAGACAAAAAGAAAGATCCTAAACTAAACAAATGGATAGTATTTACTTCTATGCCTTTTCAGATGGGGGTGACTATTTATTTATTCTATCGTTTGGGAGATTGGCTGGATGTCAAATATGATGTTGACGGTGGCTGGTGGACCAAAGGATTAACTATGTTGGGCGTCGTGGCATCTTTATATCAATTTATTAAACAAGCCAATCGTATAAGTAAGAATGATTAACTATATTAGATATATTATCACGTTACTCGTATTAGGAGTAGCAGCGTATTTTGCACATACTTTAATATTAAAAGGATTAGGAACTAACCAATTCTGGGAGCAAACGGATTATACCTTATTGGGGATGTATGCATTTGGTGTCGGAATATCACTTTTCATAGTGGTATTGACTTTAATGGCGCAATATGCTATGCCCAAAAATCTAGGTTTTATCTTTTTGGGATTGATGACTATAAATGCTGTCGCGAGTTACATTTATATCAAAAATGGCTTAAATAAATTTGAAAATGACTTTATCGAATATAATTTCTTAGTAGTGTTTTTTCTGTTCTTGTTTTTTGATGTTTTTGTGGCTTTCAAGGCTATAAATCAAGAAAATAATGAGCAGTAAACTTTTTATAAAAAAGTTTACACAAAACGTATTATATGCCAAATAAAGTTGTATTTTTGCACAAAATTTTTCATTATTCAACAGTAATCTAAAATGGTGAATCTTAAAAGAGCACTTTTATTCTTAACAGTAATTTTATTTGCTGCCAATCCTTTTACATCAATTGCCGCAGAAGAGACGCATGGACATGGTGACGGCGAGAAGACTCAAGCGGAAGAGATCAATGCCCATATCAAACATCACTTAGAGGATGATCACTATTTTACTTTATACAAAAAAGGTGAAGAGTATGTAGGTTTTCCATTGCCAGTTATCTTAATTGATAATGGTTTGAAAGTTTTCTCATCTGCTAAATTCCACGAAAATGATGGTTTGACAGAAGTAGATGGTCAGTTCTATAAATACTACCACGGAAAAATCTACAAAACTGATGCTGCTGGTTCTATTGCTTATGACGAACACCACCATCCAACAAATGCTAAACCGTTAGATTTCTCAATCACTAAAAACGTAACGGGTTTAATGTTAGCAGCATTATTGTTATTCTTAGGATTCACTTCATTAGCTAAGACTTACAAAAAAGGTTCGAACAACTTACCTAAAGGTGTTGGTCGTGTATTAGAGCCTTTAGTATTATATGTACGTGACGAGATGGCTATTCCTAACATCGGTCACCGTTACAAAGAATTCATGCCTTACTTATTATCAGTATTCTTCTTGATCTTCACTTTGAACTTATTAGGGTTAACTCCAATTGGTTTCAACGTAACTGGTAATATCTCCGTAACCTTGTGTTTAGCTTTATTCACTTTCGTGATTACAAACTTCAAAGCAAACAAAGATTACTGGAAACACATCTTCTGGATGCCAGGTGTTCCTGTTCCTTTCAAATTTGTGTTAGCGCCAATTGAGGTGTTAGGTATGTTTACAAAACCATTCTCATTGATGTTACGTCTTTTCGCTAACATCACTGCAGGTCACTCTGTAGTAATGGGTTTGATTGCTATCGTATATTTATTCCAACAACAATTATCAGTAGGAGGTAGTATCGGTGTGTCAATGTTGTTGACATTGATCTTATTCTTCTTAGAATTGTTAGTTGCATTTTTACAAGCGTTTATCTTCACGATGTTGTCATCATTATTCATTGGTATGGCCGTAGAAGAGCACGCACATCATTAATCAGAATTTTTTGTTAAATTTTTATAAATAAATCATTATGTACAATTTAATTGGAGCAGGTTTAATCGTAATCGGTGCAGGTTTAGGTTTAGGTAAAATCGGTGGTTCAGCTATGGAAGCTATCGCACGTCAACCTGAAGCAGCTGGTAAAATTCAAACTGCGATGATCATCATTGGTGCCTTAGTAGAAGGTTTAGCATTCGGTGCTTTAATCTTAGGTAAATAATCCAAGTTGATTAAAAGTATTAAACATGACTTGCAACGGTTGGTTGTAAGTCATGTTTTAAGACAAAAAATTAAAGACAATAAATAGAAAATCATATTTTATAAGCAAATATAATGGACGCATTACTTAATCAGTTCTCATACGGTTTGTTCTTCTGGCAATTAATTATTTTGTTAATTGTAATCTTTATCTTAGGAAAATTTGCTTGGAAACCAATCGTTAATGCTTTAGAAGAGCGTGAACAAGGTATTTCTGATGCTTTAGCTTCTGCAGAGAAAGCTAAATTAGAAATGGCACGTTTGACTAATGAAAACGAGCAATTATTGAAAGAAGCACGTGAAGAGCGCGATGCTATCTTGAAAGAAGCAAAAGAGTTGAAAGATAAAATCGTTGCTGAAGCGAAAGAATCTGCTCAAACTGAAGGTGCAAAATTAATTGAATCTGCAAAACGTGAGATCGAAGATCAAAAATTAAAAGCGTTGGCAGAAGTTAAAAACCAAGTTTCTGCATTGTCATTAGACATCGCTCGCAAAGTTTTGACAAAAGAATTTGAAGACCAAGGTAAACAAGAAGCTTTAGTGTCTGACTTGTTGAAAGACGTTAAATTAAACTAATATTAATTTGCGTTACGCTTTTAATATTTTTAGTTTTTAATTTTTAATTTGAGAAAATGTCAGTATTCAAAGTTGCTTCGAGATACGCTAAATCTATTTTAGATTTAGCACAAGAGAAAGGTACGTTAGATCAGGTGAAAGCTGAAATGGAAGAGGTTGCCAAAGTAATCAAATCCAATTCAGAATTGAAAGCTGTATTGGCTAATCCTATTATCAAAACAGATAAGAAGCAAAATATCTTAAAAGCATTATTCGAAGGAAAAGTAAGCACAGAAGTGTCTACATTCTTCAATATCATGGTACGCAAAGGTCGTGGTGAATTAGTATACGCTACAGCTTTAGAGTTTATTCGTGAATACAACGAATTAAAAGGTATCGTGAAAGCTGAAGTTATTTCAGCACAACCATTGTCTGCAGCTAATATTCAGTCTTTAGGTAATACTATTGCTACGCAAATCAATGCGAATGTAATCCTTACAAATAAAGTAGATACATCGTTAATCGGTGGATTTATCATCAAAGTAGGAGATAAGCAATTAGACGAAAGTATTGCTGGAAAATTAAATAAATTAGAAAGACATTTCATCAATCAAGGTGTATAATCACTTTGAGGTAGTAAAGTAATAGAATCTAAAACCCCTTATACGAAGTAAAATGATAGAGGTAAGACCAGATGAAGTTTCGGCAATTCTTAGAGAGCAATTGTCAGGCTTTAAGTCAGAGGCCGAATTAGAGGAAGTAGGTACCGTGCTTACAGTTGGTGACGGTATTGCTCGCGTTTACGGCTTAACAAAAGTTCAATCAGGTGAGTTGGTTGAATTTTCAAACGGATTACAAGGTATTGTATTGAACTTAGAAGAAGACAACGCGGGTGTTGTACTTTTAGGTCCTTCAGACGAAATCAAAGAAGGTGATACAATCAAACGTACTAATCGTATCGCATCTATTAAAGTAGGTGAAGGTATGCTTGGTCGTGTGGTTAACACATTAGGTCAACCAATTGATGGTAAAGGACCTATCGTTGGCGAAACTTATGAAATGCCTATCGAGCGTAAAGCTCCAGGTGTTATCTTCCGTCAACCTGTAACTGAGCCATTACAAACTGGTATCAAGGCTATCGACGCTATGATTCCTGTAGGTCGTGGTCAACGTGAGTTAGTAATCGGTGACCGTCAAACTGGTAAAACAGCGGTTTGTATCGATACTATCATCAACCAAAAAGAATTCTACGATGCTGGTCAACCAGTATTCTGTATATATGTTGCTGTAGGTCAAAAGAACTCTACAGTAGCAAACATCGTACGCGTATTGGAGGAAAAAGGTGCTATGGCGTACACAGTAGTAGTAGCTGCTTCAGCTTCTGAGCCAGCTCCATTACAATTCTACGCTCCAATGGCAGGTGCTGCTATCGGTGAGTTTTTCCGTGATACAGGTCGTCCAGCGTTAATCGTTTATGATGATTTGTCAAAACAAGCTGTGGCTTACCGTGAAGTGTCTTTGTTATTGAAACGCCCTCCTGGCCGTGAAGCTTACCCAGGTGACGTATTCTACCTTCACTCACGTTTGTTAGAGCGTGCTGCGAAAATCAACTCTTCTGACGAGATCGCTCGCAACATGAATGATCTTCCTGAGTCTATCAAACACTTAGTAAAAGGGGGGGGGTCATTGACAGCTCTTCCTATCATTGAGACACAAGCAGGTGACGTATCAGCATATATCCCTACTAACGTAATCTCAATCACTGATGGTCAGATCTTCTTAGAGTCTAACTTATTCAACGCAGGTATCCGTCCAGCGATCAACGTAGGTATCTCGGTATCACGGGTGGGGGGTAACGCACAGATTAAGTCAATGAAGAAAGTATCTGGTACATTGAAATTAGACCAAGCTCAGTTCCGTGAGTTAGAAGCATTCGCTAAATTCGGTTCGGATTTAGATGCGGCTACTAAAGCGGTATTAGATAAAGGTGTTCGTAACGTTGAGATCTTGAAACAAGGTCAATTCTCACCAGTATCAGTTGAAAAGCAAACAGCTATCATCTATGCAGGTACTAAAGGATTGTTGCGTAATGTTCCTGTGAACAAAGTACGTCAATTCGAAGAAGAATACTTGACTCAATTAGAGCAACGTCATCCAGAAGTATTATCAGCATTAAAAGCTGGTAAATTCTCAGATGAGTTAACAGACGTTTTAGAAAAAGTAGCTAAAGAATTAGCTTCAAAATATTAATTAGATATGAGATTATAGATATGAGAATTTGAGATTTAGTTGTCTCATATCTCATATCTAAAAGTCTCACATCTTTTATCTGAAATATGGCAAATTTAAAAGAAGTAAGAAACCGTATCACCTCGGTGACATCCACGCAGCAGATTACCAAAGCCATGAAAATGGTTTCTGCGGCAAAATTAAAGCGTGCGACGAATGCTATCATTCAATTGCGCCCTTATGCCAATAAATTAAGAGATATTCTTGCTCAAGTTTCAGCTTCTGTAGAAGGAAATGATTCTCCATATACTCAAGATAGAGTTCCTACTAAGGTTATGATCGTAGTAGTGACTTCAAATAGAGGTTTGGCTGGAGCATTCAATGCTAATGCTATTAAAACGGCGAACAATTTGATCGCTACTAAATATGCTGATCAATTTGCGAGAGGGGATGTAAGTATCATTGCTATTGGTAAGCGTGGTCATGATTTCTTCTCTAGACGTAATTTCAACGTTATTGGCAATCATAATGAATTATTCAACAATTTAGATTTCACAAACGTATCTAAAGTGACTGAATATATCATGAATGAATTCAAAGAAGGAAATATCGACCGTGTAGAGGTTGTTTACAACCAATTCCGTAATGCTGCTGTACAAGTTTTAACTTCAGAACAATTGTTACCTCTATTGCCTGAAGAGAAAAAAGAAGACACAGTAGAATTAGATTACATTATCGAGCCTTCTAAAGAAAAAATCATTGAAGAATTAATCCCTAAAGCGATTAAGATTCAATTGTACAAAGCAGTATTAGATTCTAATGCTTCTGAGCATGGTGCACGTATGACAGCGATGGATAAAGCAACAGAAAATGCTGGTGATTTATTACGTCAATTAAAACTTTCGTATAACCAAGCTCGTCAAGCAGCTATTACTACAGAGCTTACAGAGATTGTATCAGGTGCTGCTGCACTTTCAAATGGCTAAGATTTCCTTCGGGAATGCACATAAGAAAAGCGATGAAATTTATTTCATCGCTTTTTTTGTTATTATCAATTATCAATTATCAATTATCAATTATCAATTATCAATTATCAATTATTCATTACTTATTAGCTTGCTTAAATTCCAGGAACTCTTTGTGAAGTCTTAATAATTTAAACGTCGAGCTCACCATTTCATTTGTTTCAAGTAAGATTGAGAAGTACAATCTGGTATTTCGTGGGCTTGATTCCGTTGTGCGAATATCCTGAATTTGACGATCCATCAAATTATTGATTGTAGTTTGAATTTTGTTCCGTTTTTTCATAACTAAGTCAATGTTGTTAAATTCAAAACGCTTGTACATGTTGTATATTTCAGCGTACCAATTTCCCAATTGATCTGCGACTAGATTTAAATCTTCACAGCGCGATTGTTTTAGAGGCTTGTGGTTGTTGTCCACATGATTATGCGTATTATTACTGATGATATACAGGTTCTCAATAATGTCTTGTAAATAACCTAACGAAATAATGTAATAACGACTGGATTTCGCAGAATTGTCATCTAGATTGCGGATAAAATTATACAAGTTGTCGTTCGTAGAATCCAAATCCTTATTGAGTTTCTTAATCAGCTTTTTGTTAATTGCTAAGGATGTTAAGTCATTTTTACAAACATTCTCAATAACTTCTTTATAGAATAAATTCGCTTTTGCTATGACTTCTGAGATCTGATTGGAACTTGCTTCCGTTACCTGCTGCATTGAACGAATATCTGATCTTTCTAATGAAAGTTTACGTTCAGCTTGCTCAGCTACTTTTTTCTTGTGGCTACGTGCATTTTGGAATAATAATAAAGCCAGTACGATTAAGGCTACTACAAAACTTACAATACCACCTATTTTCAAGAAATAAGCAATGATAAATGCTCCCGTGAATGCACATGCTGCAGTAAAAAACCATCCTCCAATGACGTGAAATACCCCAGAAACACGATATACTGCTGTTTCTCTATCCCAAGCTCTATCCGCAAAGGCAGTACCCATTGCCACCATAAAGGTGACATAGGTAGTTGATAAAGGTAGTTTCAACGAGGTCCCGACAGCAATCAAGCTGCTGGCTACCATTAGATTTACAGAAGCACGAACCATGTCGAACATGGGTTCTTCTTTGGATTGTTTGTGGACGTTGGTAGCTTTATCAAATCGGCTATCTAATCTGGCTTGCAGTGTTCTAGGCATGATAAAAGATAGAGTATTGCCTAAATTCACAAAGCCACGTACAATCAATCTCGATAATGCATTGGGTTGAAATTTTTCAGAAGAAGAATCTTGACTACTCAAGCTCATTTCCGTTTCGATAACCGTACGTGCTTTTTTAGAGGTCCATAGCGTGAAAATCATAACAATGCCGCTGGCAAACAGAATCCACATTGGTGCTACAATATCTGAAGAGGCTAATTCAGACATCATATATGTGTTTGGATCAGCTCCTGCGGCTTTAAAAAATCCTATAGACTGTATTGCTGCGACAGGAACTCCAATAAAATTTACCAAGTCATTTCCTGCAAAGGACAAAGCTAGTCCAAATGTTCCTACTCCAATTATTACTTTAAGAATATTGATATTCAGTTTGGTAAGTATATAACTAAGTAGAGTAAATATTATGAATGAGCCAAATACTAACAAGATTTCATGTTCATTTATCCATGATTTTACATCGTTACTAATAAAAGTTACAGATTTCAGTCCTTTTATAATAATGAAATAGGCAATTAATGCCAATGCAATACCACCAAAGAATATCCCAAAAGTTTTTAATCTTTTCTCAAATTGGAAAGTGAATACTACGCGAGATACATATTGAACTATCATTCCCAATGTGAAGGAAATAGCAACCGAAAGCAAAATGCTTATAACAATTTCAGATGCTTTTTCTGTATTGATGTATTGTGAGAGTGTGCTCCAATCACCTGTTGTATTCATTATTTTATATAGAGCCAAGCATACCGCACTTCCTAATAGTTCGAATACAATAGATACGGTAGTTGAAGTAGGGAGACCAAAGTAATTGAATACGTCCAGTAAAATAATATCGGTAATCATGACGGCGAGAAATATGACCATCACATCATTAAAACTGAACATACTAGGGACGTAGATACCACTCCTGGCGATTTCCATCATGCCACTAGAAAAAATAGCCCCACATAATATCCCCGCGGAGGCAAGCATCATAATTACGCGGAAGGAAAGGGCTTTGGAGCCTATGCCCGAATTAAGGAAGTTTACAGCATCATTGCTTACACCAACCATCAAATCGATGACTGCTAAGACTATGAGCGTAATAATTACTAAATAAAGATAATGTTCCATACATGTTAAGTTAACAATACAAAAGTATAACACTTATATTAACGAATTGTTAACTTAATATTAAGCATGGAACAGTTGAATATCTTTATTTAAAGCAATTTAGAACCGATTCTGCCATCAAGCTGATCCCTGCTAATGAGGTGTGTACACCATCTGGAGCCCAATATTTGCCTTCAGCTTGTTTTTCTGCTTTATCAAATATGCTTTGATAGGGTATAAAAACTGCTTTATATTCTGTAGCGATCTCTCTTGCTACCTGTTGATATCCAGCAAACTCAGGATACCAGCTTTCGTCCACATATTTCACACCTTTTACACCAAAAGGTTCTCCAATGATTAGTTTTACATTTGGTAAATGCTGTAATGTTAAGTCCAGCATTTTTTGATATTGGGATTTATATTCCGCTGCAGAACCTTGGTATTTACCATCCCGTTTGTGCCAGTAATCATTTACACCAATAAGTATACTCAACACATTTGGTTTGATATCCAAACAATCTGAATGCCATCTATCTATCAGTTGCGGAACTTTATGCCCGCTAATACCGCGGTTATAAATCTGCAAATTTTTAGTAGCATGTTCGTGTAACAAGGTTCTGGCAGCGTGCGCAACATATCCTTTGCCAAGAGCATCAATATCATTCGGTCCAAGTCTATCTCGGCTACGACCATGATCTGTTATAGAATCTCCTTGAAAAAGAATAATATCGTTTTTGTGTAATTCAATTTTACTCTCTTTAATAGCGAATGACTCCGCTTTAGCCAGATTGCTCACAATAACTGTAGTACCTATTGCAGCTAAGGATTGTTTAAGAAAACTTCTTCTGTCTTTCATAGATTAAGGTTTATAAACCCTAAAATATGCATATTAACAGAATTTATCAATTGCTATTTTGATGGTGCGACAAGCTTCTCTTATTTCTTCTTCTGAAATTGTTAGGGGAGGAGCTACACGCAATGCGGTTTCACAGTGCAGATACCAATCGATCATAACTCCATTGTCCGCGCAATATTTGCTGACATTATAGACTTGATCAAAATTTTCTACTTGCAAACACATCATTAGCCCTAAGCCACGGATTTCTTTGATTTTTGGATGGGCTAATTCCTGACGGAAAAGTTGGCCTTTATCAGCTACACCTTCCACTAATTGCTCTTCCAAAATAACATTTAATGAGGCTAAGGCAGCTGCACAAGAAACAGGATGTCCACCAAAAGTAGTAATATGTCCTAACATTGGATTCGCTTTAATGACGTCCATAATTTCTTTTGGAGCCACAAAAGCACCTAATGGCATACCACCACCAATTCCTTTCGCTAACATCAAAATATCTGGAACTATTCCAAAATGTTCGAAAGCGAAAAGCTTTCCAGTACGACCAAAACCTGTTTGAATTTCATCGAAAATAAGTAAAGCACCGACTTCTGTACATTTGGCACTAAGAGCTTGCATATATTCTGCTGTAGGAACACGAATTCCAGCTTCACCTTGAATCGCTTCTACAATAACTGCTGCTGTTTTCTCGGTGATAGTATCTAAATCAGCAACTGCATTGAACTCAATGAAATCAATTTCAGGAAGGAGAGGAGCATACGCTTCTTGGTACTGTGTGCCACCAATCAAACTCAAAGCACCTTGTGTACTACCGTGATAAGCATTTTTTGCAGCGATAATTTGTCTTCTTCCAGTATAGCGTTTGGCTATTTTCATTGAACCTTCTACCGCCTCTGCACCAGAGTTAGTCAAATACACCGAGCCAAAAGAAGAAGGAAGATTTTCCAATAGTTTGGTAGCGAATTGCACCTGTGGAGCTTGTACAAACTCTCCATACACGGTTACGTGCAAATATTTTTCCAATTGGTCCTTTATCGCTTGAATCACTTTAGGATGGCGGTGACCAATATTACTGACATTAAATCCTGATACTAAGTCTAAATATTTTTGTCCTTCAGGTCCGTAAAGATAAGAACCTTCGGCTTTTTCGATTTCGATAAGTCGTGGACTTTCCGAGGTTTGAGCTGTATTTTTTAAGAAAAGCTCTCTGTTACTAATCATAGTGCAAAGGTACAAAGGAAAATTTGCCCCGTAAAGTTATTATTGACTTGTTTTTTTGTAAATTATTTTAATTTTAAATGTAATTTTTAAACTTGCGTTATGAGATACATTTACATGATTTTAGTAATGATTATGATGAGTGGATGCGAGGATTTTTTTGATAATATAACTTGTAATTATCAAGGGTATCCAACACAACGTGATAGTTATAGAAAATGCTATTATATCAATGATGTTGGAATTCAATTTTATATTGATGATTCTTTTTGTAATTGTTTATTTTAATGATGTTAAATATGAAAATTAACTATATCAGTTTTGTGCTATTAGGCATATTTCTTTTGACTACAGCTTTTCATTGTGATCCAGTTCGTCCAGAAACGTTGCCTATTGAAGAATTAAAGGATGCTAAAGTTTTCGCCACTATAGCACCAATAAAGGAGGTTTATAAAGTGGGAGATACAATCAAATGCGTTTTGAGGGTTAATAAAAGTGATTGGAATAATTGGAAAGGATTTAATTCTGCAATTTATAGCACGTTTATACTATTTGATAATAATAACAATGATGGGAAATATTTAACCCCATTATTTGATATTAGTAAAATGAGTAATTCAATCGTAAGTCAAAATAATGAAACTTATTTAGAACAAATTATTTATTATGAACTTTTAGAAAGTAAAAATTATCTTTTGGGAGTTAGATTTCGAGATTTGTCGGAGAATAAAAACTTAAGTTTTGAAACATTCTTAGAGGTTCAGTACTGGGAAAACGAAGTGACGTATCACCAAATGGTTCCTATATATTTTACTAATAATAATCAACGATATATTACCTTAAATGTTGTGGAGTAAAATAGTTAACTCTTCCACTTAGATCCAAAATTTTTAGTCCTCTATCGTCAGCATGACGTAAAAATATTCCATAAAAAAGCCTCAATCAACGATTGAGGCTTTCCTAAAATATCTAAAAGACCAAATTACTCTGCGATAATCAAGAAATAATTCTTTTTACCTTTTTGAGCAACTAAGTATTTGTTGTTGATTAAATCTGTAGCTGATATGGTTTGTTCGATATCGCCTAATTTTACTTTATTCAACGATACACCTCCACCTGTCAACATTTTCTTCGCTTCCCCTTTAGATGCAAATACTTGTGTTTTCACAGCTAATAAATCTAAAATGTTTACACCAGCTTCTAATTCAACTTTGCTAACAGTGAATTGAGGAACTCCATCGAATACATCCAATACCGCATCGTGATCTAAGCTTGCTAAGAATTCTAAAGAACCGTTTCCGAATAAGAATTCTGAAGTTTTTACAGCTGTTTCGTATGCTTCTTCCGAGTGTGTGCGGATAGTGATATCTTTTGCCAATGCTTTTTGAACCGCTCTCAAATGAGGAGCTGCATCATGTTCAGCGATGATAGCATCGATTTCTTCTTTCGATTTTAATGTAAAGATTTTAATCCAGTTTTTAGCATCATCATCCGATGTGTTCAACCAGAATTGGTAATATTTGAAAGGAGATGTTTTCTTGGCATCTAACCAAACAGCTCCAGATTCTGTTTTACCGAATTTTTGTCCGTCCGCTTTTTTAATCAATTGTGTCGTTAATGCATAAGCCGTACCTTGATCCTGACGACGAATCATCTCAGAACCCGTTACGATGTTACCCCATTGATCCGAACCACCCATCTGGATTTTACAGTTGTGGTGTTTCCACAAATAATAGAAATCATATCCTTGAATCAATTGATACGTAAACTCAGTGAACGATAAACCGTTATCACCTTCTAAGCGTTTCTTTACCGAATCCTTGGACATCATGTAGTTGACTGTAATCAACTTACCCACATCACGAATAAAATCCAAAAAGCTGAAATCTTTGAACCAGTCGTAGTTGTTTACCATTTTGGCATCGTTTTCACCTTCACCAAAATTTAAAAACTTCGCTAATTGATTTTTAAGACAAGCTACATTGTGTTGTAAAGTAGCCTCATCCAAAAGATTTCTCTCAGCAGACTTGAATGATGGGTCACCAATCATTCCTGTAGCACCTCCTACAAGGGCAACAGGTTTATGGCCTGCATTTTGAAAATGGATTAACGTCATGATTTGAGTCAAATGACCTACATGTAAAGAATCGCCAGTTGGGTCAAAACCGATATAGCCTGAAACTTTCTCTTTGTTCAGTAAATCTTCGGTACCCGGCATGATATCTTGAAGCATGCCTCTCCAACGTAATTCTTCTACAAAATTCATAAGTTTTTTGTTTGATTTTCAATTGTCTTATGGAATATCCGCAAAGGACATTTCATAACGATATGATTAATATAATTTAATTTAAGATTGCAAAGATAAGAGATTATGACGTATCTTACGAGTAATAATTGATAAATACGGTATTTTGAATTTTTTGTCGCATTACTATTTCGAACGCTACCCTGCTTATTCAGAGCAAGTGCTAGGTAGTCTTTTGCCCGATTTGCTGAAGAATGTAGACAAAACTTATTCTTTTCCACTACATAAGCATGAAACCTCATTTCCTTTTGGTATAAAGAGTGGGTCCATTACTGAGGGATGGAAAAGACATATCGAAGTGGATAAACTGTTCCATAGCTCTGACTTTTTTTATCATCACACGCATCAATTACGCAAAGATATAGCAGAAAACATTTCTGACTTGCCTGTTAGAGCTTCTTTTCTTGCTCATATTAGCTTAGAATTATTGCTCGATCACAAATTAATTGCGAATAATTTATTATCTGTCGCAAGATTATACGAACATCTTGAGAATATTGATAGAAATAATTTAACGAAATACCTAAAATCTCTTGAAGTAGTCGATATCGATAGATTTTACAACTTTTATGATAAATTTGTCTCATCAAGATATATCTTTGACTACGCAAAAGTAGAGAATCTACCACACGCACTTTTCAATATCTGCAAACGCGTGTGGAATTTTTCACCTTCTGCTCATCACTTTGAGGTACTTGCCCATCAATTGGATAATTACCAGCGTGAACAGTTGAGAGATTACAGTGAAATATTTACGTATATCTCACAACAATTAGATTAATGATTGAAAAACCAAAATACTATTACATATGAAGAATCAGCTTTTCAAAAAGAAAAGTGTTGACCAAATATTACTAGATTCCGAGACTAAAGGAAGTGGATTGGCTAAAATTTTAGGGGTTCGCGATTTAGTATCATTAGGTATTGCAGCCATTGTAGGTGCGGGAATTTTTAGTACCATCGGGTTAGCAGCTTTCAATGGTGGTCCAGCCGTATCCATGTTATTTGTCTTTGTCGCTTTTGCCTGTGTTTTCACCGCTTTATCATACGCTCAATTTGCAAGTACAGTACCTGTTTCAGGATCTGCTTATACTTACGCGTATGTCGCATTTGGAGAATTGTTTGCTTGGATCATTGGCTGGGCGTTAGTGTTGGAATATGCGGTATCCAATATGGTTGTAGCAATTTCATGGTCGCAGTATTTTGTATCCATGTGCGAAGGTTTTGGATTTCACATCCCCAAATGGCTGACTATGGCTCCGGGATATGCTATTGAAGCCCATGCCAAGATGTTGGAAGTCGGTGCGGACAATTTAACAGGGATAGACAAAATTGCTTTGCAAGCCTACGAAACAGCGCCTCGTATTGGAGATATTCCTGTGGTATTTGACTTGCCAGCCGGAATAATTACCGTATTAGTAACTTGGTTAGTATATATAGGGATTAAAGAATCTCAACGTGCCAGCAATATTATGGTAATGATTAAGATAGGGATTATTATCGCGGTAATTGTCGGGGGTATTTTCTATGTCAAACCAGAAAACTGGACGCCTTTTGCGCCTAATGGATTAACAGGGGTGATGAGTGGGGTAGCAGCTGTATTCTTTGCTTTTATTGGTTTTGACTCCATCTCTACTACTGCCGAAGAGTGTAAAAATCCTCAGCGCGATTTGCCAAAAGCGATGATTTATTGTTTGGTTATCTGTGCGGTGTTATACGTTTTAATTACTTTGGTACTAACTGGTATGGTAAATTACACGGAATTGAATGTAAAGGATCCATTAGCGTATGTATTTGAATATGTAGGCTTTGATCATATGGCTGGGATTATCTCTGTAACATCAGTAATTGCGATTACAAGTGCGTTATTGGTATTCCAATTAGCACAGCCACGCATTTGGATGACGATGAGCCGTGATGGTCTTTTATGGAAGAAATTTGCTACAATACACCCAAAATACAAAACACCTTCCTTTGCGACTATAGTAACAGGTTTCGTGGTAGCCATTCCAGCTTTATTTTTTAAGATGGACTTCTTCGTAGATTTAACCTCCGTAGGAACTTTCTTCGCATTTATTTTAGTATGTGCTGGTGTGCTTTATATGGATAAATCGGGTCTTTCTGCAAAATCTAAATTTAAAGTTCCTTACATAAATGGTAAATATCTTGTGGGTATTGGTTTTGTGATTGGGCTAATCTTGATGTATATGTATGGACAGGATAGTCTGGCAGAATGGAAAACATTAGGAGCGGGAAAAGTAATTTTGCACAAATCCTTGGTTTTAATATTCTGGTTGACTTGGCTTACACTGAGTATTCTAGCATTTAAACACAATTTTTCGTTGTTACCTGTTATTGGAATTTTGATCAATCTGTATTTGATGTCAGAACTTGGCGCTAGCAATTGGATCATCTTTATATTGTGGTTGATAGCAGGTTTACTGATTTATTTCCTTTATGGTTATAAAAACTCAAAATTGCGTACACAAGAATAGTAAAAATATATTATAACAGAAAAGCCACTTCATTGAAGTGGCTTTCTTGTTGTGCGCCCGGCATGGGCGATAACTCTAGGGTGCAAGTCCCGAACACGCCATTACAGTTGGAAGTGTTAGCCGAAGGCAAGGGTGTCCACCGTGAGGTGGAATCTGAAGGAAGCCTC
>PJUJ01000357.1_pt1 | contig 24528 bp, 25 predicted proteins | sample 1512321 | NCBI WGS metagenome assembly PJUJ01 (sample SAMN08177669, study PRJNA422409) | Feces metagenome, whole genome shotgun sequencing project. | isolation source: Chicken feces enriched on filter paper: beechwood xylan treatment | host: Gallus gallus | place: USA: Madison | collected 2015-01-15 | reverse complement strand
TCCTTATTGACTAAACTTACAATAAGGACAACTAATAAACAATCTTCCAGAAATCCCTAAAACAAAAATGACTGAGTAAGCTTAATACTATACTCAGTCATTTTTTTAAGTCTCTTAAAAAAAATAGAAACTTTTTCAGTGTCCTCTAAATAGACAAGCCTTTTTTATTGAATAACAATGGATTGGGTGAAAATGAATTTTTAGATATAATTATTTATATTTGATTACTACATTATAACCTATCATGCTACCAAACCAAATAACAAAACTATTCGTAGTTTTAATTAGCCTTGTATTATGCATGCCATTACTTCATGGGCAATCGATTAATGTCGATAGTTTATTAAAACGTGTACACCCGACTAATCCTGATTCCATAAATGGTCAGATATATTATGATCTTGCACGTAATAATTATGCTAATGACACTAAAAATGCATTACAATGGGCGAAATTGGGAACAAAATATTTTTCCAAAACAGAACACACTCATCTAATGACCCGCTGTATGAATTTGGAAGCAGTTTGCCTATTCATACTTGATAGACATGAAGAAAGCATTGGCCGTCATTATGAAATACTCAAGATAAGGGAAGAAAAAAAAGACACTTTAGGAATGGCCGAAACCTTGCTGAATATAGGTAATGTATATTATCGAGGCCAAGATAAAGAGCAAGCCATCAAATTTTACCACAAAAGCCGCGACTATGCTTTAAAATATAATAATATCAAGTTATTATCCAGTTTAAACAATAATCTAGGAAATTATTATGAAGATAAATATCTCGAAACAGGCAAGGATAAAGATAAGAATGCCGCTATAAAACATTTAAAAGAAGCAATTTTATACAAAGAAAAACTTAGCACAGATCGCACTTTAGAAAAAACTTACTGCATTTTGGCAGGGGTTTATTTTGAAGCCAAAGATTACACAAAAGCCTTGCATTTTGCCGAGAAAGCTAATGAGTTAGCTCTTCATTATAAGAATGATGAAGCTGTTGGAAGTAGTAAAATGTATATAAGTAAAATTGCGCTTGCTCAAAAGGATGCGGAATTAGCAGAAAAAACCTTAGATGATTTGTATAGCTACATTGCAAATAATAAAGCCTTTCACATTTTGAATATGTATGATGAGGAGATGGTTATTTTACGGGACAAAATCCGAAATTTGAGATCTAATACGCAGGAAATCGATTCTGTCCAAGAAACTAACTATAACAGCCTACTTCTTTCTCGTCAAAAAATACGAGAAGAGCTCAATATCAAATACGAGACAGAGAAGAAAGAATTAGAAAATGCCAATCTTTCATTAAAAAATAAAATAGCACAAGATAAAGCAGAAAAAAACAAGTTAATTAGCATAATATCTTCAGTTTTCGCTTTAGCTTTACTCTTACTTATTTTGAATCTAATCAAGAAAAATAAAGCGATTTCAAAATCCGAACAATCTATCAAGCAACAAGCTGCTCAATTGTACGAACAAAACAACATGTTAAAACAATCAGAAGCTTTTAAGGCAAAATTGTTTTCGATCATTTCGCATGACCTTAAATCGCCCATCAATTCCCTTAACTTAATCGTACAGATGTCAACAGAGCAGCAGCTCTCACTAGAAAATTATGCTTATTTGATGAGTAATGTCAAACAAGAATTGGATATCACATCTAATTTGCTCAATGATCTCCTATTTTGGTCTAAAGCACAGATGAAATCCAATTCGGTCAAATGGGAAGATTTTGACTTAAATTTGATAACAGAAAAATGTATAATCACATTATCCTCCAGTATAAGAGTAAAACAATTACATGTAAGAAATAATCTGCCAAAAGAATTTATTATTACAGGAGATGAAATGCGCTGTGAATTTGTGATTCGAAATATACTCCACAACGCCATTAAATACAGTGAGTTTTACCAAGAAATTGAAATTGGTGCTCATGATAAACATATTGTTTGGGATTTCTACATAAAAGATAATGGAGTTGGAATTTCGGACGACCATTTACAAAAGATGTTTCTTCATGACGAATCCAGAAAAAGTACGAAAGGCACATTAAATGAACAAGGAGCTGGAATTGGACTGTTGCTTTGTTATGATTTTGTAGAGAGCTTAGGCTGGTCGTTAGAAGTAGAATCAGAAATCGGTCAAGGCACGACTTTTCACATTTATATTAAGAAAAGCAAGGTACAAAACAGCGTGAACGAGAATAAAACTGGAAATAAAACAGCGTATCGATTGAATTAATTAATGATTCGAATAAGTTAGATATCCTTATCTTTGTCCCTATGGATATAAATAAGGGACTTTTAGTAAATATTGTATTGCTGATACACATGGCGCTTACTGGCATCATGTTGTTTCGGTTATTCAAATTGAAGAATGCGACTGGTGGCCAGCTTATCTTAACCTTTATTGCTTTAACTATTCCTGTAATAGGGCCCTCAGCATTGATTGCTTATTATAACAATCAAGCTAAAAAGCAGCAAGTTGCAGAAACAAATAAAAAACAAGCCTTTACAACTTCACGGAAGTACAAAAAGATAAAGAATAAGTAATTATCCTTTTGTTAAGTCAATATCCGTTCTAAAATTGCCGTTTTCGTCTTCAATAAAAGACATTGGCTTTTCAGGATTTTGAATGATTTCGAACAATAAGAACCCCCACGGTTTCCAGAAATTCTCCAATACCTGTCCGTAAGTTTTCACTACCCAGTTATCAAAGATTGGTTTGAGTGTCCAATCATTCAACGGCATTGGTTCTACAAAGACTTTTTGCGGAGTTTCCATGTAAGTATACTCTGGCAAGCGATTGAATAAATAAGCCGAATAGAAATATCTTGCACAAATTTCCTCAAATTGCACTGGATGCAATTTCTTACCTTCAACTTTTGCTAACACTTCGTCATGATAAATCGCATGCGTACCATTATCTTGCAGTGTCGCAATAATCGCAAAATTCTTCATACGCAAGGAGAAAATCAACGTATTGATTTCATCACGATACAAAAATGTATTATCCGCATTATCTACCTCAAAAATCTGAACCGTAAAAGGATTTTTATGCTCAAATTCCATCGGAACAACAATAGACTGCAACATAGCATGCAGATTACGGAATTTATGTACCAAAGCTTGTGAGAAATTCATCTCTTCACCAGACATCACCGCTTGACGAATACCAGCTTGAATCTCATTAAACACAACACCATACAATATTTTGGCTACCCATTGAAAAAGAGTTTCTTGCGAAAGTTCCTTCACCGCAGCGTATCCATTTTGCATCGCACGCTCGACTTGTGATTCAACTTGTTCAAAAGCCAAGGCTGCATTCGCGGAACAAGGTAGTTGCAACTGCTTGTACGTCACAAAACTTTCATCCAACATTTTAAATGGTTTCTCCTCCAAAAAAAAAGCATGCATCATCCAAACTGGAAACACCTGAATCTTCTCATCTGCCGAAGTCAACTTCTCTCCTGTCAAAAAACACGTCGTATTATCAAATTTGAAATCTAAAAATGGATTGTAGAGTTTTGTTTTCATATCGAGAGCAAAGGTAATACAATTCGTACGTTATTGAATCCTTACTTTTCCTTATTACGATGAAGTGACGAAAAAAATAATACTTTTAAAGAGCAAGACATCTTTAGCGCTTTCAAGTTGCAAAAATTAAAGTTATTTTAGGCTCATAAATAATGCATACACCTAAAACCATCACATGAAGAAGCTTTTTAAAACCTTATATTTCCAAGTAATCATTGCCATCCTAATTGGTATTGCTTTAGGTCATTTTTATCCCGATTTAGGCGTTGCACTGAAACCTTTTGGTGATGGTTTTATCAAGCTTATCAAAATGATTATTGCTCCATTAATCTTTTGTAGTATAGTATTGGGTATTGCAGGAATGCAGGACGTAAAAAAGGTGGGAAAAATAGGTATTCGGTCGATGATCTATTTTCAAATTACCACTTTTACAGCTATGTTTATAGCACTACTCGTTGTCAATCTAGCTCAACCTGGTGCTGGAATGAATATCAATGTAGCGCATCTCGATACTTCTCAAGTAGGAAATTACATTGAAGGAGGCAAAGAGCAAAAAGGTATAGTTCAATTCTTACTCAACATCATTCCTAATAACATTATTGGCTCCTTAGCAGAGGGAAACATTCTTCAAGTATTATTCTTTGCAATATTATTAGGTTTTGCTTTTGCTAAAATGGGTGAAAAAGCAGAGCCTGTAAAAGTTGTTTTCCAATCTTTTCTTGATGGTATTTTCTTAGTCATCAAAATGATTATGAAAGTAGCACCTTTAGGGGCTATGGGGGCCATAGGATTTACTGTTGGTCGATATGGATTAGATATCCTAAAATCTCTAGGCATGGTGATGCTTTGGTTTTATGTAGCTTGTTTAATTTATATATTCGTTTTTATAGGATTAATCCTATATCGCAATAAAATCAATCTATGGAAATTCTTAGAATACATTAAAGAAGAACTTCTAATTGTATTGGGCACTTCATCTTCAGAATCTGTGTTACCCGCAATAATGGAGAAACTAGAACGCGCAGGATGTAATAAATCCGTAGTTCGCTTGGTTATACCAACTGGGTATTCATTCAATCTTGACGGGACTGCTATTTATCTGACTATGGCTTCCGTGTTCTTGGCTCAAGCTATCAACCAACCCATGGGATTAAGTGAACAACTTTTCTTATTATTCGTCCTAACTTTCACGTCTAATGGTGCTGCAGGTGTTACAGGCTCAGGATTTATTATCCTAGCTGCTACTCTGCCTGTTGTTGGGCATATTCCAGTAGAATCGATTGCTATTGTATTCGGAATAGACCGTTTTATGAGTGAAGCACGTGCATTAACTAATATTATTGGAAATGCTACCGCAGGTCTTGTAATGGCGAAATGGGAAAATGAACTGGATATGGAACAGTTGAATAAGGTGTTGAATAAAGAAGAATTGACATCGGAATAAAATGAAGCGAGTACATCTGCTCTTATTAATAATTGTTTTAATTCTTGACCAAGTAATCATAGGTTTTGAATTAAGTACATACTTACGGTTCTTTTACAAAGCCTTTATTGATTCCGATTCTCATTAGTTACTATGCTTGTAGTGTTAAGAAGAAGAAGTGGTTATTTATATCAGGCTTAGTACTAAGTTTCTTCGGTGACTTATTTTTAATGTTTTCGGGAGGATTTATTTTCAGGTCTAGCAAGTTTTCTAATCGCACATATTCTCTATATTTTAACCTTAAAAAAGCTATTCAAAAGACAAAACTTATTGTACCTACCTGCAATATTGCTTTTTATAATTGGCTTATGTAGTTTCTTATATCCGCATTTAGGAGCAATGAAAACACCAGTATTCTTATATGCAATCACCATTGGCACAATGCTATATGTAGCTCTTTGCACCAATAAGAAATGGTTAATTATTGGCGCTGGATTATTTGTTCTATCGGACTCGATTTTGGCAATAAATATATTCTATCAAGAATCCTTATGGGGTAGCTTAGTTGTGATGATGACTTATGTCCTAGCACAATATTTCTTGGTAAAGGGGATGATAAAAAAAGAGATCGAATAAAATACTTATGCAAAGCTATTAGTATACACATACTAAAACTATAGCACAACACAATAAACCTTTCGTATTTTAATAATACACTTGGACATTTTGGGGTAATTGATTAATCTATATAATTAAATTAATTATTGTATATTTAATTGGATAAATAACCCATTATAATCCTTCAAAATGAAAAAAACTCTTCTTTTACTTACCCTATTAGTCTTTTTATCAACAACTAATGGTCAAGAACAATACTTAAATAAAGATTTCGGATTTGAAGCTGTTATTCCTAAGGAATGGTCAGTTTACAAGGAAACTCCAGCACCTACGAGTAATTATATGATTATAGCTTGGGGTATGCCAAAATTATATTCCGAAATGGAAAAGGAGGAAATAGAAAACTCCGTATCTATTACCTGTATAAAATCACCTAACATCAAAGATGCAGAAGACTTAGCGGAAAAAGATTATAAAAGAGTAAGTGGATTTGCACAAAAAATTCACCGTCAAAAAGCAGATTCTAGTGAGATTTTAGCATACTATACAAGTAGTATTATAAAAATGAAATCTTATGTTACAAAGCAATATTTCATTCATAGAAATGGTATTGGTTATATAATCAATTTCACCGCTACTCCAGGAACATTCACAACAAATCAACCAAAGTTTGAAGAATTCTTTAAAACAGTTAAGATTGAATAAATTTCATTAATAAAATAGCTAACCTTAAGGTTTTTAAAATATAAAAAAATCTATGGAAAATGGTTACCGAAAGCATCTTAGATAAAACAAAGCTAGCCATGGTAACTAAAAAAGAACTTAAGGAATTTATTATTTTAGGTATTCGGATTTTATTCTTTATTGTATTTATGTTCTATGGAGTTGGAAAGCTAACAGGTGGACAATTCGGAAATCTTACACCAGAGGAACTTAATACGCCTATTAAAGAGTTAAGCTTATTCAAAATTGGCTGGTATCTTTTCGACCATCAACCTTTCAAAGCCTTTATAGGAATAAGTCAAATTGTTGCTGCATGTCTATTACTTTTTAACAGAACATTTGTTTTAGGTTTACTCATTTTGACACCTATAATACTAAATATTCTAATAATAGATCTTACGATTATGCCCTATAGTTTAAAAGTGAGTTTCTTATTTAGACTGTCAACTTATTTGCTTTATATAGCTTTTATTATATGGTATTTTAGATATACATTTTTAAATGTATGGAATAAGATACGAGGAATTCGCAATTTTGAAAATCCAATTAAATTAAAATGGAAGTATGCTTATTTAATTATAATTGTCCCACTATTAACTTATCTTCCAGAAATCTTCATGTTTATATATGGTTTGGTATTCCATACCGATAAGATTATAGAAAACATCCAACAATCATTCAAATAGTTTACATCATCTCAAATGGAGAAATATCTTACCATTAGATTTCTCACTTCGCTACGTTTCGTTCGAAATGACGCATAAATCCTTCTTTATCCTACACTAACTTTAAAATCCTGAAAAACCAAAGGCGCATTCACTGTTTGACCTTCTTTGGTTTTTACACCTTTTAGTTCTGAAGTTTTGCCTTTTTCTAAGAGATTTTTCATTTCTTTCTCTTCAAGGAAAACACCATTTAACGTACGCCAGATTTTAAAATCACAACCTCGCGCATAATGATCGCATTGCGCGACTTTATCGTACAAATGAATATTTCCCGGCTGGCATTTTGGACATTTGATTTTACCTTTTTGTTGGGGTTTTATCTCCTCTTGCGGAATCGACATACGAAGTTGTAAAAGTTCTTTGGTGATTTTTACCGTATAATCCTTGATATGCTTCATAAAGACATCATATGACACTTTATTAGCACGCATTTCCTCCAATTTCTGTTCCCACTTACCAGTCAATGTCACTTTAGCAATCGAGCGGTCTTTGACCAAATTATAAACTGCTAATCCTTTTTCCGTAGGAATCAATTTCTTCTTATCACGTTTGATATAATCACGTTGAAACAATGTTTCAATCGTTGCAGCACGTGTCGCGGGTGTCCCCAATCCACAGTCTTTCATCGCCTGACGCATCTCCTCGTCTTCGATTTCCTTACCCGAAGTCTCCATTGCTTTCAATAAAGAAGCCTCAGTATGTATGGGTCTAGCCTTCGTAAAACGTTCAGATAACTCTAGGGAAAGAATTTCCAACATTTCTTCTGCTGTCAACTTAGGCAACTGCGCATTTTCATTGTCCTGATCATCATTGTTTTTATCTTCATCAGGAAGCTCGACTTGATCTGCAGACAAACGCCAACCGTATTGCTTTATCACGGTTCCTTTGGCAATCAACTCCACGCCTGCTGCGTCAATGGTCACAGTCGTAATATCTTTCAAACAGACTTCCGAAAAACTTTCGACCATACGCTTCGCAATCATATTGTAGATATTTTGCTGCTCCTTGAGCATCGGACCCGGTTTCTCATCCGTCACCAATAAAGCGTGGTGATCCGTTACTTTTTTATCATCGACAGAACGTTTATTAAGCTTTGCGCCAATTAAATTACGCGAAATAGCAGCAATACTTTCATCTGCTGTGTCCGCTAAATGCTGGAATAATGATTCAATTTGTTCAAAAACATCTTCACCAATATAACGCGAACCTGTACGAGGGTAAGTAATCACCTTTTTCTCGTATAAAGTTTGGGCAATACTCAATGTTTGATCTGCAGAATAACCATACTTTTTATTGGCATCTTGTTGCAACGAAGTCAAATCAAAAAGCAACGGAGGTTGTTCTTTGGTTTCTTTAGCTTCCACTTTAACGACTTTAGCTTCCGAACCAACCGTTATTTTAGCAACAGTTTCTTCGGCTACATCTTTTTTATCGATTTTATCTGAAGTAGCTTTAAACGATATATTATCTTTTTCAAAACCTGCCTGAATCTTATAAAAAGCCTGCGGTTTGAAATCCTTATTCTCTAAGTAACGTGAACAAATCATTGCCAAAGTGGGCGTTTGTACACGTCCTAAGGACAATAATCCTTTATTTCCAGCAGCCAACGTAATAGCTTGGGTAGCATTGATACCAATCAACCAGTCCGATTCCGAACGGGAACGCGCAGATTGATACAAGCTGTCGTATTCTGTACCATCTTTCAGATTAGCAAAACCTTCTTTAATAGCTTTATCGGTTTGAGAAGAAATCCACAAACGCTTGAAAGGGACTTTAGATCCTAAATAATAATAGATATTGCGAAAGATTAATTCACCCTCGCGCCCAGCATCCGTTGCCACAATGATTTCTTCAGCTTTATCCAGCAAGCCTTTGATGATATTGACTTGTTTCAAAGCGCCCGTATCATCAACTTGCTTTCCGTCTTTACGAATTTTCTTTACCTCTAAGCCAAATTTTTGTGGGATAATAGGCAAATTAGCTACTGACCAAGTGTTATAGCCATAGGCTTGAGGCGTACACAACTGCACCAAATGCCCAAAAGCATAAGTGAAGGCATAACCATTTCCCTCAATATATCCATCTTTCACATCCTTCGCCCCCATTACACGCGCTAAATCTCGAGCGACGGAAGGTTTTTCTGCTATTACTACTTTCATATATCTTTTAGACAAGAAATTTGAGACAAAAGACAATAGACTAACTATTTATCTTTCATCTCAAATCTAACATCTGTTTATCTACTTTAATCTAATGAAGGAATTGAAATCCCTTTTATTTTACGATACAAATCTACAGCATAGACATCGGTCATTCCTGACACGAAATCCAATACCGCACGTATTTTGGAATACGCATCTTCCTTATCTGTATGAAACTGTTCAGGTATCATAGCCACCAATTTCTTATCGAACATCGTTTTATTTGTTTTCAAATACGCTGGCACAAATTCTTCCAATAAAGCATTCATTACTTTATAACCTGCAATTTCTATTTGCACAACTGTCGGAGCATTATAGATACGTGCCACAGAAACTTTCTCAATCTTCTTCATTTGTTTCACGATTTCTGTATCTAAAGCATCCACTAATGAACTTTCAAAAGCTCCTGTAAGAAATTTATCTTGATTTTGGACAAATACAGAAGCACAACCTTGAATTAAGGTATTAATGGCTTTCGCTCGTAATAATTCAACTCTTGATCCTTTATCACCTAAACTTTCCAAACGCGCTTTCAGGCTTTCGCTACCACACAATGGAAGTAGCAAATCCTCAACCTCTTCGTAAGACAATATTTTTAAATGATGTGCATCTTCTAAATCAATGATATTATAACAAATATCATCTGCCGCTTCGACCAAATACACCAAAGGATGACGTAAATAGCCGTTTGGATTGGTAGGATCTTTTTGTAGGCCTAATTCCAGCGCTATTTTCTCAAATGATTCTCTTTCTCCTTCGAAAAAACCATATTTTTTGCGGTGATGATTACCTTTCACATGTCCATCAATCGCCGAGCAAGGATATTTTACGATGGATGCTAAGGTAGCATATGTCAATGCAAATCCTTTTGGATCTTTCCCATTGAAAGCATGTGTCAAAATACGCAATGCATTAGCATTACCTTCGAAATGGGTTAAATCTGACCATTGTTTTGGTGTAACCTGCTCCTGATATTTTTTTCCCTCACCTTCGGTAAAATAAGATGAAATCGCTGCCTCTCCCGAATGTCCAAATGCTGGATTTCCCAAATCATGCGATAGACAGGCAGCAGAAATAATATTTCCTACCTCTTGCAAATAAGGTACTTCTTCATCGATTTTAGGGTATTCTTGTTTCATCAAATTATAAAACAAACGCCCCAAAGATCGTCCTACCGAAGCGACTTCCAAACTATGAGTCAGACGATTGTGTACAAATACAGCTCCTGGTAAAGGAAAAACTTGCGTCTTATTCTGTAAACGTCGAAATGGCGAGGAGAATATTAAACGATCATAATCCCGTTGAAATTCAGATCTTGCATCAAATTGCTCATGTGACTCACGTCTTTCATAGCCCCACCGTTTAGCAGATATAAGTTGTTTCCAGTTCATTAAGATATCGGATTTTTTCAGCGACAAATATACGCTTTCTGACTTATAACATTAGTGCGCTATTTTTCATTTGGCTTGAGAAAGCCCATCAACAAATTAACCAAACCAATAGGCTGAATTAATAAAAATAGCCAAAACAAAGATCGGTAAATGGTTTCACGGCCGCTAACATTGTGGTAATCACTGCGTAAATCATGTACAGAATTATACGTTTGTGACTCTACAGCTTCTTGAAGAGAAAATGTATTATTGTCCCAAAGAATTAAGACTAAGGCTAATATTAAATACGATATTAAATGGAGATAAATCAGGCCTTCGCTATATAAAATTGAACCAAAAAAATGATAAAAGCCCCACAAGCAAATACCTATACCCACCACTAAATAAAGAAGCCATTTGGTTTCTATTAAATTCGTCTCCCAACCTGCATTAAGCACCAAATGATGCGTTTCATCGACAAAAATAAACGTATAAATGAATAACAGGATTGCCAAAAAAGCAAATGATAGGTAAACGTACTTTTTTTCCATACTCCTAAATATAATACAAAAATTCCTTTTCTTCATCTTGTCAACGTTTTTTCTTATTTTTAGCAAAAAGTATAATCAATTAGACTAATGAGCACTAGCTATATATTACCCGAGGTAGAGAAATTTGAAGGAAATCTAAACGGTAAGAACACCCACTTATTTACTTTAAAAAATAGAGCTGGAATGCAAATCGCATTGACAGACTATGGTGCAAGACTTGTTAGTGCTTTAGTACCCGACAAGAATGGCAATTTAATCGATGTGGTATTGGGATTTGATAGCATAGAAGGTTATCTAAAGGCTAAAGAATTATATCATGGTGCCACAATTGGTAGATTTGCCAACCGCATCGCTAATGGTAAATTCGTAATTGATGGACAAGAATACACCTTACCGCAAAACAATGGAACTAATTGCTTGCATGGTGGGCCAGAAGGATTTCATACGAAAGTGTGGGATAGACAAGTGAGTTTTCGTAAAAAAGTAACCTTTTATTATGTATCACCTGACGGTGAGGCTGGGTTTCCAGGGGAAGCAAAAATTTCGGTTACCTACGAACTAACTGATGATAACGAAATCATAATTAATTTTAGAGCGACTGCTGAGAAACGTACTATTATCAATTTAACGAATCATGCTTATTTCAATCTAAATGGAGAAGGAAATGGCGATATTCTGAATCATCTCGTTCAAATTAATTCGAACCTATTCATTGAAATAAATGAAAATCAGTTGCCATCAGGACATTTGAAAGATGTTACTGGAACAGTATTCGACTTTACACAAGAAGCTAAAATAGCGGATAGAATTGGTGCTGAAGACAATCAATTACATATTGCCAAAGGTTTTGACCACAGCTACATCAATGAAAATGCGTACTCTCAAGTAGCTGCGTCAGCTTATAGTCCTGAGTCAGGTATTACTTTGGAATTGTATACAGATTACCCTACTGTACATCTTTATTCTGGCAATTATTTATCAGATGATTTAGGTAAATCAGGTAAAAAATATTTAGAAAATGGTGGTTTTTGTTTCGAAGCGCAGCATCACCTCGATCATCCAAATCAGTCAGCATTCCCACAATTTATCTTAGAACCAGGGAAAGAATACAATTTCAATATGAAATATAAGTTCTGTATTCGTAAATAAAATTTCAAAACAAGCCAATAAGAGCGACATTGGAATATTATAAAAAAAATTAGGGACAACAGTGGTTGTCCCTTTCCTCATTTACCAAAATGAAATTATAGTGTATGTGTTAGGATTATCTGTCAATACGGATGAAGTTCCCTTCTTTGTCGAATACTAAATCCACATCATTCGTCAATTCTACATCAAAACCATTCAACTCTCTATCGATACCATTTATACCAGCTGATGCGTAATTAGTCGTAACATAATCAACAATTGTGGGTAAGATAAAAGCTGTATTAGGTAATGCTTGTGTGTCATTTCTCATTTCTACATCTTGCCATAAACCTGCATTATCAAATTTAATGTCAACACCATTATCTAATTTCACTTCATATTCATAAGATGACATGCCTTCTTTGTCTTTGACAGTGGAGATAATTTTAGCACTTCCAAAATATTCGTTTACGAAAGTTTTAGATACTGTTGGTAATTCTTCATTTGAAATTAACTGATCGTCTTTATCACATGAAGTCATTGTAAATACGACTGCAGATAACAAAGCGATTTTAGAAAATAAATTTTTCATAGTCTATATATTAGTGTGTTATTCAATAATTAATCATCAATACGTAAGAATTTTCCTTTAGAATTAAATTCCAGATCCAATCCATTAGACAATTCTACTTCATATTTAGAAGATTCTTTCGAGATTTTCACAATCTTGTTATTTGGAAAGCTCTTCGCTACATAAACTTTAATAGGCTGTGGAATTAACGCCGCAGGTACAGCTTTATGTTTCAAATCAATTTCTTTCCAATTTCCATTTTTGTCAAATTCAAATTCCGAGCCATCATTCATTTTTACTTCGTATGATTTTTTGAAAAGCTCATCTTCCATTTTGATATAGGAAATACCATTTGTAGCACCGTGCGCTTTTAAGAAAGTTTGCGCTTGCTTAGGCAATTGAGATAATTGAATAATTTTATCTTGGGCATTAACAGCTAAACTTGCTGCCATTAATCCTATTACTGAAAGTCTTTTAAACATTGTTTTCATCTGTTATCCTTTTGATTACACTACAAAATTCAGAACAGATTTGGGAAAGATTTGGGAAAATCGAACCTATTTAAAAAAAATTACTCAACTTTTTTAATTTCAAACACTTGCATATTATTTTGGTAAGCGTACTGAATCTTTAAAGTAGGGTATTTCTCCAGAATAGTATGCACAATAGACAGGCCTAGACCATTAGAATTATGATCTTGATTGCCTTTATAAAATCGTTCAAAGATATAATCTGGATTTAAGGCTCGCTCTGTGCTGGTATTGGAAACAGAAATAGCATTACTAGAAATATCTATAGCAATCGATCCCGATTTCAAATTATACTTAATTGCATTGCTCAACAGATTCGAAAATAAAATCTGCATCAAATCGGTATTCGCATCCACTAGGAACTCTCCCTTCTCCTGAAAATCCACTTTGATATCTTTGTATTGCAATACATCTTCGTAATCCATTAATAAATCTCGGACTATTGTATTAACTAGTACGTTATCGTTGCCGGCGTATTGTTGATTGTTGATACGTGAAAGCGTTAACAAACTCTTATTGAGGTTTACCATCCGTTGCAAAGAACGTTTTGCCTCTACGATTCGAACCGTATCATCTTCATTTAGATGGGAGTTTTCAAGCACAAGTTCGAGTTTGTTGATTCCAACAGCCAATGGTGTCTGTAATTCATGCGCAGCATTTTCCAAAAAACGCTTATGATTATCAAAGACCTTTTCATTTTGTTGAATCATATGCGAAATATGATTGTTCAAGTCATTAAACTCGGAAACCGGTGAAGATACCGCTTCAAAACTGTTCGCTTTACCAAAACGATATTTGGAAAGATTCTTTAAAATTTGTTTGAAAGGTTGCCATGCACGTCCCAACATATAGTGGTTAATAATCAAAATACTCAACACAATAACCACGTACAGCACCAATAAAGAAATAGCCAGATTAATCAAAAAATCATCCTCTTCAACGGTGGAAGTGCGAATTTCCAAATGATAAGGTTTTCCTGATGCATCATAAAAGCCCGTACGTAAAATTCGGTAAGGCTCCTCTTCTGCATCATATGGCATGTAGATAAATTCTTTCGAGAATTTATTTTGGTCGACGGTTTCTTCCAGATTTTCGACCTTACGAATCACAAATTGATTGATACCAAATTCTTTGGATTCTTCAATCAGTTTTGGATTGCTATACACCTCACGGATAATAAGGATTTTTTGATTTTTCAGCCCATCGTCGATATTGTCATAGACTTCATCCATAATGACTGCATAGAACAATGCAGCCCACACAGCCATTACAATTAAGATAGCAATACTAACATATCTGTTGGTATAATTTTTTACAGAAATAGCCATTTAAATCAATTTATATCCCACACCGTACACCGCTTGAATATCACAATCGGCATTGGCAGATTTCAATTTCTTACGAAGGTTTTTTATTTGCGAGTAGATAAAATCTAAATTATCCGCTTGATCAGCATGGTCACCCCACACCGTTTCAGCTAATGTAGATTTTTCCTGTAATTTATTTGGACGAAGCATGAAATAGTAAAAAAGATCGTACTCTTTTCGATTCAAAGTAAGATTCACACCATTAATTTTCACCTCTCTAGTTTCGGGATTCAAGCTTACATTTTTGTATCGCAAAAGCTGTTCACCATCCTGTGCATTGCGACGAATAATAGATTTTAGTCGCGCCAATAATTCCGCAAAATGAAATGGTTTTGCTAAATAATCATCTGCTCCAATTTCTAATCCAGCAACTTTATCTTCTACAGAATCTTTGGCCGAAAGAATCAAAACTGGGCTTTTGACCTGATTAGCACGCATTTCCCTCAGCACATCCATTCCCGAACCTCCAGGAAGCATAATATCCAGCAATACACAATCATAAGGATAGTTCATCACTTTGTCCACCGCTTCCAAATATGTCGAAGCGGTTTCTACCAAAAACTTCTCTCCTTCCAAAAATTCACGAATGCCCTGTTGTAGTGCTAATTCATCTTCGACAATTAATACTTTCATAGTAGAAACAATATTACAATAAGAATTGGGAATATTTTAGGAATTTACCGAAATATTCGGACATAAAAAAGGGATGATTACTCATCCCTTTCTGTTTATTTTAGTGTGCCAAAAGCTCTGGCAATTCTTCTATATCAACATCTCCTGATTCAGAAATGGAAGTGAATTTGACCGGAACAATCTCATTAACTAACAATGGATCGTAAGGTGTACGTACTTTCACATAGTTTTTAGAAAATCCGTGCATATAACCATCCTTCTCATCTGATTCAAACAACACCTCTCCGATGGCACCCAAATTTTCTTCATAGAAAGCACGACGCTTTTTCTCCGAAAGGATATGCAACATCTTACTACGATCCGAACGTTGCGCTCCCGGTACGGCACCTTCCATCTGTGCCGCAATCGTGTTTTCACGTTCTGAATAAGTAAATACATGCAAATACGAAATAGGCAGATCATTCAAGAAATTGTAGGTATCGATAAAATCTTCTCGTGTCTCACCAGGGAAACCCACAATCACATCCACACCTATACAAGCATTTGGCATCAACGATTTAATTTTCGCTACGCGCTCTGCATACAACTCACGTTTATAGCGACGACGCATTTTTGCCAACACCTTGTTATTTCCCGATTGCAATGGCATATGAAAATGCGGAACAAAACGTTTGGACTGTGCTACAAATTCGATAATCTCATTAGCCAACAAATTCGGTTCAATCGATGAAATACGAATACGGTCAATACCTTCTACTTCGTCCAATGCCTTTACCAAATCCAAGAATTTGTCCTGACGTTTGCCATCACGAATACCGAAATCTCCAATATTCACACCCGTCAACACAATTTCTTTCACACCGGAAGCTGCAATTTCTTCCGCTTGACGCACAATATCTTCTATTTTACCCGAACGACTAGCCCCACGTGCCAATGGAATCGTACAAAATGTACATGAATAATCACATCCGTCTTGTACTTTTAGGAAAGTACGCGTACGGTCACCAATCGAATAAGCCGTCACAAATTGGTTCGTCTCATCAATCGGTGCATTATGAACAACCGCTTTCTCTTGTTTGGTCAAGTCATTGATATGCTCAATAATATTGAATTTCTCCGCAGCACCCAATACCATATCCACACCAGGAATTTCTGCGATTTCTTGCGGTTTCAATTGCGCGTAACAGCCTACAATTGTGATATATGCATTTGGCGAATATTTCAACGCTTCCTTCACCACCTTTCGACATTTCTTATCCGCATTGTCCGTCACCGAACACGTGTTGATTACATAAACGTCTGCTGGCGAATTGAATGGCGTGGTATCATAGCCTGCATCTTTGAACTGACGTCCAATAGATGAAGTCTCCGAAAAATTCAACTTACAACCCAGTGTATAGAAAGCTACTTTTTTATTCATAATAAGTTGCAAAAATACGCTTTTTTTTAGACTTACCTTTATAGTTATAAGATTTGAGATGCCAATGACATTTTTAAAAGTAAAAGCACTTTTTCCTTCCCGCTAATTTCAGTAGTTTTGAATATTCTAAAATCGTAGAAAATCTTTAAAACTTACTGAAACATGAAACAATATTTAGATTTACTAAAACACGTATACACCACAGGAGTGGACAAAACAGATAGAACGGGTACGGGTACACGCAGTGTTTTTGGTTATCAAATGCGTTTCAATCTTCAAGAAGGTTTTCCGATTATAACGACTAAAAAACTGCATTTACGGTCGATTATCCACGAATTGATTTGGTTTTTGAAAGGAGAAACTAATATCAAATACCTTAAGGATAATGGGGTAAGCATTTGGGATGAATGGGCAGATGAGAACGGTAATTTAGGACCGGTATACGGTTCGCAATGGCGCTCTTGGCCAACACCGGATGGCAGACATATCGACCAAATCACGCAAGTGATTAATCAGTTGAAAAATTCACCGGATTCACGCCGTATTATTGTCTCAGCGTGGAATGTCGCGGAAATCGAAAACATGGCTTTGCCGCCTTGTCACGCTTTCTTCCAGTTCAATGTAGCTCCCGCACAACCAGAAAAAGGAATTTTGAAACCGCAACTTTCCTGTCAATTGTACCAACGTTCTGCGGATATTTTCTTAGGAGTACCGTTCAATATTGCTTCTTATGCGCTATTGACGATGATGGTAGCGCAAGTATGTGATATGGAAGCTGGTGAATTTATACATACGTTTGGGGATGCCCATATCTACAGCAATCACTTCGAACAGACAGAATTGCAATTGTCTCGTGAGCCAAAACCGCTTCCTACAATGAAAATCAATCCAGAAGTGAAGGATATTTTTGATTTTAAATTTGAGGATTTTGAGTTGGTGGGTTATGAATTCCATCCGCATATCAAAGCTCCGGTGGCGGTATAGAGCTTTAGAGAATGAGATAATTTGGAGATTTGAAAATTAACAATCAATGAGTGATACTAAAATAACATTAATCGTAGCTGCTGCGGAAAATAATGCCATTGGCAAAAACAATCAGATGCCCTGGCATTTGCCGAATGATTTTAAATACTTTAAGAAAAATACCTTAGAACATTCTGTCGTGATGGGTCGCAAGACTTTTGAATCGATTGGAAAACCACTTCCTGAGCGTCGCAATATTATTTTGACGCGTGATATGAACTATAGCCACGATGAAGTGGATGTAGCGAATAGTGTGCAAGAGGTATTAAACTATTGCCGTGACGAGCGCGAAATCTTTATTATCGGTGGTGCAGAAATCTACAAGCAAACTTTGCCTTTAGCAGATAAAATATTGTTGACTCGTGTACATACCACAATAGATGGCGATGCGTATTTCCCTGAATTATTAGATCATGAATGGAAATTAGTAAGCGCTGAAAAGCACGAAAAAGACGAAAAACACACTTTTGATTATACGTTCGAAGTATACGAAAGAGCGTAATAATATTTAACTTTCCTTCCAAAACAAACTCCCCGATACTTTTGGAAGGAAAGAATTTTTAAGAACCAATAAAATATTGAAATTATGCCTGTTGATTTGTCAGAAATCTTAGTAATTGGAGTTTCAAGTAGAGCTCTATTTGATCTTGAAAAAGAAAATCAAATTTTCGAAAGTGAAGGTATTGCAGGATATAGGAAGTTTCAGCAGGAAAACGAAAATGAGCCTTTAAATCCAGGAACTGCGTTTCATTTAGTTCAAAGCTTGCTACATTTAAACAATGATGCTAAAAAAAGGGTTGTAGAGGTTGTAGTAATGTCGTGAAATAGTCCAGAAACAGGAGTAAGGATAATGAACTCAGTCAGACAATACAAGTTAGATATTTCTAGAATGGCTTTCAGTGGAGGTGAGCCATTAGCCCCCTATATTGATGCATTTGATATAGATTTATTTCTAAGTAAAGATTCAAAAGATGTTCAATCTGTAATAGATTCCAAACAATGCGCTGCAGCATATATATATTCTCCTCCTACAGAGTTTAAATCAACTGATAATAGAGTGAAAATAGCTTTCGATGCTGATGCTGTAATATTCTCAGATGATTCCGAAAGCAGATATAAAAAAGAAGGGTTAGATGCTTTTCATAAATTTGAACTAGAGAATGAAGATGTCGAACTTGGTGAAGGTCCGTTTGCAAAACTTCTTATTAAACTTTCAAAAATTCAAGAACAATTTCATACAACTATTGAATTATCACCTTTGAGACTAGCGATAGTAACTGCAAGAAATGCACCTGCTCATATGAGAGTTATTAAAACATTAAGAAAATGGGGGGGGTATACGTTGATGAAGCTTATTTTTTAGGAGGTCTTTCAAAAGATAAAGTTCTTAAAGCTTTTGGTGCTCATATTTTCTTTGATGATCAAGATGTTCATCTCAAAGACTCTTCAAAATATGTTCCATCGGGTAGAGTTCCTTATGCATCTGACTCTCCTTTATATACCCCTGATATGGAAAACATAACATTAATTAAAAATCAATAATTAAAGACACCATGCCTCCTACCATCCGACAAGAACAACCCAAAGATATCCAAGCGGTTTATCAAATTAATAAACAAGCTTTTGAACAAGAAGCTGAAGCAAATTTAGTCGATGCTTTGCGTCACAGTGATACTTTTATACCCGAACTTTCATTAGTTGCAGAACTAGATAATCAACTGGTTGGGCATATACTTTTTACCAAGATTAAAATTGTAAATGGCGATTCAGCAATCGAATCTTTAGCGTTAGCGCCAATGGCAGTTAGTGCGGATTTTCAAAAGCAAGGCATTGGCGGACAACTCATTCGCGAAGGATTAAAACGTGCGGAGGAATTAGGTTTTGGTTCTGTTATAGTCCTGGGTCATGAACATTATTACCCGAAATTTGGTTTTGAACCTGCGTCCAAATGGGAAATTAAAGCGCCTTTTGAGGTACCTGATGAAGTTTTTATGGCACTTGAATTAATTCCAAACGCTTTAGAAGATGTAAATGGAACGGTACAATACCCAAAAGAATTTAATGAGGTTTAAAATATATTATAGATGAAACCACTGAGAAAATCTGAAGCCCATGATTTTGGATAATACGAAAGCACTCAAACTATTAGAAAAGAAAAAAATATTAGAGGCGCTCAAAGAATATAATAAATCAAGCAATTAGTAATGTAGGGCACATTTTTAGTCATTTATAATGCTTATTTTTACGTCTAAAAATTAGCTTAGCCTACATATACACTATGGAATTAACAAGTCTATTCGAACAGAGCACACAAGAACTAAACAAGAAACTAAAACAACTTAAAACTGAAAAAATCATTAATGCCGTACTTGTAGGATTCACCATTGGCGTTTTTGCTTTCAGTGCCTTCAAAGGAGGATTGGGATTCGGATCAATTTTGACATTATTAGTAGCCTATTTTTTCATCAGGAATGCAAACAAAAGCAATACGCTTGCCAAAGAAATAGAAAAAGAACTTGAATTGCGAAATGCAAAATAAATTATCAAAACCATTTTATTCGGATAAAGAAAACGATTGGGAAATAATAGATGCCCATGTAAAACGAAAAATCTGTGTCTATACGCCAGATCTTATGCTGGTCAAAGTCAGATTTACAAAAGGAGGCATTGGCGCATTACATCAGCATCCGCATACTCAAATCTCTTTCGTACAATCGGGTAAATTTAAATACACCATAGGGGAAGAAACAAAAATTATAGAAGCCGGTGATAGCTGTATTATTCAAGGAAATATAATTCACGGATGTGAATGTCTTGAAGATGGAGAGCTTATTGATAGCTTTTCCCCTTATCGAGAAGATTTTATTTAATGCACAAAGGCTTCCTTAATGGAAGCCTTTGATCTTTATTTGCCTAATTTTTTGAGTTCACGTTTAGAAAGTTCTTTTTGAATAATCTCATCCGAAAGCTGAACTTCGTATTTTTGTTTTCCTTCAAGGTTTATATTTCCAGCATTAGTTATAAATAGTGGATTTACCCAACCATAATAACTTTCTGCTGTAGTTACATTTTTGTTTTCTTCAAATATTTGGTCTACATTCTTTAGGTAATAGACAGAAAAAGAAATAGCATATTGATTATTACCACGCTTCATATTTCTACCGAGCTCTTGTCCAGGAATGACTGTCTCCCCTACTCTTACATTAATACTTCCTTTAGCAAAACCCGAATACATAGCCAAGGTACCATCTTCATGCTCAATGATTATTTTATTGGATTCTGAAGAATAAGAAACACGCTCTTCATCGATTTCTTCTTTATCATTTTCTACTTGTAACACCAATCCTTTGCGCGAAGCGGTCACTACCGATTGTTCTTTCGTTACTAAGTAAAATACTTTCCAATCCTCAGGTTGTTTGCTTCCAAAATATTTAGAACGTAAAAATCCGGCTTCTCGTACTGCTACTTCTGTTGAAACAGGATAGGGTAAAGCGTAAACAAAATCCTTCGAGATTTTGGGATTCAATTTACCTCTCACATACCTGTATGTGTACGAATAAGTTATAGACTGGTCTTTATTGATAGGTTGTAATGTTACGATATTTCCAGAAAAACCATTAACAGCAAAAAACCGTATTCCGCAATGAACTATTGGATAGCTCTTTGAATTTAAGGATGACGGTTGAAGAACCAGCTTCCATCTTCTCATATTCAATATCTATAGATTTATCCGAATTTCGTTTTGAAGATAATTTTAAATTTCCTTCTTGAGCCGTTGAGACCAAGACTATCAATATTAAGAAAAAGGATAGTAAATTTCGCATGAATATAATTGTAGTATCTTCTTAAATATAAATAAATTTTTCCTAGATAAAAACATTATGCCATTAACGGATCTGAAATACTAGGCTGACCATTCTCTATTCTACCCGCGTACTGTCTCTCCCAACCGTCAGCTTTTAAGGTAAAATCATACCAGCGACCATATTCCTGTGTATCAACTTCCAAGGTCATGGATTTTTTTGATTTCAGAGACACGGTCAGTTTTTTGCCTGTATAAGCATTATAACAATCGATATTTTGTGTACCTCTGCCTGTATTTTCCAGTTGTAAAATAAGATTACTTTTAGCAGAATAACTTACCGTTACCTTAATGTGGGTTTTATCGTGCGTACTCTGATATTTTCTATAAAATCCATTTGGTCCATGTACGGCGAGGTTATATGTACCCTTCTCTGCCTTTCTCCAAAGGTGATTTATTTTATCACCCGCTTTTACAGCAAAAGATTTACTAAAACGGTTCATGCCCGACAGATCATATACATTGAAAGCACATGCCAAAGCTTTCGTTCCAAAGAGCTTATCTGATGCTTCAAAAGTCAATTCTACTTGCCCCTGTTGCTGAGATTCATGAACATATAACTCATAATGCAATGCATTGGAAGGTTTGGTACCTTGCTCTTGAAAAGGCAGCTGCGGTAGTTTTTCCCCTGCCTTTATCTTTTCTACTTCTGCGGGAGTAAATTCTTTGTAGCCATCTGGAAGGGGTTTATTCTTAGCACTATTTATTTCCGAAATCTGCCGTTTCATATCCAGAAAATCTGGCAAATTCATTTTCTCTTGTGAATTGTATGTTCGGAACACCGAGGTTAAATCCCCCGTAATAGCTCTGCGCCATTTAGAAATATTTGACTCTAAAACATTCTTATTATACTTTTTATTCAGAAACACTTCCAAAAACTGAATAGTGGAAGTAATATCACATACTTCGGAATTAACCCATCCACCTCTTGTCCACGGTGACGCTACAATAAGCGGAACACGATAGCCCAATCCTACTGGCCCTTCCGTGGCATTGGATTCACTTACTCCCGAAGCCAATTCCTGTTCTTTGGTTACATATTCTGTCAGCAAATCTGATTTTAAATCTTCCGATACCATACCTGAAGTAATATCTGATGGTTTAGGCGCTACGAAAGGAGGAATATGATCAAAATACCCATCGTTTTCATCGTAATTGAGAATAAAGATGGTTTTCTTCCATACTTCTGGATTCTTGGTCAAAATATTCAATATTTCCGAAACATACCAAGCACCATACATCGGTGCACTTGGATGATCGGAGAAATGTTGAGGAGCGACCAACCAACTTACTGTAGGTAATTTGCCTTGTTCTACATCCTGGCGAAATTGATGCAATACATCACCTTTTGGCACACGAATCGTAGTACCTTCGAATTCTATTTCTTCTGTTTCGTGATAAAAAGGATCTCCTTCATTGGTTTGAAAAGCTCGTTCGTGTAATTCTTTTTCAAAATCTGACAACTTAGCATAGTTTTCCGCGGAATATTGTTCCGCCTCACGTTTGAAACTTTCTAACTGATTCTGTTTTTGCGTCAGCGTATTTTTAACCTTTTGGGCATTTGGATCAGCAGCAAGTTCTTTTTCCAGTGCTTCTATTTCTGCTGGAAGCTCCTTTATTCTACGTTGGTAGAACTCGATATGGCTTTTCTTAAAACGTACATTGTATTGCTCAAACCACTCCAAGTTATTGTCCGTAAAATTGCCCAATAATCCTTCGTCATTACCAGACACTTCATTTTGTAAGCTAATTTCGTTCTGATAAACTTTCCAATTGATTCCGCTTTCCTGCAGGCGTTCGGGAAAAGTTTTCCAGCTCGCCATGTTGTTATAATAGGTATCAGAATTGCGCACTAACGGTTTTAAACCAGCAGACTCCGTACATTTACCTGTCCAAAAATAATGGCGGTTAGTCGTTGTTCCTGTGATAGAGGAGCAGAAATGCTGATCGCATATGGTGAAAGCATCCGCAAAAGCATAATAAAATGGAATATCCTCGCGTGTGTAATACCCCAATGTCAGCGGTAAATATTTATATTCTTTGCGACCAGATTGTTTCCAATCCAACCATTTATCAAACTTACCTTCATTCCAGGCTCCGATCTGATTTTCCCATGAATGGGGTAAATCACCACTCCAACTTGCCTTCGAATTTTTGATGTCCATGCGAAATGGTGCGAATGTATGTCCTTGCTTATTCGATTGAAGCCAGACAGGATTACCATTTGTAAGCGTGATGGCACGACGATCATTAAATCCTCGCACGCCTCGCAATGTACCAAAAGAATGGTCAAAAGGACGGTTTTCCTGCATCAACAAAACGATGTGTTCGGCATCTAAAAAGGTCGAACCTTCAATAGGGTCTATGGCCAATGCCGCTTCAATAGATTTGGGTAAATGTGAAAATATTCCGAATGAACCAGCTAATATTCCAGCTTTTTTAATAAATGATCTTCTGTTTTCCATGCAAGAGAAACATATTGGTTATAATGTGTACAAGATATAAAACCTTCAAAAGAAAATATAGTAAAATCTATTAGAAGCTGTACAAAGATGAAGTAAATAATAAATTATAGATCAATAAAGAGGAGCCTCTAGGCAGAGAACTCCCCTAACACACACACTATTATTATTTGAAAGGAATAATCAATTTAAAAATATCGAATGAGTTCTTAATAAATAACTATTCAATATAAATTTTGTCTTACTTCCTATAATTTAAGAGGGTGTAAATTAAACTGTGTCATTAAATAAATACTTATTTTTAGACACAGTATAATGAACAACGAGAAATTTGATTTTGAGCGCTTCAAAGAAGAAGCTATGAAAGGCCTTTACGAAGGC
>PJUJ01000354.1_pt1 | contig 24838 bp, 29 predicted proteins | sample 1512321 | NCBI WGS metagenome assembly PJUJ01 (sample SAMN08177669, study PRJNA422409) | Feces metagenome, whole genome shotgun sequencing project. | isolation source: Chicken feces enriched on filter paper: beechwood xylan treatment | host: Gallus gallus | place: USA: Madison | collected 2015-01-15 | reverse complement strand
TTGATTGTGACGATTTAAAGTATAAATCAATACAAGTCTTCTTAAATGTTAAATTGTATTTTACTTTTCTTTCCATAAAAAATGCCCCCAGAAAGTGTCTAACTTTTTGGGGGCAGTGCAATTTGTTTCTCCTTATTTTTTATATGTGGCTGAGCATTTCTGGGTTTCTTCTACTTTGCAGCGTATTAAAGTACATCCTGTTTCTTTTAGCTGTTGTGGTGCTATGACTTCCACCAAATGTTGTGCGATATTTTCAGCTGTTGGGTTAAAAGGAACAATCACTAAACTTTCTTCGGATAATTTTTGCAATTCTCCCAATAAGGGGTCTTTCTCCCAAATTAAAAACTTGTGATCGTAATGATCTTCTAACCACATACACAATTTCTCTTTGATTACTGAGAAATCCAATACACGTCCAACTTCATCCAAAGCTTCTGCTGCAACTTCAAAATGTATTCTATAATTGTGACCGTGAAGAAATCTACATTTTCCTTCGTGACCAACCACCCTATGTCCACATGAAATGTCGTGATATCGTTCTGCTGTAATCATGCGACAAATATAGTGTTATTTTATCAATCGCTCTTGAAGCTGTTCGATATTGTCCACCGTGAGTTGTTGCATGACTTGATAAAGCTGCGCCTTAAACATAGTGATAGTATGGTCACCGCCATCCTCGCCAAGAGCCCCAACACCATACATAAAAGGTCTTCCCATAAAATTAAAGTCAGAACCTACTGCATACGCTCGTGCCAAATCCACTCCCGAACGGATACCGCCATCCATCATAATCTTTAGTTTACTTTTGTAAGATAGATTTAATGCTAATTTCATTAATGATACGATAGAAGATTCACCAGCATCCACTTGTCTTCCGCCATGATTAGAAACTATTACTCCATCTACGCCGAGCTGAATGGAAGCTTCCATATCTTCTTCCGTGGCTATTCCTTTCAATACTAATGGACCTTGCCAAATGTCCCGAATCGCTTTTACCTTTTCCATATTGACTTTGCCTGTAAAAGTTCTATTCATAAACTGTCCAAGTTGAGTTAAATCCAGCCCTTTTTCCATGTAAGGTTTTAACGTTGCAAAAGATGGAATACCGTTCTTTAATGTTTGAATACCCCAAGTTGGACATTTTAATGCTTGAAAAATAGTGGCAATATTCATTTTTGGAGGCATCGAAAGACCGCTTTTTATTTCTCTATAGCGTAGTCCAAATGACGGAACATCTACCAATACCACCAGTACTGGACACTCAACAGCTTTTAGTCTATTTAAGATGTCATCTCGTAACCTATCTTCTGTAGGATGATACAATTGAAACCATGCTTTGCCTTCAGACACTTCGGCAATACGTTCAATGCTGGAAGTCGATACTGTACTTAGCGTATAAGGTATATCATGTTTAGCAGCAGCTTTAGCAAGTATCTCAGGTGCATTAGGCCACATCAATCCTTGTAGACCGATAGGTGAAACACCAAATGGTGCACTATATTTTCTGCCGAATAATTCTACCGACATATCAATATCTTGTCCTACACGTAAATATTGAGGCTTCAATAAAATATTATCAAAGTCATTTTCGTTTCGAAATAGATTCAATTCTTCATTACAACCACCATCTAAGTAATCAAACGCAAATTTTGGAATTCTTGATTTTGCTTTCTTACGTAAATCAGCGACAGAAGGGTATAAGGTATTGTATTTAAAAATTGGCTTTGCAGACATTGGTTAAATTTTTTACTTACAAAGATAAGTTAAAAATTTGAGCTAGCCATCCTGACCTGTGATGAAATTATGGGGTCATCTTTGCATGAACGGGTTTACCATTTTTATCTGTGCCATAAAATAAAATGTATTCTGCTTCGGTTTGAAGACCTGAAGTTCCATCCTTCAGTTTGATAAATAACCTATTGATATGCATGTATTGACCCGAAATAATGCCTTCTACGTAGGGTTTATTCTGCTTATCAAGTTTTAAATGGAGCTTTTGACCAGGATAAGAAACCAATTCAATTTGGAAGTGATTATTTCCAAGTTTTTCTGTTTTCACACCATAAGCGTAGCGACGTTGAATATTAGTTAAGGGCTTTATTTCCCCATTTCGATCAAATAATTGCCTCGAAGTTTTGATAGGTTCATTATCATTGAGCTTATTCGTGGCAGAATAATTTGGCTGATAAATAAAGGTGTTTTTACCTCGGCTATGCTGAATATAGAAGAGTATATCTTTGACAGTAGGCTTTGGGTAGCCTTCTTGGGCGTGAGAAAAGAAACTATTAAAAAGGATTAAGAATAAAAATGTCAGCTTCTTCATCATATTTCTACTTATTAGCAAATAACAGAATAATATACAAAGTCCTGTCAAAATTTTCAATATATTTTGAATTTCGTTTAAATGGGAATGATTATGATTAGTGGGAGATAAAAAAGTATCCAAAATAAAAAGGTTATTGAAGTCGGATTAAATAAACAAAGTCACTTATTCAAGTGACTTTTGTTTATTTGTAAAATGTAATCAGGATTAAGGGCGATTTCCACCCATAAATTTGGATATTAACCAAATAATCAATGCGATTACAATTACGACTATAATAATGCCAGACCACATGCCAGCTTTAAATATTCCACCGATTACTTCACAACTTGATAATAAAGTAATAACGGATAATATTGTTGCAAATAAACCTATTCTTTTCATAATTGATGTCCCTTTTATTGTAGAACAAGTTAAAGGCTAGGTTGTTTGAGTGGATTTTAGATTTTTAATCTTATACACTACAATAGTAATATTAGTGCTTATATAAAATTAATGCTGGTATAATAAATAAAACTGGATGAACTTCAAATATGTGTGTTCTTTTAAAACAATAGTCATGATTGTAAGCATTCATCTCGGGAACATATATAGTTCTTGATGAGCTTTCTGTTTTGTAACCTAATATTTCTAATATTATGTATAGTATAGAAATTAATATAATCTGAATGATGTGGAGAAGAAGAATAAACCTTAAGTTTTGTTGGTATTGAGCATTTCTATTCGATTTAGTAAATCCGATGAAGCTTGGGATTATAAAGCCTAATAAGGGAAACATTATACAGAACAAGGAGCTAATGTATAAGTTTCTGATACTTCCAATTTGGTTGGTATCAATACTTCTTTCGTCGACGTTTTGCATAATAATGGGTTCTAGCGGTATGTATAATATTTTATTAATTTGACGAAGACTAAAACCACTTATTTCCTCTGTTCCTTTTTTGATTCGCTGTACAGTGCGAAGAGATACCCTAGCTTCGTTCGCAAGTTCTTGTTGGGTTAATCCTTTGGCTTTGCGAGCAGTTTTAATGATTTCGTAATAATTGGTTTATTCATACCCCAAAATTGGTTTATTATGATTTAAACGAAGAAAATCTGATATGCCAATAATACGACAATTGTATGGGAAGGGTTAAATAATAGTATCAACGCATGGATGTATGAAATATTTAATGTTCCCCACCTTTATAGATCCACATGGATTGGGTTTCTCCTGCTTTCTCGAATCCACATTTTTCATAGAACTTTATAGCTTCACCATCTGCAGCTAAAATTTGTTGATGAAAGCCCTGATATTTCTCTTGAAATTTCGCAATAATCTTCTTTCCAATACCTAAATGCTGGTAATCTGGATGAATGATTAAATGTGGATAGTAAACCACTAAGTATCCATCTGATATTGCATTTCCCAAACCAACTAATTTATGTTCATGCCACGCTGTAACAAGGGAGTGCGAGTTAAGCAATGCTTGTATTAATTGTTCAGGTTTTTTGGCGGAAGACCAATTATTAACCTGATATATTTCTAGTACATCTTGCTCATTTATTTTAAAGGAGTCTTTAATTTGAATTTCCATATACTAAATATAAACAAAAAACCTCCCGCAATTTTGACATCGCGGGAGGTTTAATTTATTTAATAATACTAGTTCCGAAATTATGCTTCAGCTCTCAATACTTTTGCAGCTTCTACCATAGCTTCTAATGCAGCTTTAGTTTCTGGCCAAGCACGAGTTTTCAAACCACAGTCAGGGTTTACCCAAAGTTGAGATGCAGGAACTACATCTTTTGCTTTGTGCAACAAGTCAATCATTTCTTCTTTACTTGGTACACGTGGAGAGTGAATGTCGTATACACCAGGACCGATATCGTTAGGGTATTTGAATTCGCCAGCGAAAGCATTCAACAATTTCATTTGTGAACGTGAAGTTTCGATAGTAATTACGTCAGCATCCATTGCAGCGATATCTTTGATTACGTTGTTGAATTCTGAGTAACACATATGGGTGTGGATTTGTGTGTCATCTTCTACATTTGATGAAGAAACACGGAATGCACGTACAGCCCAATCTAAATATTTTTGTTGGTCAGCTTGACGCAAAGGTAAACCTTCACGGATAGCTGGCTCATCGATTTGGATAATTTTGATACCTGCTTTTTCTAAAGCTTGAACTTCGTCCAAGATAGCTAAAGCAATTTGATAAGTCGTAGTTTCACGTGGTTGGTCGTTACGTACGAAAGACCATTGTAAGATCGTAACAGGACCTGTTAACATACCTTTTACAGGGCGGTCAGTCAATGATTGCGCGTATGAAGACCAACGAACAGTCATATCTGCTGGACGGTATACATCACCATAGATAACTGGAGGTTTTACACAACGAGAACCATATGATTGTACCCATCCGTACTGTGTAAATGCATATCCTGCTAATTGTTCGCCGAAATATTCCACCATGTCGTTACGTTCGAACTCACCGTGTACCAATACATCGATATCTAAGTTTTCTTGCAAACGGATAACGCTTTCCGTTTCTTCAGCGATTGCTTTATCGTATTCTTCTTGCGTGATAACACCTTTTTTCAAGTCAGCTCTCCATTTACGAACATCTTTCGTTTGTGGGAATGAACCGATTGTTGTTGTTGGGAATGCTGGTAAGTTGAATTTCGCTTGTTGAGCAGCTTTACGAACTTCGAATGGAGAAGTACGTTTCGCATCTTCGTCTGTGATATTGCTTACGCGCGTTTTTACTTCTGGTTTGTGAATCAATGGAGAAGTGCGACGGCTTTCGGCAGCAGCTTTGTTTGCTTCAAAGCGTTCAGCAGTTGCAGCATCTACTTCACCATCCGCTAATACCGCTAAATCTTTAACCTCAGCTAATTTTTGTTTAGCGAATGCTAACCAGTTTTTAACTTCAGCAGGAAGTGTTTCTTCTTTTTTCTCGCTATCTAAATCGTAAGGAACGTGCAATAATGAAGAAGAAGTACCTACCCAAACTCTGTCTTTGCCCAATGCAGCAACAGCTTGTTGGATTTTAGCTAAAGATTTTTCGTAATCATTTTTCCAAATGTTACGGCCTTCTACCACACCTAAAGAAAGTGTCAATGAAGCAGGAACTTTTGCTAAAACAGTATCTAATTGGTTTTCACCACGAACTAAATCTAAGTGTAAAGCGTGTACTGGTAAACTAACCGCTAAATCTTCGTTGTCTTTCAACGCTTCGAAGTACGTAGTAGCGATTAATTTAGCTCCTTTAGCCGCAGCATTCAATTTTTCGAATACTTTAGTATATAATTCTTTTACTTTAGCATCAATATCCAAAGCCAAATAAGGCTCATCAATTTGGATGTATTGAGCACCAGCGTCAGCTAGTTTAGAGATAATCTCTTCGTAAACTGGCAATAAACGGTCGATTAAGTCGATACGGTCAAAACCAGCTTCTTTTTCTTTACCGATTAATAAGTAGGTGATTGGGCCAATAACAACGGGTTTAGTTTCAATACCAGCTGCTTTAGCTTCATTATATTCGTTTAAGAATTTTTCAGATGTTAATTTGAACGTTTGATCCTTCGTGAACTCAGGCACCATGTAGTGATAGTTCGTATCAAACCATTTTGTCATTTCCGATGCAGTAACGTCGATTCCGTCTTCTTGGAAACCACGAGCCATCGCAAAATATAAATCTAAACTATAATTGTTGTCTACTTTACTTAATAAAGAGTTATAGCGAGCAGGGATAGCGCCAACAGTAAGAGATAAATCTAATACTTGGTCGTAAAAAGAAAAATCATTTGAAGGGATCAAATCGATTCCAGCCTCTTTTTGAGTTTTCCAGTTGTTTTCACGAATTTCTTTTGCAGCTTTTAATAATTCTTCCGCAGAAATTTTCTTTGCCCAGTACGCTTCATTAGCTTTCTTCAATTCACGGAAAGGTCCTACACGCGGGTAGCCTAAATTGTTAGTTAGTAACATATAATGTTCCTTAATAAATTAAAAATTCTTTAAAATGTTTTGTTGCTAAGAGAAGGCCACTTGGAATTAGTGATCTCGGCTTATCTTTCCCTATATCATGTTTCGGGTAGAATGTAGCACCTTGTCTAGTGACAGGTTGCTAAGGCTTCATCGGGTCCAGTCCCTCTGCCTTTCTCTATAAGCGTCGCTAAGTTATATAATTTTCTATTAGTATCAAAATTTTTATTTGAAATATCGATTAGTGATGCACATCCTTCTTTAATTGGTAACTATCTGTTAATGAGAGGTGAGTTCGTAGTGGTTAACAATAAGTTGTTTGGATAACTTTATTTATCAATGTAGGTTATTAATTTATTTTTACGTGACAATTTTAATATTTTAGAGAATGTTTATTGGTTAAAATTTGGCTTTAATATTAATTAAGTTAATTTTATGCCCGATTTACATCGAACATCTGCCGATTTTTAATTTTTTGAACGGCATTTCCTCTATAAACGGGAATATTTGCGTATACAACTAAATATTTATTGCGTCTCAGTTTTATTAATAGCATGTAATTCAATAATTGAAATTTGGTTTTCGTGCGGCAATTTAAATTTAAAACAAATGACAAAACTAAATTACGAACCTCCACAAATTAAATTGGTTCTCCTACAGATCGAAGAGGCTATTGCTACTGGATCGATCACGACTGTTGAAGTTTTCCCATATGAGGAAACTCTTCGTATCTCAGAGTATGATACTTATCAAGAAGGTAATAAAAGACTATAATATTAATTTTTAGTATGAAAAATATATACCTTTTGATTTTTGTGGCAATCTGCGCGATACAATTACCTTCCTGTTCTAAAGATACTACAATAGAGGGGTCGCGTGCGGTGACTAAGTATATTGATTTAGAACTAACTGCGTCTTATTATGAAACGCCTGAAACTATTCTGGATAAAAAGGCTTCTGCTGGGATAGAAAAGTATGATGATTCTAAGAACGTTTCTGAAATTGCACCAGGTTTCTTTGCGGAATTTCAGATAGAAGAAGGATATAGTAGCTCTTCAGGTGAAATAAAAAAATCCATCAATAAGTTAGCCGCAAAAGAAGGAAATAATAATCCTACCGATCTTTCACAATTGAAACTGAAAAAGTTAGAAAATGGTGTCAAGTTTATGGTTCTCATTTTCGATGAAAATGATATTCATGTGGGTACGACGTTAGCTACGATGGGAGAACAAACCAGAATACCTGTAGTGTACAAGAAAGATTATGTGTTCAATACATCCAATTATTACCGTGTTGTAGCGTTTACGTATAATACTAAAAACGAATGAGATTATGACAGTCTTAATTTGGATCCAACACAGACCGCAGACAATCCCAAACTAGTAATTCCTTCAGATAAAGAATTCTTCTATTATAATGGTGATTTCTTGATTGATCCAAAGGTAACAGATGTTTCGTATAAACTTCCTATAGTGTTTTGTGTACGTGAGATAAGATAAATTGAATTAAGGATTAGGTAGAATTAAGTATAATAAAAAGGTTCATTTGTATACATCAAATGAACCTTTTTATTTTTGAATTCTCGGTTACAATTCAAAATACTTTTCTGGATTAATCTTTTTATTGTCTTTTAAGATTTCATAATGAAGATGGGGGCCTGTGCTTCGACCCGTATTGCCTAGCAATCCTACTACTGTGCCTACATCTACACGTTGTCCTTTCTTCACTTGCGTACGCACTAAATGTGCATATCTTGTCTCGTAACCATGTTGATGTTTTACTTTGACTACATATCCGTATTCTCCTTCGTATCCAGCAAAAGTCACCACGCCATCTGCAGTCACACGGATTGGTTCGCCCATACGCCCTCTAAAATCCACACCAGAATGCATTTCTCTTCCTCTGCGAGTAAATGGATTTACTCTATATCCAAACCTTGAAGTTATTGCGCCATTATGCGGCTTGCCAAGCGGTATGCTAGCCATTTTCTTCTCTACATTGGCTAATAAATTTTCATAGTATTCGCTTAATAAGGCAATGTTTTCTTCATCAATTTCAGTTGGACCACCTGTATTGGCAAATGCTAACTTGGTGTTAATGCCGCGTTTTTTCATTTTGCCATTAATACTTTGGATAGTTGAGTCAATTTTCATAAAAGACTTTTTGGCTTCCAAAATATCTTGTTGTGTTTCAAGCTGCGTAGAATTAAGCTTCTTATTTTTTTGATGAATTTTCTCCAATGCTGCTTCGTATTTTGCACTTACATCCTCTGCCTTTTTGATTGCGGCTACATAGGCAATAGTGCCGATTAATGCTACAATTAGGGCTAATGCTGAAAGAGAAATTTCTTTCCAGTGCTTTATTAATATAGTAGGAACCTCTAAACTTTTTTCTTTAATTCCTTCTATACTTATTTGTATAGCTGATTTTTTCTTAAACATACTCCTCCTCTGTGTAGTTAAGTTTAGTTGTTATTTATTTCTCATAGGGGCGGTTGCAAATGTACAAATTTATTTGGTTAGTAGTCAGGTTGTTGTTATTGAAAATCAACTTGTTGTTGTTAAAAACTGTTAAATTATCTTGATATTTGCTGTATGATAATAGCTGATGAGCTGATTAATTGGTACAGAAATAATGGTCGCGATCTGCCTTGGAGACATACAAAAGACCCTTATATAATTTGGTTGTCGGAGATTATTTTGCAACAAACGCGAGTGGAACAAGGGATGCCTTATTTCTATCGATTTGTTGAATCTTACCCAAATGTCAAAGCTTTTGCTGAAGCAGGTGAAGGTGAGCTTTTACGTCTTTGGCAAGGGTTAGGTTATTACTCTCGTGTCCGTAATATGCATAAGGCTGCCAAAATGGTGATGTCAGATTTTGAATGTGTTTTTCCAACCCAATATGAAGAAGTAATTAAGCTATCAGGAGTGGGGGAATATACGGCTGCAGCTATATCTTCATTTTCTATAAATGAGAAGAAGGCGGTACTAGATGGGAATGTTTTTCGTGTTTTGTCGAGATATTTTGGAATTGACACGCCAATAAATTCTACAAGTGGCAAGAAGCAATTTTTAGCTTTGGCCAACGAGGTAATTTCTGATTCTCATCCTGGTCTGTACAATCAAGCTATTATGGATTTTGGAGCTACAGTCTGTAAGCCAAAGGCTCCAGATTGTGAGAACTGCGTTTTAAGCTTAGATTGCGTGGCTTTAAAAAAGGGTTTGGTAGCTAATCTTCCTGTGAAAACCAAAGGCAAATCTAGCAGAAACCGTTATTTCCATTATTTTGTCGTTGAAAAGGAAGGGGCTTATCTTTTTGCAAAAAGAGGAGAAAATGATGTGTGGGCAAATATGTATGAGTTTCCTCTTATCGAGACACAGCAAGAGGTAAGTTTAGAAGAATTGAAGGAGCAGGACGACTATAAGGTATATTTTGGTGATGTAGAAATTGAGGAAATTGGTGAGCCAATAAAGCATATTTTAAGTCATCAGAATATTTATGCACGATTTTATCGTGTTGTAGATGAGCAAAATAATATCGAAAAAAAACCGTCTTGGAATTATTATAATTCAGATAATTTAGATAATTTAGCTAAGCATAAGCTTATTTTTTCTTTCATTAATAAGTATTTTATGAACTAATCAATTAAAAACTCTAAATTATTATGTCGAGCGTTAACAAAGTTATTTTAGTGGGTCACTTGGGAAAAGACCCGGAATTACGTTATCTAGAAGGGAATGTAAGTGTTGCCAGTTTTCCATTAGCTACTTCTGAAACATTTAACAAGGATGGTAAAAAAGTAGAACAAACGGAGTGGCACAATATTGTCATGTGGCGCGGATTGGCTGATGTAGCAGCCAAATATCTTACCAAAGGTAGATTAGTATATATAGAAGGAAAATTGCGTACACGTTCTTACGAAGATAAAGAGGGCGTGAGACGATATACTACTGAAATTGTAGCGGAAAGCTTTAATATATTAGGCCGCAGGTCAGATTTCGAAAATACAAACAATTCGAACTCATCTAATAATAACACTACTAATCAAGCGCAAGAGCAAAGTGTGGATTTTACAGAGAATGATACCGATGACGGTCTACCATTCTAAGTAGATAGAATATTTTTGAATAACCTTTCACTAAAAGTTTAATTTTTGCCGTATCTTTGGCGATTATGTTGCAAGATAAAATAGCGCAGTATACCAAAGAAATTGAGCAATTTACGCCTGCATCTGCTGCGGATGTAGAGAATTTCAGATTAAAATTTTTAGTTTCTAAAGGGATAATCAAAGAATTGTTTGAAGAGTTCAAAACTGTTTCTAATGAAGAGAAACGAGTTTTGGGTAAAGTGTTGAACGAATTTAAGCAATTAGCAGAGACTAAATTTCAAGAATCTCAGGCTCAGTTTGCTAGTGCTGCTAAAGTTCATAAACGCGAAGAAGAAGATTTAACTCTACCAGGTGAAGGTTTTCAATTAGGATCTCGTCATCCGTTGTCGCTTGTGCGCAAGGAGATTGTTGAGATTTTCAAAAAATTAGGATTTATCGTCGCAGAAGGTCCAGAGATTGAAGATGACTGGCATAATTTCTCTGCCTTGAACTTCCCTCCTGAACATCCTGCTCGTGATATGCAAGATACTTTCTTTATCAAAAAGCAAGAGGGTAATGATATTGCATTGCGCACACATACCTCATCGGTACAAGTTCGTTTAATGGAAGCAGGTCAGCCTCCTTTCAGAGCGATCATGCCGGGTCGTGTTTACCGCAATGAGGCTATTTCAGCGAGAGCTCACTGTTTCTTCCACCAAGTGGAGGGATTGTATGTAGACGAAAATGTTTCGTTTGCTGACTTGAAACAAACATTGTTTCACTTTGTGCAGGAATTATATGGAGAAGGTACGAAAGTTCGTTTCCGTCCTTCGTATTTTCCTTTTACAGAGCCTTCTGCTGAAATGGATATTTCTTGTACTATTTGTAAAGGTGCTGGATGTAACTTATGCAAAGGTTCGGGTTGGGTTGAGATTTTAGGTTGTGGTATGGTTGATCCTAACGTTTTAGAAAACTGTGGTATCGACAGTAAAAAATACTCTGGTTTTGCTTTCGGTATGGGGATCGAGCGTATTACCAACTTGAAATATGAAATTAAAGATTTAAGATTGTTCTCAGAGAACGATACTCGTTTCTTGTCCCAATTTGAGACCGAAATCATCTAGATGATTAAATATATAAATTGTCTTGCATTCTTCACGGTATCGCTGCTTTTGAGTGGTTGCAAAGATGGAGGGTGCAATATGGTTTTAAATAGTGTTGTCAATGAGACTTTAACACTAGAAAAAAGCCTGGAACTGTCATTAGCGCATTCTTGGATCTATGCAAATGGTGGAGGATGTGGTTTGATTGTCTATAATAATGGAAATACCGTGGTAGCATACGATAGGTGTAGCACCGTGAAGGGATCTGGAAATAGCAAAGTGGTAGTGGAAGGTTTGGAGGCTGTCGATCCGAATACAGCAGCAAAATGGCTGTTATTGGATGGTTCTCCTACACATTTGGCAGAATGTTCTTTGCGACGGTATCAAGTACGAAAGCAAGGGAATTTGTACGTCATAACAAATTAATATGAATCAGGAAGATGTAGTTTATACAATAAAAAGAGCTGCCCGAGATTTGTTTCGCAAATATGGTTACAACAAGACCAGCGTAAATGAGCTCGCAAAGCAAGCGCACATCTCAAAAGCTACATTTTACAAAATTTTCCCTTCCAAAGAAATCATCCTACACGAAGTGTTGATGGACTACATTCGCGAAAATGTAGAAGATATCTTGAATACCCGTGTAAAAGAATTGGATCTTTCAACTTTCTTAGGAAAGACCATTTTGCGGGTCAGTCGTGTTACATATACTGTTTGTAATGAGTTCGTAGGTTGGGAGTTTATTCGAGAGTCAACGAATGCTCAGGAATATTTGAAGACTTTATCTGATGACTTGGAGTTTTTATTGCTCAGTTCCTTTATTAAAAATGAGGTCATTGGTTCTACCATTCCCGAAGAAAAATTGACTTTTTTGATTAAGTCTAGTAAAAATATTGTTTTTTCTTTTGCGTTCACCGCTGTTACTGAAGCAGATGTGCGCAAGAATTTTATTTCTTTCCAAAAAGAAATTTTGCCTTACTTAGTTCAGGCTACTATTGCTTAAGTAGACGATAATCGGATTCCAAATTGCGATTAAAAAGTGTATTTTTGTACGCTATGGGCAGAAGAATACCACAAGATAAAAAACAGCTTCAAAATATAGAGATTTTTGACATCGCTGAAGAAGGCAAAGGTGTAGGCAGACATGAGGAATTAGTGCTTTTTATTGAGAAAGCAATTCCCGGTGATGTCGTTGATGTAGAATTACAGCGTAAAAAGAAAAACTTTGCTGAAGGAAAAGTAACACAAATCATACAACCTTCGTCTTATCGTATCGAACCTTTCTGTCCGCACTTTGGGGTTTGTGGAGGCTGTAAATGGCAGCATATGAGCTATGAAGCGCAATTGAAATTCAAGCAGCAATACGTTGATAATGCGCTTACACGTATTGGCAAGGTAGATACTTCGTCTATGGAAGATATCTTAGGGTCTGCTGAAACAACATATTACCGTAATAAACTTGAGTACACTTTTTCAAATAAAAGATGGCTTACAAGTCGTGATGAGGTGGTGACACCTGAAAATCTAAATGCTTTGGGTTTTCACGTACCAGGTCGTTTTGACAAGATTTTAGATATCGATCATTGCTATTTGCAACAAGACCCTTCGAATAACCTACGTAATGCAGTGCGTGACTTTGCAGTAGAAAATGGTATTTCATTTTATGACTTGCGAGAGCACGAAGGTGCATTACGAAATTTGATTATCCGTACTTCTTCTACTGGTGAAGTTATGGTAGTAGTAGTTTTTGCTTACCCTGAAGATGGTCAAGTAGAATTGATTATGAATTTTATCGCCCAAAAATTCCCTGATATTACTTCTTTATTATACATCATCAATCAAAAACGTAATGACACGATTTTTGATCAGGAAATTCATGTTTTCAAAGGCCGAGATTTTATCTATGAAGAAATGGAGGGCTTAAAATTCAAAGTAGGTCCTAAATCATTTTATCAAACCAATTCACGTCAAGCGTATGAATTATATAAAATCACGCGTGATTTCGCTGAACTAAAAGGTGATGAGCTGGTTTACGATTTATATACAGGTGCCGGAACTATTGCCAATTTCTTAGCGCGTCAAGCTAGAGAAGTAGTGGGGGTAGAATATGTGCCTTCAGCTATTGAAGATGCGAAGATTAATTCGCAAATTAATGGTGTAAGTAATACCAAATTCTATGCAGGAGATATGAAAGATGTATTGACTGCTGAATTTGTAGCTATTCATGGAAAACCAGATGTGGTGATTACAGATCCACCGCGTGCAGGTATGCATGCAGATGTTGTAAATCGTATTTTAGAGATGGAAGCTCCTAAAGTAGTGTATGTCAGCTGTAATGCGGCGACACAAGCTCGAGATCTGGAAATGTTAGCTGCTAAATATGAGGTAGTGCGCATTAAACCTGTGGATATGTTCCCACAAACACAACATGTGGAAAATGTGGTTTTATTAAGATTAAGATAATATGGATTTTTCGGATTTAATAACAGGAGCCTCCGCGGGTGGAGATGGTCAAGAACAGAAGAAACCCAGTCCTCTACAAAGTCTGAAGGTAGATTTGGATTTCTATAGTGAATCTATCAAAGAGATTTCTTCGGAAATGGTTGCAGAAGGTTATACGCTTCATCCTATTTTTATTGCTACACAACACGAAGTGTCTTTAGGTGAAATTATCTTAGACAGAGCTGAATTAGGTACAAATTGGTCTATTAAGGCATCTTCTTTAGAAGAGTTTGTTGAAAGAGGAGTGATTGCTTCAGGAAAAAAAGCTGCCTTTGAAAAAACATATAAAAAGCCCGAAAATTTCATGTGTTTGTTTGTCGTTGTACCAGAGGGAGCCAACTTTGTTTTTTACCCATACAAATAAAAAGTTCTAAAAATCTTTAAACTTTTTAACAAAACAGAGTCCAATATTTGATTACTTTAGATCCATATGACAATACTATTTAAAAAGATAACCTTCCTCATGCCATTGCTCTTGCTGATGCAATTTGTAACGGCGCAGGTGTCTGATATGCCTAAAGTGTCGGGTATAATTTTAGAGAAAGGCAACGGAAAACGATTGGTGGATGTCAACGTAACCAATTTGCGTTCGAAACGTACGGTGACTACGAATAATTTTGGGGTATTCTATATTGAGGCATCTATAGGCGATAGTTTGTCCATTACGAAAGTGGGATATGGTCCTCTAAAAACTGTACTGTATAGTATGGAGGATATTATATTAGAGATGCAGCCTGGATTGACTATTGAAGAGGTTGTAGTGGCTAGACGTACACGTCAGCAAGAGATGGAAGATATCCTGAATGATTATTCCAAAAAAGGAATTTATAACGGAGGGAAAAACTCTGCGGGTACGTATTTGAATAGTCCAGCTACCGCACTTTATAATCTTTTTGGTCGTGAAGCCAAAAACATGAAACGCTTTGAAAAATTCATGGATCGAGAGTTGGATGCTATAGCGGTAGATCGAATTTTCAATAAAACTGTCGTAACCAATACAACAGGACTAGAAGGTCAAGATTTGGAACATTTCATGGAGTTATACAGACCTTCTCATGCAGTAGCCACCAAATGGGGGCAATATGATTTTTTAAATTATATCACAAAATCATTTAAAGAGTGGGATGCTAAAGGCCGACCTGCTCCAGAAAAACTGCCTAAATTAGATATTCCGCCACAAAATTAAGTTTTAAAAACAACTTTTATCACACGCGTTTTGAAAAATATAAAATATTGGCATTAGCTTTGTTTGCTTTTAAAAATAGAGTTTAGAAATAGAATAAAATATATGATTATGAAAGCGAATAAAAAGTTAGCAGTTTATGGCTTATCATTAGCTACATCTGCGATGTTGTTGGCAAGTTGTGAAACTATCCAAAATACAAGTAGCACAACTAAAGGCGCTGTAATTGGTACTACAGCTGGTGCTGGTATCGGAGCGTTGATCGGTAATAAAGCTGGTAACACAGCTATCGGCGCTATTGCAGGTGCTGCAATCGGTGGTGTTGCGGGTACTTTGATTGGTAAGAAAATGGACAAACAAGCTAAAGAAATTGAAAATTCTGTAGCTGGTGCAGAAGTTGAGCAAGTTGGTGAAGGTATTTTGGTGAAATTCGATTCAGGTATTTTGTTCGATTTCAATAGCTCAGCTTTGAAAAGTAATGCAAAAACTAACATTGCTAAGTTAGTAGAAACTTTAAATAAAGAACCTGATACTGAAATTTTAGTTTTAGGTCACACAGATAACGTAGGTACTTTATCAGCAAATCAAAAAGTTTCTGAAGCTAGAGCGAAAGCAGTTAGAGATTACGCTGTTTCTCAAGGTTTAGCTGGTGGTCGTATCAAAACTGAAGGTAAAAACTATTCAGAGCCTATTGCTTCAAATGATACTGATGCTGGTCGTGCTGAAAACCGTCGTGTAGAGGTGGTAATCGTAGCGAGCAAAAAAATGCAAGAAGCTGCTAAAGCAGAAGCTGGTAATTAATAATAAAGTTTAGATCTTATAAAAAGGCGTTGGATTTCCAACGCCTTTCTTGTTTTCTACAGTTGACTTAAAATGCCGTATTTAAGATCATATGTACTCAATTTGATTTCTTGAATATTCAAATTATTAATAATATAATCCGTAAGAACACAAGCCATGACAATCATGTCTACACGTAAAGGAATTAAATTAGGCATTTGTAATCGTTCTTTATGCGTAGAATGCACAAGTAGATTGCTCAGCTCTCTGTATTGATTTATATTGATGTCTGTGCTTTTGATGTGTTCAATCTGTGAGGAGGGGTAAATCATTTCATTAAACGTTTCAAAAGCTCCTGCTGATCCTATGAGATGGGGTGCGCCAAAATTTTTATTGAACTCAATTAATTCTTTTAAGGTATTATCTAAATGCTCTTTTAAGTTTTTCTTTTCTAAATCACTTAATGGGTCAGAATTCCAAAACTTTTGCATCAAGCGAGCCGCTCCTATATCAAAACTTTTCTTCCAATACGCTTTATTTTCATCACAGAATATAAATTCCGTGCTTCCGCCACCAATGTCCAATATCAGAGATTTACCTCGAATAGCACCACTTGCTTTGACTCCAGCGTATATCAATGTAGCTTCTTCTTCCCCAGAAATTATTTCTATTTCAATTCCTGTAAGATCTCGCACTGTATTTACAAATTCTTCACCATTGGAAGCACTACGAACTGCAGAAGTGGCTACGGCTTTTATTTTGTCGACATTGTACTCTTCTAGAATAGTCTTAAATTCCTTAAGGCAGTTTGATCCGCGATCAAATGCGGCAGGAATTATAGCATTGCTTTTTGTGATGTCCTCACTTAGTTTTATCGGCTTATTTATCTTAAATATAACTTCAAAATGCGCTGATTTCTTTTCAGCAATGATGAGATGAAAAGTGTTTGAACCAAGATCTATTGCGGCTATTCTCATATGATTTTTACTTCTTCTGCTAAGGTAATTGTTTTGAATAATCCTACATTATTTTTACATATTAAAGTGTGAAAGCTATGACAAACTGTCATTCATTCTGAAATATTATTTATAACTTTGTATTCTTTTATATTAAGCTATGTTAGATTTATTGCATACTACTAAAACGCATGATGAGACTCGCCAAGGTGAGGCAGTGGAGTTGGCTCCTACAGGGAAGGCTGATGGTAGAAAATTATATATTGAGAGTTACGGTTGTCAGATGAACTTCTCTGATAGTGAGATTGTAGCGTCTATATTAATTGATCAAGGTTTTGAGACTACAAAAGACTACAAAGAAGCTGATGTAGTTTTTATCAATACTTGTTCTATTCGTGAAAACGCAGAGCAACGTGTTCGTAACCGTCTGAAAGAATTTGAAGCTGCAAAAGCTAAAAACCCAGGTTTGGTAGTAGGTGTGTTGGGTTGTATGGCCGAACGTCTAAAATCTAAATTTTTAGAAGAAGAGAAATTGGTTGATGTAGTTGTAGGACCTGATGCTTACCGCGATCTTCCAAACTTAATCAATAAAGTAGAAGACGGTAATAAAGCTGTAAATGTTTTATTATCTCGCGAAGAAACTTACGCAGATATCAGCCCAGTTCGTTTGAACACAAATGGAGTATCGGCATTTATCTCGATTATGCGTGGCTGTGATAACATGTGTTCGTTTTGTGTTGTTCCTTTCACACGTGGTCGTGAGCGTAGTCGTGATGCGGTTTCTATCGTGAAAGAAGCTCAAGACTTGTTTAATGCAGGTTATAAAGAAGTAACCTTATTGGGTCAAAATGTGGACTCGTACAAATACACACCTAAAGTTGAAGATGGTCAAGAGCCTCTGCCAACTATCAACTTTGCAAACTTGTTGGAAATGGTAGCACAGGTGAGTCCTGAATTGCGTATACGTTTCTCTACTTCACATCCTAAAGATATAACGGACGAAGTATTGTATACGATGGCAAAATATGAAAATATCTGCAAATACATTCACTTACCAGTACAGTCTGGAAACTCGCGTGTATTGGAATTGATGAATCGTACTTATGACCGTGAGTGGTATATGGAACGTGTGGATGCGATTCGTCGTATTATGCCAGACTGTGCTATTTCTACAGACGTTATTACAGGATTCTGTACAGAGACAGAAGAAGAGCATGCTGAAACATTGTCTATGATGGATTATGTGAAGTATGACTTTGCATATATGTTTGCGTATTCAGAGCGCCCAGGCACATTAGCGGCTAAACGCTATGAAGATGACATTCCAGAAGACGTGAAAAAAAGACGTTTGACGGAAGTGGTGAATAAGCAACAAATCCATAGTTTAGAACGTATCCAACAATATGTAGGAAAAGTACACAAAGTTTTGATCGAAGGTTTCTCTAAACGTTCGGACAAAGACTATTGTGGTCGCAACGATCAAAATACAATGGTTGTTTTTCCTGTAGACCCTCGCTACAAAGTGGGAGATTACGTAAATGTATTGGGCGAAAGCTGTACATCTGCAACATTAATTGGTAAAATCGTAGACTAAATAAAAAGGAAGTAACTGTGGATATTCAAGACATCAAAAATAGATTTGGTATTATTGGTAACTCACCGTTGCTGAATCGTGCTATCGATATTGCTCGACAAGTCGCTCCTACAGATATTTCGGTGTTGATACAAGGAGAGAGTGGTTCGGGTAAAGAAGTGTTTTCGCATATTATTCATCAATTGAGTGCGCGTAAACACGGACCATTCATTGCAGTAAACTGTGGAGCTATTCCAGAAGGAACGATCGATTCTGAGCTTTTCGGACACGAAAAAGGATCTTTTACAGGCGCGCATGAGGCGCGTAAAGGATATTTTGAAGTGGTCGACGGCGGTACTATCTTTTTGGATGAAGTGGGCGAAATGCCTTTAAGCACACAGGCGCGCTTATTACGTATTTTGGAATCTGGCGAGTACATTCGTGTAGGCTCATCTAAGGTGCAAAAAACGAATGTTCGCGTGGTAGCAGCTACGAATGTGGATGTATACAATGCTGTTCAGAAAGGTAAGTTTAGAGAGGATTTATATTACCGATTGAATACGGTGCCTTTACGAATCCCAGCATTACGTGAACGTAAAGAAGATATATTTTTGTTGTTCCGTAAATTTGTAGCAGATTTTGCGGATAAATATAGAACTCCAGGCGTACAATTAACTTCTGATGCACAAGAATTATTAGCAAATTATACTTGGCCAGGAAATGTGCGTCAATTGAAAAATGTAGCAGAGCAAATCGCTATTTTGGAAAAAGAGCGCACTATTGATGCTGCAATTTTAAGTCGATATATTCCTTCGGAAGCTACCAAATCATCCTTGCCTGTTTTTGTTAAGGAACAATCAAAAGAAGATTTCTCAGAAAGAGACATATTATATAAAGTCCTTTTTGATATGAAGAAGGATATGGTTGATTTGAAGAAACTAGTGGTGGAATTGATTCAAAATGGAGTGAATCCTTCCTCTTTTGATCAAAATTCTCAATATATCAATCAGTTATATAATGAGGTGAAGCCAGTAGCTACACAATTATATCCGCATGATGAAATGGGGGTAACGCCAACTATTATTCATCATCCAACTTCGAATAATAATTCAGGTGCTTCAAATTACGTTTCTTTAGATACACAAGATGTGGAAGAGGTAGAAGAATCATTATCTTTAGTGGACAAAGAATCTGATTTGATCAAAAAGGCTTTGAAAAAGCATAAAGGTAAACGAAAAGCTGCGGCGCAAGAGTTGGGTATTTCGGAAAGAACACTATATAGAAAAATAAAAGACTTAAACTTAGAATAATCTCATATATGTACCGTATTCGATTAAAATTGCAAGTTGCAATATGTGCGTTTTTGACCCTGGTGATGGTGAGTTGTGGAGTGAAGTATAGTTTTACTGGCGGTTCGATTCCGAAGGATATGAAGACATATAGCGTTTTGTATTTTGAGAATTTAGCTCCGATGGTCTATACAACATTGAGTCAAAATTTTACCGAAGGACTTAAAGAGCGTATTCGTACGCAATCAAGTTTGAGTCAGGTTAACGCAGATGGAGATGCTATATTTGAAGGAACTATAACAGGTTATTCAATAACACCTGCTTCTGTCGGAGCTGGTAATAATGACCGTGCTCAAAACAGTAGACTGACGATTACAGTTAAAGTAAAATATACAAATAAATTGGATCAAACAGGCGAAAGTGATTTCGAGGAAAGTTTTAGCCAATTTAAAGAATTTCCAGGTTCTGATGTGACAGCTTACGAAGCACAGTTAAACTCGGATATTATAAAAATGTTAACAGAGGATATATACAATCGCGCATTTGCTAATTGGTAATAGATAGATACGATGACTACCTTGAATAACTCATATCATTTACAATACAAACAAGCGCTTCAAGATCCCACTCAATTAACTGAGGAAGATTTGTTGGGATTGTTGCTCAAATATCCTTATTCTCAACCTTTGGTTTTCGCTTATGAGCGTCGCAAAAAGTTATTGAATCAAGAATCTCCAAATAAGGAGTTGGCCTTGCTTTATGCGCATAGCGAAAGCTGGTTGATGAATTATGTTAACAAACCGATACATGCTGATAACCAGGAGGTACCAAGGTTCGTTGAAGCTGCTCCAGTTGAACATCAATTTGTTGCCGAAGAAATAACTCCAAAAGAAGAAATTTTTGAAGAGAAAATTGTTGATTTCATCGACGAGGAAACAGCTTCTGATACAAATGAAGATATTAATAATTCTGAAGTTGACGTTAATTTAGAAGCCCCAATTGAAGAGGAAGAGTCTGCTGCAGTTGAAGATTTGTCTGAAAATCTAGCGACCGAAGAGGAAGTGCAAGAACAGATCGATGAGTTTTCGGATGAAGCATCTAATCAAGAAATCGCTGCTGAATCTAAAGAGGAAGTTACTCAAGAAGTAGAAGATCAATTAGAACTTGATCGCTTGGTTAATGAAGGAGGTGTGATTGGTGATTACTTTGCTTTTGATTCATTTGAAAATAAGGAAAAAGAGATCGTCGAAGAAGAAACATCCCCTGCTGTAACTGTTTCAGAAGAGAAGGAAGATGTCAGTCTTTATAACGACGATTTGATGCCTTACAGCTTCCGTTGGTGGTTGCATAAGACGCGTTTGGAACATGCTGATACGTATCAACCTTACGCGGTAGCGAATGTAGCTTTAGAACCAGCAAAACCAGCTGTTGATTTTGGAAAAATTGACGATTCTATTTTGGATCAACAGATCAAAGAAAATATCATTCATTTTCAAGATCCTGAAGAGAAATTGAGTGAAGAAGTAAAGAAAAAGCCAGTAGTTCCCATTCCTCCGAAAAAAGGAGCAGAAATTATTGAGAAATTTATTCAAAAGGATCCGATAATTCAGCCTCCTTCGCCAGAAAGCATTAACAATGAAAATATGGCAAGACAAAGTGCAGAAGACAATTATGTTCTTGTGACTGAGACTTTGGCAAACATATATATTGATCAAGGATTGTATTTAAAAGCGATTGAGGTTTTCAAAAAATTAATTTTGAAATATCCAGAAAAAAAATCGTATTTTGCGACCCGAATTGAAGAATTAGAAAAGAACTTATAATTAAAAAGCATATAAAGAAATGACTACATTATTCATCGTCTTAATTATTATCGTTAGTATTTTGCTTGCACTGATCGTGTTGATCCAAAACCCAAAAGGTGGTGGTTTGAATTCAGGGTTTGCTGGTGGAAGCAATTTGATGGGGGTACAACGTACAGGCGATTTTTTAGAAAAAGGTACTTGGACATTGGTAATTTTATTAATGGTGTTCAGTTTAGGGATTAACATTTTAGGTCCTTCTGGTAGCTCAGTAAAAGGAGGTTTGTCAGATCAAATCGAAGCTCCAGCTACTACTCCAAAATTGAATTTGAATACAGCTCCAACACAACAAGAAGCAGCTCCAGCTACTACAGCTCCTGATTCAAGTAAATAATCCGTTGGATAAGCATAACAAGAAGCCTTGCAAATTTTTTGCGAGGCTTTTTTATTTTATCATTAGACTGTCATCGTGACACCGTGTCAGGATTAAAAACTGTCAATATTTTGCTTTAAAATGAAAAAATGACAAGGAAAAACTGCAAAACTTATTTGGCATAGTTGATGTTGTATTAACGGCGAATAAGTATTTAATAAAAACTAAAAAACTATATAAGATTATGGCGTTAAATATTAAACCTATTGGAGACAGAGTAGTAGTAGAAGCTGCTCCTGCAGAAGAAAAAACAGCTTCAGGTTTGTACATTCCTGATACTGCAAAAGAAAAACCCTCTCAAGGTACTGTAGTAGCTGTAGGTTCGGGTAAACCAGAAGAACCTCTAACTGTAAAAGTAGGTGATAAAGTATTGTACGGTAAATATGCAGGTACTGAAATCACTTATGAAGGTAAAGAATATTTAATTATGCGTGAATCTGACATCTACGCAGTTCTTTAATCAATTTTTAATCTACTTTAATAAGGATTAGATTGTAATTATTTATTATCAAATTCTTAAAAAACAATAAAAACTAAAATGGCAAAACAAGTAAAATATAATGTAGAAGCTCGTGAAGCACTTAAAAAAGGTGTTGACACATTAGCTAATGCGGTAAAAGTAACTTTAGGTCCTAAAGGTCGTAACGTAATTATCGAGAAAAAATTTGGTTCACCTGCTATCACTAAAGATGGTGTATCTGTTGCTAAAGAAATCGAATTGAAAGATGCTTTAGAAAATATGGGTGCTCAAATGGTGAAAGAAGTAGCTTCTAAAACTGCTGATCAAGCTGGTGACGGTACTACTACTGCGACTGTATTAGCGCAAGCTATCGTTGCTCCAGGTATCAAATCTGTAGCTGCTGGTGCTAACCCAATGGACTTAAAACGTGGTATTGACAAAGCTGTTGCTGCGGTTGTTGCGAACTTAAAAGCTCAATCTCAAACTGTAGGTCAAGACAACAATAAAATCAAACAAGTAGCTTCAATCTCTGCTAACAATGATGAAGTAATCGGTTCATTGATCGCTGAAGCTATGCAAAAAGTAGGTAACGACGGTGTAATCACTGTAGAAGAAGCAAAAGGTACTGAAACAGAAGTAAAAACTGTAGAAGGTATGCAATTCGACCGTGGTTATTTATCACCATACTTCGTTACTAACTCAGACAAAATGGAAGCGGAATTAGATAATCCGTACATTTTGATCTACGACAAAAAAATCAGCAACATGAAAGAATTGTTGCCGATCTTAGAAAAACAAGTACAAACAGGTAAACCATTGTTGATCATCGCGGAAGACTTAGACGGTGAAGCGTTAGCTACATTAGTAGTAAACAAAATCCGTGGTTCATTGAAAGTTGCTGCAGTTAAAGCTCCAGGTTTCGGTGACCGTCGTAAAGCAATGTTGGAAGATATCGCTATCTTAACTGGTGGTACTGTTATCTCTGAAGAAAGAGGTTACAAATTAGAAAACGCTACTCTAGAAGACTTAGGTCAAGCTGAAAAAGTAGTTGTTGATAAAGATAATACAACTGTAATCAACGGTTCTGGTAACGCAGAAGATATCAAAGCTCGTGTTGCTCAAATCCGTTCTCAAATCGAAACTACAACTTCTGACTACGATCGCGAAAAATTACAAGAGCGTTTGGCTAAATTGTCAGGTGGTGTAGCTGTGCTTTACGTAGGTGCTACTACTGAAGTAGAGATGAAAGAGAAAAAAGACCGTGTTGACGATGCATTACACGCTACTCGTGCAGCAGTTGAAGAAGGTATCGTAGCTGGTGGTGGTGTTGCTTTCATCCGCGCTACTGAAGCATTGAAAGACTTACGTGGTGATAACGAAGATGAAAACATCGGTATCGACATTATCAAACGTGCTATCGAAGAGCCTTTACGTCAAATCTGTTTCAACGCAGGTATCGAAGGTGCAGTAATCGTTCAAAAAGTAAAAGAAGGCACTGCAGATTACGGTTACAATGCACGTACTGACGTATTCGAAAACTTAATTGGTGCTGGTGTTATCGACCCAACTAAAGTTTCTCGTGTAGCTTTAGAAAATGCAGCTTCTGTAGCTTCAATGTTGTTGACTACGGAGTGTGTATTAGCTGACGAACCAGAAGAAAATGCTGGTGCTGGTGCTCCTCCAATGGGTGGTGGCATGGGCGGAATGATGTAATAATTATTCTAATCATATATACCAAAAGGGCTTCAAATTATTTTGAAGCCCTTTTTTGTTTTTAAAAAATATTCCGCCAAATTGTGAAAATCACTACAATAATTACAACGACTTTGAGTGCTTTATTGCCATATAATTTGTCGTAAAATTTAAGTTCTTTGGCTGTTGGATTTTTTATCAGTTTCAAATAAATCCAAAATAGTATATAAGGTGTAAATAAAAAAATCAGCGGATTTTGATAGAAAGCTGCTTTGAACTCTCCGTTTAAAAACAAATGAGCTGCGCGCTGGGTGCCGCAGGTAGGGCAATCAAAACCAGTTACGTGTTTAATAGGGCATGGAGGAAAGAAATTATATAACATAGGATTGTATAATTTGTAAATCAAGCCTATAAGCCCTGCTACGCTTAATAAAGCAAACCCTATTACTATTCTTTTAATACTCATGAACTTTTTCATAATCTAGCTTTACTAATGTAGGAATAATTGCTGTATTGCTTATATCATGGAATTTTCTTTTCTTAATTATTTAATAAGTTAAAGTCCCGAACGTGCCTTGATAGTGGGAAACGTTAACTTAAGGCAAGGGTGTCCTTCGCGAGGGGGAATCTGAAGGAAGCCGGCGGTAAATCTCTGGCCTGACGCACAGAAATCGAATGAGGC
>PJUJ01000351.1_pt1 | contig 25013 bp, 23 predicted proteins | sample 1512321 | NCBI WGS metagenome assembly PJUJ01 (sample SAMN08177669, study PRJNA422409) | Feces metagenome, whole genome shotgun sequencing project. | isolation source: Chicken feces enriched on filter paper: beechwood xylan treatment | host: Gallus gallus | place: USA: Madison | collected 2015-01-15 | reverse complement strand
TTGGGTAGAAAGCATCCTGATATCCGTTAAAGCTTAATTTAAGATACAAAAAAAGGAGTAGAAAATGCACTTTCCACTCCTTTTTTTTGGCCCAATATAAAAGGGGACTTTTTCAGTGCCCTCAAATTTTCAAGCCTTATTTTTTGTTCTTATTTAACTGCTAATTCCTTAGTAGGTTTTGTCCATATTTTTAATTCTTCGCACGATAAAAATTCAGGATTAATATCGATGTAAGTTGTTTCTCTTCTTGACTCAAACCATTCGCTCAACGTACGATTGATCTTATCTTGTCTTGCAGCTTCTTTTATCTTCGCAAAATCCTGCTCCATATTTGCTTTGTGCGGAGGTATTCTTGAACGTAAATAATAGATACGGTATGATTTTTCGCCTAAACGCTTGTCTGTATAAACAATTGGTTTTGATATTTCACCAACTTTCAATGGGTCGATAGCATTGAAAACTTCAACATCGTCCAACTGATCCATCGGAATTAATGTAGAACGATCTTCCATATTTGATACGACACCACCAGCGTATTTCGTGTTTTGGTCATCCGAATAAATAGAAGCAGCCTGGTTGAAAGTCAATTTGTTGTTTCTAATCAAATCAGCAACGCTATCAATCTTAGCCTTTGCACGGTTCAATGATTCGAAAGTAGCTTGTTTTTTCACCAATACGTGTCTAACGTTTACCTCTTCACCACGGCGTTCTAATACTTGTAAAAAGTGGAAACCAAATTGTGTTTCGAATACTGGAGATATTTCACCTTTTTTCAATCTAAAAGCATTTGCAGAGAATTCTTTTACCCAATTTTCGCGGGTATTGAAGCCTAATTCACCTCCATAAGGAGCAGAACCATCTTCAGAATATAAACGCGCGATAGTTCCAAAGTCAGAGCCGTTAAGTACTTGTTGGCGGTAGCCTTCAGCTTTTTTACGAAATTGATCTTTTTCTTCTTTCGTCAATACAGGATTAATCACTAACTGTGCATATTCGATTTCTGTATTAAAATAAGGAAGACTATCCGCATCCAAACTGTTGAAATATCGTTTTACTTCTTCAGGAGTAACATCGATTTTAGAGACAATTTGACCTTGCATTTTATTACCTTTCAATTGTTCTGCTACAGCAGGACGCATCTCTTCTTTGTGCTGTAGGATGGAGCGGTTTAGGAATTCCTCCAAACGCTCTTTACCGCCAGCTCGTTGCACCATATTGCGGATACGAAAATTCAATTGATCGTCCACTTCACTTTCAGAGACTTCTACAGAGTCGATAACTGCCTGTTGAGCTAATAATTTTTGGGTCAACAATTGTTGTAGGATATAGCATTTGATTTTATCGTCAGGCTTATTTCCTTGCGCCAAAAATTGTGTGTATTCAAGTTCTAGATCTGATTGCAATATCTGCGCATTCCCTACAGTAGCAATTATACGATCTACTAATTTTTCTTGTGCCGATAAAGTATTTATGGATACCGTTAGAATAATAAGTATTCCTAAAAGTTTTTTCATTAAATTGTAAGTCAAAATTTATGGTACAAAAATATTAGAATAATTTATAAAAGCACTATTTTTCAATTGAATAATGCTAACTTACTGCCAGCAATAACTATTCAGGAGCTTTATCTGCGAATATACTGTTTTGTAATCAAGCAAATAATCTATTTAACGAATTTTAACGAGTCTATGAAACGTCTTTTTCTATCCTTCATCCTTTTGAGTATATCAACTGTTGTATTGCATATGAATACAGTATATGCACAACACGAAAAAATGTATGTGGGTACATACACTAGCGGTAATGATAGTAAAGGCGTTTATGTTTATGATTTTGATGAAAGATCAGGTGAAGCTATATTAGAAAAGACTATTGCTATGGATAATCCATCTTTCCTCGCGCGTAAAGGGGCGGTTTTATATGCAGTAAATGAGGATTCTAAAGGAATGCTTACGGTTTACGATTTGGATTCAGATAAGATATTAAGCCATGTCTCCACGGATGGAGAACATCCGTGTCACATTTCTTTGAGCCCCAAAGATCCAGTACTTGTTGTTTCCAATTATTCGAGTGGTTCGTTAGTGCTGTATTCTTTGAATCAAGATGGAAGTATACATGCTTTGGATGATTTTTTGAAGTTCAATGGTTCAAGTATTAATAACGAAAGACAAGAAGAATCCCATATTCATTCCGCATTTTTCAATAGGGAGGGTTCTCAAGTATATGTATCCGATTTAGGCGCAGACTTAATCTATGTTTTTGAAATTGAGCGACAAAATGATAAATATAGATTCCATAAGGTGCAGGAGATCAAAACTAAATTCGGTGGTGGTCCAAGACATTTAGTTTTCTCTCAAGATGAAAAAACGCTATATAGCATATTGGAAATGACTGGAGAAGTTCAGGTTTTTCAAAAAGAGAATAATGATTGGGTTTCCAAGCAAATAGTCCCAATGTATCCAACAAATTTCAAAGGCGAACATGGCGGCGGAGATATTAAATTAAGTAAAGATGGAAAGTACATATTCGCGACGAATAGGGGAACAGCTAATTTTATTTACCAATATAAAATTAATCAAGATGGAAAGCTTAAGGTGAAGAGATATTCGAGTGTCTTTGGTGACTCTCCTAGAAATGTTAATTTATCCCCAAGTGAAAAATTCATCTTTGTTACAAATCAAAACACCAATAATATCACCATCTTTTCTAAAAAGTTAGAAAAACCAAAAGATGTGGGCTTAGTTCTACAAATTCCTAAACCAGTTTGTGTTATTTTCTGAATAAATTGGATTGTTTATTATATTTGATATTATTAGTTAATTATTACCTAAAGTCATGTCTGTAATATCTTTAAAATTTAAAGATTTATTTGAAGAACATTATCAAAACTTATGTTTCTTTACATACACCTTGGTAAATGATAAAATCTTAGCCGAAGATTTTGTTCAAGATGCTTTTATTGCCTTATATAATAATCAAGAAATATTAGATAAGGAGGCAAAGGTTTTAAAAGCCTATTTATATACCACAATAAAAAATAGTGTGCTTAATTGGGCTCGGCGCACAAAAGTGGAGCGAAAATATCATGATTTGACACCTTTTGTTGATTTTGTCGATTTAGATTTTGATAATGCTATGATTAAAGCGGAAACAGTCTGTGAAATCAATAAAATTATAGCAAAACTTCCAGATTCTTGCCAAAATATTTTTAAACTATACTACCTCGAAGGATTATCTACCAAAGAAATTGCCACACAGCTCCAATTAAGTATTAATACGATAAAAACCCAAAAGCAACGCGGATTAAAGTACATACAATCAAAATTAAGTCCTGAGTTTTTTTTAGTTTTATATTTTATTTTAAAATAATTCATTTTCTTGTCACCCTTTATTAGGTGTTAGGTTTCTTATAGATATAAAACCTAGTTTATGTCTATTAAGGATATTATCGTAAAATATATTAAAGGTGATTGTTCTCCTGCCGAAAAAGAGCAATTAGATATATGGCTAGCTCAAAATAAAAAGAATCAGGACTTATTAGATAGTTTACTGAATTCTAAATCATTTGAACAAGATATTATTAATTACAACTTATTTGATAAAGAAGAAGCTTGGAATAAGTTATCAGCAAAAATAAATCAAAAAGATAAGAAGGTTATTAAATTTTATCCTCGCCACTGGTTTTATGTAGCGTCCATTATTCTGGTCTTATTTAGTATTTCATTTTTGTACCTAAAATATACCAGTACTTTACAGGAGGAAACTCTAGTCCAGCTCTCTGAAGGAAAAGTATTAAAAGATTTATCAGGTGAAATTTTACCTGCAACCTCAGGTGCTATACTTATTAAATCAAACGGACAAAAAGTTACGCTAGAAGATTCATTCAATATAGAAATGGATGGCTCAGTTGTAGTGAACGAATCCAAAATATCAGATGAGGAACTTAATAACGGGAGTTCTTATTATGAATTAATAGTTCCAAAAGCAAAGATTATACAATTTGCTATGTTTGATGGAACAAAAGTTTGGGTCAATGCTAACTCCAGATTGAAAATCCCAACAGCGAGCTTTAAAAACGAACGTCGAATCACTATTTTATCCGGAGAAGCTTATTTTGAAGTAGCCAAATTTCAAAATAGCAAATTTTTCGTCGAAAGTGATAAAGGTATTATCGAAGTTTTAGGAACAAAGTTTAATGTAAACACCGCTAAGAATAACTTTAAAACCACCCTAGTAGAAGGAAGTGTAAAATTAAGCAATGATTATGATGAAGAAATACTGACACCAAATTCAGCCGCAATAGTATTAGATAATCAGTTTAAAGTGTTTAAAGCAAATATATACGCGGATTTAGCATGGAAAAACAACATATTCTATTTCAATAACACAACTATACATAGGATTGCTCAGCAGATCGAAGATTGGTATGGTGTAAAAGTACATATAAGCTCTAGTTTAGCGAAGAGTCAAGGCACTTATTCAGGTGAATTGCGTAGAGATGTTCCGCTTACAGAAGTTCGCAAAATGTTGGAATTTATTTCTGGATTGGAGGTAAGAATAGAAGGAGAAAATATGAATATTAATAAATAACAGGAATGCGCCAACATTCCTGTCAAAATGAATTTACTAAATAGTTTTAATGTAAAACCAACTGTAAAAGTAACTAAAAGTGTTTATATATAATATACTAACCTGGTGGTTTTTATGGTTTTACGGTTTCTTTTCAAGCAAAAAGATTTGGTTTATCATCAGAATGTTAATATGATTTTGCCAAACTAGCGGATTAATTAACTTGATTTTTTCACCTAAAATGAATGTATATGAATAAAATATCTACTTAAAGTGACAGTTATGGAATGCGCCAACATTCTTGTCAAAATAATTTACTAACTAAATATTTAATGTTAAACCTTAACAAATGTATGATTAACAATCCCAAAAAGAGGTTGTGGGCTTCCTCCCCAACTCTTAAAAAAGCTTTATTTTATATGAAAGTTTATATTTTCATTTTATTGGCTAGTCTTCAATTGGTATCTGCAAAAATCACTGCACAGACTGTAACCCTTAATTTGCAAAATGCCAAATTAGAAGATGTATTTAGAAGTATTACATCGCAGAGTCAATATAAATTTCTATACAATGATGAAATTTTAGTAAGAGTGCCTAAAATAACGCTTCACGTAAAAAATGAGCCTTTAGAAAACGTATTATCTAAAATATTATCAAAGGATCAATTTGAATACAAAATTGTATCTAATACTATATTAGTCAGTACAAAGACTCCAAAATCAACGCTAGAGAAAAATGTTATTCAGACGCAAGCTACTGGAATTGTGGTGGATGCTGAGGGCAAAGCGTTAAGTAACGTATCTATCGTTATAGTGGGCTCTACCAACGCCTCAATGACTGATAAGGATGGTAAATTCCAAATTCCAGCCACTGCGGGAAATATTATTGAAGCAAGGTATTTGGGATATAAATCAAGTCGAGTTACAATATCAAATTTGAATAATATCAGAATTGTACTTACTTCAGAAGAATCTAATATAGATGAAGTGGTAGTTACAGGTTTAGGTGCTAAAATAGATAAAAGAACTTTTACAGGAGCAACTACCAAAGTGGACATGAAAGATATTGAACTGGGGGGCTTACCTGATCCTTCACGTGCTTTGGAAGGCCGTGTTGCAGGGGTTATAGTTCAGAATCAAACAGGCACATTTGGTACAGCACCTAAAATTAGAGTTCGCGGTGCAACATCAATTTTTGGTTCGTCTAAGCCATTATGGGTGGTTGACGGAATTATAATTGAGGATGTAGCAGATGTGTCATCTGACGCACTAGCCTCAGGTGATGCTCTTACACTAATAAGTTCTGCTGTAGCTGGTTTAAACGCTAATGATATTGAATCATTTACCGTTTTAAAAGATGGTTCTGCAACATCTATTTATGGTGCTCGTGCAATGGGAGGAGTTATCGTTATCACTACTAAAAAGGGGGCTTCAGGACGAAATAGTGCAAATTATGTGGGAGAGTTTACATCTAGAGCCATACCATCTTATTCGAATTTTAATATTATGAACTCTCAAGAGCAGATGGCCTTTTACCAAACATTGGAACAAAGAGGTTGGTTGACAATGCCAAGCGTAGCAGTCAGAAGTGAATCAGGAGAGTATGGTAAGATGTATGAGATGATTAAAAATGGAACTCTTGAAAATACTCCAGAAGCAAGAAATGCGTATTTGAGAGAAGCTGAGTATAGAAATACAAATTGGTTTAACCAATTGTTCAGTAAATCCATTATGCAAAATCACTCTGTAAGTTTATCATCCGGTACAGATAGAGCGCAGTATTATACATCTATCAGTGGAGTTTTTGATGATGGATGGTCTAAAAAATCGAGTGTAAAAAGATATACTGGAATGTTCAATTCTTCATTCGATTTGTATAAAAACCTAAAATTAGATCTGAGAACAAATGGTTCTTATCGTGATCAACAAGCTCCAGGTACTTTAGGCCAGACGATAAATACAGTGGCAATGGAAATCAAAAGAGATTTTGATATTAATCCTTATTCGTATGCATTAAATACTTCTCGTACTCTTGATCCGGATAAGTTTTATACAAGAAATTATGCTCCATTTAATATTTTACATGAGTTGGATAACAACTTTATGGATGTAAATGCGGCAGATATTAAGTTTCAAGGAGAGTTGAAGTGGAAACCAATCAAACCCTTAGAATTAGGATTATTGGCAGCTACTAGATACCAACAAACTTCGCAACAACATTATATAAAAGACAACTCCAACCAAGCATTGGCCTACCGTTGGATGCCAACAACTTTTATCAGAAATTCTAATTCATACTTATATACAAACCCAGATGATCCATATGCTGTTCCAGAAACAGTAATGCCTTATGGAGGTATATATAATCGTACAGATTACAAAATGTTAACGAATGATTTTCGTTTTACAGCGTCATATGACAAGACTTTTGATGATGTACATAAGGTGTATGTATTTACAGGAGCTGAAACGAATTCAGTTGAAAGAAATAACAATTGGTTTAGAGGTTGGGGACTTCAATATGAGTTAGGTGAAATTCCATTTATAGACTATAGGTTGTTTAAAAAGGGTCAAGAAGAAAACTCAAATTATTATTCAATAAGAAATACCAGAAGTAGACAAGCCGCATTTTATGGTACTGCAAACTATACTTACGATAATAGATATACCTTAAATGGAACTATTCGGTATGAGGGAACAAATAGATTAGGAAGAAGTAAAACAGCACGTTGGATGCCTACTTGGAATATCGCAGGTATGTGGAATGTTTCAGAAGAAACTTTCTTCAAAAATTTGGATATACCTGTTAGTAATTTTAGTATTAAATCTTCTTATAGCTTGACAGCAGATAGAGGTCCTTCCTCAGTAACTAATTCTAAAATAATAATCACCAGTTATAATCCTTGGAGACCAAATACCGCAGATAAAGAAACCGGTCTAAGTATTTCAAGTTTAGAAAACTCCGAACTAACATTTGAGAAAAAACATGAATTTAATATCGGTACTTCTATAGGTCTTTGGAGAAATAGAATTGCATTAGATGTTGATTACTATACTAGAAAGCAGTTTGATTTAATTGGAATTGTGAATACTCAGGGATTAGGAGGTCAAATTGCTAAATATGGAAATGTAGCGGATATGGAATCTAACGGATTCGAATTGAGTTTGGCGGCAACGATTATTAAAAATGATAATTTCTCGTGGGTATCTAATTTTATTTATGCCAAAGCAAAAAATAAAGTAACATCTCTGGAAAATAATAGTAGAATTCTAGATCTAATAGCAGGAGGTGGTTTTGCTTTAGAAGGATATCCTGTAAGGTCATTATTCTCTATTCCTTTTGTAAGACTTAACCAAAGTGGTCTTCCTGTGTTTCTAAATTTCGATGGAAATGAAACTATTACAGGTCTTAATTTTCAGAGACGTGATGATCTTGAATTCTTAAAGTACGAAGGCCCAACAGATCCAACTGATTTAGGAAGTTTTGGAAACATATTTTCTTATAAAAATCTTAAATTAAATGTATTCTTCACTTATTCATTTGGAAATGTAATCCGTCTGGATCCAGCATATAAAACTGGATATACAGACTTAGATGCTACCCCGCGCGAATTAACTGATGCTTGGGTTAATCCTGGTGACGAGTTACGTACTAATATTCCTGTTATTTTGGATAGCAGATTTATTCGTAATAATAGTCAATATGATTATGCATATAATGGCTATAATTATTCAACAGAAACAATAGCGAAGGGTGATTTTATACGTATGAAAGATGTTTCGTTAACATATGATTTTTCAAAGGATTTTGTGCAAAGGTTAAAAATGGCCAATCTTGGTTTACGTTTTAACGTGATTAATCCTTGGTTAGTTTATGCCGATAAAAGATTGAATGGTCAAGACCCAGAGTTTGTGAATGCTGGTGGTGTAGCTTTGCCTATTACTAGACAATATACTTTAACACTTAAAATGGGCTTTTAATATTATAAATTATGAAAATTAGATTAATACATATTTTATTATCTGCCGGTATTATTAGTTTATCATCATGTGAAAAATATCTTGATGTACTACCTGATAATCGTGCTGAACTAGATAATACGGAAAAGATAGGTAAGATGTTAGTAAGTGCTTATCCATATGCATCATACGTAACTGTTGCTGAAATTTCATCAGATAATGTAGATGAAGTAGCCTCTACATATGTTAATTACCCAAGATTTATTGAACAGATTTATAAGTGGGAAGATATTACAGAAACTAATAATGACGGTATTGAGCGAATTTGGGCAGGTGGATATAATGCCATAGCAAGTGCCAATGCTGCACTTCAGGCGATTGAAGAAGAAGGTAATCCAACTACCTTATCAGCCCAAAAGGGTGAAGCACTTCTGGCACGTGCATATAATCACTGGATTTTGGTTAATATGTTTGCCCAAAACTTCTCTAAGACTCATTCAAAGACTGATTTGGGTATAACTTATATGACTAAAGCAGAAACTGTATTGAATCCAAAATATGAGCGTAATACAGTTGCTGAAGTATATGATTATATTGCGAAAGATTTAGAAGAAGGCTTGCCATTAATTAATGATGCTAGTTATGCGAACTCGAATGTAGCAAAATATCATTTTAACAAAGCAGCAGCATATACATTTGCATCAAGGGTTGCATTGTTTATGGAAGATTGGAATAAAGTAATTGAATATGCAACGATAGCTTTGGGAGATAATCCAAGTTCAACTTTAAGAGATTATAAAACCATTGCAACATTTTCAGCTGATTTTCAAAATTTCGCCAGAGAGTATAATTCAAGTAGTGTAAAAGCTAATTTCTTGATGACAGCAGTGACATCCGCTATGGGACAAACTTTTGGTAATTATTCTACTATAAATAGGATTTCTCATGGAGGATCTATTGGTATGCTAGAAACTATTTTTGCACGACAGCCATTTGGTAAAGCTTCTTTATCGACAGATTATCGTATAAAAGCTTCTGTTTATACTAGTGCTACATTAAATAGAATAATTTTTCCACATGTTGCAAGGATGTTTGAATATACAGATCCAGTAGCTGGAATTGGCTATACCAAAGGAGTATATGCTCCGATTACTTCCGAGGAAGCTTTATTAAATCGTGCTGAAGCCTATATTATGTTAAAAAATTATGGTAAAGCTATAGAGGATATGCAGTTACATATAAATAATAATACTATTAATAATCCTAGTGTAATTAGTGAAGCTTCTATAAATACGTGGGCTAATTCTTTTGAATATTTTACGCCAACCGCACCTACTCCTAAGAAAAAATTAAATCAAGAATTTACGATAGAGGTAGGTACGCAGGAAAATATGATTCATGCTGTATTATCATTAAAAAGGTTACAATTTTTAAGTACAGGAATGAGATGGTTCGATATAAAAAGATATGGCATCGAAATTACCAGAAGAGTTGCTCCGGCTATTAATAATGGTGTTCATACTTATGAAGTGAGTGACAATACCTTAAAAAATAGAGATGCTCGTAGAGCGATACAGTTACCGCAAGATGTTATTTCAGCTGGTTTAACACCTAATCCTAGATAGTTATGAAATTTAATAGATTAATATTTTTAACATTTACTGGGCTGGCTACATTGCTATCCTCATGTGAAAAAGAAGATGCTTTAGATCCAAATAGTGTTTTCGTGGACTCGGTGATTCCTAAAAATCCTTTGGACAATTATATATATAACAATTATACTAAGCCATATAATGTAGAACTACTTTATAAATATATAGATAAAGAATCTGATATGGCTTATCGATTAGTGCCTGCACCTTACGAGGCCTCTGTTCGTTTGACAAAATTGATGTTATATGCAAGCATGCAACCTTATGATGTGGTGACTGGAGGTACGCAGTTTCTTAAAGATAACTTTCCAAAACTCATTACATTTACTGGTTCAGTTCCGGTACAGACAAATGGAGTAATTATTTTAGGAACAGCAGAGTCTGGAACGAAAGTATCTCTTTATAATTTGTTAGAATTGAGCGAAGCAAATGGTAAAAATCCTACTTTCTTGAATCAATATTTCTTTAAAACTATACATCATGAGTTTCAACATATATTAAATCAAAATCGCCCATATCCTAGTAATTTTAAAGAAATTTCAGGTTTGAGCTATGTCGATGATGAGTGGAATGCAAAATATACAACTACAGGGGCTGCGGTTGCCGCAGGGTTTATTTCCCCTTATGCATCGAAAGCAGATGGTGAAGACTTTGCAGAACTTTTTTCTTTTTATGTTACAAGATCACAGGCGGATTTCGATGCTATTCTTAATTCAGCAGGAGCAACACCAGCAGGTAGAACAATAGTTAACAATAAATTGGCAATTGTTAAAACCTATATGAAGTCTGAATGGGGTGTGGATATGGACTTACTAAGACAGGAAATTTTATCTCGTTATAGTAATTTAGCAACATTTGATCAAACAACTTTAAATTAAGAAACATGAAAATTAAATCTTTTATACTAGGTATATCAATTTTGTCTCTAGCCACAAGTTGTGAAAAGAAAATGGATAAAATTTTTGATGAAAATCCTACTGATCGTTTAAATATGACTGTTGAAAAGGTATATAGTACGCTTCAAGCTAATACATCGAGTTGGTTAATGGAATATTATCCGAGTAATGCATTAGAGTTTGGGGGATATACGTTATTTGTTAAATTTCAAAATAGTACCAATGTAGTATTCGAAGGAGATTTTACTACTAAAGAAGCTACAACCAGTACTTACACGGTAGTGCCAGGTGCAGGCCCTATCTTAACATTTGATACCTATAACCCCATATTTCATTTTTTCGCTTTACCACAGTATTATAATAAAAATAGTGCCTATCAATTGCCTGGTTTTATTAATACAACTGCAGGTATTGGTGCGTCTAATGAAGGTATGAAGGGTGAAAATGACTTCCTTGTCCTAAAGGCTTCTGCGGATTCTGTCATTCTAGAAGGTCGTAAATCATATAATATCGCGGTTCTAACAGCCGTGAATGCTTCAGAAATTGCTGCTTATAAAGCTGCGGTAACTAAATTCTTCCCTTTAGGAGGGTATTCCTTTGAAGTTGGTGGTGAAACAATTGCTGCAACATTTGCAAATTCATTAACTAAAAGAGCATTAAGAGCGACAATTACCTCTGAAACAACTTCGACTACTACTACATTCTCATATAGATTTACTCCCAATGGGTTAAGCTTTTATAAGGAGTATGAAATTGGTGGTGTTAAATTTAAAACTTTAAAATATGTTGAGCCTACTGGAGCATATATAAAGGGATACTTTACGAATAATGAGGGTACAATTAAATTAGTTCCAAGCACATAGAATATCTCTTTATCAAATATTCATATCAATTATGAATGCATAAAAATGCCCTGCGTCATTAATATGAGGCAGGGCGTTTTTTAAATAGTAACTACATAATTTGATATAACAATCATTACTCTGGTACGGAATAATGATTCAAATATCTGACGATGCTATTTGCTCGGGAATTGACATAACGGGAAGGTCTGCGGGAATCCCATTTACGTGGATTCGGCAGTATCGCGATGATTAAGGCTGCTTCTTTTTTGGTTAAGCTTTTGCCAGATTTGTCAAAATAGTATTGCGCAGCAGCTTCAGCGCCATATACGCCCTGACCCATTTCGATAACATTAAGATATACTTCCAAAATTCTCTTTTTGGACCAGAATAATTCAATCAAAAAAGTGAAATAGGTTTCTAAGCCTTTTCGAACCCATGAACGTTGAGGCCATAAAAAAACATTTTTAGCAGTTTGTTGTGAAATTGTAGATCCCCCGCGGAGAGGTTTACCATCCTTATTTTTCTCGAAAGCTTCCATAATGGCTTTTGTATCAAATCCATTATGCGTCATAAAATGTGCATCCTCGCCTGCAATAGCAGCTTTTTTAAGATTCGTTGATAACTCATCATAATTCAACCATTCCTTTTCAATCTTGAAACCTTTGCCCGCTGCTTTCCATTCAAAACCCCGTTTTATCATTAAAAAAGTAACAGGAGGATTAATAAAGCGTAAGGCCAAAACCCAAAATATGGTGACAGCAAAAAATCCAAGTACGATACGAATAGTCCACTTTTTGGTAATTTGAAACCATTTTTTTGAGGTGGATTTTCGCGTATTAATTTTCTTACGAGGGGAAGATGAATTTGAATTTGTTCTTTTGATAGCCATGACTATTCGATACGGTATTTTGATGCAAACCTAACGAAAAAATGGACAATATGCACGAGGATTTGTAACTTGTATGGTAATATATTTCTTAGTAGTAAGAAATGGAGAACGTTTAAATTATAATAATTCTACAGATGAAAGATACAAGTAAACACGATCAAAAAATCGCGAAAATGATATTTGCGTCGGTTTATCCACATTATGTGACTAAAGTCGAGAAAAAGGAACGAACCAAAGAAGAATTACATGAGGTTATTTCTTGGTTAACAGGTTTTTCAGAAGAAGAAATTCACCAACATATCAACAATAAATCTACTTTCAAGGAATTTTTCGATGCGGCAAAATTAAATGAAAATGCATATTTGATTACAGGGGTGATTTGTGGGTACCGTATAGAAGAAATCGAGAATCCGTTGACCCAGAAAGCGCGATACTTAGACAAGCTGGTAGATGAACTGGCAAAAGGCAAGAAAATGGAAAAAATCTTAAGAAAATAAGAAAAATCAATCGATTATCAATTGATTTTGTGCAAAAATTAAGCCTTTTTTGCCCTTGTCAAATCACGGCTTTTATCTTATTTTTACGCTTCAACTAAAATTTATTTTCCATTGGCAAAGGCAAAGAAAGAAACTCCTCTAATGCAGCAATATAATAGCATCAAAGCTAAATATCCAGGTGCATTACTGTTATTTCGGGTAGGTGATTTTTATGAGACGTTTGGTGAAGATGCGATTAAAGCTGCTGGAATTTTGGGTATTGTTCAAACCAAAAGAGGTAATGGGACGGAATCCGAAACGGCTTTAGCCGGTTTTCCACATCATTCGCTCGAAACCTATTTGCCAAAGTTGGTGCGCGCTGGATGTCGTGTCGCTATCTGTGACCAATTAGAAGATCCTAAACAAACGAAAACTATTGTCAAACGTGGCGTTACAGAATTGGTTACACCAGGTGTTTCGTACAATGACAATATCGTACAGCAAAAATCCAACAATTACCTTGCATCTGTCTATTTTGAAAAAAGCACAGTCGGAATTTCTTTCTTAGATATTTCGACAGGTGAATTTTTAGTTGCGCAAGGTAATGTAAACTATATTGATAAATTACTTCAAGGGTTCAAACCGACGGAAGTGATAATGCCTCGCAAACAATCCAAAGAATTTTTAGAACAGTTTGGAGCGTCGTATTATACATATTTTTTGGACGAATGGCCTTATTCGGGTGATTACGCCAATGAAACTTTACTAAAGCATTTTGAGGTTAATTCTTTGAAAGGTTTTGGTATTGACCGAATGACTGTTGGAATTGTGTCTGCTGGTGTTGCTTTGCATTATCTGAATGAAACCGAACACCGAAATCTGCAGCATATTTCAAATATTGCACGTATCGAGGAAGATCGCTTTATGTGGTTGGATCGTTTTACGATTCGCAATCTGGAATTAATTGGCTCTGCTAATGAAAATGCAACTACGCTTTCGGATGTGTTGGACGAAACGGCTTCCCCAATGGGTGCGCGTCTATTGAAGCGTTGGATTGTGATGCCACTGAAAGATCGTAAATCCATTCAGGAACGTTTGAATGTGGTGGATTATTTCTACCAGCATCGTGATTTGCGAGATGAATTGATTCGTGAAATCAAGCAAGTAGGGGATTTAGAACGATTGATTTCCAAAATAGGTTTGCTTAAAGCCAATCCGCGTGAAATTATTCAATTAAAACGTTCGTTATATGCTACTGAAAAGCTAAAAGAACTGACAAATGTCTCAGAGTCGGAAGCTTTGCGAATGATTTCGGAGCAGCTAAATGCTTGCACAATCATTCGTGAAAAGATTGAGCAAACTATTCAAGCAGAACCACCTGTTTTGCTCAACAAAGGTAATGTTATAGCGGATGGCGTTGATGAAGATTTGGACAAATTACGTAAGATTGCTTTTGGAGGAAAAGATTATTTAGTTGAAATCCAACGTCGTGAAGCAGAAGCAACGGGTATTCCATCTTTAAAAATTGCTTTCAATAATGTGTTTGGCTATTATCTCGAAGTGACCAATACACACAAAGATAAAGTGCCAGAAAGCTGGATTCGTAAACAAACCTTGGTGAATGCAGAGCGTTACATCACGGAAGAGCTGAAAGAATACGAAGAACAAATTTTAGGTGCGGAAGAGAAAATTCAGGTTATAGAAAATAGAATTTACGGCGAGTTGCTGGTTTCTATTGCCGAATACATCAAGCCTATTCAATTGAATGCACAATTGATTGCTAAATTGGATGTATTGCTCAATTTTGCGACAATAGCAGAGAAGAATTATTACTCAAAACCTGAAATTTCGGATTCCAAAATTTTAGATATCAAAGGAGGTCGTCATCCTGTGATTGAAAAGAATCTTCCGATTGGGGAGGATTATATCACAAACGACACGTATCTCGATCCAGAAACACAACAAATTATTATTATCACCGGTCCTAATATGGCGGGTAAATCGGCGCTATTGCGTCAGACTGGTTTGATCGTGTTGATGGCACAGATAGGATCTTTTATTCCTGCAAAAGAAGCGCATATAGGTTTGGTGGATAAGATTTTCACCCGGGTAGGAGCTTCTGATAATTTATCATCTGGTGAATCAACCTTTATGGTGGAAATGAATGAGACCGCAAGTATTATGAATAACCTGTCGGATCGTTCGTTGATCTTATTAGATGAAATTGGTCGGGGCACAAGTACATACGATGGGATTTCTATTGCGTGGGCTATTGCCGAATTCTTGCACAATCATCCTTCTGCCCGAGCGAAGACGTTATTTGCCACGCACTATCACGAATTAAATGAGTTGAATAACTCTATGCCGCGCATTAAAAATTATAATGTGACGGTGAAAGAAGTAAATAATAAAGTTATATTCTTACGTAAGTTAATGCCAGGTGGCTCTGAGCATAGTTTTGGTATTCACGTCGCTAAATTGGCGGGTATGCCTCCAAAATTAATTGGTCGTGCTTCGGAAATCCTTAAACGTTTAGAGCAAGAGCGTACTGGTGGAGAGAAAATCAAAGACAGCATGCGCAAAATCCAAAAACAAGCGCATCAATTACAAATGTTTGCCATTGATGATCCTGTCTTAGAAAAAATCCGTGATATGCTGAATCATTTGGATGTCAATTCACTAACACCTGTGGAGGCGTTGATGAAATTAGACGAAATTCAGCGCGTTTTAAAAAGTTAAAAGCGAAGAAAAAACTCAAAAGATGCATATTTGGATGGGATGTCTGATTTCAATCGACTATCCCATTTATACGGCACTAAATGTACATTGCTTTCTAGACCGATGTAAGTTTTCTTTGCGATGTGTCGCATGATTGAAATACCTAAACTGGAATGTAAGGTTTGCACATTCCTAAAACGCATCGTTTCGGTTTCATTGCCATCATCGTCTTCTCCGTAAACAGTTTCGGATAATCCAGTCCAAATAAAACCATAGCCCAAATTAATTTTAGGTAAGATAATAAATCGACCTTTATCCAATAATTTATACCCTACACCTAAGGCGATTACATGACTTGATTTTGATTCTACCTCACGAATTTCCTCTTTATAGACAAAGTCGAATGCCGGAGCTTTAGAATGTGCGCGAAATTTGTAATGAACGTCCAACACAAAATCATTGATAAAAGGAGTCATATAAGACAATCCTCCTGTAACCAACTTTCCAAAATAGTAATTCTCCCCAATAGGTTGGAAAGAGCCGATGTGTACGCCAAAAGTATTCTTTTGCTTGTGTTGATCCACTTCTATACGCTCTTTCATCTTCTTGTCAGGTGCTGATTCTGGCTGCATAATATTGAAATAGGAATCGATATCATCTTTAAAAAGATACAATAATGCTTCTTCTTCCTTATTTATGTTATTATATGTTGGAGAATTCAAAAGAGCAGTCGCTTTGATTTTTAATAAAGAATCTGTTGGATGGCCAAGCGGAACGTAATCATATTTCTTCTTATTGTGCTGATAAACAGTTTTATTTTCATACGAATCATCCCACCGTGTAATTAATTTGCTGTCAAATTTATTTTTAAAATATTTTGAACGTAAATGATCTGTATTAGTCTTGTTTATAATCTGATAGATTAATCGCGTACGCAATGTGAATTCAGATTCGCCACAGTTTGCATCCATCGTATTCAAAGTCTGCACAATTCCTTCGTAATCATTTCGTTGAAGCTGAGCTGTAAGTTTTTCTATCGCAATAGCCGTAACCGATTCGCATTGGTTTTGGGCAAATAGGGCAAAAGTGCTGATAAAGAAAAAAAGAAAAGTTATGACAGGTTTTATAATCTTCATAGTGGTTAGTTTAATACTAAAGTATGTATAATATTCAAATTCTTAAAACGCAAAAATGTCTACCTTTGCTGCAATGGGATCAATTTTTCGATTTAAAGAGTTTGAAGTCAATCAGCAGGGCTGCGCCATGAAAATCAATACGGATGGGGTATTGTTAGCCGCCACAGTAGCTGCCAAAAATCCTGTGCGGATATTGGATATCGGGACCGGCACAGGAGTAATTGCTATGATGCTGGCACAAAGATTTCCAGACGCTCAGGTGGATGCAGTCGAAATTGATGAAGAAGCATATAAAACCTCCTTAAAAAATTTTCAAAACTCTCCTTTTCAACCTCGTATTCAAGGCTATTTAGGTTCTTTTGAAGAGATACAATCTACCGTTCACTATGATCTTATTGTCAGCAATCCGCCTTTTTATACAAATTCTTTGCATAATCCTGATTCCAGAAAAAAATTAGCAAGACATACTGATTTTGATTTTTTTAATAAACTTTTAGTTTTTGCACAGGATAAACTTACCCACAATGGGCAGTTGGAGTTGATATTACCAGTTGAATTAGCAGAATATGTCATAGAACATGGGCACGCGATGGGTCTTCATCTTCGGAAAACTATTTCCATTCGCTCTTTTGCTGATTCTGAAGTGATAAGAAATTTGGTTTCCTTAGGAAAGAATTATGTCGAAAGTACAATTATGGATGATTTCATTATTTATGAAGAGAAAGGTGTGTATTCAGCTGAATATGCTACTGTATTAAAACCGTTCTTTTTAGCATTTTAGGATTATGAAAAAAATAGGCTTATTATCAGATACCCATAGCTACTTGGATGATGCGGTTTTCAAACATTTTGAAAATTGTGATGAGATATGGCATGCAGGAGATTTTGGTTCGCTGGGCGTAGTAGAGAAACTTGAAGCTTTTAAACCTTTTCGCGGGGTGTATGGGAATATTGATGATAAGACCATTCAACTACGTTGCCCTGAACATTTGCGTTTTGAGTGTGAAGGTGTGGATGTGTGGATGACACATATTGGAGGATATCCAGGACGCTACTCTTCCCTTGTGAAATCGGAAATTACCAAAAATCCACCTAAACTTTTTATCTGCGGCCATTCGCATATTTTGAAAGTGCAATATGACCAAAAACTACAGCTATTGCATTTAAATCCTGGTGCAGCTGGAAAGCATGGATGGCATAAGGTCCGCACCCTAATGCGTTTTGATTTAAATAATGGTAAAATTGAAAATTTGGAAATAATTGAGTTGAATGTAAGGTAAAATATTTCATATTTTTACTTTTAGAAACTCAAAATTATGATATCTATAAAAACGCTAGGTCAGTTCATTATTGAAAAACAAGCTGACTTTCCTTACGCCAAAGGCGAACTTTCCCGTTTATTACGTGATATTGGCATCGCGGCCAAAATTGTAAATAGAGAGGTTAACAAAGCAGGCTTAGCGGACATTCTGGGTACAAATGGTGATAGTACCAATGTATTTGGAGAAAACCAAAAGAAATTAGATGTGTATGCTGATGAGCAATTTATCTCAGCATTGAAAAGTGGGGGAGAATGTTGTTTTGTGGCATCCGAAGAACAAGAAGAAGGTGTACTACTAACTGACGCTGGTATTTCTAAAAATGCCAAATATATCGTTTGTATAGATCCTTTGGATGGAAGTTCGAATATTGAAGTCAATGTTTCTGTAGGAACAATTTTTTCTATCTATAGGCGAAAAAGTGCAGTTGGTGAAGATATTACGGAGGATGATTACTTACAAACTGGTTTAGAACAAGTCGCGGCTGGTTATATAATCTACGGATCATCCACGATGTTGGTTTATACTACGGGGAAAGGTGTCAATGGTTTTACTTTAGATCCATCTATAGGTGAATTTTGTCTTTCTCATCCGAATATGAAAATTCCTGAAACAGGAAAAATATATTCTATTAACGAAGGAAACTACATAAAATTTCCACAAGGAATTAAAAACTACATTAAATATTGCCAAGAAGAAGATAAAGAATCTAATCGACCGTATACATCCCGTTATATTGGTTCAATGGTAGCTGATATTCACCGTAATCTGTTATTGGGAGGAGTATTTATTTATCCGCAGACAGCTGCGCAGCCAAACGGAAAACTAAGATTGATGTACGAATGTAATCCCATTGCTTTTATTATCGAGCAAGCAGGAGGGAAGGCTTCAACAGGAGGGGAACGTATCTTAGAATTAAAACCTACAGAATTGCATCAACGCGTTCCTGCCATAATCGGTAGCACAAAGATGGTGGATAAAGTGCTGGAATTTTTGAATTAACCTAAGCTATCTCGAACTTCTAATAAGAAAGATTTCAAACGCTCAAGAGAATCGACAACACGTTGGTTCTCTTTTGCTTCTGATTTATTTGCTTTCAAATACTCACGAGCACCCTGTAGCGTATATCCCTTGTCTTTTACGAGGTTAAAGATGATTTTCAAGTTAGCAATATCTTCTTGAGTGAATAGACGATTACCTTTTTTATTCTTCTTTGGTTGAAGAATATCAAATTCACGCTCATAAAAACGAACTTGAGAAGCATTAACACCAAACATTTCAGTGACTTCTCCCATTGTATAATACAATTTATTTATTTCTCGTTCTTTGTAAGGCATACCCGTGACTTGTTTTTCTTAAAGATAACAAATATACAATCTATGATTCAAATATTAAAGTTAGGAATAATTGTTGTAAATTAAGGAGGATACTTATCAATATGAAAGGGAAAATATTCGTGAGTAAGTTTTGGACTAAAGTTTTTTCTTTTGGGAAGGCTGATGCTATTACTATTTTTCCATTTATATTTTTGCGACAAAGAGGATTAAAATCGGATAGAATCCTTCTAAACCACGAAAGTATTCATCTTTTCCAAGCTTTAGAGTTGCTTGTTTTCCCGTTCTATATTTGGTATTTGAGTGAGTTTTTGATACGATTTATTCAGTATCGAAATTTTGATAAAGCTTATCGCAATATCTCGTTTGAACGCGAAGCGTATGCAAATCAAGAAAACGAAAATTATCTCAAGGAACGTAGGCTTTGGAATTTTTGGAAGTACATATAAAAAAACAAAGGTCATTCATTCGAATGACCTTTGTTGTAAGTTGTTATTTTACCAACTTCAAGAAAGTAGAAACTTTGTCTTTTAGTTGTCTTCTATCTACTATAAAATCTAAGAAACCGTGCTCTAGCACGAATTCCGAAGTTTGGAAACCTTTAGGAAGGTCTTTCTTAATCGTTTCTTTGATGACACGTGGTCCCGCAAAACCAATCAAAGCACCAGGTTCTGCAATATTAATGTCGCCCAACATGGCGTATGAAGCTGTCACACCACCTGTAGTAGGGTCAGTCAACAAACAGATATAAGGCAATTGCGCTTTACTTAATAAAGCCAATTTTGCTGAAGTTTTAGCCATTTGCATCAACGAGAATGCAGCTTCCATCATACGCGCACCACCTGATTTTGAGATCAACATAAATGGTAATTTATTCTCCAAACAGTAATCAATAGAACGTGCAATTTTTTCACCTACTACTGATCCCATCGAACCACCGATAAAGTTGAAGTCCATACAAGCGATAACAATATCTTGCCCATTCAATTTGCCGTGACCAGAACGTAGAGCGTCTTTAAGGCCTGTTTTCTTTTGGCTTTCAACCAAACGTTCGTGATAAGGTTTGCTGTCAACGAAATTTAAAGGATCACCCGCAGTTAGATTAGGAAATAATTCTGTAAACTGATTGTCGTCAAATAAAATAGAAAAATATGCTGCAGAACCAATACGGATGTGATAATCACAATACTGACACACGTATTTGTTCTCGATTTGTTCAATATTCAAAAGAGGTTTTTTACAATTAGGACACTTATCCCACATCCCATCAGGAGCCTCTTTTTTGTTTGCTGTTGCAGTTCTAATACCTGCAGTACTTCTTTTAAACCAACTCATACAATAGTGTTTATTCGAACTACAAATAAACAAAAAGATATGGTAAAAGTAAAACTTAAAGGCTAAAAGTGATAAAGGAATTCAGGCGGAAATAGAAAAGTATAGACACAAAAAATGGGCAAGCTCCCTTTATCGCACCGCTCAACCTAATACCCTTGCTATGTTCCCATCCTGGGGGAGTCAAAGGGAGCTGGTCGTAAAGGACTTACCCACCACAAAAGTAGGAAAATTTTGAGATTTTCAAAAGTAAATCACTGTAATCTTCCTATCGCACTGATGTTCAGCAGGAAAAATTACATTTTCCTTTCATCGTATTCGCCTTTAAGCGCAAAATAACCGAAGATACCTAGTCCTATTGACACAATGGGTGTTAAAATAAACACAATAATAAGCCCAAAAACTAAATCTTCTTGGTTTCCTGTCTGTAATTTTGGAAAGCCAAATTGTACAATACAGAAATATGCGGTAGCTAATGCTAATATGATCCAAACTATGCCTAATATTTTTTTCAAAAATTCCATTCTATTGATTTTTAGCGTAAATACTTTTATTGATATACAATGAACCGATGATAAAACATACGGCCGAAATAATGATAGGATACCATAATCCTGCTAAATAATATTCTGCATCATTTAGTGTCTGTGCATTTGTTGCCAAATACGTGGAAACAGCAGGTAATAAGCCTCCAAATACGCCATTTCCTATGTGGTATGGTAAGGACATGGATGTATAGCGAATCTTTACTGGGAATATTTCAACCAAGAAGGCTGCAATTGGGCCATATACTAATGTGATATAAATAATCTGGATAAAAATGAGCAATATCAAGAACACATAATTGCCACCTGATATGGTAATATTTTGTTTTGTAGATATGGAATTCTCCACAGTATTAGAAATGTGTTTTGTGGTTGTGGTAGTCAGAATAGTACCATCGGTATAATATGATTTATGCGTAATGACTTCGTCCTCTCCACTTTCTGTATTTACTTCTTCAAAGAATTCTTCTTTTTGTGCTACTATTTCTTCTTTGTTAGCCACATTGGTTATTTGATACATCTGTTCGTAAATAGGACGATAAGTCAGTAAAGCTAAAGCCATACCAGTAAGCATGACCCACTTACGTCCCACTTTATCCGAAAGCCATCCAAAAACGATAAAAAATGGTGTGCCACATAGTAAGGCTATTCCTAAGATCATGTCTGCTTGATCGGTATGTAAATGCATGACCGTTTTCATAAAGCTCATGGAATAGAACTGTCCCGTATACCATACTACGCCTTGTCCCATTGCCGCTCCAAACAAGGCAAGTAATACAAATTTCAGATTATATTTATTACCAAAACTTTCTTTTAAAGGATTTTTAGAGGTTTTACCTTCAGATTTCGCTTGCTTAAATTCTGGTGACTCATCCATGTTTTTACGAATCAGATAGGATACATATACCATGAAAAGTGACAATAAGAAAGGTACACGCCATCCCCAACTATCAAATTGCTCTTCATCCATCAAGGTGCGAGTCACTAAAATCACGATTAAGGATATAAAAAGACCGAAAGTAGCAGTAGTTTGTATCCATGAGGTCCAATAGCCGCGTTGTCCTTTAGGACTGTGTTCAGCAACATACGTAGCTGCTCCTCCATATTCTCCACCTAAAGCTAGCCCTTGCAGTAAGCGTAGAATTAAAACTAAAAAAGGTGCCCAAAATCCTATGGTTTCGTAGCTTGGAATACAACCTATTAAGAATGTTGCACCGCCCATTAACATCAAGGTAACCATAAATGTGTATTTCCGTCCGATAAGGTCTCCTAATCGTCCAAAAAATAATGCGCCAAATGGTCTTACCACGAAGCCTGCCGCAAATGTGGCTAAAGTGGACAAGAAGGCTGCTGTAGGATTATCAGCTGGGAAGAATTTTGTCGATATCACGATCGATAAACTTCCGAAGATAAAAAAGTCGTACCATTCAATGAGCGTCCCAAGGGAAGAGGCTCCAATTACTTTCCAAATACCTTTGCTGGATTGCGTTTCTGTTGTCATAAATGTTTATACAAGGTTAGATTAATTTATATGTTTTTCCTGCTAAGGAGACAATAAGGGATTTCATCTCCATTTCGAGAAAAATAATAGCCAATTTACTTTGTGGCCAGTCACCAAATAAGGCTATGTCGTCAAAACTCGATTTTTCATATTCTTTGATGTATTCATAAACTTTTTTCTCATCCTTGCTCATGTCAGGCGGGATAAGATTTAATTGTTTTGCATTAGCTTTCTTATTTTCTTTGCCCCAATTCATCAGATAAGACAAGTCTTCCGCATTGCGAATGAGAGGTACGCGATTGGTTTTAATCAAGTAATTGCAACCTGCAGAATACTCTTGATCAATTCCGCCCGGAAAAGCACAAACATAGCGATTGTACGTATTGGCAATTTCTGCCGTGATTAAAGCTCCGCCTTTAATGGCTGCTTCTACCACGATAGTAACGTCTGATAGTCCAGCTATAATACGATTACGCATTGGGAAATTTTGCCGATCTGGATTTGTGCCAGAAGGAAATTCCGTCAGCAAACCTCCATTCTCCAGCATTCGAGATGCTAATTCCCGATGTGTAGCTGGATAGATTCTGTCCAATCCATGTCCTAATATGCCGATTGTAGGAATATTGTTTTTCAACGATTCTCGATGTGCTAAACTATCTATGCCATAGGCAAGACCACTTATGATTTGAACATCAAAATCATTGAGCTGTTGAATAAAATCTTCACAAATACGTTTGCAATAATTTGTAGCATTCCGTGCACCTACTATGCTTATTACTCTTGAGGGGTTTAGCGATGCCGTTCCTTTGTAGTATAATAGGATAGATGCATCTTCACAATTTTTGAGTCTCTTGGGATAGTTTTTATCTTCTATCCACGCGATTTCAATCCCATGTTTTTGAATAAAATTGTACTCTTCTTCGGCTTCTTTGAGATAAGATTTGGAGGCTATATTTTCAGCTAGTATTTCTCCAATAGTGGGAATGGCTAACAGCTGTTTCTTCGAACTACGGAAAATTTCTTCTACGGAACCATTGTATGCCAATAACGTACGGCTCAATTTTGGGCCAATACCTTTGATTTTGGTCAATGCAATTTTCTCGAGAATGTTCATAACTGGTGCTTTAAATATAAGGAATACTTTGTTTTTATTCCAAACCTTTAACCCTTTTTCTTGTTAGGAGTGTTACCTTTGTGTATTAAAAATTGATGAGCTATGGAAATGCAAGAACCTTTTGATATAGAAATTAATAATGTAGTCTATTCGGTTTTTCCGGACGAAAAAGATACCTATACTATCTTTAAAGAAGGAAAAGAGTATGTGCAGATTATTAAAGATACCGAAACAAGCTGGTTAAAACTTCATCCTGAAACAGGTTTGCCGATGTTTGGAATGGACGAGGAGGTGAACCGTATAGGGGCAGAGATAACGAAAGAATTGGGAAGTTAATTTTGGTTAAAATATTAATATCCAGAATCAAAGGGTTGTATCTTTAAGGTATAACCTTTTTTTATGCGCCTTTGTATTTTTATTTTCTTTATATCCTCTATTTTTCTTTTGAGCTCATTTGAGAAGAAATCATATATTTCGAGCTCTTTTTTGGATACACTTAAAAAGGATACCCTAAATATTGATACTGTTGGAATTAGTAAAGCTCTTTCTGCAGAACAAAGATATGAAGCTCGAAAAAAGCAATATCGCACTATTTATAAATCGGCGCGTAAAACCCACAGGTCTTTAGCCTGTGGGATGTAAGCGACTAACCCTGATTGAGAATATACTCACGAATAATATCAGGAGATGCTTCACCTATTGAACAAACAAAATAACCATCAGAGCAG
>PJUJ01000346.1_pt1 | contig 25745 bp, 24 predicted proteins | sample 1512321 | NCBI WGS metagenome assembly PJUJ01 (sample SAMN08177669, study PRJNA422409) | Feces metagenome, whole genome shotgun sequencing project. | isolation source: Chicken feces enriched on filter paper: beechwood xylan treatment | host: Gallus gallus | place: USA: Madison | collected 2015-01-15 | reverse complement strand
CAAGTTCAACACCGGCTTCATCGCCCAACACTATGCCCACGGCTTCCATGCTGAAGACGTACCCCACGCCGATCCGGACTTCCTGGTCGCACTGGCCATGTTCCGCAACCGCCGCTACCGCGCCCGGGCTTCGACCATCACCGGCCAGATGCAGGGCCACCAGGTGCATGTGGGCCACCAGTACACGGCGGTGATACTAGGTGGAGAAGGCAAGCACCAGTACGTGAGCGGAGAGGTGACTGACTTTGACGCAGAAGCCCGTGTATGCAACGTGGTGGTCAACGGCAAGACCTACGAGATGCGCAGCAACGCCGACATCCGTGACTTGGTGGTGCGGGGCAGTTGCAACGGCAAGCCCTTCACCTGCCAGATCGAGCGCGGCACGGCCAAGAACCCGTTGGCTCTGCGTGTGATCCACAACGGCACGCAAGCCGACGTGCTGGTGCTGTCGCCCAAGGGCGCCACACTGCACCAGCTCATGCCCTACAAGGCTCCGCCAGATCTGTCCAAGTTCCTGCTCTCGCCCATGCCCGGACTGCTGGTCGACGTGGCAGTGCAACCCGGTCAGAAGGTGCAAGCCGGTGAAAAGCTGGCGGTCATCGAAGCCATGAAGATGGAGAATATCCTGTTTGCCGTACAGGACGGCGTGGTGAGCAAGATCAGCGCCGCCAAGGGCGATTCGCTGGCCGTGGACGACATCATTCTGGAATTCGAATGATGGCGGCAGACGTGGCAGTGCCGACATGGCGTTGCGCCGCCACGCTCTGGTCTGTGTGATGGGCCCGCGTGGTTGGTGCCGCGCGGGCTTTTCATCAGGCACACTCGGAAGGTAACAACTGGTTGCAGTTAAGCTCTGCAATATCCGTCAAAACCACCTTCCGCGCACCCGGTACTTGCGCATGCAGCTATGTATTTGAAAGCCCCTTTGGCCACCTTGTCATCGTCCACCTCCAGCCGCAGCCCTGGTCAACGCCTGCAGCGCACGCTGCTGTCCCTGGTCAGTGCCGTGCTGCTGGCCGATGCCGTGGTGCTGATGATGTGGAACCACTTCAATGTGGGCGTGGTGGTGCCGGGAACGCTTGGCGCCGTGGGGGCCTTGCTGACCTGGCTGTGGCCGGAAGTGCAGCGCTGGCGCCATAGCAAGCGCAGCCACGCCGCCTTGTGGAAATGGGGCTGGATCCTGCTGGCACTGTGGGTGCTGAGCGTGCTGATCTTCTGGAGCCGCTTGCTGGGCATCGGCGTGCCCCCCGCGCAAGTGCCTGCAGTGGAGGCCATCGTGGTGCTGGGCAGTGGCACGCAGGATGGCCGACCGCGCCCGGTCCTGCAGGAACGTCTGGACACGGCGGCCCAGCTGGCGCGCTTACAGCCCATGGCCTTGATCGCCGTGTGCGGCGGCATCGACTGGGGTGAAACCGAAAGCGAAGCCGCCGTGATGGCCCGCTATCTGATAGAGCGCCACAGCATTTCCCCTGAACGCCTGGTGATGGAAGGCGAAAGCACCAGCACCGAATTGAATCTGCAACTCAGCCGCCCGCTGCTGCAAGAGCGCGGCGTGGACGCCACCGCGCCCATGGCCATGGTCAGCAGCGACTTTCATTTGATGCGCGCCATGGGGATTGCCCACCGACAAGGGCTGACCGGCATGGTACCGGTAGCTGCCCCAATCCCTCTGGCCACACGCTACAACGCCTGGCTGCGGGAATACTTTGCCATGCTCAGCAGTTGGGCGCTGGGCGAGGTGTGAAAGCAAGGGCGGGGCGTGTTGCGATTTTTTTGAATCCAATTGGCGGCCTGTACTGAACAGCAAAGCACAGGCCGCTACCCCATAAGGAGTATTTCATGACAGCAAACACCCGCCCTTTCAAAGTACTGGGCATCCAGCAAGTCGCTATCGGTGGCACCGACAAGGGCCGCATGAAGAGGCTGTGGGTAGACATGCTGGGCCTGGAACAGACCGGCACCTTCCAAAGCGAGCGGGAGAACGTGGACGAAGACATTCTCGCCATGGGCAAGGGTGCCATGAAGGTGGAAGTGGACATCATGCAGCCCATGGACATCGAGAAAAAGCCTGCCGTGCACGCCACGCCGCTGAACCACATCGGTCTGTGGATCGACGACCTGCCCAAGGCTGTGGAATGGCTGACCGCCAACGGCGTGCGCTTCGCACCCGGCGGCATCCGCAAGGGTGCTGCGGGCTATGACATCACTTTTCTGCACCCCAAGAGCAACGACGAATTCCCCATTGCCGGAGAGGGCGTGCTGATCGAGCTGGTACAGGCGCCTGCGGACGTGATCGCTGCGCTGAGCTGATAAGCTCAACCAGCTACACGCAGAGCACCGCCATGCGCTGGATTGCCATTTTTACCGACACGCCAGCCATGCTGGCGGTGCGTGCGCAATGGGGCAACGCACATTTGACGTATCTGGACCAGCACCGCGATGAGATCGTGCTGGCTGGAGGTTGCCGCCACAGTCCCGAGGGCGATTACGTTGGCGGCCTGTGGATTCTGGATGTACCCGACCGTGCCCGGGCCGTGCAACTGGTCGAGCAAGACCCGTACTTTATCTACGGCGCACGCCATTACGAACTGCGCACCTGGGGCAAGGCGTTTGCCGACAGGGTGGTGCCACTTTAACCGGGTTCTGCGGCCGCAAGAGTCCTGAGCGGCATGGGATGCCACTGCTGCGGGCGCGGTCCTACCGGCTTGCTTTTCGTCACAGCGCAGACCGCAGCGATGCATTCGTTGCAATGCAATTCCAGCCCCAGCCAGTCGGTAATGCCCCTTTCGCGGCGGCCTATGACACAGATGAACGGCGTGTGTGCAGAGAGACCTCCGATGTCTGTTGACGTTCAGCGATTTCTTGGGATTTCACAGCCGAATCGCCCAAACCGTGTGGTTGCCGTCCGTGCTGCTGCATGTATCTGATCTACCTTGACAGTCGCGTATGATCAGGACGCAAAATTTCAAGCCCACCTGTCTATGCGGTCAGTGCGTGCTTTCTTTATAAGATATTAATTGAGTTGACAACAATATGCCATATGTAGTTTTATTATTAATGAGTATTTCATTATTTTTTATATATGGGAAAAATTGCAATGGAAAAGTGGAATTGTTGACTTCATCAATAATTTCTGCATTGGTTATTATTTGTTTGATACCTATATTTACTCATTTTATTGGGGTTGAATCCAAAATTTTTTATTACTATGTAGTGGCTCCCGTCCTATGTTTTTTTGCCTTCAAACAAAAAAATAAAATTCCATCCTTAAAGATGGAGCGTGCAGATTATGTGATGGTTTTATTTCTGGCTATTATTTTTATAATATTCTTCTTTCACAGTAAAATGGGGAAAGAAGTCCATTTTATATCGGTGGATCCTGTTGGCCATTTCGACATGGCTCTGACGTTTGCAAAGAACAAATATCTGCTCATAGACAAGCAGAGCGAGCTATTCAGTTACACAACCTATCCCCCATTTTTTTACACGGTCGCTGGATTTTTATTTGGCGATGTTCTTAATAAGAATAATATCGATTTTTTACTTCAATTCAATGTTTTTAATTTTTGCTTGCTGACAATTCTGGCTGTGCAAATATTCTGTGTTTGTAAGGCAATCACGCCAAATAATTTGTGGTTGGCATTATTTTTCTCAATCCTTATCATCATTGGTCACCCTCTAGACATATATTTCAGCGGCTACGCTGCGCAGATGCTGGGTTTGATTTTTGTTGTTGGGATCAGTGCATCCCTTATTTCCCCTTATGAAAAATCTCCGCGAATCTTGCAAAATGCATTATTGCTGGGATTGTATCTTTCATACTTTTATTATATCCCATTTGTTGTTCTTGCATTGTTTTTGCATGCATATAAAAATAATAAGGAACTGAAGTTAACTAATTTAATTATTAAATTTGCAGTTTATTTCTTGCCTTCTGCCATTTTAGCGCTGCCGATGATTCCATACTATCTGGAAGCATCGAAAGCGATATCCGTAAGTGGAGCAATGTTCACCGATGTATATTTGAGCTTTCTTATTTTCATACCTGGCATATTCCTTCTGCTAAGCAAGCGTAATTATAAGGATGTTGAGTTCTTTTTGATTTCAGCATTGCTTTTTGCTGTGGTAATGTTTGCATTAAGAGTCGCCAATATATCGTCGGTATACTATTTCTTTAAGATATATTCTGCAATTTATATTTTTATGGGTTTTTGCGCCTTAAAAGCAATTTCTTCGAAAAGCTATCAAAAAATAATATTTTCCTACCTGTTTGCGGCACTTCCGTTATTGGTTTTGGCGCCTAAGATACAGATCGATTTGCTGTCGACAAAAAACTACTTTGTCATGGAATCAAATCTTAAATTTCTTTTTAAGAATAAAATATTTGATACAGAGCAATTGCTTTTGATATCAAATCTGAACAACTTATCTAAGCCAGAAGACAGTGTTTGCATGGCTTCCGAAAGTCCATTGCAGTTGATGTGGTTTGTCGAGTTAACGAATGGGAAATACTTTAGGGGGCATGGCGACACCAAGCATCTTTGGATGAAAGATGCTACCTGGCAGGATATGAATCAAGATGCGCAATGTAAATTGCCGAACTATGATTACATAGTTGATTTTTCTTGCAATGCAAGAGATCTCCATAAATTGGTTGAAAATCCAGCTGGGTGCATATTTAAAAGTCAATCTGCTTCTGGCAGTTGAAGATATAAATGTTTTTTAAACATCTGAGTGATCATGTTTTATATCAAACCATTGTATGCTGGAAAGCACCATGAAAGATAATAATAAGATTGCAGTCGTCATTCCAACATACAAGGCCAAAAGGCATATATTCAATGTGCTTGGAAAAATAGGCCCTGAGGTGGATAAGATCTATGTGGTGGACGATTTCTGCCCAGAGAATACTGGCGATTATGTAAAGGAATTATGCACTGACGATCGCGTTGTGGTCATCAAAAAATCATCCAATCAGGGTGTTGGTGCCGCGGTGATGACCGGCTATCAAGCAGGCATCCAAGATGGAATGGCTATTCTTGTCAAGATAGATAGCGATGACCAGATGGATCCATCTCTAATTCTTAACTTTGTCGCCCCTTTGGTTGAGGGGGAAGCGGACTATACAAAGGGAAATAGGTTTTTTGATCTAAGTAAAATTGGGTCAATGCCTACAGCTCGATTGTTTGGTAACGCTATACTTTCTTTAATGTGCAAGCTTTCATCAGGGTATTGGAATATATTTGACCCTACGAATGGTTATACAGCCATCCATGCTAGCGTTGCAAGCCGTTTGCCATTTGAAAAAATTAGTCATCGCTATTTCTTTGAAACAGATATGCTATTCCGTTTAAATACATTGCGTGCGGTGGTCGTTGATGTACCTATGGACGCGAAATATGGCGATGAGGTAAGTAACCTTAAAATTTCAAAAATCATTGGTGAATTTGCGATCAAGCATATCCGAAATTTCTTCAAACGGATTTTTTATAATTACTATCTACGGGATATGTCGCTTGCATCTATTGAGCTCCCGCTGGGATTGATTTTGCTTGGTTTTGGGGCCATTTATGGGGGTGTACATTGGGCACATTCAGTGCAGGACGGTCAACCGACGCCTGCAGGAACTGTCATGCTAGCGGCTTTGCCTGTTCTTGCAGGCATTCAGTTGCTACTTGGATTCATTGGTCACGATGTCTCTTCTGTCCCCACCAGATCCATCCATCGCTATATTCGAAAAGATACTTGATTTGTAGAGTGAATTAAATGCAGTAATGTGTTAAATTTAAAATTTATTAGATATGATATGTCAATCCTTCAAACAATATTAATTTTTTGTACGGTATTACTTCTATCAATTGGACAAATACTATTTAAATTAGCATCCAATGATATTGAATTGAATTTTGAAAAAATAATACCATCATTATTAAATATAAAACTGGTCATCGCCTTCGTAGTTTATTCTGCTGCCACAATCCTGTGGATGATTGGTATAAAGGGGGTTCCATTGCGCCTAGCATATCCTTTTTCGGCATTGGCTTTCTTTTTTGTGCCCATGATGGCACATCATATTCTCAATGAATCCATTGGATGGAATACCTATGTTGGGGCACTTATTATTGCTCTAGGTGTCTTTATTTCTGTGTACAAATAAAATATACGAAATACAATTACATATTCATTGTGAATAAGATTTAAAATTCACTAAAAATATTCAGAATACCATGAAAAAAGATCCACCCTCATTGTGGGAGAGCGAGTACTCTCAAGCTTATGATGATGCCAATTATGGAAGAAACATGACTGGCTTTGTAATGAATAAAAGTCATCAGTTGATTGAGAAAGATTTCGGGAATAGCACTTATTTCTCCAAGATCATTGAAGTTGGCGCGGGCTCTGGTGCACATCTTCCTTTCGTGAAGCATGCATATGATGAGTATCTCATGACCGATAGCAGTGTTGAGATGCTGAACTTGGCGAAGAAGAAGCACCAAAGTAACGGAAGGGTTAAATTCTCAGTATCCAGTGCAGAAAAACTGGAGTGTGCTAATAATACTTTTGATCGCCTGATTGCATCACATGTGTTGGAACATTTAAAAGAGCCTCATGAAGTATTGAAAGAATGGAACAGGGTTGTGAAACCCGGAGGAATTATCTCCATCATTCTTCCTTGTGATCCAGGTATGCTCTGGCGCCTAGGTCGGAACTTTGGCCCTAGAAGGAATGCGGAATCTGCGGGTATTCCGTATGATTACATCATGGCGAGAGAGCATGTAAACTCCATCACAAATCTAAGAGCACTGATTAACTACTATTTTGACAAGCTCAATGAGAAATGGTGGCCAACACCTATCAGCTTCACTGATATTAATTTGATTTATTGCGTCAATATAGTAAAAACTTGAATCAAAATAATAAGCTTTAAATAAAAACGCTTTATCTGCATTTTGAGTTATCTTGTATACACTTTTGTCGGTGTTTACCTTGCAAATAGGGTCATTTTTATTAAATATTTTATCAATTCTTGACCTTTTCCAGACCCAGCCGCTCGATGATGACCTTCTCGCGCTGGCTCACTTCGCGGGCAAATTGGGTGTACTGCTCGCTGCTCATGTAATTGGGCAGCATGTCGTACTTGGCCAGGGCGTCGATGGAGGACTTGTCCTCCAGCGCCTTTTTGAAGGCATCGTGCAGCTTTTTGACCACCTCGGGTGGTGTGCCCTTGGGGGCCACCAGGCCGTAGGGGGAGGTCTGGACGATATCAATGCCCAGTTCCTTCAGCGTGGGCACATTGGGGAAGCGTTCCATGCGCTTTTCGCCCCAGACATTCAGCAGCTTGGCCTTGCCAGATTCCACATAGGGCACAAAGGCGCTGCTGTCGGCCGCGGCCATCACATGGCCACCCAGCAGGGCCTGGGCCAGATCGGCGCTGCCTTTGAAAGGCACATGGGTCAGCTGGATACCTGCTGCTTCGGCAATGCGCTCCATGGTCAGGTGCGGGCTGGTGAGGTTGCCGCCGGCAGAGCCATAGGTGATCTTGCCGGGGTTGGCCTTGGCATAGGCCACAAAGTCCTGCCAGCTGTTGAACGGGCTGTTGGCGGGCACGGTCAGGCCAAAGGTGTAGCCCGTCAGATTGATGATGTAGCGCAGATCCTTGAGGGGGTCCCAGTTCATCTTCTGTGTGTAACCCATGCGGAAAATGCCTAATGGCGACTGGCCGATGGAGTAGCCATCAGGGGGGGACATCTGTACCGTGGTGGCGGGCAGGGTCCCGCCGGCACCGGGTTTGTTTTCCACCACGATGGGCTGTCCCAGTGTCTTGCTGGCGTGTTCGGCCATCACACGCATGGTGATGTCGGTGGGCCCACCAGCCGGGAAACCCACCTGCAGCTTGATGGGGCGAGATGGAAAATTGTCCGCAGCATGCACTGCAGGCAGGCCCGCACAGGTGGCCAACACACAGACCGACTTCCAAACCCAACGTGGCATACAGATTCCTTGGGTGCCGCAGCACCAGATTCAGTGGAGGAGAAGCATCACTTTGGGTTTGTGCAGCAAAGGCTTTGGCATCACCAGGGTGCGAACCCTAGGGCGCAGATGCGTGCTAGCGCGGATCGGGAATGCATGCATTGGCATGGCTCCCCATCGGCGTGCACCCGTGAAATGCCAGGGCCGTCTGCGACGTGCAGGCGGTGCTTCACCGCAGCAGCAAGGCCGCAAAAGATAGGTGGATGCGGTCTGGGATCCCCCATCACCGGGCTAGTCCTCATCCATCATCCGCGCCGCCTGGTTGTGCAGCGCCGATTCCGCGCGGAAGTAGCCCAGCACCGTGGCCACGCTGTGGTGGCCGGTCAGGGCCATGGTTTCGGGCAGGGGTACATTGCGGCGCCCAGCCTCGGTCACAAAGCCGGAGCGCAGTGAATGCGCGGAAAAATCGCCTTCCACCCCCGCGAGTGCGCACCGCTCCTTGACGATGGTGCGCACGGCCGCAGGCGACAGCGGCTCCGCCACATGGCCGCCTTTGCGTATGCGGCGGAAGATGGCGCCGTCCACGATGCCGCTGGCCGTCAGCCATTCCTGCAGCGCTGCGCCGGCCGCACCCAGCACCGGCTTGTGGTTGTCGGGCACATCCATGCCCGACTGGTTGGTTTTGGAGTGGGCGAGGGTGTAGAGGTATTCCTGTGGTGCCACCCGGCGCAGATGGCGCATTTCGGCCTGCGCGACTTCAGAGCGGCGGCGTCCGCCGCTGGCCCAGGCAAACAGCAGCAACGCCCGGTCGCGCTTGCCGCGCAGGCTGTCGTCACAGGTGGCCAGCAACGCGCTCAGTACTTCCTTGGTGATGGCCGCTTTCTTCTGCGGCATGGCGCCACGTTTGGCGTAGGCCTTGCGCGTGCGCGCCATCAGCTCGCGCACATGCGCGTCCTGGCATGGATTGGGCCAGCCCTGGCTCTGGTGGTATTTGGACAGCACCGCCACACGGTGCACCAGCGTGTTGTGGGAGAGGGCGCCCATGCGGCCCTTGCGTCCCGCCTGCACCAGCGCTCGGTCCACGGTTTCCGGCAGTTCGCAGCGCAGGCCGGTAGGCGTCTGGCGCTCGGCATGGTCCACGATGAACTGGAGCACATGTGCCACATCCGTTGGCCAGACCATTTCTTCGCCATAGCGCAGGCGGTGCCAGGCCTGCCAGTAGCGCAGGGCACTTTGGTAGCTGGCTCGGGTGTTAACGGACTCTCCCTCGGCCAGCAGGTCCTTGATGGCGCTGACGGTGGCGTGGCCCAGTTGCACCGGAGTTTCCACCCCCTTTGTAGTGTCTGAGACGAGATATTGCATATGTATGATGTAGTGCTTGTTATATTTAATACGTCACATGTATGTTGTTATATAATAATATTCAACAAATCACGATAACAATCACTTATCGATGGTAACCGAAAAGGATGTGGGCATGAACACCAGCAAAAGTACGCGAGGAATCCAGGAAGCCGATGTATGGGGTGCCGCAGACGCCCTGATCGCCCAGGGTCTGCGTCCCACGATCGAGCGCGTGCGCCAGCACATTGGCCGTGGCTCGCCCAATACCGTCAGCCCCATGCTGGAAGCCTGGTTTGCCACGCTGGGTGCCCGCCTGGGGGTGGCGGAATCAGCCCAGGAGCCGGCAGACGACGTGCCGGAACCGGTGCGCCAGGCCGCGCAGCTGATGTGGGTGAGCGCACTGGAGCAATCCAGGCAGGCAGCAGAGCAGCTGCTGCAGGAACGCGAATCGACCATTGCTGCGGCCGAGAAGACGGTCGCAGCCAATGAGCAGCACTTGGTTCAGCGCGAAGAGGCCATGCACCAGCAGAAAAAGGCCATGGACGACGCCATGAAACTGGCGCGCAGCCAGGCACAGGAGCTGTCGCGCCGCCAGGACGAGATGCAGCAGCTGCTGCAGGAGCGTGAGGCGCAGATCCAGGCGCTGCGCAACGAAGTGGCCGAGAAGAACCGTCTGCGGGAAGAAGACCACAAGCAGCACGCCGAAGCACTGCAGGCCGCATCCGCCGAGCGCCAGCGCCTGGCCGAACAGTTTGCCGGCAATGAACGCCGCATGCTGGCCGATCTGGACCGCGCACGACAGGATCTGGCCACAGGCAAAAAGCAGCAGGCCGAGGGCGAGCGCCGCCAGCAGGCACGCTACGAAGAACTGCACGAGCGCTTCGTGCGTTCCGAAGAAGAGCTGGTGCAAACGCGCGGAGCACAGCTGTCGGCCGAGCAGGCATTGCGTTCGGCCCTGGAGCGCATTGACGATCTGAAGGCCTTGGCCGCCATGCGCAGCCATGTGACGCAGCAGTCGCAGGCACCCATCCATCCTTTGGCCGATGCAGCTGCCGCGCGGCCACGCCTGGCACGGGCCCCGGCACGCAAAAACCTGCCTGCGCGAGCCCTGCGGAAGAACCGGAAATGAACCACCCTGGGGGCAGAACACCTCTCTGCCTCAAGCCTGATGCACCAGTGTGAGGTGCATCACTGAGAAAACAGCGCCTGAAATTTTCTTCTGCGTCTGGCTTCTGCTAGTTCAGAGCGACAAATCGGCTACCGCAGTCGCCACACACAATATTCAGGTTGGGCCTGCCCCAGACACTCAGCTTCGGACACCCGCCGCATGTGTATTTGATGCGGTTCGACTTGTTGGGTGCGGCCTCGGGGGCGGAGGGCACCTCGCCAACAGCAACTTCTGCGATGGGTTTGCGGCTGGGTCCACCAGGGCGAACCGCGCCGGCCAGGGCAGGGTTGTCTTTGATGGGGGCTGAAGCGCCCATGACACCGACCAACTGCGCAGACACGGTGTTTTGTCCCAGCTGCACGTGCTCTTCGGCAGGAAAGCGGTCGTACCAGCTCAACGAGAAATCACTGGTCAGAAGCGATTCACAAGCCACCAGGAAGCGGCCACCGGCAACAGGGTAGTCGGCCATCATGTCCCCGGTGCGCTTGCCGCCAGGCTGGCCGGTGGAGGAGGGCATCAGGCCGATGGATTCCATCTTCTGTGCCCACTGCTCGTTGTGATAGCGGCCACGACCTGGCTGACCGAAGTGCTGCTGCCAGAGATGGGCCATCTCATGCACCAAGGTCTGCATGGTCTCCACCAGCGGGACAACCGCAAAGTAGGAGGGGTTGATGGCGATCTCGTCGGTCGTGGCCCCTTCGAGCGACGCAAATCGCGCGGCCGAGAAATACCCCACAGTGCGCTTTTCCCGCTGGAGCGTCAGGAGGCAGTGGGGCAACCTGCCATCAAACAACGCTTCATTGAAATGGTCGTAGGCCTGCTGCAACTCGGAGTAGGTCTGGTGTGTCGGAGCAGTACCGGGCATGGTGTTGGACATCAATGGTTTGTATTGTGCAATACAAACTGCCCAAAAACATCTGACTGAACGGGTGGAGGAGGGGCCATCCAGTCGGCGCTTGCAGATGCAAGTCCATCGTGGTGCGGCACGCATTTGGCCTGGGCAAGCGCACGTGGTAACGCGACGATGCGACGGGTCAATCCCGGGACAGCACCGAACACCAGTGCCGTCTTGCAAGCCGAGCCCGAACGCAGCAAGACGGCCTTGACGCCGGAACGCGCACGGCATGCGCGGCGGCAGTGACTTTCACACCACACGAAATGACTGTCACAAACAGTACTTGTGCGTTGCTTAGAGTTTCCGCAGCGGTTGCAGAAAGCCACCGCCACTTCCTTTGATCAGTTCAGTTCGTATCTCGGCAATGAAAACTCAAAAAGCGCGCTCGCGCACCCTGGCACTCGTGATGGGCACGTTTGTCGCATCGACTTCCAGCTTGGCCTTGGCACAATCTTCCGTCACCGTTTTTGGCGTGGTGGACGTCGGCATCACCAGCGCCAAGTCCGGCAGCAACAGACTCAATGCATTGAACTCCAGCCAAGGCAAGACCAGCCTGATTGGTTTCCGCGGCAAGGAAGACCTCGGCGGCGGCAACCAGGCTGAGTTCTGGCTCGAAGGCGGCCTCAACCCCGACGCTGGTACCGGTGGCAGCAGCGGCTCTCTGGCTTTCGAGCGCCGCTCCACCATCGGACTGTCCAACAAGACCTGGGGTGAAATCCGCCTGGGTCGCGACTACACCCCCAGCTACAACATCTTCACCGCCTTCGGTGGCCCTGACACCACCACCGGCGTGCAGGCCAACCTGTTCCAGACCATCCGCCAGACAGCCTACAACGCCGCCAGCCAAAGCGGTACGGTGGATCGCACGCGCATCAGCAACTCCGTGAGCTATTTGCTGCCCCGCGACCTGGGCGGCTTCTACGGCCAGCTGTCGGCATCCTTCGGTGACGAAAATACTTCCGGCTCCGGCGCAAGCAAGGCCCGCAAGTACGTCGGCGGTAGCCTGGGCTACCGCTCCGGCCCGCTGAACATGGGCATCGGCTACGGCAAGATGTCCGGAAACCGTGCGGTGACCACCCCCAGCGCCATTGCCGCAACCAGCGACCTGGACGACTTGGCACTGGGCGCTTCGTACAACTTCGGCAGCTTCGTGCTCAGCGGCGGATACAACCGCCTGAAGTGGGAACCCATTGGCACCGGAACATCCGGCAAGGTCGATGGCTTCTACCTGAGCGGCGCCTTGCCTCTGGGCCCGGGCAATCTCCGCATCAAGTACGCTAGCGCCAAATTCAGCGGAAATGCCACCGCCCTCACGCGCAGCGGCGGCAAGGCCGACAAGTATTCGATCGGATATGTCTACGACCTGTCCAAGCGCACCTCGCTGTACGCTGGTGTGGCGCACGTCAGCAACAAGAACGGTGCCAGCGTCGGCCTGATCGGCGGCCCCGCGGGTGTTGCCAATGCCAGCTCGAGCGGTGTGGACCTGGGCATCAGCCACTCGTTCTGAACGCCGCCAGCGTCTCTTCGTAGCGAACCTCCACCTTGGAACAGGCCCTTGCCCCGCAGGGCCTGTTTTTTTGGCCTTCCATCTTCTTCTCCCGCCATACCCGCGATACCCGCCATGCGCCACCTCAATTCTTCCTTCTGCCTGATGGCAGCGACTGCCGCTGCGGTCGCCTTGCTGAGCGCCTGCGCCGACACCCGTACGCTCCAGGTCACAGGCACCGAGACCGTCACGCAGACGACTGGCGTCGGCAGCATCAGCGCCATCGTCACGCGCCAGGATGTCCAGTTCGACGACAAGTTCTATTTCCCCTATGAAGGCAAACATCCCGCCACCAAGGCCGATTTCCCCCAAGGCTTTCTGCCGGCCTACGGTTCGGGCCTGGCCCTGAAGGGCAGGCGCGCCGACGGCACGCTGGAGTTCTACGCCATCACCGACCGCGGCCCGAACGCCACCACCGGCCCGGTCACGCAGATCACCGACGGCTCCAACCCCACGGGCTTCGCCAGTTCCACGGTGTTTCCATCGCCCAACTTCACGCCGTCCATCGGCGTGATCACGCTCGGCAAGGATGGCGCCAAGCTCGTCTCGACCCTGCCGATCAAGTTCAGCGCCACACAGAACGCCAATGGCCGGGTACAACCGCGCGGCATCACAGGCAACACGGGCGAACAGGTTCTGGACGACTCCTTCACCTATCCTGGCAATGCCAAGGGCTACAGTGAATTCGGCCTGGACACCGAATCCGTGGTGGTGGATGCAGCACGCAATGCGCTGTGGGTGTCCGACGAATACGGCCCCTTCATCGTGAAGATCGACCCGGCCACCGGCATCATCCAGAAGAAATACAAGCCCGGCACCGGCGCAGCCGATCTGGCTGCCATCCTCGCCAAGCGCCGCGCCAACCGTGGCATGGAGGGGCTGAGCATCGATGTGGCCAGCGGCAAGCTCCACGGCTTCCTCCAAAGCCCGCTGGACGATGGCAAGGCCGACTACACCAGCACAGCCGTTCCCGGCGCGACCGGCAAGTCGGAAAACGTGCGCGACTACGCCCGCTTTGTGCGCTGGGTGGAGTTTGACCCCACCACCGAGAAGACCCGCCTGTTTGCGTTGCCAGTAGACAGCAGTTGGTACAGCCAGGGCAAGACCGGCAACGCCAAGCTGGGGGATGTGGTCTCGCTGGGCAAGGGAAAATTCATCGCCATAGAGCAGGGCACGGGCAATGATAAAAAAGTCTTTAACGATCTGGTACTGATCGAGTTTCCGGCTAACGTGACCGACATCACCGCACTGGGCTCCGACCTGGAAAAAAGCAGCCTGACCGGCAAGCCGGTCAACGGCGCGGACTATTCCAAGATTGTGACGCTCAAGAAGACCCGGCTGTTCAACCTGAACGCCACCGGCTGGGTGGCCGAGAAGGCCGAGGGCCTGGCACTGGTCGACGACCACACCTTGGCGCTGACCAACGACACCGACTTCGGTGTTTCGCTGGCGGTGCTGGACGCCAGCGGGAAGGAGATCGAAGGCTCCGACGTCACCAAATGCATGGTGGACGCCGACGGCAAAATCGTGAACGACGGCAAATGCGCCAAGGGCGCGGCGAGCCTGCGCTTTGCCACCAACGACGTCAACGATCGCGCGCAGCGACTGTGGACCTTCCAGTTCAGCAAGAAGCTGAGCGAATACGGCGCTCTCTGAACAACAGCGGCTGCATGAGCACCACCATGCGCCCAGCGGCAACGCCGGGACGCATGGTGGTGTGCTGCAGCTTCGCTCAAAGAGATCCATGAGAAGTGATCGGGTGTTCCGAGTTCATAGCTGGGTATCGGCAGATGTGCGAGGTCACCAAACAACAAGACCGTGGAGGCCGGTGCATAAGCCTCAAGCTGGCGATCTGCTTCTCGTTTTCTGGCATCTCTGAAAAGAATACGATGTGTATTATGTTAAATATCATAGTAACCAACACGTCGTTTACGGCAGATGCGGCCCTCTGTCGCAATCCCGTTCTCCCCAGTTGCTCCATCGGTTCCTTGGCAATCGTGTGATGGATGTGTGATGTACAAGGCTGCAGCCTTGTACACCGACAACACCTCCTCACGCACGCGCTCCCGCGTATGGTCTTTTGTCACGCCGCCGCGGCAGTTCCTGCATCCTGGCGCTGGGATTTCAGCCGCTCCCAGGTGACACGGACGTGGCTGGCCATCAGCGTCTTGGCAAGCTCGGTGTGCTGCCGCTCAATGGCGCGCGTGATGGCCTGGTGGTCTTCCAGGCTCTCGGTGAACTGATCGTCGGAATAAAAGAAGAAGGCACCGGTGACCCGCCGCGTGTTGAGCAGGCCTCCCACCATCTGGACCAGACGCGGTGAACGGGCGGCCTGAACCACGGCTTCATGAAATCGCCGGTTGATGTCCTGGATGTCGGAGCGAAAGTCCTCCGATCGTTGCTGGATCAGGCCCGCCATCTCCGCGTTCAGTGCATGCAGGCGTGCGATATCGCTTTCGCTGCGCCGCTGCGCCGCCAAGGAAGCTCCATGGGATTCCAGTTGGATGCGCAGGTCAAACACCTCATCGTTGTCCAGATCGGTCCAAGGCGCGACGATCACCCCCCGATTGGGTACCGCTTCGATAAAGCCATCCTGCTCCAGGCGCTGGAACGCGGCACGTATCGGGGTGCGGCTGATACCCAGCTCCTCCGACAGCGAAACTTCCTTCAGCCGGTAATTGGGTCCATAAGCGCCCAAGGTGATGCGCTTGCGCAGCAGCGCATACACCTCGTCAGCAGACCCGCGTCGCGTACCCGTGGCCTTCATGGGGCGCCCTTCTCCACCGGTGCACCAGGGCGACGGCTCCAGTCGCTCCAGCTGCCGGCATAGAGGCTGGCTGGGCCCAAACCCGCAAGCTCCAGTGCAAGCACGTTCGGTGTCGCACTCACGCCGCTGCCGCAGTAGTTCACCAAGCCCACGTAGTTGGCGGGCAGCAACGCGGTGAATTCGGTGCGCAGTTCCTGGGCGGACTTGAAGCGCCCGTCCGGGCGGAAATTGAGAGCAAATGGACGGTTCAGCGCACCAGGGATGTGCCCTGCCACCGTGTCAATCGGTTCCACATCCCCCCGATAGCGTTCGGCGGCACGCGCGTCGATCAGGACATGGGCACTGTCACCCAGCAGCTGTTCCACCCGCTCGGCGTCGACCAGGTCCACCAGCGGCGGCTGCACCTCAAACCTAGACGCAGCCGGTCTTGGCGGGGGACCTGAAACCACCTCACCGCCGGTGGCTACCCACGCCTGCAACCCGCCGTCCAGCACGGACACCGCATCGTGGCCCAGCCAACGCAGCATCCACCACAAGCGCACACAGAAATTGCAGCGGTTGCGGTCGTAGACCACGACGTGGGTGCTGTTGGACACCCCCTGGCTTGCCAGCCAGCTCGCAAATTCCGCGCGCTGGGGAAGCGGGTGCCTGCCACCGGAAGCGCCCTGCCCATGGTGCGCACTGAGCACATCGCCCAGGTCCGCGTACAGCGCGCCGGGGATGTGCGTTTCCAGGTAGGCGCGCAGGCCGGAGTCTGGGTCGGGAAGGTCATAGCTCACATCCAGCACGACAACCGGTTTGCCTGCCGCCACGGCGGCCTTCAGTCCCTCGGCAGAGATCAGTGGAGAGTTGCTCATATGAATTTATATTGTCTTTAGATTGTTCTAATTATGTGGAGCACTTGCCAACCTGCAAAGGCAAAATTCGACTAAGAATCTGCAGAAAACATGCTTAGCTTAAAAACAATAAAAAAACACACTGCCATCCTGAACTTTTAAGAAGGACGTTCTCATGGCAGAAGATCAACTGGGCTGGCGCATTGACACCGGCTTCGCTCGTATCCCCGATGCACTTGTGGCCCAGGCCCGCGGCATCCCGGTTGCCGTCATTGGCGATGTCTCGCACCGCCTCTTCAGCTTCCCGGGCGGTTTTCGCAACTACTCCAGCAAGGCCAACCGTGTCGCAGGCCCTGCTTTGACCGTCAAGGTGCGTCCCGGTGACAACCTGTTCCTGCACAAGGCGCTAGACATTGCGCTGCCGGGCGATGTGATTGTGGTTGCCGCGGGCGGTGCGCTGGACAACGCCATCATTGGCGAGATGATGGGCAGGTATGCCGTGTCTCGCGGCATTGCCGGCATCGTGATCGACGGCGCTGTGCGCGACATCGAAGGCCTGGCCGAGCTGCCGATCCCCGTGTATGCCCGTGGCGTGACACCCAATGGCCCCTGGAAATCAGGTCCAGGCGAAATCGGCTACCCGATTGCCGCCGCAAACGTGGTGGTGGCGTCGGGGGACCTGGTCGTCGGTGACCAGGACGGAATCATCGTCCTCCCGCGCGAGGATGCAGTACCCGTGATCGAAAAGGCACTTGCGCACGCGGCAACGGAAGCGCAATGGGCGCAGCAGATCGCATCCCGGTCCTGGCCTCGGACCTGGGTGGACCAGGCCATTGCGCAAGGCAATTGACCCCCTCCTCCATGCATACCGCGGGGCCTGCCTCTTGGCCCCGCCATTTCCGAGTCGAAATCCTATGAAGCCCGTTTCCCTTGGCGTTCAACGCTTTCTTGCTGCCACTCTGGCATCTCTCTTCTCTTTCGGGGCGCTCGCTGCAGCGGATGTGGCGAGCTTCCCCGAAAAGCCCATCGTCCTTGTCGTACCCCAGTCGCCCGGGTCGGTTGCCGACATCATGGCGCGCCTTGTCGGCAAAGCCCTTGGCGAACAGCTTGGCCAGGCGGTCGTGGTCGAGAACCGCGCAGGTGCGAGCGGCATCATTGGCGCCCAGACCGTCGCCCGGGCCAAGCCCGATGGCTACACGCTGCTGATCGGCTCGGTCAGCACCCACGGACTGCTTTCCGGCACCGAGAAGAACCTTGCCTATGACCCCATCAAGGACTTCGCACCGATTTCGCAGCTCAACGACTCGCCCCTCGCGCTGGTGGTCAACCCCGGTTCCGGCATCAACACCCTCTCCGACTTCGTGGAGCGCGCCAAGGCCAGCCCCGGCCGCCTGAGCTATGCATCCGCCGGCAATGGCAGCGGCTCCCGCTTCACCATCGAACTGCTGCGCCTGCACAGCAAGCTCGACATGATCCACGTGCCCTATCGCAGCCCGATGGAAGCCGTGCGGGCCGTTGTGGCCGGCGAAGGCGATATTGCATCCCCCTCCATCCCCAGCGTGCCGGAGCTGATCCGCGCGGGCCGGCTGCGCGCACTGGCGGTCACCGGCGACAAGCGCTCACCGCTGCTGCCCGATGTCCCCACCACCGCCGAAGCCGGTTTCGCCAGTGTCGTGTTCACCAGCTGGACCGGTCTGTTCGCTCCCGCAGGAACCCCGAAACCCATCCTGCTGAAACTCAACCGGGCCGTGGAAAAGGCATTGAAGGATCCTGGCGTGGTCAAGGGGATCGAAGACAGCGGCGCCACGCTGGTCAGCAACTCACCGGAGGCCTTTGCGGCATTTGTCCAGTCGGAAGTCACCAAGTGGAGCAAGGCAGCCCAGGATGCCGGCGTGCGCGCCCAATGATGAGGCGGGGTCCAGGCGCCCTCTTGCCTGGACTTTGGATGCGCCCTGCAGCCGCGGCCACACCGTACTCCCTTATGCACCGCGACCCGTTGGCAATCCACCCACCCTTGTGCAATGGCGCAGTGATGCAGGCAGACAGTCGCGGTCGCTGGCATCACTTTTCCGCAAGGCCCCCGCTTGCCATCGCCCGTAGTTGCAAAGACCGCATCCGGGTACGGTCGCTGGCGATGCTGGTTCAGGACGCGACGCCCAGCCCCGTGGCTTGCCGGACCACGCCACGGGTGGCGGGCTTTTCAAAGCGATAGAACAGATTGGGCTCCGAGACAATGAACATCCGGTCATCCGGTGCCAGGGTGATGCCCTCCGGCTGTGGAATCTTGTGCTCCAGGCCGTGCAGGCCGGACCACAGGGGCAGCAGGCTCACGGGGTCACCCTGCGGGGTGTACTCCACCACCATGGCGGACTCTTCGCTCAGCAGCAGCAGATTGCCTGTCGGCTCATGGGTGGTGACGGAAGCCAGGTCATTGATGAACAGCGCCCCCAGCCCGCGGGCGCTCCACTCCTTCACCGCCAGTTCGGCGGGGCGGGTGACAGCGCCAGAAGCGGCTATCTCGGGACTGCCTTCCACACTCAGCAGGCGCAGAGGCCATTTTTCCTGCCCCACCAGCAAACGCTGGTGGCGTGCGTCCCAGGACACGGCTTCCACTCCAAGGTTGTGGTGCAGCGACGTCAGCGGCATAGGCAACGGCTCGCGCGCCTGCACTGCTTGCGTATCGGGGCCGATGTTCACCGCGTACAAGGTGTTGTTGCGCTCGTCCGAAAGCAGAAAGCGTTCACCGGCAATGTGGGTGATGCCTTCGGTATCTCGTGCACCGTGGATCGGGATGGTGCGCAGCACCTCCCCTTCCGTACTCAACTCCGCGATCTGTGCCGGACGGTTGGTGGTGGCAAACAAGGTGCCGGTGTGGGGGCTGAAGGTCAGTCCCGACAGATTGTCCTCCAGTCCGACGACCTGCCGCGCCTGCACCACCGCCTGGTATTGCGGCAGCCACAGCGCCTGCGGATGCGCGGCATCTGCGCTCCAGGCACTCTGCGCCCAGTAGTACGCGACGGCAGGCACCTGGAAATAGGCACCCATGATCAGCCCCACCGCCAACATCGCCAGTGCCAGACGGCGTAACCAACACCGCGCACGCGCAGCACAAACAACAGACAGCATGACAAGGGCAAGAGCGAAACCAGGGCCTGCATCCTAGCGCCTGGTATTTACCCTTAAATATTCTGCGATCAGTCTCTGTCAGCGCCCTCCCCAGCCGAGGATTGGAGTTGGGCCATGGCTGCAGGAGGCAAAGATGCCGCTCCAACACAGCCGCTGGATACAAAGACGCGGAGCTGACGCGCGTTATCGCCCACCAAGATTTGCTCAAGGAGTCCGCGCTGCCATACTGCCTGGCCATGACCATCGCGCTCGCCACCTTGCTTATTTATGCCAAAGACATGCAGCGCTCAGCGCGCTTTTATGCCGACCACTTCGGCTATGTCACCAGCTATGCCGTGGTCGATGGACTGATTGAGTTGAAACCGCAGGACGGTGGGGCGGAAATTCTGATTCACCAGGCCGCCAAGAGCCTCAAGCTGGGCTCCGCTGCGCTGAAACTGTCGTTCAGCGTGCCCGATGTCGACCGGTTCGTCGCCACGGCTGCCGCTGCCGGGCTCGATTTCGGAACCATCCATCGGGCCAGGGGTTATGCGTTCGCCAATACCAAGGATCCCGACGGCAATTCCATCAGCGTGTCGAGCCGCCAATACCGTGCATGACACCTCGCGTGTCTATACAAGGTATCCGGTCAGGACATTTTCCCTGGGTGGAGCACGGCAGCATATATAGTCGGACTCCTTGCCCGCCCACCATGGCGACAGTTGATGCATTCACCTTCCCACGTTGTAGGCAGGTATTGCTTCCAGGCAGCTATCGCCCACGGTGAAGGCGAAAGCCAAAATTCTTTTGTCTGTCGAGCGGCCTTTGTGGGCTTGGTCGGAAGGAGTCATCCATGCTGGTTCGGCCCCTGCTATCTAAGCCCGCTGATCTGAACGACTGCAGCACATCCAGCCAAACGCCACAGGCATCTGTTCTGCCCAGCGGCTGTCAGCCATCCATGCCGCCCGTTGGTTTCTGGGCAAAAAACCTTCTTTTCAGGAAATCCCGTACCGCAGTGCGTGCAAAGATGCTGCATGTGGATGCTGAAGCGGTAATGTCCTGGATTTTAAATGGACATGGAATCTATCCTCCAAATGGATTCAAGTCTTCAGTTTCCCCAAGCTTATTAATATTAATTAATGTGAAAAACCAAATAAAGGGTATGTACTGCACGTCTCCGCACATCTGCATGCAAGAATGAGACGCACGCTCACTATGGCCCAATGCTCCATGCTTCCCCATCGCCCTCCTCTTCATGCTTGGAGCCGTGGTGGCCGACTGCAACTCTTGATCTGCATGGTGGCTTATATCCTGGGCTTCGCCTGGTGGAGTCCGACCCGGGCGCAGAATGCGGCGCATCAGCGTCCGGACGTTCTGATATTGCTCTCCTACCATCCCGGGCACAGCTGGGAAGACCGAATCCTGGCAGGCATAAACGAATGGCAGGGCAATGGTGAATCCCGGCCCATTTTTCATACGGAATGGCTGGACAGCAAACGTCTTCCTGGCCCGGCCCAATATGACAATGTCCTGAATTACCTCACACAGAAGTACATCGACAAACGTTTCGATCTGGTGCTGACGGTTGACGACAATGCGCTCGCTTTCGTCGCGCGCAATCCCCAGATCTTCGGCAATCCCCCTGTTGTGTTCAGCGGGATCAATGGCAGTCCTGGCGATCTCATCGGCAACATGACCGAAGTGACGGGCATCCTTGAACGTTTTGATCTGTCACGCACGCTGCACACAGCACTGTCACTCCATCCCGGCACTCGGCGTCTTGTCTTCGTCACACCTGAAGATGATGTGGGCGTCAGCATGCGCAACGACATCAATACGGTGATGGCTCTGGAGCCCGCAGGCCCTATCGTGGAGCATTGGATAACGCCTGAGCTTCTGGCCATCAAAGACAGGCTGAAAGAAAAAACGCAGGAGACCTTGCTTTTTGTTTTGGGAGCGATTCCTGCCAGGAAAGGCTTCCCCCCGCTGGAGCCTGAAGAAGCCGTGTCTTTCGTGCGTGCTGCCACCGATTTGCCGGTCTACACCGATTTGGATACCTCGGTGGGAAAAGGTGCGGTCGGCGGATACATGAACAGCGGAATTGAAACCGGCCGACTGCAAGCAGCCATGGCGCAGAAGGTCTTGTCTGGCATTGCCCCTTCCCAGATACCGTACGTTCGAAAAACACCTTTGGCTCTGGTTTTCGATTACCTTGAATTGCAACGCCTGGGCCTGAGCAAACAGGATCTTCCCTCGGGCAGCACTTTCATCAATGAACCCGCTTCGATATTCGATTCAAAATATCGCAAGCCATTGATCATCTTCTCGGTCATCATTGCCACGCTGATCGCCTGTCTCGCCGCCCTGGTCATCCGAAGCCGGGTGCTGGCTGACCGTCAACGCGCCTTGCGCTACCAAGCCACGCACGACGACCTCACCGGACTGCCCAATCGCCACGAATTGCCGCAGTTATTCCGGCAATTCGACCGTACCGCCGAGCGTGAACCAGTCGCGCTGGTGATGCTCGGCCTGAACCGTTTCAAGCTCCTGAACAGCACCTACGGCCATGCTTTTGGCGACACCGTAGTGCGCGCGGTGGCGGATCGCTTGAAGGCCTGGTGCTCCAGGCATGAGGCCTTGTCGCGCTTCGGTGGCGACTCATTCGTCATCGTTTCACGCCTGGGTGACGATGGCGCATTGAATGACTTGTGCACACGTTGCGAGGACTTGTTCAGCACCCCCCTCAGTATCAACGGACAGCATATATCCGTTTCTGCTGCCTTTGGCATCAGCATTGCCAATCCGCCGCAGATCAACCTCGAAAATATGCTGCGCGAAGCAGATACGGCAATGTACGAGGCGAAGCGCAGCGGAAACACGCATGTGGTGACTTTTGACCGCTGCCTGTTCGAGCGTTCTGCACGCCAGTTCCAGATCGAATCGGCTCTTCCCGACGCCATCGCAAAGGGTGATATCGAAATCTATTACCAGCCGATAATAGATACGCAACGCGGTTGCATCGCCGGATTTGAAGCATTATCGCGCTGGAAACATCCTGAACTGGGGATGATTCCTCCCCCCGAATTCATACTTGCTGCCACAGATTCAGGCCATATCTCCAAGCTGACGCAATATGTGTTGCGCCAATCCTGTGAGGCCTTTCGCCCTCATCTCGCCAACCCTGAATGCCCCTACCTGGGCGTTAATATTTCGGTAAGTGATATCTATACGGGGGATCTGCCAAACCGCCTGGCTGAAATATTGAAAGAAACAGGCATGCCCGCCAGCCGTTTGATTCTGGAGGTGACGGAAGACATGCTGCTGCACGATGAAAATTCAGCGATCGAGGTATTGGCGCAAATCCGCTCCCAAGGCGTACGCATCGCCATCGACGACTTTGGTACCGGTTATTCATCGATGGGCTATCTTTCGAAATACCAGGTGCATCTCATCAAGATTGATCGTAGCTTTGTGCAGAATATCGCCACATCCTCTCAAGATCAGAAGATTGTGCGTGCCATTTCCTCCATGGCCAGAGACCTGGAGTTAAGCATCATTACCGAGGGTGTGGAAACCACCGAACAATCCGATCTGCTCCGGAAAATGGGGTGCCTGCTGCAGCAAGGTTATCTGTTTGGCAAGCCACAGCCGGCCGCACAATGGGCGGTGAACGCCAACCGGGCGCCTGCGGGCCGGGCCACCCAATCTGTGCACTGACCTGCCTGGAGCGTCGGTCTGTGCGACATTGGCCTCAAGTCCTCCATGTCCATGGCCACACCTGGCATCGCATGGTGCATGGCCGCCGCCGCAGCAGCAAGACCGGCAAGTGCGCACGGATCATATTTCTTGCTGATTGGCCCTGAAACCTAGAACATCACCCGATAGCATATCGCATTGATTTTTTGCGAAATATTCAAACTGTTCAAGATTGTTTATGTCTTTTATCAAGACCTCCACCTTGAGCATTTTCGCAAGCGCCATGATATTGGAGAATATAAGCTGGTCTGTTTTGTTATGAAAAATAGACTCTATAAACTCCCCGCCAATGGTGATCCTGTCCACCGGGACTTCTTTCAGTCTGTGAAGCGACGAATATTCGGTCCCAAAATTGTTGACTGAAATTTTCACGCCCATGCTGCGCAAGGCTTTGATGCCATTGATCAGCGTGCAATCTATTCTGGGTAAGCTGGCGATTTCATCCACCTCCAGGTATAGTTTGGAAGTGTCAATTTGGCTTTTATTCAGAATGCGTCTCAGAAAATCTATTCCGTAATTTCTGATGACCGCATCAAGATGGAATGCAATGCTCAGCTTCCAGTCCTGCTTCTCTTCTTCTTTTTCCCAGCGAGAAATCTGACTGCATGCCTCAGCAAAGGACCAGGCGCTCTCCAATGCAGATGAGGTGCCGCTGGCTGGCGGAATGAGTAAGTCCTTCACGGAGTTGATGATTCGATTGCATCTGGCGTGGTGCAATTCGGCGGCCATTCCAGTTATGCAGAACCTGCTGTCAACCATGGGTTGAAAATTGAAAAACAATTCTTCTTTATTTATTCTGGAACACTGCCTCTCTTTCGCTGCAAGCACTTCTCTTTTCATCATAAAAACAAATTTTTATTCCGCGCAGAATTGTTATAAATACATTCCAAACTGAGATATTGCCCTGTGGGGTGGTCCAGACTGATAATTTTATATATTTTTTACAATATCCCATTTTGGGATTTGTTAGAATTTGTTTGAAAATTCAGTTATCTTAAAATTTGCAATGACCACCATTGAATCTCTTGCATGTGGATCGCGAAAAAAAGCTTCGTAGTGTATTGCGTGAAGCAAGAGAGCGCCAAAGACTGTCGCAGAAACAACTTGCGGACCGATTGTATAAACCACAGTCTTTTATTTCAAAAATAGAGTCCGGAGAGAGAAACCTGAATGTCGTGGAGTTCCTGGAGCTATGCGATGCAATGAATGTGGATGCGGTTGAAATCATCAGCGAAGTGCGAGAAGCCAAAGATTTGATCTTTCCATGGAAAGAAAAGATCAATTACTATTGAGCGCATCCATGCAAAGCTTCGTTTGTTATATGGAATATATCCCTATAAAATTTCAGATTAATTCAAAAAAACAGGGAAACCAGAGTTAGGTTCAATAACAGTAGCCTGTTCCGCTGCGGCCCTGTGTTGCCACAGCATTCGGAAGGCTGGCGTCTTCTGGATGTGACGCATGCCACGGTGCGGGCGGCTTTTCCCAGAAAATTCTTCCGCAAGCGCACTCTTGCGGCAGCTGCCCTCTCCGGGTATGCATGGCGTGAAGGCGCATGCGGTGGCAAGACATGGTTTTCAGGGCCTAAACCATGGGCGGCTGCACGGCGCTTGGCAGCGCAATGCTTTGCCGCTTGCCGCTTGCCGCTTGCCGCTTCTTGCTGCTCAAGGCGCTTGCGCAATGTCCGCCCCACTTCCCTTCGTTATCCCACTCTTCATCGCACCAAACCAGCCGCGGCGCACCATGACGGCTGCAGCTTGGCCGAAGGGTGATCCAGGCTATGCCGCCTCGCCCTCCTCCCGAGCGCATGGCAGCACAGGACGGCAGCCACCCGGCCTGGCATCTCCATGCATGGAGAAGATGCCTGCTTCCCCAGGGCCGAAGCGTGACAAAGAAAAAAGCCTCTTGAACCGGAGTTCAAGAGGCTTGTGTTGGTGGGTGATACATGGATCGAACATGTGACCCCTGCCGTGTGAAGGCAGTGCTCTACCGCTGAGCTAATCACCCGGTGTGCAGACCCGTACAGGTCTGCACTGAAATTGTGGTGGGTGATACATGGATCGAACATGTGACCCCTGCCGTGTGAAGGCAGTGCTCTACCGCTGAGCTAATCACCCGATGTGCATACCGGACAGGTCTGCACTGAAATTGTGGTGGGTGATACATGGATCGAACATGTGACCCCTGCCGTGTGAAGGCAGTGCTCTACCGCTGAGCTAATCACCCGATGTGCAGACCGGACAGATCTGCACTGAAATTGTGGTGGGTGATACATGGATCGAACATGTGACCCCTGCCGTGTGAAGGCAGTGCTCTACCGCTGAGCTAATCACCCGATGTGCAGACCGGACAGATCT
>PJUJ01000345.1_pt1 | contig 25816 bp, 30 predicted proteins | sample 1512321 | NCBI WGS metagenome assembly PJUJ01 (sample SAMN08177669, study PRJNA422409) | Feces metagenome, whole genome shotgun sequencing project. | isolation source: Chicken feces enriched on filter paper: beechwood xylan treatment | host: Gallus gallus | place: USA: Madison | collected 2015-01-15 | reverse complement strand
CCTAATATCTGAGAAAATACGTTTATATTTACCATGGCGGTGATGGAATTTTAGCGAATTAAATATAGCAATCCCTGCTATATAAATACACCGCCATTTTTTCCCTTATTTTGGACACTACTGATTGATTATCAATAAAGTAGTAGGTATATAGAAATTAAAAAAACCGAATTTACCACCATCTTTGCTCTCAATATGAAGCATATCATCTAAATAAAATTGAATCACGATGAAACCAAAAAAGGCTCAACAAAACTGTTGAGCCTTTTAAAATATATTACAATATTGCTTTTATTATGCCTTTACCATGCTAACGAAATCGTCAAATAAATAACGAGAATCGTGAGGACCTGGAGATGATTCTGGGTGGTATTGTACTGAGAAAGCTTTTTTACCTTTCACACGGATACCTTCAATAGAATTATCATTCAAATTGATATGTGTTACTTCGATATTATCTGAGTCCTCAATATCCTCTCTTACTACCCCGAAACCGTGATTTTGAGAAGTAATTTCGCAACGGTTAGCAATGATATTTTTTACTGGGTGGTTGATACCACGGTGACCGTTAAACATTTTCTCCGTACGGATACCGTTAGCTAATGCTAAGATTTGGTGACCTAAACAGATACCAAACATTGGTTTGTCAGCAGCTAAGATTTCTTTTACCGTGTTGATCGCGTAATCCATTGCAGATGGATCACCAGGACCATTAGAAATAAAGTAACCATCAGCCCCCCAAGCTTCCATTTCTGCGAAAGAAGTTTTTGCTGGGAATACTTTAGCATATACTTGACGTGCATCAAAGTTTCTTAAGATATTGCGTTTGATACCTAAATCCAAAACCGCAATACGAACTGCAGCATCTTCATCCCCATAGAAGTAAGGTTCAGTAGTGGTTACTGTAGAAGACAATTCCAATCCGGCCATCGAAGGAACTTTCGCCAACTCAGCTTTCAATGATTCTGCATCCAAATTCTCCGAAGAAATGATAGCATTCATCGCTCCTTTGTCACGGATATGACGAACTAAAGAACGTGTGTCGATATCGGAGATACCTACCAAATTTTCTTCTTCAAAATAAGTCTGAATAGAACTGTCAGCCATTTTACGGCTATAATTAATGTTATAGTTTTTACAAACTAATCCAGCAATTTGAATTTTTTTAGATTCAGTATCATCTTCGTCAATACCATAGTTACCAATATGTGCATTGGTTGTCACCATGATTTGTCCATAATACGAAGGGTCTGTGAAGATTTCTTGATAACCTGTTGTACCTGTATTAAAACAAATTTCACCAGTAGTTGTTCCTATTTTTCCGGCAGCTTTACCGTGAAAAACAGTACCATCTTCTAAAACTAAAATTGCGGGTAATTTACTGTAGCTGGTCATTATTTATATTGTAAAAATAAATTATTCATTTTGTAGTGTATGTAACTTCTGACGATTAGACACAAAAAAAGCCCAAATGGGCTAAACGTATCAAAAATATGATATTTCAATGATAACATTGAAGTTGATTGCACTAATTACTGGGTCAAAAGTATCAAATTTCACGGGAGACAAAGGTACAACAAAAAAGTAAAAATTAAAAAGTAAAAAGCGAAAAATCACCTTTTATCTTATTTAATTAAAAATCGTCTTCAATAATCTCTTGCACCCTTCCAATTTGCCCATCTGTCAAACGTACTTTTATGCCACGATGATGAAATGCTGCGGATGTCAACAAATCTTTTACTATTCCTTCCGTCAATATCCCTGTGCGCTGGTCTTTCTTCAATACAATATTAACCAACATCCCCGGTTTTATATCCGCTCTTGTTTTTCCGTCTTTCATCTTATTATTTAAACATTAAACCAACAGACACATTGAAATGTTGGTGTTGAAAATCTTTCATAAAAATATTCTTGGTCAATTGCTGATAGCCATAAGCCGCCGAAATCGTCCACTTTGTTTTAAAAGGTGTATCATGCAAATAGAAAAAACCTGCTTTAAACAAAAATCCTTTATCGTACTGCGGGCTTAGCTTAGGCGCGTAACCCGCATTAGCCCAAAGTCCAATTCGCGACACCTCATTAAACTCTCCAATTGGCAAACGACCATCTACAAAGATTGGAAACAAATTTTGGTCGTAGGAATATTCTGCTTGATTAGTTTCATGCGGATTATTTGTTTTATAGGTTCCTTTAAGACGCTCATTCCCTAATCCCAACCCTAAATAAGCACGCTCATTGTAATTCTTTCCGAAAATAAAATGCGCCGAATATCCATTGAATGCACCTTTATATCCTTCATTTGCAAAACCCAAATTACCTCCACCTTGGATAATCATATAATTTGAAGATTGTGCTTGCACCGCAAATGAAGCACTTACTAAAGCCAAAGCAAGTAAGATTTTTTTCATATGTAAATATTAAATTAGTTTAGAATTTTAAAAATCATTTCACGCAACAAATCGCCAACCGAAGTATTAGGCCCAGCATCCAATCCTTTAAACTTCAAATCGTAATCCTTCAAAATCGTCATCACATGAAACAATTTGAGTTTATTAAAATTACGCGCTGCATATTCGTAATCTTTTACAAAGTAGGGGTTCACGCCTAATTCTTTTGCGGCAGTGGATTTATCTGGCAGATAATGGTACTTTAATACCTTAGAAAAGTAGCCATACAGAGTTCCCATTACCAATACTACGGGATTTGATTTGGGGTTGGCCGCAAAATAATCTACAATCTGAATAGCTTTCAACGCATCCCGTTTTCCTAAAGCATTATTCAGTTCGAAAACATTGAAATCTTTACTGATACCAATATTTTGTTCAATATCCTGAACCGAAATTTCTCGTTCTTTGGAAACGTTTAAAATCAGCTTTTGAACTTCATTAGCTACTTTAGAAAGATCCGTTCCTAAATATTCAGCCATCAATGCTGCGGCTTGCGGATGAATCTTGCGACCTTGACTTTGAATTTCATCTACAATCCAAGGCGCTACTTTATTATCATATAGCTTCTCTGATTCAAACACTATACCTGCCTTTTCAATGGCTTTATACAATTTAGTACGTTTGTCGAATTTGCCATGTTTGTAAGCAAATAGCAGAATCGTAGTTGGGGTTAAGTTTTCGACATATTTTGCCAACATTTCTACACCTTCTTCCCCTTTCCATTTTAGACCTTGCGCTTCTTTGATAATGATGACTTGATAATCACTCATCATCGGATAACGCTTTGCCGCACTAATAATAGTTGAAAAGTCCACATCCTTTCCATATAGGATAGTCTGATCAAAACCTTTCTGCGCATCATTCAGTACAGTACTTTCTATAGCATCGCAAATCACATCGATATAATGTGATTCCTCTCCATGTAATAAATAAAGAGGCTTATATTTACGTTGCTTTATTGCGCTAAGTATTTCTTGTACTTTCATAACATCGCGAAATTAACTATTTATTACGAAACATTTTGAAATTGCACAATATTGAAGCTGCATATATTTTCAAATTCGTGCTTAGTTTTGTATATTTGTATATGTTTAGTCCCGTTCCATTAAACTTACCTCCTACTTCACTAAAACTTTCGCGCGTTAACGACAAAATCTACATTTTTGATGTATTGCGTAAGAAAAATTTGGTTTTGACTCCAGAAGAATGGGTGAGACAACATTGGGTACATTTTTTGCATCAATATAAAAAGTACCCGAAATCGTTAATGAAAATTGAAGGCGGACTCATTTTAAATGATCTACATAAACGTTCGGATTTAATCATCTACAATAACAGGGGTGAAAAAGTCATTTTGGCAGAATTTAAAGCTCCTGAAGTAAAGATAAATTCAAAAACTTTTGAACAAATAAGTTCATACAATAGTAAGCATAAAATACCCTTGTTATTAGTGAGTAACGGTCTAGAGCATTATTTTTGCAAAGTAAATTTTGAAGACAACAGTTATCAATTTATTGAGGATCTTCCAAATTACATTATTGAGACATAAAATTTATATGTATTTAACAAAAAGCATTTATATTTAGTCTTTAATTAGGGAATTGAAAAATATATACATATGAATATAGATAAAAACGAATTCAGAAAATATGCGATTAAACACCACAGAATTGGTAGCCAACATGTGGATGGTTTTATCTCAAGAGTAGAAACTAAAATGCCTACAAACTTGACACCTTACATCGTTGAAGAGCGTCAGTTAAATGTAGCTCAAATGGACGTTTTCTCTCGCTTGATGATGGACCGTATTATTTTCTTAGGTGACGGAATTAATGATCAAGTAGCGAACATTATCCAAGCTCAATTGTTATTCTTACAGTCTACAGACGCAAAAAGAGATATCCAAATCTATATCAATTCACCAGGTGGTAGCGTATATGCTGGTTTAGGTATTTATGACACCATGCAATATATTACGCCAGACGTAGCAACTATCTGTACTGGTATGGCGGCTTCTATGGGTGCTGTATTATTAGTTGCAGGAGCAAAAGGCAAACGTGCAGCATTGAAACACTCCCGTGTCATGATTCACCAACCATCAGGTGGTGCTCAAGGTGTAGCTGCAGATATGGAAATCAATTTGCGCGAGATGTTAAAATTGAAAGAAGAATTATACACCATTATTTCTGAACATTCAGGTCAGTCTTACGAATGGGTAGAAAAATCTTCAGACCGTGATTATTGGATGAAAGCTGCAGAAGCCAAAGAATTTGGAATGATTGATGAGGTGTTAGCACCAAGAAAAGATATTAAATAAAATGAGTAAAAATCAAAAAGATATACAATGCTCCTTTTGTGGGATCAGTAAGAATGAAGCTTTGATGCTGATAGCTGGTGATGGAGCGCATATCTGTGATCGTTGTGTAACTCAAGCTGGAGAAATCTTAGCAGAAGAGTTAAATCAACGAAAAAATAAATCTTTACAGACGACTTTAAAATTAATTCGTCCTTTAGAGATTAAACAGCACTTGGATCAATACGTTATCGGACAAGATGATGCGAAAAAAGTAATTTCAGTAGCAGTTTACAACCATTACAAACGATTGAACCAAAAAGCTTCTGCTGATGAGACGGAAATCGAAAAATCTAACTTGATTATCGTAGGTGAAACAGGTACAGGTAAAACATTATTAGCAAAAACAGTTGCCAAAATACTGAATGTACCTTTCTCTATCGTCGATGCGACAGTATTAACTGAAGCGGGTTATGTGGGTGAAGACGTAGAAAGTATCTTAACAAGATTGCTACAAGCTGCGGATTATGATGTTGCTGCTGCCGAAAGAGGTATTATCTATATCGATGAGATTGACAAGATTGCACGCAAAAGCGATAATCCATCTATCACACGTGACGTATCTGGTGAAGGTGTACAACAGGCTTTATTGAAAATATTAGAAGGTACAAATGTAAACGTTCCGCCTCAAGGTGGCCGCAAACATCCAGACCAAAAAATGATCTCCGTAAACACAAGTAACATCTTATTTATTTGTGGTGGTGCATTCGATGGTATTCAGAAAAAAATCGCTAACCGTTTGAGAACACAAACTGTTGGTTTCAAAATGTTGGAAGAAGAGGAAGATGTAGATTTAAACAATCTATACAAATATATCACACCTCAAGATTTGAAAAATTTTGGTCTGATTCCAGAATTAATTGGTCGTCTTCCAGTATTGACACACTTGAATCCTTTGGATAAAGAGACGTTGTTAAGCATCTTGACAGAACCAAAAAATGCCTTGATAAAACAATACATTAAGTTATTTGAATACGAAGGGGTTGATTTAGTTTTTGACAAAGAAGTGTATAGCTTTATAGTAGACAAAGCATGGGAATTCAAATTGGGTGCCCGTGGCTTACGTAGCATTTGCGAGGCGATTATGCTGGATGCAATGTTCGAGATTCCATCGACAAAAGAACACAGTGAGGATAAAACACTTCACATTACGCTCGATTATGCGAAGAAGAAATTTGCAAAATCAGACATTAAGAAATTAAAAGTAGCGTAATAATAAAAAATCCCTCACTCTAAAAAGTGAGGGATTTTTGCAAATAATAAATTAAAACTAGAATTGCTTATGACAAAAAAACAAAAAACAGTAGACAGTCCTATTACTCCAGGACTTAAATCGAAAGAGGAAATCGTAGAAAACTGGCTTCCACGTTATACAGGTAAGCCATTAGAAGAGTTTGGCCAATACATTCTCTTAACCAATTTTTCGAAATATGTAAAGATGTTTTCGGAAATGCACGACGATGCACCTATTTATGGAGAAGATAAAGCGATGCAAGCGTGTACTGCCAACGGTATTACGATAATTAATTTTGGTATGGGTAGCCCTATGGCAGCTACAGTGATGGATCTACTAACTGCTATAGATCCCAAAGCGGTACTTTTCTTAGGAAAAACTGGAGGGCTGAAAAAGAAAATTGAAGTAGGTGAATTAATACTTCCTATTGCTGCTATTCGTGGCGAGGGTACATCAAACGATTATTTCCCACCCGAAGTCCCTTCCCTACCGGCTTTCGCCTTGCAAAAAGCCATTTCGACTACTATACGTGATCACGGAAGAGATTACTGGACAGGAACTGTATATACCACTAACCGTCGCGTATGGGAACATGATAAAGCTTTCAAAAAGTATTTAAAATCCATCCGCGCAATGGCTGTCGATATGGAAACCGCAACAATCTTCAGTGTAGGATTTGCAAATAAAATTCCAACAGGTGCATTATTACTCGTTTCGGATCAGCCGATGGTACCAGAAGGTGTGAAAACTGCAGCATCTGACTTATCGGTAACGGCAAAATTTGTGGAAACACATTTGAATATTGGTATTGATGCGCTGAAACAACTTATCAATAATGGTCTAACAGTAAAGCATTTGAAATTCTGATGCAATGAAACCGAAAATCAATCAAACCTCATAAAAGTTCAATTCTTAATCGATTGAACTTTTATTTTTCTATTATTTTTCAAATAGTTTTTATTTTTTAAAAATTCTACTATATTTGTCGAGTACTTTAGTAGAGTATCTAATCAACACCTTTCTAGTATCGGTCTTGATTTATAAAGAAGTGGCGAGAGACTGGCTCAATGACCCACTGGCAACCTTCAATAAAGATTGAAAAGGTGCCAAATCCTGTCCAAAGTAACATTACTATGGAGCATATAAATGAAATAGACTATGACAACATTAACAATATTAAATCTTACAAATATTGCTGTACTAGAAAAGTGCACTCCAATCTTGCTACCAAATAATCCCGTATTATTTTCTATTCGAATGCGCTAGTCGTCTGTCGTACTATTACTTTTTGTAATGGTATTACATTCATGACGACCAAACTTTTGCATCTCTTAATAGAATTTATACATATATTTAATAACCTAAAAAAACAGAAAAGAAAATGGCAGAGAATAAAAACTTAAAATTCGAAACTTTACAGATTCACGCAGGACAAGAAGTAGATCCTACAACTGGCTCAAGAGCAGTTCCAATTTACCAAACTTCATCATACGTTTTCGAAAACGCAGAACATGGCGCTAACTTATTCGCCTTAAAACAATTCGGAAACATCTATACACGTATCATGAACCCTACTACTGATGTATTCGAAAAAAGAATTGCATCGCTAGAAGGTGGTGTGGCAGCAGTAGCTGTAGCTTCTGGCCAGGCAGCACAATTTATCGCTTTAAATAATATCTTAGAAAGCGGTGATAACTTTGTTGCTGGATCGAATTTGTACGGCGGAACATATAATCAATTCAAAGTAGCTTTCAAAAGATTAGGCGTAGATGTCCGTTTTGCAGCTGATTCTGATGCTGAAAATATCGAGGCTTTAATCGACGATAAAACAAAAGCTATCTACGTAGAAACCATTGGTAACCCAAGTTATAACATTCCTGATTTCGAAAAAATTGCTGCTGTAGCACGCAAACACGATTTACCTTTAATCGTAGATAATACATTTGGTGCTGGTGGTTATTTATTCAAACCATTAGAGCATGGTGCTAATGTTGTCGTTGAATCTGCTACTAAATGGATCGGCGGTCATGGTACAAGTATCGGAGGTGTAATCATCGATGGTGGTAACTACAACTGGGGCAACGGTAAATTCAAACAATTCTCTGAACCTTCAGAAGGTTATCATGGATTAGTATTCTCCGATGTATTTGGCGAAAACGGTCCTTTCGGAAATATCCAATTCGCTATCCGCGCTCGTGTAGAAGGTTTAAGAGATTTCGGTCCTGCCCTATCACCTTTCAATTCATTCTTACTATTGCAAGGTTTGGAAACATTGTCTTTGCGCGTACAACGTCATGTAGATAATGCTTTAGAAATCGCACAATGGTTGGAAGCGCATCCACAAGTGGAAAAAGTGAGCTACCCAGGTTTGAAAAGCCATCCTTATCACCAAAATGCACAGAAATACTTGAAAAATGGTTATGGCGCTGTATTATCATTCTCTATCAAAGGTAGTGCAGATAAAGCGAATGAATTTATCGATGCATTGGAATTGGTAAGCCACTTGGCAAACGTAGGTGATGCGAAATCATTAATCATTCACCCAGCAGCGACTACGCACCAACAGTTGAGCGACGAAGAACAAGCTAAAGCGGGAGTGTACGCAGGTTTATTACGTTTGTCAGTCGGTATCGAACATATTGATGATATCAAAGCAGATTTAGAACAAGCTTTCGAAAAAATTAAGTAGTCAATCGACTACTTAATTTTTTAGGAAAATATACATACAAGGAAAAGGAAAACTGAAATTTTAAAGCTATATATGAGTAAGAAACTTACTATCGGTATGTTCGGGTTCGGCGTAGTTGGGCAAGGATTATACGATATTATTAAAACAAAAAACTTAAACCTAGAAATTAAAAAATTCGTAATTAAGAATGCAGACAAAAAACGTACGTTGCCTGATGAATTATTTACAATAGATGCGAATGTTATCTTAGACGATCCAGAAATCAACACGGTAGTAGAATTGATTGATGATGCTGATGCCGCATTTGAAATCACTAAAAAAGCACTTTCTTCAGGTAAAAATGTTGTTTCCGCAAATAAAAAGATGATTGCGACACATTTAGAAGAATTGACAGAATTACAAAATCAATACGGTACTTCTTTATTGTACGAAGGTGCTGTTTGTGGAAGTATACCAATCATCCGCAATTTGGAAGAATACTATGACAACGAACTTTTACATTCGGTAAGTGGTATTTTCAATGGTTCTTCAAACTACATTTTATCAAAAATTTTCAACGAAGGTCAAAGTTATGCCGATGCGTTGAAAAAAGCCCAAGAATTAGGTTTTGCCGAAACAAATCCAATTTTGGACGTAGGTGGTTATGACCCGAAATACAAATTAACTATCGTTGCCTCACATGCGTATGGCTTGTTTGTAAATCCAGAAACTATCCTAAACTTAGGCATTGATAAATTAAATGATAGTGATATCCGCTACGCACGTGAAAAGAATTTCAAAATCAAATTGATTCCTTTCGCTAAAGAAATCAGCAATAGCGAAGTAGTATTATATGTGTTGCCAAGATTTATTACGAAAGATAATATCCTTTATAACGTTGAAAATGAAAACAACGGGGTACTGGTAAAAGCCGCTTTTGCGGACGAACAATTCTTCTATGGTAAAGGCGCGGGAGGTCACCCTACGGGATCTGCTGTACTTTCAGACATTGCTGCTTTACGCTATGATTACCGATACGAATACAAAAAACATTTGGAATCCCAAGAGCTTCAGTATTCGACAAATTATGATTTGAAAGTTTATTTCCGTTATCAAGATGAGGATGTATTAGAGAATATTGAGTTCAAATCAATAACCGAACGTTATTACGGTGAACATTCGAAATATGTAATCGGTTACATCAACTTGCAAGAGATTATTGATAAGCGAGATTTGATTAATCAAGACGGTTATTTCTTAGCGGAATTATCTTAAGTCACTATAAATATGTCCACGTATACGTTAATAAGTTAGTTTTTCCATCAAACGTTAAAAAGTCTTAAAAGGGTTGCGAATATGATGTTTAATAATTAGATTTATTAGAAAACGTTATATTCTGATTTTATGAAAAAGTTAGGTGGCATATTTTTCTTAACATTGTGGTCTAGTTTGGGATGGGCTCAAACACAACAGCAAGAAGAGCAGGGATCTTCTACTGGTTATATCATCATTGGTGCCATCCTACTTCTAGTCGTAATTATTATTCTTTACAATAGACAAAAACGTAAGTTTAATCATTAACAAAAAAGGTTGTGAAATATCACAACCTTTTTTGTTATATATATGCTCCAAATTTCTGAAGCTTATTTTTTAAATCATCTTCGGAAATACCAATGATATGTGCAGTCTTGCCAATATCGCCTCCATTCTTATTCAATTTATGCACTAAGAATTTCTCTTCGGCAAAATTCAAAAAGTCACCATACGTTTCCATTCGATCCAAATCAATCATAGATGTACCTGCTACTTTAGAATTGTGCGTTGATACCGAAGGGTTAGCAAACATATTGACATCCGTGTCAGTAATTTCTTTGCCGCTCAATATAATTAAACGTTCCACCATATTTCGAAGTTCACGGATATTACCTGTCCAAGGTAAAGCTTGCAAGGCTTTCATCGCATCGTTGGTAATTGGTTTTGTTGGAATATTATATTCTTCGCATATCTCGGTACAGAAGGAAGAGGCTAAAGTAGGAATATCGTCTCGACGCTCTGCCAATGAAGGCACATGAATCAATATCACACTCAAACGGTGATACAAGTCCATTCGGAAATTACCAGCATCTATTTCTTTCAACAAATCTTTGTTTGTCGCCGCTATCACACGTACATCTACCGATATTTCTTTCTCGCCTCCTACACGCGTAATTTTATTCTCTTGTAATGCACGTAATACTTTTGCTTGTGCAGAAAGACTCATATCACCTATTTCATCCAAGAATAAAGTACCGCCATTCGCTTGCTCAAACTTACCTATACGTTGTTTTACAGCTGAGGTAAAAGATCCTTTCTCATGACCGAATAATTCGGATTCAATCAATTCAGAAGGAATAGCAGCACAATTTACCTCAATCAAAGGCGCGGAAGAACGGTTAGATTTCTCATGCAACCATCGCGCAACTAATTCTTTACCCGAACCATTAGCTCCAGTGATTAATACACGTGCATCTGTGGGTGCTACTTTATCAATGCTGTCTTTTATTAAAGAAATTCCATGCGAGTCGCCCAAAATTTCTTTTGTTTTTGAAACTTTGCGCTTCAAAACTTTTGTTTCTTTCACTAAAGTTCCTTTTTCCAAGGCATTACGTACCGTAATCAAAAGCCTGTTCAGATCCAAAGGTTTTTCCAAGAAATCAAAAGCGCCTTTACGTGCAGCCTCCACGGCAGTTTCAATAGTTCCGTGTCCCGATATCATAATGAATGGGACATCTGAAAATTCTTTAGCTCCGCTAAGTACTTCCATGCCATCCATTTTATTCATTTTAATATCACAAAGCACAAGATCAATCTTGTCCTTTTTCAATATTTCCAATCCATCGGCACCATTATCAACATCCAACACCTTGTAATCTTCGTATTCTAAAATATCGCGAAGAGAGCTTCGTATCGGTCGTTCGTCATCAATAATTAAAACTGTCGCCATAATGTGTCTGTATATATTTTTGATTGGTTAACAAAATAAGAAAATATGTAGGAAAAACAAAAAGAAGCAAACCTTATAAGCCGGGTTCTGTATCCTTAAGTAAGGATTTCTATCATTTATCTAGGCTTGCACTCACGCACAAGCTCCATCAACCTACCCATTGTGAGTTCTCCGAAAAGAAAAAGACGAGCAGCCCTTGATTCTCACAACCTATTTGGTTTTTCAACACACGAGGTTTACCGTAATGTATGTCACCATACAAGACCGTGAGCTCTTACCTCACGTTTTCACCCTTACCCTACATTAAAGTAAGGCGGTATATTCTCTGTGGCACTTTCTGTCTACCCAAAGGTATCCTTCCCGTTAGGAAGCGTGTCGCTCTATGTTGCCCGGACTTTCCTCTCTCCCATTACAGGACAGCGATAGAACCAGTTTGCTTCAACTGCAAATGTACTGCAATTATTCGTATTCATAGTAGAAATCATTAAACAATTTAAAATGGAAATTTATTTTAACTCATTAAACAGGTAGAATGAGCAAATGTTCAATCTTTCTTTTAAATGTCTTCTATAAAATTGACTGAAATAATTATGATTTTATGGAGCAACTAAAGTACATATAAGCTGTTCATTAACTGAACTAAAGGACAATGCGTATGTTTTTCTCCATTTTATTCGGTGTAGTATTTGTTGCTGTGGTGTTGTATTTGATTTTCAGAAAACAGAAAAAACGTGAAGTAAACCCACGAAGAGATGACTACATCTAGATGTAAAAAAGTTGTATTAAAATGAAAAATCCCTCACAGAAGTTGGCGAGGGATTTTCATTATTAGCTATTTTCTACAATTAAAGCTTCCTTCTTTACATAACCCTTTGTCCACATTCCTGCTCCTAAAGCGGAGAAGCCCATTACTATATGAAATAAGAATGTTTCTCCATAAAAACCTAAGAGCCAAGGAGAAATAATTAAAAATAACCCCAAAAGAATATCTGTCATAAGATGTATTCGCATTGGAATCAATCGTACAACACCATATTCATAACGAGTCAGAAGAGACATCACTAATATCATAACGCCCACAAAAATGGATAGCCATTTTGCGGTAGGAACATCGCTGAATTTGAAAAGCCATGGGCTAACCAAAAAAATTAGAGCAGATCCGTAATCTATATACGCATGTACTGTAGTTGGTATCTTTTTCATAGCATTATAGTTTATATATTTAAACATTTAGCCTATAAATAGTTCAAGATTTTTAGTCATATCCGTATGTTTTACTATAGAATAGAGTACTTAAGGAAAGTCCATAGGTATATAACTAATCATTAACGATTTATTTCTTTTCTTATGCAAAGTTTTTTCACTTAAATTTATAATAGATTTAACAGTCTATTATTTCTTCTTTAACCTAATTAAATAAATATGAGAATCTTTAAATTTATTGTCTGTCTACTTACTGGCCTAATGTTTATTAACGCCGGTTTAAATAAACTCTTCCACTACATTCCTACGCCAGAACTCAGTGAGCAATTACAAAAAGTAGATGCTGCTTTTGCAACTATAGAATGGTTAATGCCACTTATTGCTATAGTAGAAATCATTGGAGGAATCCTTTTTATTATCCCAAAAACAAGAGCTTTAGGAGCTATTATACTGTTTCCTTTAATAGTGGGTATTATATTACAACACATTTATTACGCTCCAGAGGGATTAATATTAGCATTAGTATTTTTTGCGGTAATTCTCTGGGTTATTATTGATAATAGAAATAAATATCTCACGTTAATAGAGAAATAACTAACCTAATAAACTTATAACGATGATAAAAGTACATTCATATCTTAATTTTAACGGAAATTGCGAAGCAGCTTTCAATTTCTATAAACAAGTTTTTAATGCTGAATTTTCTGGCATATATCGTTTTGGAGACATGCCAGAAGATCCTAATTATCCCATTCCAGAGGCAGACAAGGATAAAGTAATGCATGTTGGCTTACCTATAAATGAATACACAATGCTAATGGGCTCCGATTGTTTGGAGAGTTTTGGACAAAAGGCTATTTCAGGAAGCACAACGTATATAATGCTCGATGTGGAAACTGCTTATGAGGCTAAATCCCTTCATGATGCCTTATCTGTGAATGCTCAAAAAATTGAAATGGACCTTGGCGAAACATTTTATGCCGAACTCTTTTCTTCCTTTGTCGATCAGTTTGGAATTGCATGGATGATTCATTTCGAAGGAAATAAAAAATTTGACTAATTGGATGACGACCTATATAATACTGTTGCGCGCCGTCAATGTTTCAGGAAAAAATATTATCAAAATGGCTGAATTAAAAAGTCATCTTGAGAATACTTCTTTTCAAAGTGTGAAAACTTATATACAGAGTGGAAATATCATCTTAAAATCCGATTTGAATAAGACAGAAGTACAAAAAAATGTAAGCCAGCTTATAAAAAAAGGATTTGATTTGGATGTACAAGTATTTGTACTTACCAAAGAAGAATTACAAACTATTATTGCTCATAATCCTTTTCCTGAAACATATCCACCAAACAAAGTATACATAACAATATTAGATCATGTGCCTTCAAAGGAAAATATGGAAAAATTCTCAAACATTGACTTAGCTGAGGAACAATATGTATTGACCAATGACATCTTTTATTTTTATGTGCCTGAAGGAATGGCTAACGCAAAACTTTCTAATCCTTTTATTGAAAATAAATTGAAAGTAAAGGCAACTGGAAGAAACCTTAATACAATATTAAAATTACAAAACCTTGCTGATCAAATAAACTAACCTATATTTTGTATGAAAATTTTAAAATATATACTTGTCACCTTGCTTGTTTTGGTAGGAATAGTATTAATAATTGCAGCTATTTTACCAAAAACTTTTCACGCAGGAAGCGAATTAATTGTCAACAGAAATGCTAATGAAGTATTTGACTACGTAAAACAAATCAAAAAGCAGGGGGAATATGACAATTGGTCACGCCAAGACCCTAATATTCAAAAGGAATATGTGGGAGAAGATGGCACTGTAGGATTTACGTATACCTGGAAAAGTGATAAGGTAGGCAATGGCAAACAAGTAATCACCAATGTAATCGAAGGCAAACGCGTAGAAATGGATCTATATTTTGATAACTCAGAAGAAGCCAATAAATCGTTTATTGCGGTAGATTCTGTAGGTCCAAATCAAAGCAAGGTAACTTGGCAAATAGATGGAAAAATCCCTTTTCCATTCAACATTTTCACTTTGTTTTACGACATGAGCGAAGATTTCAATCAAGGATTGGTTAATTTGAAAAACAATCTCGAAAAATAAATCGAAGAGTAGGCTCTTCGATTTATTTACACGAAAGCACTTCTTTTTCGAAAGATACACCGTCCCAACCATTGACTAGGAATTGGCGGATGTTTTGGTGATCAGTTCCATCAGGAGTAGATAAAACTGCATCGAAATGTTCCGCGAAAAGTTGTAAAGTATCATCTTGGAAAAGATAATTCAGCTTTGCAAAATATAATACACGTGCACTTCCTTGATTTTCACTTTCCCCATTTTTTTGACTACCATTGGTAAATGCAGAAGGTGTATAATCATATCGTTCTTCGATATACGCTAAAACATCTTTGAAGACTATTTGTTTAGCTTTTAATTCTTGTAATAAATCTTGTAGATTCATAAACAAATATACTTTATTAAAATGCATACTATGAAAAATACTTCTTTATTATTATCAGGATGTTTAATAGCATTGTGTATAAGTTGTCAAAATAACAATGGAAAAACAGAACAACAAGAACACGAAGACAGTATCTCTGTACATGATGAACATACTTCACAAACTTCATTAGATTGGGCTGGTACTTATCAAGACACAATACCTTGTGCGGATTGTCCAGGAATCCTTACAACCATAAAGCTTTATGAAAATGGAAACTACACTTATAATGCAGAGTATCTGGAGCAAAATACTACCTTACAGGATTCTGGTCAATTTATGTGGCATGAGAACGGAAGCGTGGTACATTTAAAAGGAAAAAATGTAGATACAAAATATAAAGTTGGAGAAAATACACTTTATCAAACTGACACCGAGGGAAAAGTGATAGAAGGTGAAATGGCAGAAAAATACACGCTACATAAAGTATTCTAAAAAAAGAAAGGTTGCTTCTTTTTAGAGCAACCTTACAAATTGTAAGTACCAATTACAATTACCAAACAAAGATCTATTTTTTACCACCACGTAAAAGAGCTACTAAAAGTAAAATAAATACCGCTGCGCCTACAATCCAGACCCAAGGTCTTGCAAACAAATTGTCATCATCTTTATTAATGTCTACATCTATATCCAATCCTTTATCTTGTGCAAAAGTCTGGATAGACGTAAAAACGAACATAATTAACATTAATGATCGTTCCCATGATAGTGTGATAAACTTTTTCATAATGAAATATTAGAATTTATAATTTATAGTAAAACACAGAACAACATATAATTGTTCTAAAAGGGCAAAAATTTTTAATAAATTACAATATGAAAGATGAATTAACTGCTAAAGCATCCATACAGATTTCCAAACCTATAGAGGTGGTATACGAGGCAATAGTTGACCCAAATAAAATGAGCAATTATTTTATAGAACGCGGCTCGGGACGATTGAATGAAGGAAAGACTGTAGAATGGAAATTTCCTGAGTTTGAGGACGTATTTCCAGTACAAGGAAAATTAACCCAACCACATGATTATATTTCTTTTGATTGGAGTGGTGGAAACCCAGATATGTTAGTCGAAATATTTTTGGAAAAAACTTCGCCTATGACAACTGTGGTTCGTGTCAAAGAAAGTAAATTTAATGATGATAGTAGTGGTATCATACAAGCATTAGGGCAAACTGAAGGTTGGGCAAACTTTTTAGCTTGCCTTAAAGCTTATTTAGAATATGATATCAATCTTCGAAAAGGAGCGTTTGATTTTATGAAACCATAAAATATGAATAAGGATTTTGAAAATATAGACGAATATATCGCGCTACAGGAACCTTTGCACCAAAAGAAACTAATGCAATTGCGCTCAATAATAGCCGAGATTGTTCCCGAAGGAACTAAAGAAACTATTTCTTACAAAATACCAACGTTCAGATTGAATGGCAATCTTATTCATTTTGCTCAATTTAAAAATCACATAGGCATTTATCCAGGATCTGAAGCCATTGAAGCTTTTCAAGAAAGACTTCATTCTTACAAAACTTCTAAAGGCGCTATTCAGATTCCCAATAGTAGCCCTATAGATAAAGATTTGATATACGATATTGTTCAATATAATATTGAAATTCTACGCCAGAAAAAATCACCAAATTGGACGAGTTACCAAAATCAATGGCAAGAACTTTACGAGAAAATGAATGTAACCATCTCCAAATTAAATCTTAAAAAAGAGATAAAATGGGGCATGGATATTTATACTTTCGAAGGGAAGAATGTGCTGGGTTGGGCTGGATTTAAAAATTTCTTTTCAATTTGGTTTTATAATGGCGTGTTCTTGAGCGACCCATACAGCGTATTATTCGCAGCAACAGAAGGAAAAACCAAGTCATTGCGCCAATGGAGATTGAAGAACGCGAATGAATTCGATGAGAAAAAAATTATAGAATATATTGAAGAAAGCATTCAAACCATAAAAGATGGAAAATTTGTTCCTGCAGAAAAAGGAATAAAAAAAGAAGCAGAAGGTGTCTTGAAAGATGAATTGCTAACAAATAAAGAACTTAAGCAAGCCTTCGAAAAATTAACACCTGGAAAACAAAAAGAATACATAGAATATATCGAGGAAGCCAAACAAGAAAAAACTAAACTTACGCGCTTAGAGAAAATCATTCCCTTTATTTTGGGCGGAAAAGGTTTAAATGATAAATATAAACGCTAATTATATGGAAAAAACTGTTGTTCACATAGAGGCAGAAGTAAATGCGCCTTTACAGAAAGTATGGGATGATTATAATTCGCCACAAGCAATAACTAAATGGAACCAAGCAAGTGCAGATTGGTATTGTCCCTCGTCTACCGTGGATTTACGTACAGGAGGTAGATTCCAGAACAGAATGGAAGCTAAAAACGGTAGTTTTGGTTTTGATTTTGAAGGAGAATATCTAGAAGTCTTACCGCTTCAAAAAATCGTTTACCGAATGGATGACGACAGAAAAGTGTGGATAAATTTTATTGAAGAGGGCGATAACACGAGATTAAAAATAGACTTCGAAGCAGAAGATATGAATCCTGTGGAACTTCAAAAAGAAGGTTGGCAAGCAATCTTGAATAGTTTTAAAAATTATACAGAAAACAATTGATGAGTAACGAAAAACCTAAAAACGGTCAACTTTATTGGACTGATATGACTGTGGATAATCCTGCAGAAGTAAAAGAATTTTACAAACAAATCTTTGGCTGGCATGAAATGGAAGTTCCCATGAAGGATGGCGATGAATCCTATGTGGATTACGGAATGGCTGTAGACCCATCGACCGCTGCTGGAGGAATATGTCACAATAGAGGCAAAAACAAAGGCATTCCACCCCAATGGATTTCCTATTTTTATACTGATGATGTCGAAAAAGCATTGCAGACTTGTATAGAATTGGGTGGAGAATTATTAAAAGAAAACCGAAAGAAAGACGGGACTCTAAGTTTTGCCATCGTCAAAGATCCGCAAGGAGCTGTTTTCGGAATGGGAAATCTTACTTAATTCTTATGTCAGTAAATAAAACACACTATACTGAAGCGAATGTTTTAGCTTTTATTGAGACTGTTGACAATCTACAGAAGAAAGAAGATAGCCTTCGACTAATCGAATTAATGGAAACAGCTTTGGGAGAGAAAGCAAAAATGTTTGGACCTTCCATAATAGGTTTTGGAAAATACCATTATAAATACGACTCGGGACATGAAGGTGAAGCGCCAATTTTAGGATTTTCACCACGAAAAGCAGCCATCTCTTTATATGTGTATTCAGGCAGCGCTGAACAAGACGGCTTCTTAACTCAACTCGGTAAATTCAAGATGGGAAAAGCTTGTATTTACGTCAAAAAACTAAGCGATATTAACTTAGAAATTCTCCAAAAACTCATGGCTTCTTCGATTGATTTTATTTCTAAAAAATATCAAAGAATACTTGAATAATATATAAAATAAAAGCTGCACTCTCGTGCAGCTCTCCTCTTTAATTGTTGTTTGTTGTTATTTTAAAAGATCTCTATATACTTTAGCTTTTTTAAGCTCTGTTTGAATATCTTTTCTGTTCGAGTCGTAAGCCAAAACTTTTTCGTAATCCGCTACAGCTTTATTATAAGCGTCTGTTGCAGCTTGTTTATTGTATCCTTTAGCTCCTTCTGTACCTTTCAAAATTCCTAAATCTCTATAAGCTACAGCACGATTTTGATATAATTTTGCATCGCTAGCATTAATAGCAATGGCTGCAGAATAGTCCGCTACTACAGATTGTAACAATTGTTCTTTTTGCGCCACTGTTAATTTTGATTCTTTCTCTACTGCTAATACGTTGTTTGCTTTTGCTTTGTAATATAAAGCATTTGCATTTTTAGCGTCCAATGCAACCACTTTGCCAAAAGTTTCTGCAGCTTTTTTGAAATCTGCAGACTGGAATTGAGAATATCCTAATAAATAAAGAACGTTAGGATCGCTAGCTTCAGCAGGTAAGGCTTTTTCTAAGTGCGTGACAGCCGATTTAAAATCTCCATCCAAAAGTGCTTTTTGGCCTAAGCGCACATTTGGATTTTTGTGTTCCTCTTGCTGCGCAGATACTGTCATTGTCAACATAGCTAAAGCTAAAGTTGACAAGCCGATTTTCACTGATTTTAATCTGCTACTCAAATTGTTAAAATTCATATCGTGTATTTTTAATTGTTTCTATCCTGATTAGAGTAAAGTTGGGACATTAAGTTTAAGGTATCAATAAATACTTATAAACATTTCCACATTATACATGTTCTTTTACTCAAATGGTAATTTTATATTCTGCCATAAATCGAATATATTGCTGACGAATTAGCAGAAAACTGCATTCATATAGCATAAATGATACCAAATTTGTATTTGGCATTCCACTTGCAATATACTATAACACATCATAAAGTCTAAAATAAATACAAACGTCTGACATCTTGTCGGATAAGGAACGAAATATCATATGAGTAAATTTAACACATTCGACTTCAATCAAGCTATTCCGATTATTAGTGAGGATACGGAGTTTTTTCCATTGTTGAGTCAGCAAGATGAAGATGAAATGCGAAACGAAGATATACCTGAAATTTTAGCTATTCTGCCGTTACGAAATACTGTTTTATTCCCTGGCGTCGTAATTCCTATTACTGTAGGTCGCGACAAATCTATAAAATTGGTAAAAGAAGCCTACAAAGGCGACAAAACTATAGGGGTTGTAGCGCAAAAAGATATGAGCGTCGAAGACCCAAATTTTGAGCAGTTGCACAAAATTGGTACCGTAGCCAATATTATTAAAGTATTGCAAATGCCGGATGGAAATACAACCGTTATTATCCAAGGTAAACAACGCTTTAAACTGAATGAATTAGTACAATCTGAACCTTATGTAAAAGCCAAAGTAGAACGCTTTGCCGAAGAAAAGCCCAAAACGAGCAGTAAAGAGTTCAAAGCTCTAATTTCTTCCATCAAAGAACTGGCTTTACAGATTATTCAATTGTCACCAAATCTCCCTTCCGAAGCTGGAATTGCGATTAAAAACATTGAAAGCCCTACTTTCTTAGTGAATTTCATTTCTTCTAATCTTGCGTTAGAACTTCCATCTAAGCAAGAATTGTTGGAGTTGAAAGACTTTGTAAAGAGAGCGAAACTTTTATTGGAGCATCTGACTACTGAAGTACAGATGTTGGAATTGAAGAATCAAATCCAAAATAAGGTGCGCATTGATTTAGATAAACAACAACGAGATTATTATTTAAATCAGCAGCTAAAAACTATTCAAGAAGAATTAGGTGGAAATACGCCTGATTTGGAAATTGAAAACCTTAAAATCAGAGCAAAAGCTAAAAAGTGGCCAGATGATGTCAACAAGCATTTCGATAAAGAAATTGAAAAACTGGCACGCATAAATCCCGCTGCAGCGGATTATTCTGTCCAATTGAATTATTTGGAATTGCTTTTAGACTTACCTTGGGGTGAGTTTACCAAAGATAAATTTGATTTAAATCGTGCTGTAAAAGTATTGGATAAAGATCATTATGGTTTAGAGAAAGTGAAGCAACGTATCATTGAATATTTGGCCGTATTGAAGCTGAAAAATGATATGAAAGCTCCTATCCTATGTCTAGTAGGTCCTCCAGGAGTGGGTAAGACTTCTTTAGGAAAATCTATTGCCAAAGCTTTAGGTCGTAAATATACACGTATGGCATTGGGTGGTGTACGTGACGAAGCTGAAATACGCGGTCACCGTAAAACCTATATTGGTGCTATGCCCGGTCGTATTATCCAATCGTTGAAAAAAGCAGGAACTTCCAATCCAGTATTTGTTTTGGATGAAATTGACAAATTAGGAGCTGATTTCAAAGGTGATCCTTCTTCAGCATTATTGGAAGTACTAGATCCAGAGCAAAATACGCATTTCTACGACCATTATGTGGAAATGGAATATGATTTGTCAAAAGTTATGTTTATTGCGACAGCCAATTCATTAAGTTCTATTCAACCTGCTTTGTTGGACAGAATGGAAATTATTGAAGTAAATGGTTATACCATTGAAGAGAAAATCGAGATTGCTAAAAAACACCTTTTGCCTAAGCAACGTGACATGCATGGATTACAAGCAAAAGAAGTAAGCTTGTCGGGTAAGATTATTGAAAAAATCATAGAAGAATATACCAGAGAATCTGGTGTCCGTGGTTTAGAGAAAAAAATTGGTTCTATAGTGCGTGGTGTAGCCACTAAGATAGTAATGGAAAAACCTTACTCGCCTAATGTGAATGCAGAAATGGTCGAAGAAGTATTAGGTGCACCAATTTTTGATAAAGATATCTACGAAAATAATGATGTAGCTGGAGTAGTAACTGGTCTAGCTTGGACAGCCGTAGGTGGAGATATTTTATTTATCGAATCCAGTTTAAGTCCAGGAAAAGGAAAATTAAGCCTTACAGGTAATTTGGGGGATGTAATGAAAGAATCTGCTGCTATTGCAATGGCGTATTTACGCTCACATGCAGAAGATTTTGGCATCAATTACAAAGTTTTCGATACCTGGGATGTGAATATTCACGTACCCGCTGGGGCAACACCGAAAGACGGTCCATCCGCAGGGGTTACCATGTTGACAGCTTTGACATCATTATTTACACAACGTAAAGTGAAAGAAAAGTTGGCGATGACTGGTGAAATTACACTACGCGGCAAAGTCTTGCCTGTAGGTGGAATCAAAGAAAAAATTCTTGCGGCTAAGCGTGCAAACATTAAAGAGATCATTCTATGTAAATCCAATCAAAAGGATATTCTAGAAATAAAAGAAGATTATATCAAAGACATGAAATTCCATTATGTAACCGAAATGTCGGAGGTAATCAATATCGCATTGACCAAAAACAAAGTCAAAAATCCAAAAGATATTGAACGATTCTTAGAGACATCGAAGTAATGAATACTTAGTCAAAAAATAAAATCGGCGTTTTTCATTTGAAAAACGCCGATTTTTTATTTTGATGGATTTAGGAATAAGTATTATTTATGTTGATGGGATGGGATGGGATGGTATATTATTCCAAACTCTAATTAATTCATTCGTAGCTTGGTTTATCCCCTCAAAATATTTACCATTTCTTAATTGAGGCATTATTTTGTTATCAAGGATCTGTTGACAGATAGTATCCGTAATAATTTTTTCTGTTCCTAATCCTGTACATATTCGAATCCTCCTTAAATTGGGAGAAATAACTATACTTAAGCCATTATCACTTCCTTTCTGACCCACTCCCCAATATTTGGAAAGTTCAAGTGCATACTCATCAAAATTTGAATCAGTTACTTCTTTAAAATTTAAAGTCACCACACATATTTGATTCGTTGTCATTTGGTCTAAATCTTTCAACTTATTATCTAAATAAAGTTCTTCCTCATCACTAAGAATATTCGCGAAATCATTCACATAACCTTGCGCTGCTGGGAATTTAATATTTAGGGTATTTGTTGAACTACCTATATTCTCACTTTGATGAGAAGTTAAACAAGAATGAAATAAAAAAATAAAGAAAATTAGTATAAGAAATTGTATGAAACTTCTTCGCATGCAGATTACTTAATAGAAATCCTTTTAACAACAGTTTCAGAACCTGAAGCTACACGTAAGAAGTAAAAGCCAGGCGTTACTTTTTCATTCGAATCAAAAAGATGATTTTGATTTCCTTCATCCAATGTACCATTAAACAAATGTAACACTTCATTACCTAGCGCGTCCATTAATTTAATTGTTACAGAAGACTGTTTCACTAAATTAAATGAAACTACGATTTGTTCTACTACTGGATTGTAAGAAGCCTTAACATTATTAATAATTTTGTCCGAATTCTCCTTATCATGATCAATTACTTTTGAGCTAATCTCTCGAGGAAAAGAAGACGCCATTACGGAAGAACCAAAAATTCCAAAAGAAAATATGGCTAGAGTAATCACTCTAACTTTCAACATATTACATACTTTTGCAAAATTCGTATTCATCTTTTTCTATTCGACTATTAATGATGGTTGTGGTTTAAAGATTGATATCTTCTTAAATAATTAATCGATTACACAAATGTAACTCGATTTTGGTTATCAGCACATAAAAATAAATATTTTTTTTAAACAATTAACAATTTTTAACAAGTTTATTCGTTATGTCGAAGAATTGCTATAAATTGGCTCCCGAAATAGATATAATAAGATAGAAAACACATATGGGTTCCCACCATACTCAACATTTAAATCGGCTTAGCGGAGCCGGTTTATTAATCTCTCTAGGCATTATTTTTGGAGACATAGGTACTTCTCCATTATATGTTTTCAAAGCGATTTTTAATAATGGAATAATAGACAAAGACTTAGTCATTGGCTGCGTATCTTGTGTCCTTTGGACATTAACCATTCAAACTACTATCAAATACGTCCTTATCACTTTAAATGCTGATAACAAAGGCGAAGGTGGTATTTTATCCTTATATTCATTAGTTCGACGAAAAGCAAAATGGCTTATCATTCCTGCTGTAGTGGGAGCATCGACCCTTCTCGCAGATGGTATGATTACACCCGCTATTACTATTTCGTCAGCTATTGAAGGATTGGCTATTTTTAATCCTGACATTCCTACTGTTCCGATTGTCATTACTATTATATCCTTTTTATTCCTTATTCAACGGTTCGGAACATCTATCGTTGGTAGAGTTTTCGGTCCATTAATGCTGTTGTGGTTTAGTACCATTGGAATATTAGGTTTGAATGCCTTAGGGCAGGCTCCAGAAATCCTTATGGCTATTAACCCTTATTATGCTTTTAATACGCTTTTGGCGCATCCTGATGCGCTATTGATTGTAGGGGCAGTGTTTTTATGTACAACAGGTGCTGAAGCTCTGTATTCGGATATGGGGCATTGTGGAAAAGCCAATATTCGCGTGAGTTGGATTTTAGTAAAAATAACATTGATGCTTAATTATTTAGGACAAGGCGCCTGGTTAATAACTCATACCGGGAAAAATATTGGCGATACGAATCCTTTCTATTCCATAATGCCGAGCTGGTTCGTAGTCTACGGAATTGGAATAGCTACTATTGCTGCAGTCATTGCGAGTCAAGCCATGATTACTGGCTCTTTTACGCTTATAGCCGAGGGGGTACGCTTAAATATTTGGCCTAAAGTAGCTATTCGCTATCCAAGTAATCAGAAAGGACAATTGTATGTTCCGTCAATCAATATGATATTATTTGTCGGCTGTATGCTAATTATCTATGTCTTTGAGAAATCAAGCAATATGGAAGCGGCGTATGGTCTTGCCATCAACTTAACGTTTCTATCTACTACGATTTTGATGATTTATTTCATGCTAAGACGTAGAATTAATAAGATTTTAATCGCTTTATTTGGAGTCATTTATTTTACAATAGAAATCACGTTTTTAATTGGTAATGGAGCAAAAATAGCACATGGTGGTTGGTTAACACTTTTACTGGCGGCAAGTATATTTTTGGTTATGTATGCGTGGTTTAGGGCTAGAAAAATCAAAAATGAGTTTGTGCGTTTTGTGCATATTCAAGATTATTATTCTATAATAGAAGAATTGAGCAGAGACACTTCCGTGCCTACCTTTGCATCACAATTGGTTTATTTGACTAGTGCCAACAACAAACGTGAAATAGAAGCAAAAATCATGTATTCTATTATCAACAAAAAACCTAAGCGTGCAGATGTGTATTGGTTTGTACACGTGGATGTGACCGATGCGCCTCATGGACGTGAATATGTCGTAGAACAATTGATTCCAGGTAAACTTATTCGTATTGATTTTAAATTAGGTTTCCGCGAAGAACAACGTATTAGTTTGTTATTCCGTAAGGTGGTCGAAGAAATGGTCAAAAATAAGGAAGTGGATATTATCAGTCAGTACGACACGTTGAAAAAACACAATATACCTGGGGATTTCAACTTTGTGGTCTTAGAGAAAGTGTTCACCAAAACGACAGATTTAAGTTGGCCAAACCGTATAATCATGGAAATTTACCGAATGTTAAGACGCTTCAGTTTGAGTGAGGAAAAAGGTTTTGGGTTGGATAGCAGCTTTGTGACGTTGGAACGTGTCCCATTAAATATTCCAAACACAGAAAATATTCAAATGCATAGGATACATTAAGGGAAGTAAGAAATAAGAAGTGAGAAATCAAAAGGGTAAATTAAAAAATAAAAATATCTTCATCATTTTTACACCTTTATAAATCGGATAGGAGGAACGGGATTAATTCCCGTTCCGACCTTCCACAGCACCGTACGTACCGTTCGGTATACGGCGCTTCCCTAAGTTGTAACACGAACTCGCTTGTATTCTGCCAGCAAAGAT
>PJUJ01000341.1_pt1 | contig 26110 bp, 27 predicted proteins | sample 1512321 | NCBI WGS metagenome assembly PJUJ01 (sample SAMN08177669, study PRJNA422409) | Feces metagenome, whole genome shotgun sequencing project. | isolation source: Chicken feces enriched on filter paper: beechwood xylan treatment | host: Gallus gallus | place: USA: Madison | collected 2015-01-15 | reverse complement strand
GCTTTTTTCCCTGTAAGCGGGATCGACCTGCAGCCGACTCAGATTATGGCTTTAACCGCCAGTTAACGATGGTGGTTGTTCTGTTAACCCGATCGTCGAGGCGTTACCGACTTGCGGTCGGTTGATTTGGCGAATTCGGCGTAAGGACGCGAGGGTCCCCATGGCTATTTCTCTTTCGGCGCCGCGCACCACCGAGCTGAAGCCGCGCATCGTGGTCTTCGGCGTTGGCGGCGCGGGCGGCAACGCCGTGAACAACATGATCGAGGCGGGCCTCGAAGGTGTTGAGTTCGTCGTCGCCAACACGGACGCCCAGCAGCTCCAGTTCGCCAAGACCGACCGTCGCATCCAGCTCGGCGTGCAGATCACGCAGGGCCTGGGCGCCGGCGCGCACCCCGAAGTGGGCATGAGCGCCGCCGAAGAGAGCTTCCCCGAGATCGGCGAGCACCTGGAAGGCGCTCACATGGTGTTCATCACCGCCGGCATGGGCGGCGGCACCGGCACCGGCGCGGCCCCGATCATCGCCAAGTGCGCCCGTGAGCGCGGCATCCTGACTGTCGGCGTGGTGACCAAGCCCTTCCACTTCGAAGGCCGTCACCGCATGCGTCTGGCCGACGCCGGCATCCAGGAGCTGCAGCGCTACGTCGACACCCTGATCGTCATCCCGAACCAGAACCTGTTCCGCGTCGCCAACGAACGCACGACCTTCGCCGAAGCCTTCGGCATGGCCGACCAGGTGCTGCACTCGGGCGTCCGCTCGATCACCGACCTGATGGTGCTGCCGGGCCTGATCAACCTCGACTTCGCCGACGTCCGCACGGTCATGACCGAGATGGGCAAGGCGATGATGGGCACCGGCGAGGGCACTGGCGAAGACCGCGCCCTGATGGCCGCCCAGAACGCCATCGCCAACCCGCTGCTCGACGAAGTGTCGCTGAAGGGCGCCAAGGCTGTGCTGGTCAACGTGACCGGCGGCATGGACATGACCCTGCTGGAAGTCGACGAGGCCGCCAACGCGATCTCCGACCAGGTCGATGCGGAAGCCAACATCATCTTCGGCGCGGCCTTCGACCCGTCGCTGGACGGCGTGATCCGCGTGTCGGTGGTCGCCACCGGCATGGACGGCGCTTCGATCCAGCAGATCGAGCCCAAGCCGGCCGCCCGCAACACCCACGCCGCGCCGCTGCTGGCCGAGACCTCGCGTCCCGCGCCGCAACCGGCTCCGCAACCCGCCCCGGCCCCGCAGCCGGTCGCCCAGGCTCCGGCCCAGCCGGAAATCCGCCCGGGTTCGCGCTACGAGGCCCGTCCGATCGAGCGCCCGACCGCCACGGCCTATCCGGAACCGGCCTACGAGCCGGCCCCGCAGCCGCACGCCCAGGCCGACCTCTACGCCCAGCCGGAAGCCGCCTACGAGCCGGAACCGGTCTATGAGCCGGCCCCCGCGCCGCGGGTCACCCGCATCGTCGACCCGATGGTCGCCGAAGCAGACGACGAGCCGCTGTACAGCGATCACTACGAGGATCGCCGTCAGCAGAAGAGCGGCGGCTGGATGAGCCTGTTCGGCGGCGGTCGCCAGCAGCGCTACGAGCCGGCCCCGCAGCCGCAGGCCCGCCAGACCGGTTCGGCCCGTCCGCAACTGCAGCCGATCGATCCGCCCCAGGCCGACGACGGCGAGGATCTCGAGATCCCGTCGTTCCTGCGTCGCCTGGCCAACTGAACACCGAGTTAGTACCAGTAAGCGTAACAGTAAGCGTACCGCGTAAGTCGAAGCGCCCGGGTCCCTCTGGTCCCGGGCGTTTTGCTTTTCCGGATGCTCCCCCTTCTGGGGGAGGATCGCGCGGCCAAATCGTCATATGCTGCCGGAAAGCCACCCTTTCCGGTCACGATGAAGCTCACTCGCACCGACAAGAAGATCCTCGACGTGCTGCAGCGCGACAGCGGGGTCACGAACGTTGAGCTGGCCGAGCGCGTGGGCCTGTCGCCCAGTCCGTGCCTGCGCCGGGTCAAGCAGCTGGAGGCCGCGGGCCTGATCAGCGGCTATGTGGCGGTGCTGGATCGCCGCAAGGCGAGGCTGGACCTGCTGGCCTATGTCGAGGTCGCCGTCGATCGCCATAACGAAGCCGCCGCCGAGGCCTTCAAGGAGGCGATCCTGCGTGAGCCTCTGGTGGTGGGCTGCCACGCTATGACCGGCAGCTACGACTACCTGCTGCGGGTGGTGGCCCCCAACCTCGACGCCTATGCCGAGTTCACGATGAAGCGCCTGTTGAAGATGCCGGCGGTGAAGGACATCCAGTCGAGCTTCGTTCTGGAGACGATCAAGGACTCCACGGCCCTGCCGCTGGATTATCTGGAGTAGCGGCCTTCTCCCCAACAACAGAAACCTCTCCCATAGGGAGAGGGAGGGGCCCAGGCGATAGCCTGGGAGGGTGAGGGGTTAGGGACCTTTCCGGACAGGGCAGGGGGCGAGGGGGCGGACCGCCAGCGGCGTACGCCCTCACCCTCCCACCGCTTCGCGGCGGGCCCCTCCCTCTCCCCACGGGAGAGGTGTTATTCGGGTGGTCCCAATAATACACACGGGCGATTTCCAGGTCATAAAGTGACCCATATGATAGTGCTGATGGTCATAATCGCCACAACGCGTCTCCTGGCCTGACCTATCCTGACGTCCGTATTCCCCGACTCCCGGAGCGGCCGTCATGCTGGTTCTCGATCGCAAGCCTCAGGCTCAGGCCGCCACGCCCATGCGCGCCGCGCTCGACGGCGTCGTGGCCTACAAGGCCGGCATGACCCTGGCCGAGGCCGGTCGCCGCACGGGCCTGTCCGACTTCGCCAAGCTGGCCAGCAACGAGAACCTGCTGGGCGCCAGCCCCAAGGTCGCCGACGCGGTGATGGCCGCCGTGGCCGAGCCGCAGATCTATCCCGATCCCTATTGCGAGACCCTGCGCGCCGCCATCGGCCAGCGTCTGGGCGTGTCTTCGGACCGCCTGCTGGTCTCGCCGGGGTCGGAAGCCCTGATCGACTACGTGTTCCGCGCCGTGCTGGCGCCGGGCGATGAGATCCTGCTCTCCTCGCCGACCTTCCCGGCCTACGACATCTTCGCCAGGTGCGCCGAGGCGACGATCGTCGACGTGCCGCGCCTGGCCAATTTCGACCTCGACGTCCCGGCCGTCGCCGCCGCGGCCGCCAAGGGCCCCAAGCTGCTGATCCTCTGCACGCCCAACAACCCGACCGGCAACGCGCTTTCCAAGGAAGCGGTCGAGACCGTGCTGGCCGCCACGCCGAAGACCACCCTGGTGTTCGTCGACGAGGCCTATCGCGAGTACTACGAGGCCTACGACATGCTGGCCGTGCTGGATGCCTGGGGCGGCCCGTGGATCGCCGCGCGCACCTTCTCCAAGGCCTATGGCCTGGCCGGCATGCGGGTGGGCTATGGGATCGCCTCGTCTGAAGAGCTGATCGCCTATCTCGACCGCCTGCGCCCGCCGTTCAACGTCACCGCCGTCAGCCAGGCCGCGGCGCTCGCCGCCTGGGAAGACCGCGAGCACCTGGCCTCGACGGTCGCCCTGACCCTTTCGGAACGCGCCCGCGTCGAGACGGCGCTGGACGAGATGGGCGTCGAATACACCCGCTCGGAAGCCAATTTCGTCTTCCTGCGCACGCCCGCGGGTCCCGAAGCCACCGCCATGCGTTTGTTGCATGAAGGGCTCATCGTCCGCCCGACGCCCGTCAAGGGCGGCTGGGTGCGCATCACCATCGGCCGGCCGGCCGACAACGACCGCCTGATCGCCGGCCTTCCGGCCGCGCTGGTCCCATAAGAACAAGTCCTAGGGAGGCTTCCATGCCCGTCACCACCGACAACCCCCTCGGCCTGAACGGCTTCGAGTTCGTCGAATTCACCAGCCCCGATACGGCGGCGATGAAGGCGATCATCGAGCAGCTGGGCTTCGTGCCCGCCAGCACCCATCCGACCAAGGCCGTGACCCGCTACAAGCAGGGCCGCATCAACCTGCTGGTCAACGAGGAAGCCGCCGGCCAGGTCGCCGACTTCCGCGAGGCTCACGGCCCGTCGGCCAACGGCATGGCCTTCCGCGTCGACAACGCGCAGCAGGCCTTCGAAGACGCGCTGAAGCGCGGCGCCAAGGCCGCCGACGCGTCGCGCTCGGTGCTGGGCGAGAGCGCCAAGGTGCTGGAAGGCATCGGCGGCAGCTTGCTCTATCTCGTCGAGGGTGAGGGCAGCATCTACGACGCCTGGACGCCCGTGGCCGGCGCCGCCGAAGCCGAAGCGGCCAATTCGGTGGGCCTCGATTTGCTCGACCACCTGACCCACAACGTCAAGCGCGGCCAGATGCGCACCTGGTCGACCTTCTACAATCAGGTCTTCGGCTTCGAGGAGCAGAAGTACTTCGACATCAAGGGCCAGGCGACGGGCCTGTTCAGCCAGGCGATGATCGCGCCCGACAAGGCCATCCGCATCCCGCTGAACGAAAGCCAGGACGACAAGAGCCAGATCGAGGAGTTCATCCGCCAGTACAACGGCGAGGGCATCCAGCACCTGGCCCTGACGACGGAGAATATCTACGACACCGTCGAGCGCCTGCGCGCCCGTGGCGTCAAGCTGCAGGACACCATCGAGACCTATTACGAGCTGGTCGACAAGCGCGTGCCCGGCCACGGCGAAGACCTGGAGCGGCTGCGCAAGAACCGCATCCTGATCGACGGCAATGTCGGCGATGAGGGCCTGCTGCTGCAGATCTTCACCGAGAACCTGTTCGGTCCGATCTTCTTCGAGATCATCCAGCGCAAGGGCAACGAGGGCTTCGGCAACGGCAACTTCCAGGCCCTGTTCGAGAGCATCGAGCTGGACCAGATCCGCCGCGGCGTGATCACGGTCGACGCCTGAACCGCGCTGAAAATACCCTTCGTCGTCATCCCGGCCGAAGCGTAGCGTAGAGCCGGGACCCAGGGGCCGTGCGCACCGCCCCTGGGTCCCGGATAAGCCCTCCGGGCTTTCCGGGATGACGGGAAAAGTGCTGGCAAAGGCACGGGAAAACGTATGGACCTCCGCTACCAGACCGGTTTTGGCGCTCACTTCGCGACCGAGGCCGTGGCCGGCGCCCTGCCGGTGGGGCAGAACTCGCCGCAGCACGTGCCGTTCGGCCTCTATGCCGAGCAGATCTCCGGCACGGCCTTCACCGCGCCCCGGCACGAGAACCGCAGGAGCTGGCTCTACCGCCTGCGGCCCAGCGCCGGGCACGGGGCCTACAAGCCCTACGCCCAGCCGCGCCTGACCAGCGTCTTTGACGGGCCGGTCACGCCCAACCGCCTGCGTTGGGACCCGATCGAGATCCCGGTTGAGCCGACCGATTTCGTCGACGGCCTGATGAGCCTGGCCGGCAACGGAGACGTGGCGGCCCAGGCCGGCATGGGCGTGCACCTGTACCTGGTCAACGCTTCCATGAAGGACCGGGTGTTCTACGACGCCGACGGCGAGCTCCTGATCGTTCCGCAGCAGGGCGTACTGACCCTGGTCACCGAGATGGGCGTGCTGAAGGCCGGTCCAGGCCATATCGCGGTGATCCCGCGCGGCGTGCGCTTCCGGGTCGAGGTTGCCGGCTCTTCGCGCGGCTATGTCTGCGAGAACTATGGCGCGGCCCTGCGCTTGCCCGAACTGGGGCCGATCGGCTCCAATGGCCTGGCCAATCCGCGCGACTTCGAGACGCCGGTGGCGGCCTTCGAGGACGTCGATACGCCGACGGAAGTGATCCAGAAGTTCCAGGGCAAGCTGTGGAGCGCGCAATGGGACCACAGTCCGCTCGACGTGGTGGCCTGGCACGGCAATCTCGCGCCCTACCGCTATGACCTGGCGCGGTTCAACACCATCAACACGGTCAGCTACGACCACCCCGATCCGTCGATCTTCACGGTGCTGACCTCGCCCAGCGACACGCCGGGCACTGCCAATGTGGACTTCGTGATCTTCCCGCCGCGCTGGATGGTGGCCGAGCACACCTTCCGCCCGCCCTGGTTCCACCGCAACGTGATGAGCGAGTTCATGGGCCTGGTGCACGGCGCCTATGACGCCAAGGAGGGCGGCTTCGCCCCGGGCGGGGCGTCTCTGCACAACTGCATGAGCGATCACGGCCCGGACGTGGCCAGCCATCGCAAGGCCGCCGAGGCCGAGCTTGGCCCCCACAAGATCGATTACACCCTGGCCTTCATGTTCGAGAGCCGCTGGGTGATCGCGCCGACGAAGTTCGCGCTGGAGCATCGCGCGCTTCAGGCCGACTATGACGCGTGCTGGGACGGGTTCCCCAAGGCCCGCCTGCCGTAACCAGAACAAGAAGAGGAAGCGCCGAATGAAGCTCGCGTCTCTGAAGGGCGGCCGCGACGGCCGGCTGGTCGTGGTGTCGAACGACGTGACCTGGTGCACCGACGCCGGGACGATCGCGCCGACGCTGCAGGCCGCGCTCGACGACTGGGAACGCTGCGAGCCCTTGCTGCGCGGGCTGGCCGAGAGCCTCGAGCACGGCGGCGTGCCCAAGGAGCGTTTTCACGAGCACGACGCCGCCAGCCCCTTGCCGCGCGCCTACCAGTGGGTGGACGGCAGCGCCTACGTCAATCACGTGCAACTGGTGCGCCAGGCCCGCGGCGCCGAAATGCCCGAGACCTTCTGGACCGATCCCCTGATGTACCAGGGCGCGTCGGACGGTTTCCTGGCCCCCCGCGACACCATCCCGCTGGCCGACGCGGCCTGGGGCTGCGATCTGGAGGGCGAGGTGGCGGTGATCGTCGGCGACGTGCCGCTGGGCGCGAGCCGGGAGGAAGCGCTTGCGGCCATCCGCCTGGTGATGCTGTGCAACGACGTCAGCTTGCGCAACCTGATCCCGGCCGAGCTCGCCAAGGGCTTCGGCTTCGTGCAGTCCAAGCCGGCCAGCGCCTTCTCGCCGGTCGCGGTCAGCCCCGACGCCCTGCCGGGCTGGAAGGATGGCAAGCTATCGGGCGCGCTGCTGATCGAACTGAACGGCAAGGACTTCGGCCGCGCCGACGCCGGCGTCGACATGACCTTCGACTTCGGAACCCTGGTGGCGCACGCGGCCAAGACCCGCAGCCTGAGCGCCGGCACCATCGTCGGCTCGGGCACGGTCTCCAATCGCGACGCCGACGGCGGTCCGGGCAAGCCGATTTCGGAAGGCGGACTCGGCTACTCGTGCCTGGCCGAGGTGCGCACGGTCGAGACCATCCTGCACGGCGCGCCCAAGACGCCGTTCCTGTTGGGCGACGACACCGTGCGCATCGAGATGAAGGACGCCAAGGGCCACACGATCTTCGGCGCCATCGAGCAGACGGTCGAGCGGGTTTGACCGAGGACGCCGCCACCGTCGGAAGGGTCTGGTCGACGCGGGCCGGGATCAATCTCGGTCCGCTCGACCTGATCGCCGACGGGGCGGCCCGCAACTACGTGCTGCAGATCGGCGAGAACCGTTTCCACGGCTTCGTGGTGCGGCGGGGGCAGGCGGCGTTCGGCTATGTCGACCGCTGCCCGCACGCCGGCCTGCCGCTGGCGCAGCAGCTGGACCAGTACCTGACGCCGGACGGCGGCATGATCGCCTGTTCCTGGCATGGGGCGGTGTTCGCCATCGACGACGGCGCCTGCCTGGGCGGCCCCTGCGCCGGCGCCCGCCTGACGTCCTGGCCGGTGCGGGTCGAGAACGGGCGCCTGCTGACCGCGTAAAATCTTCAATGGCAAGTCCAGGTTGATTTGCACCGATCCCGGTGGTTTCGTGAACGCCGGATCGGGAGAGGGGCATGACCGGACTTTCGCGGATCGTCGATGATCTCGAAGGCGTCGCGCTCGAGGTGTCGCAGCGCCAGCCGCCGGTGGTCTCGGCGCGGGTGCTGGCCTTCCTGACCAAGGTCGCCCATGTCGTCGACCAGGCCTATCGCGATGTCCTGGCCCTGCTGATCGACGTCAAGTACGCGCGGGACGACGCCATCCAGACCGGCGAGGTCCGCGACTTCCAGAGGCGCGCCGAGCGCATTCTGGAAACCAGCCACTATCGCGACGCCGAGGAGATCTGCAGCCGGCTGAGAACGCTGCGCGACGCTCATCTCGATGATCTGCTGGGCCTGGTCGGCCAGGACGCCGGCGGACAGTGGAGGGCGCTGTTCGACCTGATCGAGGACCGGGAGGGCGGCATCATCCGGATGATCCGCGAGGAGCTGTGGCGGCTTTCGCAGGCCCTGGACGGCACGCGCGGCCCCGCTGATCTGCCCGCCCTGCGCGAGATCGCCTCGGAGGCGGCCGGGCAGGTCAAGCGAGACCTGGCCGACCTCAACGCCTTCACCAATCGCATTCTCGGCCTGAGCGGCCAGGCCGGGCTGATGGAGATGCTTAGGGACGGGCGGCCGCAGTCCCTCGTGGTCAAGGAGATCTCGCTGATGGTCGACCAGAGGCAGCAGCATACCTATTCGACCGGCGCCAACTCGGTTCTGGTCGGCGCGGGGGCGACGACAGGCGACATCCAGATCCAGCAGGGCGCGCCCATCGATCTGGCGGCCCTGGCCAAGGAACTCGAGACGCTGCGCGCGGAGATGAAGGCCCGGGCGAGCGGCGCGGCCGAAGAGGATGTGGCCATCGGCGCGGTGGCGGCGGCGCAGGCGGCGGCCAAGGCCGGCGACGAAAGCGGCGCGCTCAAGGCCCTGAAAGGGGCGGGCAAGTGGGCGCTGGGCGTGGCCGAGAAGGTGGCCGTGCCGATCGTGACCGCCGCGCTGAAGCCGTTGCTGGGCTTGCCCTGACGACGGAGCCCCCTTGCGGGCAAAAGAAAAGCCGCCCTCCAGGAGAAGAAGGCGGCCCAGTGAATTGGGAGGAAACGCCCAGGAAGGGCAGAACCTATATAGCGGCTTTCGCTGCGCGTGACAACGTTGTCATCAATCTTTCTGCGAAAATGTCGCCCTTGGCCTCGAAGGCCTACTTTTTCCGGCGCGCGGCGGCGATCTCGGCCGGCGTGACGGCCTTGCCCTTGTTGCCCCACGAGGCGCGGACATAGGTCAGCAGGCCCGCCAGGTCGGCGTCGGTGAGGTCGTCCTTGAAGCCGGGCATCTCGTTCTTGCCGTTCAGCACGATGGAGAGCAGGGGCTTGGCGTCGCCCTGCGCCAGCGGCGCGCCGGCCAGCGCCGGATAGGCGCCCTTCACGCCCTTGCCGTTGGCTTGGTGGCAGGCGGCGCAGTTGTCGGCGTAGAGCGTCTGGCCGGGCGGCGGAGCGGCAAGCGCCGAGGCGGCCGGCAGGGCGGCCCCGGTCAGGATCAGGGCGGCGAAAATCGTGTTGCGGTACATCAGGTCTCCCCGGGGAGGGTGTCGTCGACTCGACGGCGTCGGCTCCGTCGCCGCGCAGGTTAGCCGAGGCGACGGCCGTCGAGATAGGGCGCCGGACCTTGCGCCCACGCCGCAGGGGGCTATGTCGGACCCATGACCGATCTGACCCTGCGCCTGGCCAAGCCGGAAGACATTCCCGCCCTGACCGCGCTGATGAACGCGGCGATCGCCGAGCTGCTGACGCCGTTCCTGCCGCCCGAGGGCGTGGCGGCCTCGTTCGAGGTGATGGGCCTGGACAGCCAGCTGATCGCCGACGGCACCTATTTCGTCGTCGAGGATGCGGGAGAGATCGCCGGCTGCGGCGGCTGGAGCCGGCGAGCCACCCTGTTCGGCGGCGATCATTCGGCGGGGCGGGACGCAGCCATGCTGGACCCCGCGCGCGACGCGGCGCGGGTGCGGGCGATGTACACTCACCCCGATCACGTGCGGAAGGGCGTGGGGCGGATGATCCTGGCGGCTTGCGAGCAGGCGGCGGCGGGCGAGGGGTTCGCCCGGGCCGAGATGGCGGCTACCATGGGCGGCGTGCCGCTGTACGAGGCCTGCGGCTACGCTCTGATCGAGCCGTTCACCGCGCCGACCTCCAAGGGCTACGAGGTGCCGCTGGCGCGGATGGGCAAGGCGCTGGGGCCGGCTCCGGCGCGCTGACAAAAAGGGCGGACCTTGCGGCCCGCCCTTCGTAGTCCAGGTCGTCGAAGCGCGGACGGGCCGCGCTCCGGGGCCCGCTTAGCGGAACAGGCTCAGGATCGAGCTCGACGACTGGTTGGCGATCGACAGCGCCTGGATGCCCAGCTGCTGCTTGGTCTGCAGGGCCTGGAGCTTGGCGCTTTCCTTGGCCAGGTCGGCGTCGACCAGGTTGCCCACGCCGGCGTCGAGGCTGTCCTGCAGCTTGCCGACGAAGTTCAGGTGGGTGTCCAGGCCCGTCGAGCTGGTGCCCAGCGAGGCCAGCTTGTTGGTCGCCGTCTGCAGGGCCGTGTCGATGGTGGTGATCATCGTCTTGGCCGCGGCGGCGGTCGTGAAGGTGGTCGTGGTCGACAGACCGATGCCGGCCAGCGACAGGGTCTTGGAGTTGACGGTGATGCCCGAGCCGTCCGAGTTGGCCAGGTAGGTCAGCTTGGTGGTCTTGCCGTCGATGATGCTGGCGCCGTTGAACTTGGCGTTCGAGACGGCCTTGGTGATCTGGTCGCGCAGCGAGTTGAAGTCAGCCTTCAGCGCGTTGAACGACGCGGTGTTCAGCGAGGTGTCGGAAGCGGCCAGGGCCTTTTCCTTCATCTTGCCGAGCAGGTCGGTGACGGTGTCGCCGGCGGCCAGAGCGACGTCGATCGTGGACTGACCGCGTTGCAGCGAGTCCTTCACGGCGTTGATCGAGGACGAGGTGGCCGACTGGTTCTTGGCGGTGGCCCAGATCGCGCCGTTGTCCTTGGCGGAGCCGATCTTCTTGCCGGTGTTGATCCGCTGTTGCGAGATCTGCAGTTCGCTGTTGGTCGAGTTCAGGTTCTGCAGGGCGATCATCGCCCCCGAGTTCGTGTTGATGCTGTTCAGCGCCATTACGAAGACTCCTTCTTGAGGTGTCCGACGTCATTTTGACGGCCGGAGGGCTTTTTGCCCTGCTGCAATGTTTCGTAATCTCCTTGACATTGAGTGAAAATGTCGCGGTTACCGGCGCGTTTACTGTAGATGTTTGTTAACCTCGATTGGTGCAGCCCTCCCGGCTGAATCGAGGCGAAAGGCGGCGTTGATCCCGTAGACTCTCGGGTGCGCCGTCTAGTCTCGGGAAGCCTTGGCCAAGACGACGAAAGCCGGGCTGACGGCCCGGCTTTGACGTCCGAAAATTTAAGTTTTTCTCGCCATGGCGGCGCCGGGCGAGGTCATGCGCACAGGCGAGCGGGTTCCGGCGCGTGATCGTCGGCGTCGAAAAGGTCGAAAGCCTCTTCCCAGGCGGCCAGGCGGCTCTCGCGCAGGGCCGCGTCGTCGATCACCCGCATCAGCTGGTCTTCCCGGTCGTTCCAGACCAGTCCGACGTCGGTCGCCCGCTCGGCGTCGCCGCCCAGCAGAAGGATCACGTCGGCCTGGGCCGCGCGTTCGGGGCTGAGGCGCATCAGGGTGCGCCCGCCGCCGAGGTCGCGGTGGATGTCGGCGAAGCCGAGCACGGCGGAGATCATCGCGGCGCTGACCGGGCGGACGTGCCAGGGCTGGCAGGCGAGGCGGCTCATGTCGGTTTCTCCGAACGATCTTGATGATCTCTTTTCCACGTGCGTTGCGTCAAAAACGGTCGTAATGATCCGGAATGAGACATGAGAAGGCGACGAAGCTCCTCGACCTGGCTCGCCGGCTGGCCAGTTCCGCAGAGGGGCTGACCCTGGACGAGATGGCCCAGGTGATGGAGGTGGGGCGGCGCACCGCCGAGCGCATGCGCGATGCGGTCTGGACGGCCTTTCCGCAGATGGAGGCGATCGAGGATCCTCCGACTCGCCGGTTTCGCATCCCGTCGGGCCTGGACAGCCTGTTCCAGACCCCCACCGCCGAGGAGCTGGCGGCGCTGCGCACGGCGGCCGACTCCAACGCCGCGGCCGGGGCCGAGGCGCGGGCCGCGGCGCTCTACGCCCTGGAAGGCAAGCTGCTGTCGGCCCTGAAAGGGTCGGCGCGCCGGCGCGTGGCCCCCGACGTCGAGGCCCTGGTCCAGGCCGAGACCATCGCCGTCCACGCCGGCCCGCGCCCGTTCGAGGATCAGGGCGTGCTGGCGCAGATCCGTTCGGCGGTGAAGGGGCTGACGGCCCTGTCGTTCCGCTACGACGGCGGCAGCCAGCCGGGGCGGACGCGCACGGTGACGCCGCTGGGCATCCTGTTCGGCCGCAGCAACTATCTGGTCTCGCTCGAAGGGCAGAGCCCGCGCCCGCGCACCTTCCGCCTGGACCGCATGAGCGACGTCGAGGCGCTGGACGCGCCGGCCTCGCCGCCGGCCGATTTCTCGCTGCAGGCCTTCGCCGATGAAAGCTTCGGCATCTATCACGGCGAGATCGAGGACGTGGTCCTGCGCATCAGGGCCGAGCGGGCCGAGGACGCCTTGCGCTGGCGTTTCCATTCCAACCAGGTGGTGTCGCAAGGACCTGGCGGCGTGGTGACCGTGGCTTTCCGGGCCAGCGGCATGCTGGAACTGGCCTGGCACCTGTTCACCTGGGGCGACGCGATCGAGATCGTCTCGCCCGCCAGCCTGAAGACGATCATGGTGCAGGAACTGGAGAAGGCGCTGGCGGCGCACTGTCGCTAGCGATCAGTTCGCCACGAGCCTCAGCAGAGCCAGTTCGCGCGCCCGCGCCGAAGGCGGCCGGCGCCGGGGCAGGGCGCTGGCCTCGAAGGCCTCCAGCACGCGGGGGTGGATGTAGGCGGCGCGGCAGACGGCGGGGGTGTTGCCCAGCAGGCCGGCCACCGCCTTGATGCAGAGGTTCAGCGCCTTCTTCGCCTCGGTCTTCGTGGCTGGGGCGGACTGCAGGCTCAGCGCCTCCAGCGCCGCCAGCGAGCCGTACCAGGTGCGGAAGTCCTTGGCCGAGAAGTCGTCACCGGCGACGGCGCGGATGTAGTCGTTGACGTCGTGGCTCTCGATCGAACGGCGCTGGCCGTCCTCGTCGAGATACTGGAACAGCCGCTGGCCGCGCAGGTCCTGGCAGGCGCGAATGATGCGGGCCAGGCGCTGGTCGCGAAAGCCCGTGCGGTGGGTCTTGCCGCTCTTGCCCCTGAACTCGAACACCGCCCCGCCGCCGGCCAGCTTCAAGTGGCGCTTCTGCAGGGTGGTGAGGCCAAAGCTCTTGTTGGTCTTGGCGTACTCTTCGTTGCCCACCCGGATCAGGGTCAGTTCCAGGAGGCGCACCACGGCGGCCAGCACCTTCTCGCGCGGCAGGCCGCGGCGGCAGAGGTCGGCCTCGACCCGCTTGCGCAGGCGGGGCAGGGCGCGCCCGAAGGCGGCCATGCGCTCGTACTTGCGCGCGTCGCGATCGGCCCGCCAGTCGGGGTGATAGCGATACTGCTTGCGGCCCTTCTGGTCGCGGCCGACGGCCTGGATGTGGCCGTTGGGGTCGGGGCAGATCCAGACGCTGGTCCAGGCCGGTGGGATGACGAGGGCGTGGATGCGCGCAAGGGTCGCCTCGTCCTTCACCGTCCGGCCGTCGGCGTCGGCATAGGAGAAAGCGCCGGGCTTGCCGATCCGGGCCAGGCCCTGCTCTTGGTCGTTGACATAGGCCAGCAGGGTCTTTTCGGCGGCCGGGGTCTCGCTGGTGTCGCGGGCCAAGGCGCTCACCGTGCGCCGAAGACGGAAAAATGCCGGGCCATGCGTTCGCTCCCAACCTAATTCCGGCCAACGTGGTAGAGGGTTCGTCCGTTCCGGGGAGCTTCGATGAACTACCGCCACGCCTTCCACGCCGGCAACTTCGCCGACCTGCAGAAGCACGCGATCCTGCTGGCCCTGCTGGGCGCCCTGACCGCCGACGAGTCGCCGCTGGCGGTGATCGACACCCATGCCGGCGCCGGCGCCTACGACCTGCGCGGCGACATGGCCCAGAAGTCGAAGGAAGGCGCCGCCGGCATCGGCCGCCTGCTGGCCGAAGGCGATGCGCCCGAGCCGTTCGCACCGCTGCTGAAGGCGGTGCAGGAGCTCAACGTCGGGGCGGCCGACGCGCCGCTCTATCCCGGCTCCCCGCTGCTGATCGCCCGCGGCCTGCGGCGCAGCGATCGCTACACCGCCTGCGAACTGCGCGACGACGACTTCGACCAGCTTCGCAAGGTGCTGGGGCCCTACGCCTTCGCCCAGCCCCTGAAGGCCGACGGCTACGCCACGGCCGAGGCCCGCGCCGGACGCGGCGGGCGCACCTTCGTGCTGATCGACCCGCCGTTCGAGCGTCCCGACGACTACGCACAGTGCGTGGCCACGGTGCGGGCCGTGCGCAAGGTCGATCCCACCGCGGTGCTGGCCATCTGGACGCCGCTGAAGGACCTGGAGACCTTCGACGCCTTCGTGCGCGCGCTAGAAAACGTCACCGACGACGCGCTAATCGCCGAGCTCCGCCTGCGCCCCCTGCGAGACCCGATGAAGATGAACGGCAGCGCCATGGTGCTGGTCGGCGCGCCGGCGGCGATCGAGCCGCAGGTCTCGCAGATCACCACCTTCCTGGCCGAACGGCTGGGCGAGCCCGGCGCGGCCGCCCGCGTCTGGCGCGCCTGACCGCGTGGACGGCGCGCCCAGCCTCAGGCAGGCCTGCGCCGTCTGGCTGAAGGTCGGCTGCCTGGGCTTCGGCGGACCGGCGGGGCAGATCGCCCTGCTGCATCGCGAGGTGGTCGAGCGGCGCGGCTGGGTCGACGAGGACCGCTTCGCCCACGCCTTGAGCTTCTGCATGCTGCTGCCGGGACCCGAAGCGCAGCAGCTGGCCACCTGGCTGGGCTGGCGGCTGCACGGCGTGCGCGGCGGGCTGGCGGCGGGTCTGCTGTTCGTGCTGCCGGGCCTTGCGGCCATGCTGGGCCTGTCGGCGCTGTATGTCGTGCACGGGCAGGCGCGTTGGGCCGCGCCGGTGCTGCTGGGGCTGAAGGCCGCCGTCGTGGCGCTGGTGCTGCAGGCCCTGCTGCGGATGGCGGGGAGGGCGGCCCGAGGACGGGCCGGCGGCGTCGTGGCGATCCTCGCCTTTCTGGCCCTGACCTTCACGATCGCGCCGTTCCCGCTGGTCATCGTCGCAGCGGGGCTGGCGGGCTGGCTCTGGGGCGCGCGCGACGGGCAGGTTGCGTCGGGTGCCGACGCGCCGTCGTTCAAGGGGGCGGGGAGGGCGGCGCTGGTCTGCCTGGCCGCGTGGCTTGCGCCGGTCGCGCTGGCCTTCATGGTCGCGCCGCGCTCGGCCCTGGCCCAGATCGGCGGAGTGTTCAGCGGGCTGGCGGTGGTCAGTTTCGGCGGCGCATACGCGGCCCTGGCCTATGTGGGGCAGGTCGCCGGCGATCTTGGCTGGCTGACGCCGAACCAGATGCTGGACGGCCTGGGCCTGGCCGAGACCACGCCGGGGCCGCTGGTGCTGGTGTTTGTGTTCGTCGGCTTCCTGGCCGCCTGGCGCGACGCCGATCCTTCGTTCGCCTGGCCGGCGGCCGTGCTGGGCGGGCTGATGGCGGCCTGGGCGACCTTTGCGCCGTCGTTCCTGTGGATCTTCGCCGGCGGGCCTTTCGTCGAGCGGCTGCGCGGTCACGCCCGGGCGGCGGCGGCGCTTTCCTGGGTGGGCGCGGCGGTGGTCGGGGTGATCGCCAGCCTGGCCTTGTGGTTCGCCGTTCACTTGCTGTTTCGGAGCGGGAACGAGGCGGCCTGGGGGCCGTTTCGGGCCATGCTGCCCGACCTCGCCAGCCTCGACCCCGCCGCCCTGGGCCTGGTGGCGCTCGCCTGCGGCCTGATCTTCGCTCTGCGGCTGCCGATCCTGGCGCTGGTGGGCGTGATGTCGCTGGCGGGCGTGGCCTGCTCGGTGCTTTTCGGAGGCTGACGCAAGGGTAGCATTTTTGCGCTTGCGAAACGGCGTTCCATGCTATGTTGCGCCGCACAATCTCGATCGACGGAGTGAACGGCCATGGTTTCCTCGTCCTTCCCGCCCTCGTCTTCCGAAAGTTCCCAAACGCCTTCCACCAACGTGCTCCTGGGCGCGGCCTCGCCCCTGTGGGCGGTGTTCGGCGGCGCCGCCGCCGCCGGGGCGGCCTGGTGGTGGTGGTCCAACCGCTGGCGCGAGGCGGTCAATCTGGAAGCCCTGATCGCCATCGCGCCCGAACCGGTGTCGCGCGGGGTCATCGACGAGCCCGCGCCGGCTCTGGCCGAGGCGCCGGTCAAGGTGGTCGAGGCCGTGGTGGCCGAGGTCGAGCCGGTCGTCGAGACCGTGACCACGGCCACCGCCGAGGTCGTCGAAGCCGCCGCCGAGGTTCCGCTGGCCGTGGCCGAAGCCTCGGTCGAGGTGGTCGAAGCCGTGATCGAGACTGTTCCCGAACCCGTCGCGGAAGTGGTCGCCAAGCCGGTCGAGATCGTCGAGAAGGCCGCCGAGCCGGTGGTCGAGACCGCCAAGGCCGTGGCCGACGACCTGACCCTGCTGGTCGGCATCGGGCCCAAGCTGGCCGCCTCGCTGGCCGACCTGGGCGTCACCCGCTTCAGCCAGATCGCCGCCTGGAGCGCCGACGAGCTCGACAGCTTCGACAAGCTGCTGAGCCTCAAGGGGCGCGCCGAGCGCGACGCCTGGGTGGCCCAGGCCAAGCGGCTGGCGGAAGGGGCCTGAGGCCCCGCCGCCTTACGCTGGCCCGCCCATCGTCCAGATCTTCTTGATCACGCCCGAGAAGGTCAGCATCGGCTGGCCGCCGGTCGAGAGCAGGCCGCGCACGAAGATCATCGAGCCGCCGGCGCGGACCACCTCGCCGGTCGCCTCCACCAGGTCGCCGGCCTTGGCCGGGCCGACGAAGTCGCCGTTCAGCGAGACGGTGACGGCCTTGGCGTTGTCGAGCTCACGCCAGGCGATGGCGAACAGCGAGAAGTCGGCGAAGGTCAGCATGCAGCCGCCGTGCATGAAGCCGCCGCCGTTCATGTGGCGGGGCTCGGCCCGGAAGGCGCAGCGCACTTTGCTGTCGTCCTCGCGGAAATAGAACGGCCCGGTCTGGTCCTCGAACGGATCCAGCCCCGCCCAGGTGCGCCAGCCGGCCCACTCGCCGTCCTCGATCAGCCTGGGGCCGCTGATGATCTCGTTGCCGCCGTCCATGCGCAGGGCTCCCGTACTTTCTCGTTGTTATTGCGGCTCAGCTAAGCCCCCGTGGCGCGTCGAGGCAAGCCGCCCGCTTACGTCGAGGCCCGAACCGTGGCATGGCTTTCCCATGACCACCCCGATCCAAGACACCATCCTCTCGCAGCTGGCCGGGCTGCCCGCCGGCAAGTCCATCGACCCGATGTCGGTGGCCAAGGCCATCCAGCCCGAGCGCTGGCAGCGCCTGCTGGGCCATATCCGCACCGACGCCGTCGAACTGGCCAAGGAAGGCAAGATCGTCATCCTGCGCCACAACAAGCCGGCCAATCCTGAGAAGTTCCGGGGCGTCTATCGCCTGCGCCTGCCGATGGAAGGCGATCCGACCAGCTTCCCGGACGTGGCCGAAGAGGGCGCGGACGACGCCGAGGATTGATCGCGGCGAGACCCGCCGAAAGGTGGGTCTTGAAAAGAAACCTGTTCGATGAACTATGAGCCTCCCAAATACATCAGGGGAGGTTCGCTCATGATCGTCTTCGGTTCGTCGCTGTCGCCCTACGTGCGCAAGACGCTGGCCTTCGGAGCCGAGAAGGGCCTGAAGCTGGAAAACCGGGTCTCGCCGCCCGGAACCCTCGATCCCGAGTTCGCCGAGTGCAGCCCGTTCCGCAAGATCCCAGGCTTCCAGGACGGTGATTTCCGCATCTCGGACTCCACGGCGATCATCACCTATCTGGAAGCTCTGCATCCGGAGCCGAACCTGATCCCGGCCGAGCCGCGCGCCCGCGCCCGGGCCGTCTGGTTCGAGGAATACGCCGACACCATCCTGGTGGCGGCCGCCGGCAAGATCTTCTTCAACCGCATCGTCGCGCCGCGCTTCATGCGCCGGCCGGGCGACGTGGCCGTGGCCGCCAAGGCCGAGGCCGAGGAACTGCCGCCGGTGCTCGACTACCTGGAGAGCATCGTGCCGGACGCGGGCGCCTTCCTGCTGGAGGAGCGCCTGACCCTGGCCGACCTCGCCGTGGCCAGCCCGTTCGCCAATTTGCGTCACCTGAAGCTGGACCTGTCGCGCTGGCCGCGCACCAAGGCCTATACCGACGCCATCCTGGCCAGGCCGGCCTATGCGGCCCTGATCGCCGGCGAGGAGGCCCTGCTGGCGGCCTTCGCTCCGCCCGAAGCCGCCTGACGTCTTGCCAAGCCGGGGGCGGCTATCGGAGGTTGCGGCGTCGAGTATGGAGTAGCCTTGATGTCGCAACTGAAGACCCCGGGCGTGTTCGTCCAGGAGATCGCCCCGGTTCAGCCGATCGTGGGCCTGCCTACGGCGGTGACGGCTTTCGTCGGCCAGGCGGGCCGCGGCCCGGCGGGCGTCGCCGTGCCTGTAGCCGACCAGGCGGCCTTCGAGGCCGCTTACGGGCCAACGGATCGGGCCTATCCCCTGACGCTGGCCGTGGCCGACTTCTTTGCGAACGGCGGCGAAGCGGCGGTGGTCGTCCGCCTGCCCGGAGACGCGACCACAGAGGCCGGCCTGGACGGCGCCCTGGCTGCGCTGAACAAGACGCCGTTCAATATCCTCTACCTGTCGCCCGACCAGATCGAGGGCGATGTCCCGGTCTTCGCCCGCCAGGCGGCCGCGGCCTTCGTGGTCGAGCGCGAGGCGATGATGATCCTCGAAGCGCCGGCGGCCTGGGCGACCGCCAGGATCGACGAGATGACCGTCGACGCGCTGGGCGACTTCCCCGAACCGCAGCGCTCGCGCATCGCCTGCTACGCCTCGCGCCTGCAGGACGAGAGCGGGCCGCGCCCGTCAGGGGGCGCCGTCGCCGGCATCTGGGCCCGGACCGACCGCAAGGACGGCGTCTGGACCGCGCCCGCCGGCATCCGCGCCGATTTCGCCAGCGGCATTCCCCAGCGCTTTCTGACCGACGGCGACAATGCGGCGCTGTCGGCGCGAGGGCTCAACGCGCTGCGAAGCTTCCCGGGGCACGAGGCCGTCATCTGGGGCGTGCGGACCCTCTCATCCGTCAGCGACACCTTCCGGTACGTGCCGGCTCGCCGGCTGGTCGACCATATCGAGGACAGCGTCGAGGCCGGCCTGGCCTGGGCGGCGACCGAGCCGCCGTCGCCGGCGCTGTTTTCCACGGCGCACGCACAGGTGTCGGCTTTCCTGACCGAAATCTGGAAGGCGGGCGGCCTGATGGGCTCCAAGGCGGCGGAGTCATTCTACGTCGTCTGCGACATGAGCAACAACGCCCAGTACATGGGCCAGGGGGTGCTGCGCGTCGACATGGGGCTGGCCGTGCAGCACACGGCCGAGTTCGTTCCGGTGTCGGTCCTGGTCGAGGTCGCTGCGTCCTGACGACGGCGCCTCTTGGCGCGTGGCCGGCGGCGTCCTAACTGCCGGCCATGTCGCTCGACGCCCTGCTTTCCGAGATCCGCGCCTGCCGGGCCTGTGTCGGCGAGATTCCCGAGCCGCGCCCGGTGGTGCGGGTGGGCGAGGAGGCGCGCATCTTGATCTGCGGCCAGGCGCCGGGAAGGCTGGTGCACGAGACCGGCCTGCCGTTCAACGACCCCTCCGGCAACCGCCTGCGCCAGTGGATGGGCGTCGACCGCGACACCTTCTACGACCGGCCGGAGATCGGCGTCGCGGCCATGGCCTTCTGCTTTCCGGGGACCAATCCCAAGGGCGGCGACTATCCGCCGCCGCCGCGTTGCGCCGCCCTGTGGCGCAGGGACCTGCTGGACCGCTTGCCCAAGGTGGAGCTGACCCTGCTGGTCGGCGGCTACGCCCAGGCCTGGGCGCTGGGCGACGCCATGAAGCCCTTGATGACCGAGACCGTGGCCGCCTGGAGCGAATACGTCGCCCATGGCGTTCTGCCTCTGCCGCACCCTTCGTGGCGCAACACCGCCTGGCTCAAGCGCAACCCATGGTTCGAGGACGAGGTCACGCCCTATCTTCGCCGCCGTGTCGCGGGCATTCTGGCGCGATGAACCGCCGGAGCCTTCTCTTCACCGTCGGGGCCGCCGGCCTCGCCGCCGCCTGCGTCCCCATCACCCAGCGTCCCGCCCTCGCGCCGCTTGGCCTGCGCGGCGCGCGGCTGCAGGACGACTGGATGATCGCCTTCGACGGCGCGAAGCTGGGCCTCAAGCGCTGGCTGCCGCAGGACGGGACCGTCACCCACGTCGTCGTCGGCCTGCACGGCATGAACGACTATTCCAACGCCTACCACCTGGCCGCCGCCTGGTGGGCGGGGCAGGGGATCGCCACCTACGCGCTGGACCTGCGCGGCTTTGGCCGCTCGCCCCGCCGGGGCGTCTGGGCCTCGACCGACCTGATGATCGAGGACGTCCGCACCCTGGTGTCGCTGGTCCGCGAGGCCCATCCCGAGGCCAAGGTCTCGCTGGCCGGGGTCAGCATGGGCGGGGGGCTCGCGATCGCCGCCATGGCGACCGACAATCCGCCGGCCGCCGACTCCCTCTTGCTGTTCGCCCCGGCCGTCTGGGGCTGGTCGGCCCAGCCTCTGCCCTACAAGACCAGCCTGTGGATCAGCGCCCACACCGCCCGCAGCTGGGTGGTCAAGCCGCCCGAATGGCTGGTGCAGAAGGTGCTGCCGACCGACAACATGGAAGAGTTGCGGCGCATGGGGCGCGACCCGTTGATGATCTGGGGCGCGCGGTCCGACACCCTCTATGGCCTGGTCGGGCTGATGGAGCGGGCCTGGGCGTCGCTGGGCAAGGTGCGGGTTCCGGTCGCCTACTTCTACGGCGAGCGCGACGAGATCATCCCCGAGGAGCCGACCAAGCAGGCCGCCCGCCGCCTGAAGCCCGACGACCGTTCGGCCTTCTACGCCAACGGCTACCATCTGCTGCTGGTGGACAAGCAGGCGGAGGTGGTGTGGCGCGACGCGGCCGCGTTCCTGAAGGATCCGCAGGCCGACCTGCCGTCTGGCGCGCCGCCGATCCCGGGCGCGCCGACCGCGCCGAATGTGGTCAAAGTTCAGGGTGTTCCGGCCGGACGCTAGTCGAACGTCCGGCATATTGCAGTGCGGTATGAACGATCATCGGCCTATGTGACAAAAGGCCGATGAAGTGATCCTTGCGGCGGCGCTCGGGGCGGCGTACACCCCGGCGCACTGTTTTCCAGGCTGAGGCGAGGCCCACGGCAATGACCTTGTTCGATCTGCCCGATTTCGAAGGGCATGAAGGCGTCCACTCGTTCTACGACGAAAAGACCGGCCTCAAGTCGATCATCGCCATCCACTCCACCGCGCGCGGCCCGGCCGCCGGCGGCTGCCGGATGTGGGACTACGCCAGCAGCGAGGCGGCCCTGACCGACGCCCTGCGCCTGTCGCGCGGCATGTCGTACAAGAACGCCATGGCCGATCTCGACTTCGGCGGCGGCAAGGCCGTGATCATCGGCGATAGCCGCAGCCAGAAGACGCCGGAACTGTTCGAGGCCTTCGGCCGCGCGGTCGACAGCCTGGGCGGCCGTTACTGGACCGCCGAGGACGTCGGCGTTTCGCCGACCGACCTTGAGAGCACCCGCAAGACCACCCGCTACGTCGCCGGCCTGGAAGGCCATGCGGCCGCCTCGGGCGATCCGTCGCCGGTGACCGCCGAGGGCGTGTTCCGCGGCGTGCGCCTGTGCGTCGAGCGCGCGCTGGGTCGTGACCTGACGGGCGTGAAGGTCGCCATCCAGGGCGTTGGCCACGTCGGCGCCTACCTGGCCGAAAAGCTGCATGCGGCCGGCGCCAAGCTGATCATCGCCGACGTCAACCAGGTGGCCCTGAACGAAGTGGCGGCCAAGACGGGCGCGCAGATCGTGCCGACCGACGCCATCTTCGACGTCGAAGCCGACGTCTTCGCTCCCTGCGCCCTGGGCGGGGCGATCTCGGCCGCGACCCTGCCGCGCCTGAAGGCCAAGGTCATCGCCGGCGGCGCCAACAACCAACTGGCCGACGCCATGATCGGCCAGACCGTGTTCGACCGCGGCATCCTCTACGCCCCCGACTACGTCATCAACGGCGGCGGCATCATCAACGTGGCCGCCGAGATCCGCGCCCTGGAAGCCGGCGTCGCCTTCGATCCGCAATGGGTGGCGACCAAGCTCGACCGCCTGGCCCTGACCCTGGGCGAGGTGCTCGACCAGTCGCTGGCCGAAAAGCGCCCGGCCAACCTGGTCGCCGACGAGATCGCCCGCGCCCGCATCGCCGCGGCGCGTCCCTGATCCTTCTCCCCTTGTGGGAGAAGGTGTCGCCATAGGCGACGGATGAGGGGTCTCTCAGAAATAGAACGTCGCGACAGCCTCAGCGCCGTCGCGGCGTTTTGCGTTCGTGTGACCCCTCACCCGACCTGCTTTGCAGGCCACCCTCTCCCGCAAGCGGAGAGGGATCATCTGCCGCTGATGCTCGCCCCCGCGTCCTTGTCCAGCCGCAGATAGACCGGCAGGGCCAGCAGCGTCACCACCCCGATCGCCACGAACGGCCAGACGAAGCTTTGCGGCGTCAGGGCCTGGCCGCCCGCGCCTCGCGTCAGGTGCAGCATCAGGCCGCCGAAGCTGACGCCCAGGGCCAGGCCCACCTGCTGGCTGACGGCCGCCAGGGTCGAGGCCGCGGCCACGCGCGGCTGGGGCACGTCGGCATAGGCGATGGTGTTGGCGGCGATGAACTGGCTCGACCGGGCGAAGCCGCCGACCAGCAGCAGGGCGATCATCAGCCACATCGGGGTCGAGGCCGTGAAGAAGCCCGGCACGGCGGTCATCAGCGCCGTCGCGGCCACGAACACCGCCAGCGCCGTGCGGAAGCCGTAGCGCTTGAGCAGGGCGCCGGCGAAGGGGCGGGCGACCAGCACGCCCAGGCCCGTGGCGATGGTCACGCCGCTGGCCTTCAGCGGGCTCCAGCCCAGCGCCACCTGCAGCAGGAGCGGCATCAGGAACGGACTGGCGCCGATGCCTAAGCGAACGAAGGTGCCCCCGACCAGGCTGGCGCGGAAGGTCGGATAGCGCAGCAGGGTGAGATCCAGGATCGGCTTGGCCTGGGCCCGGCAGTGCTTGAGGTAGAGCCAGCCCGCGCCCAGCGACACCGCCAGCAGCAGCGCCTGCACCAGCGGCGGCAGCAGGGAAAGGCCCGCCGTCTCGGCCAGGCCGATCAGGCCCGACAGGGCGATCGCGCTCATGGCGAAGCCCTGGGTGTCGAAGCGGCCGGCCTCGGGATCGGGCGCGCCCTTGGGCACGAAGCGCCGCACGGCGATCGCCCCGACCACGCCGATCGGCAGGTTCAGGTAGAAGATCCATGGCCAGTCGGCCACCGACAGCACGAAGCCGGCGATCGGCGGGCCGATCAGCGGACCGACCATGGCCGGCATGGTGAACCAGCCCATGGCGCTGATCAGCTTGTCCTTGGGCGTCGAGCCCACGACGATCAGCCGCGCCACCGGCGTCATCATCGCCCCGCCGATCCCCTGGACGATGCGGGCTGCGACCAGCTGGCCAAGGCTCTGCGACAGGCCGCACAGCGCCGAGCCGGCCAGGAACACCAGCATGGCGATCAGGAACACCTGTCGCGCGCCATAACGCTGAGCCGCCCAGCCGCTGGCCGGGGTGAAGACCGCCAGGGCCAGGATGTAGGAAGTCAGGGCCAGCTTCAGGTGGATCGGGTCGGCCGAGAAGGCCTGGGCCAGGCGCGGCAGGGCGGTCGACAGGGCCGTGGAGTCGATGAACTCCATCAGGAGCGCGCTGGCCACGGCGAGCGAGACAAGGCGCGTGGTCCAGGGCGAGATCGGCGCCTCTACCGCCTCGGTTTCGGCAAGGGGAGGCTGGCGGGGATCTGAGGCGAGGTCGGACACGGGAGAGGGGGTTACGCCCCTACCGGTCAGGCTTCAACCTTCCGGCGTTCACGACCGCGGGAGCGGTCACCGTTGCGTCGGAAGGCGGAAGGCTTCATCCTGCCAAACAGACGTTCGAGACCCCTGCAGATGTTCCTTCGCTTCTTCTCCGAGCTGCGCCAGGCCAAGGTGCCGGTGTCCCTGCGCGAATACCTCCTGCTCATGGAGGCGCTGGACAAGGGCGTCATCGACCGCTCGATCGACGACTTCTACTTCCTGTCGCGCGCCAGCCTGGTGAAGGACGAGAAGAACCTCGACAAGTTCGACCGCGTATTCGGCCACGTCTTCAAGGGTCTGGAGACGGTGGGCGAGGGGATCACGGCCGATATTCCGGAAGAGTGGCTGAAGGCCCTGACCGAGAAGTTCCTCACCGACGAGGAGAAGGCCCAGATCGAAGCCCTGGGCGGCTTCGAGAAGCTGATGGAGACCCTACGCGAGCGTCTGGCCGAGCAGAAGGAGCGCCACCAGGGCGGCAACAAGTGGATCGGCTCGGGCGGAACCTCGCCGTTCGGCAACAACGGCTACAATCCCGAAGGCGTGCGCATCGGCCAGGACAAGGGCCGCCACGGCCGCGCGGTGAAGGTCTGGGACAAGCGCGAGTACAAGAACCTCGACGACAGCGTCGAGCTGGGCACTCGCAACATCAAGGTCGCGCTGCGGCGCCTGCGCAAGTTCGCCCGCACGGGCGCGGCCGAGGAGCTGGACTTGCCCGGCACGATCCGCGGCACGGCCGAGAAGGGCTATCTCGACATCCAGCTGCGTCCTGAGCGCCGCAACGCCATCAAGGTGCTGATCTTCTTCGATATCGGCGGCTCGATGGACGGCCACATCAAGCTCTGCGAGGAGCTGTTCTCGGCGGCCAAGACGGAATTCAAGAACCTGGAGTTCTACTACTTCCACAACTGCCTCTACGAAGGCGTGTGGAAGGACAACAAGCGCCGGCACACCGAGAAGGTCGCCACCTGGGAAGTGCTCCACAAGTTCCCGGCCGACTACAAGGTGATCTTCGTCGGCGACGCGACCATGAGCCCCTACGAGATCACCTATCCGGGCGGCAGCGTCGAGCACTGGAACGAGGAGCCCGGCGCGATCTGGATGAGCCGGGTCACCGACATCTACCAGAGCTGCGTCTGGCTCAATCCCACGCCCGAGCGCCACTGGGACTACACCCAGTCGATCGGCGTCATGAAGCAACTGATGAACGACCGCATGTTCCCGCTGACCATCGACGGGCTGGACAAGGCCATGCGGGAGCTGGTGCGGGGATAGCCCAGATCCTCCCCCTGAAGGGGGGGGGGCCGGAGGGCCGGAGAGGGAAGTCCCTACTGAGGTCGATGTGGCGGCTGTCTCACAGGCCACATCCCCCTCCGTCGGCTTCGCCGACACCTCCCCCTTCAGGGGGAGGGTTTTCACAGCCCCGACAGATACCCCGCGATCGCCGTCCGCCGCGCGTCCAGCGCCTCCAGCTGCGCCCGCAGCCGCGCCTTCAGGCGGTCGGGGCACGCCCCATCCGGTCCCAGCAGGTCGACGATCTCCGAGATCGGCAGGCCCAGCGCCTTGAGGTCGGCGATGGCCGCCAGGCGAGCCCGGGCCGAGGTTCCGAGGGTGCGGACGTTCTTGGGGCCGCGCCCGCAGGCGATCAGGCCCATCTCCTCGTAGTGGCGGATGGCCCGCAGGGTCAGGCCCAGCTGTTCGGCGACGTCGCCGATCGGCAGTTCGGACGAACGCACCGAGAAGCGCGGGGCGTTATGGGCGACGGCGGTCTGGACGGCAGGCATCGTAACTCCCTTGCGAACGGTCGTCTGGGCCCGGCGACGGCGTTCGGCCAGCGCGAGCGCCGCCTTTGTCCGCGGACCGGGGATGGCGAGGTCAGGAACGCTCACTGGAACTCCACGAGGACCTGGTCGGCGGCGACGGGGTCGCCGGGCCTCGCGTTGACGGTCTTGACGACGGCGTCGCGCTCGGCGCGGAGGATGTTCTGCATCTTCATGGCCTCGAGCACGCAGACGACCTCGCCCTCGCGCACCTGCTGGCCGACCGCGACGTCCATGGAGACCACCAGGCCCGGCATCGGCGAGAGCACCAGCCTGGAGGTGTCGGCCGGGGCCTTGGCGGGCAGCTTGTCGTGCAGTTCTGCGCTGCG
>PJUJ01000340.1_pt1 | contig 26113 bp, 22 predicted proteins | sample 1512321 | NCBI WGS metagenome assembly PJUJ01 (sample SAMN08177669, study PRJNA422409) | Feces metagenome, whole genome shotgun sequencing project. | isolation source: Chicken feces enriched on filter paper: beechwood xylan treatment | host: Gallus gallus | place: USA: Madison | collected 2015-01-15 | reverse complement strand
GGTCCCGACCGATCCCGGCAAGCCCTACGACATGAAGGAGCTGATCCTGAAGATCGTCGACGAGGCCGACTTCTTCGAGATCTCGTCCGAGTGGGCCAGGAACATCGTCTGCGGCTTCGCCCGGATGGACGGCCAGACCGTGGGGATCGTCGCCAACCAGCCGCAGGTGCTGGCCGGCGTGCTCGACATCGACTCATCGCGCAAGGCCGCCCGCTTCGTGCGGTTCTGCGACGCCTTCGAGATCCCGATCGTCACCCTGGTCGACGTGCCGGGCTTCATGCCGGGCACCAAGCAGGAGTACGGCGGCCTGATCAAGCACGGCGCCAAGCTCTTGTTCGCCTATGCCGAGGCCACCGTGCCGAAAGTCACCCTGATCACCCGCAAGGCCTATGGCGGGGCCTATGACGTGATGAGCTCCAAGCACCTGCGCGGCGACGTCAACTACGCCTGGCCCACCGCCGAGATCGCGGTGATGGGGGCCAAGGGGGCGGTCGAGATCATCTTCCGCCAGGAGGCCAAGGATCCGCAGGCCCTGGCCGCCCGCGAAGCCGAATACAAGGACCGCTTCGCCAACCCGTTCGTCGCCGCCTCACGCGGCTATGTCGACGACGTCATCATGCCCCACGGCACCCGCAAGCGCATCGTCCGGGCCCTGCATTCGCTCAAGGGCAAGGTGCTGACCAACCCGACCAAGAAGCACGACAACATTCCGCTTTGACGATGTTCCCCGCCCGCAGAACGCTCCTCTCACTCCGTAAAATCCCCGCGAAAGCGGGGACCCAGGCTTTTTCTGAAGCCCCAGGCGCTCGACGATAAAACACCTGGGTCCCCGCTTTCGCGGGGATTTTACGGGAGGAGCGTGGCCTCGGGCGGCGACATCCCCTCCACCCTGGTCACACCTTCAACCGCGCCTCGGCCAGGTCGATCTCGCGCATCAGCCTGGTCTGCGCCTCGCCGGCGACCGATCGTTGCCGGATCAGCCCGTGCAGCGCCTGCCGCTCCGCCTGCAACGCGACCAGCCGCACCTCCTTCTCGAAGCCGCGCCCGCGCCGGGCGGCCAGGGCCGCTTCGCCGGTCTGGGCCAGGCCGTCCAGGCGGTCGCGATAGATGTCGACCACCCGGGCCGAGGCCGTCTGGAAGTCGGCGTCGGCGGCATGCGGCGAGGCGGCCTGCATCTGCTCCACGGCCTGGACGGCGGCGATGGCCAGGGCCTCGCGGGCGCGCTCGGCCTGCTCGTGGCTGGCGGTGTCGGGCGGCAGCTGCAGGTTCTTCATCAGCAGCGGCAGGGCGGTCGCCGAGATCAGCAGCGACAGCACGATGACGCCGGCCGCCAGGAAGATGGCCAGGTCCCGGGCGGGGAAGGCCTCGCCCGAGGCGGTGACCAGCGGCAGGGTCAGCACGCCGGCCAGGGTGATGGCCCCGCGCGCCCCGGCGCAGGCGGTGGCGGCGATGATCTTCCAGTCCGGGCTGGACCGCTCGTCGCCGCGACGCTTGGCGCGCAGCAGGGTCAGCTTCAGCGAACCCCACACCCAGGCGAACCGCAGGGCGCCCAGGCTCAGGGTGATGGCGACCACATAGACGCCCAGCCACCAGGGCTCGTGGTGGCCCGTGGTCTGCACGGTCTCGACCGCCCCAGCCAGGATCGACGGCAGCTGCTCGCCCAGCAGCACGAAGATCACGCCGTTGGCGGTGAACTGCAGGGTGTCCCACACCATGTTGCGGCGGACGCGGGTGGCGGCCACGGTCTGGCGGGCGACCTCCGAGAAGCTCATCGCCACCCCTGCAGCGACGGCGGCCAGGATGCCCGAGGCGTGCACCCGCTCGGCCAGCAGATAGGCGGCGAACGGGATCAGCAGGCTGATCAGGGTCTGCGGGCCGGCGTCCTCGGCGCCCGAACGGGTCAGCCAGGCGTTCAGGGTGGTCACGACCAGGGTGGTGGCCACGCCGACGACGACGCCGGCCAGGGCCACCCAGGCGAAGTTCAGCACCGCCTCGTGCAGCACGAAGCTGCCGGTCAGGGCCGCGGCGATGGCGAAGCGCAGGCAAACGAGGCCCGAGGCGTCGTTGAGCAGCGACTCCCCCTCCAGGATGTGCATCAGCCGCTTGGGGATCGGCACCCGCTGGGCGATGGCCGACACCGCGATCGGGTCGGTCGGCGAGATCACCGCGGCCAGGGCGAAGGCCACGGCCAGCGGCATGGCCGGGATCATCCAGTGGATCAGGAACCCGGCCCCGACCACGGTCAGCACGACCAGGCCCAGCGCCAGCTCCAGGATCACCGGCAAGTCCTTGAAGAACTCGTCCTTGGGGATCCGCCAGCCGTCGAGGAACAGCAGCGGCGGCAGGAACAGCAGGAAGAAGAGATGCGGATCGAGCGAGACCGGCGTCTTGGTGACCAGGGCGATCAGCGCGCCCAGACCTATCTGCACCAGGGGCGCGGGAACGGCGAGGGGCAGGAACCGGGCGGCGGCGCCGCTCAGGACGACGGCGGCCAGCAGGGCCAGAACGATCTCGACAGTCTCCACGCCTTACCTCGTCTCCGTTGGGGGCGAGGTTACCCTAGGGTGATGCGTCCGGCGGCGCGACCCACAAACCTCGCCTCCCGGGCGAACCCGAGAGGCGAGGGTCTTCAGGGCGTCAGGCGTCCACCGGCTCGCGCGCGGTCGTCGTCGCGCCGAGGCCGGCGGTGATCGCCTGGGCGTAGTCGGCTGGGGTCGGTTCGCCGCCGCCGCCGGCCTCGGTCGACCAGATGCCGCCGCTGTTCCACAGGAAGCCGCCGGTGACGCCGGTTCCCGCCGACTGGGCGAAGGCCTGCTCGATATAGCTGGGATCGCCGCCGTCGGCGCCTTCCACCGCATAGCCCGGCACGATGAACGCGCCGGGGTTGGTCACGCCGGTGTTCGGCGTTGCCTGCACGGCCGCGATCCAGTCGCTCGGCGTGTTGCTGGCGCCGCCCGCATAGCACTGCAGGTTCATCCACTTGACGATCTGGGACTGGCCGTTCTGGGCGTAGACCGCGCTCAGCGCGCCGGTCCAGAAGTCGGTCGCGGTGTAGGGGCAGTAGGTGGCGTAGAGGCCCAGCGACCCGACGTCGAGCGTCAGGGTGACGATCATTTTCTGCTCGTCGTTGGTGTAGCCGGTCTGGGACTCGTAATCGAAGTCGACGCCGCTGACCCCGAAGGCCGACTTCAGCGCCGCCAGGTTGGTCTTCACCGCGTCGCGCGAGCCCAGCCAGGCGGTGAAGTCGCTGGTGGTGCCCCAGGCCCCGACCGAGACGATCAGGTCGCGCACGCTGCCGCCGGTCATCAGCGCCTTGATCAGCTCGGGGAAGTCCGGATTGACCCCGCTCTTGCCGTCGGTGGCGTACTGGATCTTGCCGTTCTGCACGAACAGCGTGTCGTTGAGATAGAGGTCGCCGCCCGCATGGATGTGGATCGACCACAGGATCACGGTGGTAATGCCCTGGTTCAGCTGCGCCGCCTGCTCGGCATAGGGCACGGGCGGGGTGGGATAGCCGTCCTGGAACAGGCCGTTGCCGTAGATGGCGATGGGATAGGCCGACATGACGTTGCCTCCGGCTCGGAATGAGCGGGCGCACGCTATGGTCGCTAGCAACTTAAGGGTGTGTTTTTATTCACTACCGCAAAAAGTTTATATAGCGCAGCTTGCCAGAATGTCAGGCAGATTTTCTTGCGTTTAGATAGATATTTTCCTGCGCTTCAAGTGCAGACATGGTGGCAAGAGCCGTTGATTTCGTAATGCAGCTTCGCCCAAAGCGCTTTTTCGCCACCAAATCTATAAGATAGAAGTCCCAATTCTCATAATCATCATGCTGCAGGCCGCTTTCTAGCAACCAAATGCCGATGCCTGCTGTAGGGCGCGATAGGCGTTCGTTCTTAAACGTCCAGGGAACATAGGCTTCGAACTTGCCCTTACGCTTAATCGCCCAGGCAGGTTCGAGCTTGATCGTTAGCTCTCCCTTCGGAGCGGATACGGATCCCGACGGCGGAGGTAATGCCTCGCCGGGGTTTTGGATCTTCCAATCGTATGCAGCCTTCAGAGCTTGTTGATTGTTCAGACGCTGATGGTCGACAGTCATGTTGGCCATCACGCCGACGGCTTGATCGTAAGGCTCGCCTTCGAGGAATATCTTCTTGGCAGCGGACTTAAGTGCCCAATAATAATCTGCGCCGCCAGGCCGATCTACATATTTCAGTATCTTGCTTGTCTTGGTGGCCGAATCTGCAGCGTCGTTAGCTAAGAAGGTGGTCAAGTTCATGCGTGGCATGATCTAGTGCCTTTGCCTGAATTCAATCTGACCGTTCAGGTGTGAAGTGATTCCATGATCATTGGTATTCTGTGAGTGCACATTTATGGAAAATGAGTATTTCATTTTTCATAAATTTTGATGCTCATCTAACCTACAGGTCGAACCGCACTCCCTGGGCCAGGGGCAGGGCGCCGGAATAGTTCACCGTCGCGGTCTGGCGGCGCATGTACTGCTTCCAGCTGTCGGAGCCGCTCTCGCGCCCGCCGCCGGTCTCCTTCTCGCCGCCGAACGCCCCGCCGATCTCCGCGCCCGACGGGCCGATATTGACGTTGGCGATGCCGCAGTCGCTGCCCCATGGGCTGAGGAACCCCTCGGCCTCGCGCACGTCGTTGGTCATCACGCAGGACGACAGGCCCTGGGGCGCGTCGTTCTGGATCGCCACCGCCTCGTCGAACTCGGCATAGGGCACGATGTAGAGCAGCGGCGCGAAGGTCTCGCGGGCCATGCCGGCGGTGGGGGCGGGCAGGCGGGCCACCGCCGGGCGGACGTAGAAGGCGTCGGGCGCTTCGGTTTCGCGCAGCCGCTCGCCGCCGACTACATCGGCGCCGTCGGCCCGGGCCTGGTCGAGGGCGTGGACGAAGGCCTCGTAGGCCCCCTTGTCGATCAACGGACCGAGCAGCACCCCGTCCTGGCGCGGATCGCCGGCCGGCAGGCGCTCGAAGGCGGCGGCGACGGCGTCGCTGACCTTGTCGACCAGGCTCTCGTGCACGATCAGTCGGCGCAGGGACGTGCAGCGCTGGCCGGCTGTGCCGGCGGCCGAGAACACGATTGCGCGCAAAGCCAGGGAGAGGTCGGCGCTGGGCGTCACGATCATGGCGTTGTTGCCGCCCAGCTCCAGGATCGAGCGGCCGAAGCGCTCGGCCACCAGCGGGGCGACGGCCTTGCCCATGCGGGTCGAGCCGGTGGCCGAGACGAGAGGGATGCGCGGGTCGCGGGCCAGGCGCTCGCCGGCGTCGCGGCCGCCCAGCACCACGCTCGACAGGCCCGCCGGCGCTTCGTCGCAGAAGCGGGCCAACGCCCGTTCCAGCAGGGCTTGGGTCGCCAGCGCCGTCAGCGGCGTCTTCTCCGACGGCTTCCAGACCACCGGATCGCCGCAGACCAAGGCCAGGCAGGCATTCCAGGCCCACACCGCGACCGGGAAGTTGAAGGCGCTGATCACCGCCACCGGACCCAGCGGGTGCCAGGTCTCGCGCATGGCGTGGCCGGGGCGCTCCGAAGCGATGGTCAGGCCGTGCAGTTGGCGCGACAGGCCGACGGCGAAGTCGCAGATGTCGATCATCTCCTGCACCTCGCCGGCGCCTTCAGAGGCGATCTTGCCGGCCTCCAGTGTCACCAGGGCGGCGAGGTCGGCCTTGGCGGCCCGCAGCTCCTCGCCGAACAGCCGCACCAGCTCGCCCCGGCGCGGGGCCGGAACGCAGCGCCAGGTCCGGAAGGCCCGCGCCGCGCCGGCGACCTTGGCCTCGATGGCCTTGGCGTCGTCGAAGGCGACATGGGCCAGGACCTGGCCGTCGATCGGCGAGCGCACCGGGCTGCCGCCGTCGGCGGACAGTCCATCGACGCCCAGGCGGGCCAGGATCTCGCGGGCGTGGGCGGTGGGAGCGGTGAGGGGCTTGGACATGCCGCCATGGACGCGCCCCTCGGGCGTCGGGTCAAGACCTGCATACCGCAACCCGCTTGGGTTGACGCAGCGGCGGGGCGCCTTCAAATGAATCGCCCGCGACGGGGTGGCTACGTACGGCGCGACTCGCGAGATGGACGACCAGGGCACGTTGCAACAAATCCAACAGGGACTCCCGACGCGGGTCGAGGCCCTGCGCGCTCGCGTCGATCGTCGCCTGGCCGAGCTGGCGCCCGCGCCGGGCACCGCGCCCGACCGCCTGGTCGAGGCGGTGCGCTATTCGCTGCTGGCCCCGGGCAAGCGTTTCCGTCCGATGCTGGTGCTGCTGGCCGCCGAGGCGTTCGGCGCGTCCGAGGGGGCTGCGCTGGACGCGGCCTGCGCCTTCGAGATGATCCACGCCGCCTCGCTGGTGCTCGATGACCTGCCGGCCATGGACGACGCGGGCCTGCGTCGCGGCCTGCCGACCATCCACCGCGCCTTCGACGAGGCCACCGCCATCCTCGCGGGCGTGGGTCTGCTGAACCAGGCCTACGCCGTCATCGCCGCCGACAAGGCGCTGCCTGGCGAGCTGCGGGCCGAGATCGTGGCCCGCGCCGCCGAGGCCGTCGGCTTCATGGGCCTGGTGGCCGGTCAGGCCCGCGACCTGCTCGACCGCGATCAGCTGCGCGACATGGCCGCCATCGACCGCCTGAACCACGAGAAGACCGGCGTGCTGATCATCGCCGCCGCCCAGGTCGGGGCCCTGATCGGCGGGGCCGACGCGGCCGCCGTCGAACAGGTCGGCGAGTTCGCCCGCCGGGTGGGCCTGGCCTTCCAGATCCGCGACGACATCATCGACGCCGAGGGCTCGGTCGAGGCCGCCGGCAAGGACGTCGGCAAGGACGCCGCCATGACCACGGCCGTGTCGCGCCTGGGCCTGGCCGGCGCCCGCGCGGCCATGGAGGAGCATCTCTCCGCAGCCGAAGCCGCCCTGGCGAGCGCCGGCGGCGGCGGGCTGCTGGGTCCCTACGCCGGCCGGCTGTTCGCCGCGCGCAAGGCGGCGGCGTGAATCCAGACCCCATTCTGGTCGCTGAAGGCGTGGTTCGGTCGTACGGTCAGCGCCGCGTGCTCAAGGGCGTCGACCTGACCCTGCATCCGGGCGAGATCTACGCCCTGCTGGGCCACAACGGCGCGGGCAAGACCACCCTGGTGCGCGCCATCTGCGGTCGTCTGAAGCCCGACGCCGGGAGCGTGCGCCTCAACGGCGCCGACCCGGCCCGCACCCCCGCCGCGCGCGCAGGGCTAGGCCTCGTGCCGCAGGAGATCGCCCTCTACGCCAACCTTTCGGTGCGCGAGAACATCGAGACCTTCGCCGTCCTGGCCGGCGTGCCTCGCGCGGGCATCCCCGCCGCCGTGCGCCGGGCCATGGAGCTGACCCGCACGCTGGAGCGGGCCGACGCCCCGGTCCGCACCCTGTCGGGCGGCTTCCAGCGCCGCGCCAACATCGCCGCCGCCATCGTCCACCAGCCCACCTTGCTGATCCTCGACGAGCCGACGGTCGGGGTCGACATCGACGCCCGCGAGGCGGTGGACGCGGTGATCCGCGACCTGCGCGACCTGGGCGTCGCCGTGCTGATCGTCACCCACGACCTCGACCAGGCCGGAGCCCTGGCCGACCGCGTCGGCTTCCTGCGCGACGGGAGCATGGTGCTGGAAGGCGAGCCGCGCGCCCTGGTCGCCGAGGCCTATGGCGACCAGATGGAGATCCTGGTCCATCTGTCGGAAGGCCTCGACACCGCCGGCGAGATCCGCCTGGCCGCCGAGGGGCTGGAGCCGACCCGTCGTCCGGGTGTCTGGACCCGTCTCGACGCCGGCGGCTATGCGGCGGCCGGGCGCCTGGACGCCCGTCTGCGCAAGCTCGGTTTGGCCCCGCGCGAGATCCGCGTGCGTGAGCCGTCCCTGGCCAACCTCTTCACCCTCGTCGCCGACCGGAAGGCCGCATGAAGATGCGGATCGCGATGGCGCTGGCCATGATGCGGGTCATGGCGCTTGAGCTGTGGCGTGACCGCGCGGCCCTGGTCATGACCTTCCTGCTGCCGCCGCTGGTGTTCCTGATCTTCTCGTCGGTGTTCGCCGGGACTTCGGGCGACAATCTGCAGCCCAAGCTGGCCGTGACCGATCTGGCCAGGACCGACGCCTCTCGCCGGGTCGCCGCCGCCCTGCTCAAGAGCCCCGACGTTCGCGCCGAGACCGCGCCCGATCCCGCCGCCGTACGGGCCAGGGTCAAGTCCGGACAGGTCGATGTCGGCCTCGTCATCCGCACCGACCCCGCCGCGCCGGGCAAGCCGTTCCTGATCGTCGCCGATCCGTCGCGAGCCGTGGCTGCGCCTCTGGCTCAGGCCCGCACCCAGCAGGCCCTGGCCGCCGCCGCGCCAGACGCGGCCCTGCGCCGTTCGATCGACTCGGTCAGGCCGGCCCTGGGCGATCTAACGCCGGAGCAGTCGGTCCGCGTCGAGGCCGCCACCGAGCAGTTGCGGGCCCAGCCTCAGGCCGTGAAGGACGATCTCTTCGACCGCGAGCAGGTGGCCGGCGCCCGCAAGGGCGGGGCGGTGATCGCCTATTACGCCGGGGCGGTGATGATCCTGTTCGCCCTGTTCTCGGCCATGCAGGGAGCGCTGTCGCTGATGGAGGAGCGCCGCGCCGGCGTCGCCGACCGCCTGCTGGCGGGCGTCGCCGGCATGGGGCCTGTGGTCACTGGCAAGTTCCTGTTCCTGACCGCTCAGGCCATTGTGCAGGCGGTGATGATCTTCGTCGTCGCCCAAGCCGTCTACGGCGTCGAGGCGCTCCAACACTTCGCTCTGTGGCTGCCCACCACCCTGGCGGCCGGCGTCTGCTCGGCCGGCCTGGCGCTCGGCCTCGTCTCGCTGTGCCGCACCCGCGACCAGGCTCAGATGCTGTCGACCTTCGTGATCCTGGTGCTGGCCGCGATCGGCGGCAGCATGGCCCCGCGCTTTCTCATGCCCGCCTGGCTGCAGAGCCTGGGCTGGCTCACCCCCCACGCCTGGGTGATCGACGCCTATCAGGCCGTGCTCTGGCGCGACGGCGGGATCGCGTCGGTGTATAAGGCCTGGATCGTGCTGGCCGCCGTCGGCGTGACGGGTCTCGGCGTCGCCCAAGCGCTGTCGCGCGATCCGCAGCGCTAGTTGAGCCAGGACAAGGACGAGCCTGCAGAAGCCTGATCCGATCAGGCGGCGGTCTCCAGAGTAGGAAAGCGATGGTCACCTTCGGACTTCAGGTCGCCCTGTTCCTGGCCGCCTTCGCCTTCATGGAAGGCTTCGCCTGGTTCACCCACAAGTACGTCATGCACGGCTTCCTGTGGGTCTGGCACCGCTCGCACCACGAGCCCCGCCATGGCGCCTTCGAGCTGAACGACCTGTTCGCGGTGGTCTTCGCCGCGCCCGCCATCGTCGCCATCTGGTTCGGGACCAACGGCGGCCTGCCATGGCTGCTGCCCGTCGGCCTGGGGATCACCGCCTATGGCGCGGTCTATTTCATCTTCCACGACGGCATGGTGCACCAGCGCTTCAAGGTGCCGCTGGGCAAGTCGGCCTATTGGAAGCGCCTGATCCAGGCCCACCGCATCCACCACGCCGTCCACACCAAGGAGGGGGCGGTGTCGTTCGGCTTCCTGCTGGCCCGGCCGATCCGCGAACTGAAGGCCAAGCTGCGGGCGCGGGGCGTCCAGGCTTAGGTTCGAGCCACCAAGCTTTCGTCATCCCGGAAAGCCCGAAGGGCTTATCCGGGACCCAGGGGGACTGGGCGCGGCGTCTGGGTTCGCCGCCCCGGCGTTGGCGAATGCACTGCGGCGGCCCCTGGGTCCCGGCTCTCCGCTTCGCTCCGGCCGGGATGACGAGCAAAAGAAAGGGGCGGCAAGCAAGCCTGCCGCCCCATCGTCTTCACGCGGTCGAAGCGCTTATTCCGCCCCGCCGGCCTTGCGGTAGTCGAGCGGCGGCTTGCGGTCGCCAACCATGGCCTTGTACTGGAAGCCGTCGCCGCGGCGGCTGTTCAGCTCGGCCTTGGCGTCGGCGATTAGCTTGGGGTTCATGAACAGCTCCGCGCCGGTGATCGACAGGGTCTTGGCCGCCACGGCCGCGCCCTTGAGGCCGATCGAGTTGCCCGCCGCCGCCACGTTCTGCCAGCTGTGGCCGGCCGAGCCCGGCACGAAGGTCGCCGTCGACAGGCCCACGGTCGGGGTCACCCACGAGATGTCCGACACGTCGGTCGAGCCGCCCACGCCGCCCTTCATGTCGGCCGGGACGTAGGGCTCGATCTTGCCGACCGAGGCCAGGTCGCCGCCGCCGTTGGTCAGGCTCTTGGCGAGCGTCTTGGCGAACGCGGTCTCTTCCGGCGTCCAGGTGATCCCGCCAACGCTGACCAGGCTGTCGTTCATCACCTTGCCCAGCACGTCGTTGGGCAGAAGGTTGTAGACGCCGCCGGTCTGCTCGAACTCCACCGTCGTCTCGGTGGCCATGGCCGCGCCCTCGGCCGCCTTCTTGACGCGATCCATGACGCTGACCACGACCTTCGGGTCGCTGTTGCGGACGTAGTAATAGACCTCGGCGAAGTCGGGCACGACGTTGGGGGCCTTGCCGCCGTTGGTGATCACGTAGTGGATCCGCGTGCCGTCGGGGATGTGCTCGCGCATGAAGTTGGCGGCGGTGTCGAGGATCTCCACGCCGTCCAGCGCCGAGCGCCCGGCCCACGGCGCGCCCGAGGCGTGCGAGGACTTGCCGCGGAAGCGGAACTTGCCGCTGATATTGGCCATCGAGGTGCCCTGGCGGGCCGAGTTCTCGTTGCCCGGGTGCCAGTGCAGGGTCACGTCGACGTCGTCGAACAGGCCCTCGCGCACCATGTAGACCTTGCCCGAACCGCCTTCCTCGGCCGGCGTGCCGTAGACGCGGATCTCGCCCTGCACCTTGTTCTGGATCATCCACTGCTTGAGAGCGACCGCGCCAGCCACCGAGGCCGCGCCGAACAGGTTGTGGCCGCAGCCGTGGCCGTTGTCGGTGCCTTCACGCGGGGTCTTGGTCGGCACGGCGGCCTGCGACAGGCCCGGCAGGGCGTCGAACTCGGCCAGCACCGCGATCACCGGGCCCTTGCCCTGCTTGAAGCTGGCGACGAAGGCGGTCGGCTCGTCGGCCACGCCCGCCTTCACCTCGAAGCCCGCGGCCTTCAGCTGGTCCTGCAGCACGACCGTGCTCTTGGCCTCCAGGTAGCCGAGCTCGGCGTAATCCCAGATCTTCAGGGCCGCCTCGTTCATCTGCGGCGTGTAGGCGTCGACGTTCGCCTTCAGCTGGGTCTTCTGGGCGGCGCTCAGCGGCGCGGCCATGGCGCTCGAGGCCATCAGCGCGCAAACCAAGCCTGCGGCGGCGGTCTTGAAGATCGAAGTCACGAAAAGCCTCCCTGAACGCGACGCGAACGGCGCCGCTGTCTACTTCCATGACGCAGGGGGGAGGCTGTTCCTCAACCGGGGAGGGGAGAAAGTGGGCGGGGGCGCTCCATCTCCGGTCGTCGCCGCCCGGGAGCCGTGGACCTCCTCCTCCGTCGCGGCGCGTGCCGCAAGGTCAAGCGAAGCCCGATGCAAATTCCATTTTGTCAGAGTATAGCTTGCTGCTGCTCGCCTTTGTCGAACCGAGGCTCTGCATCGACATCTGAAACGAGCGCCCATCCGGAAAAGCCAAGCTTCCCTTCCTAGTATGGGGTTATGCGCGTCCGCACCCCTGAATGCGATTTCGAAATCTGCTGAAATGTGAAATCCACATTTCAATTTTCGCATTGATCATATCAATTGGATTGACCGGAAATGATTGCTCTGCACATTTAGTCGGACAAATGAAGCGACGAGGAAAATACCTCGCGCTCGACATGGGAGGGATTGATGAAGCGTATTGCCTTCATGCTGTCGGTCGCGCCGATGGCGCTTCTGGGCATGCCCGCGGTCGCGCAAACGACGGCCGCGGCTACGGACACTGCCACCGATACGACGGAGACCTCGGCCGTCACCGAGGTCGTCGTGACCGGCCTTCGCCAGAGCATGCGCTCGGCGCAGACCATCAAGCGCACCTCGGACGCGATCCTCGACGCGGTCGTCGCCGAAGACATCGGCAAGCTTCCCGACAACACGGCCGCCGAGACCCTGGCGCGCATCTCCGGCGTGCAGGTCGAACGTTTCAGCGACGAGGCCAATCGCGTCCTGATCCGAGGCCTGCCCGACGTCGCCACCACCTATAACGGCCGCGAGATCTTCACCGCCGAACTGCGTCGCGTGCAGTTGCAGGACTTCCCGGCCCAGGCCCTGGCGGGGATCGAGATCTACAAGTCCGGCACCGCCGACATCGTCGAGCCGGGCCTGGCCGGCCTGATCAACGTCCGCACGCGTCGACCGCTCGATTTCAAGGGCCGGTTCATCGGCGGCGGCGTGCGCCTCACCTACAACGACCAGACCGAGAAGTTCGACCCGAACGGCAACATCCTGTTCTCGGACCGCTGGGACACGTCGATCGGCGAGATCGGCGTCCTGGCCAACGCCACCTACGCCCAGTCGCAGTACCGCAACGGCGTGCGCTACAACAATCAGTGGATCCGCCAGGTCAGCCCGGCCTCCAGCGTCTCGCCGGCCAGCGCCGGCAACAGCTTCTACTACCCCCACTCGGTGGGTCTCTATAACGACGGCGGCAAGCGCTACCGGCCTTCGGCGAACGTCGCCCTGCAGTGGAAGCCGAACGACAAGCTCGAGATCTATTTCGACGGGATCTACCAGGGCTATCGCGGCCGGCAGGCGACCGACAACCTGGACGTCAATCTTCGCGACTGGGACTCCACGGTCCTGCAGGACCCCACCCTGACGAACGTCACGCTGGTTCCGGGGACCACCGACCAGGCCGCCGGCTTCACCAAGACCGGCGGCGTCGCGCCCCAGGCCTATCGCTCGACCGGCGCCGATCACACCAACACCTACCAGGGCGCGGTCGGCGCCGTCTGGCGCGGTGATCGCCTGACCCTGTCGACCGACCTCGCCTACGAGGACAGCGAGTACGAGGCCCGCAATTGGAGCCTGGACAGCGCCTTCACCACCGCGCCGACCGTGATCGTCAAGTTCAACGAGAAGGACGGCGCGGCGTTCGACCTTACCGGCTTCGACGCCGCCAACCCGGCCAACTACTACTGGCGCGGCTATTACGAGCGCCACTACATCGCCAAGGGCAGCGGGGTCCAATGGCGCGGCGACGCGGTGTTCGACACCCGCCTGTCGTTCCTGCCCGAGATCAAGTTCGGGCTGCGCTACACCGATCGCGACGCCTCGCTGATCCAGGGCTCGCGCTACGCCTGGGTGCTGCCGCTGAAGATCGCGCTGTCCAGTCTGCCCGTTGGGCAGCTCGAGATGATCGAGGATCCGTTCCGCGGCTCCTCGCAGGGCTTCACCCAGTATCTGATGCCGACCCGCGAGGGGATCGCGGCGAACGCCGCCGCCCTGCGGCAACGCTCGATCGAGGCCCTGCAGCAACTGATCGCGCTCTATCCCAACGACCAGGGCTACAAGGACACCCTGACGGCCTTCAGCAGCCCCGACGTGCCCCTCGACCAGGGCGGCGCCTTCAGCGCCACCGAACAGAGCTACGCCGGGTACGTCCAAGCCAAGTACGCCTTCGACCTGGGTTCGATCGCGTTTGACGGGGTGGCCGGCGTCCGGGTGGTTCAGACGGTCGGCGAATACTCCGGCGTCTCGCGCGTCTCGGTCAACGGCGCCACGAGCCTGATCCCCAGGACGATCGAGCAGAACTACACGGACGTGCTGCCGAACATCAGCCTGCGGATCCGGCCGCTCGACAAGGTGCAGTTGCGCCTGGGCTATACCGAGACCCGCACCCGCGTCGATTTCGGCGCGCTCAACCCGGCTCTCAACGTCACGCAGGTCGTTCGCGACCCCAACGAACCGGTCGATCCCAACGCGCCGGTGCAACCCAACGCCTACGGCTCGGGCGGAAATCCCGACCTCGTGCCGCTCACGTCCAAGAACTACGACATCAGCGCCGAGTACTATTTCTCCAGCACGGGCAGCATCACCGTCGCCGGCTTCTATCGCGACCTCTTCGGGTTCACGAGCAACTACACCCAGCGGGTCCAGGACCCGGTCTATGGTCTGATCCAGATCAGCCGCCCGGAAAATGCCGGCGCGGGCAAGATCAAGGGGTTCGAGGTCAACGCCCAGACCTTCCTCGACTTCCTGCCCGAGGCCTTCAAGGGCTTCGGCGTCCAGGGGAACGTCACCTATATCGACGGCAAGAACCAGTCTCCCCTGACGCTCGGCGCCGATACGCCGTACATCCGGATCACAGGCCTTTCCAAATGGACCTACAACGCCGCTCTGTTCTACGAGCGCAACGGCCTGACTGGGCGGATCTCCTACAATCGCCGCTCGCCCTGGGTCAGCAACTACTATCGTCCGGAGGCCGACGGCCCGCAGTACGTCGGCGTGGGAGTACGGGCGACCTCCCGTCTCGACGCGTCCCTGAGCTACGACGTTTCCAAGCAACTGACCGTCAGCCTCGACGTCAGCAACCTGCTGGCCAAGCCGTTCGAGAACTACAACAACTACTCGCCCGACCGGACCTATCCGGTCGATGTCCGCTACGAGGGCCGCTACTACGGCCTGGGTCTGCGCTTCCGCTTCGGCGAGTGACGCTGGCGGGTGACAACGGCGAGGGCCGGCGGCTGAGACGCTGCTGGCCCGGCTCGCCCTTGTCGGGTTGATCCGCTGCTGAAGGCGCGATCCGGAGCGACGTGGATCGCCGCTACGGCGCGACCAGAACGATCTCGCCGCCTTCGCCGGTCTTCACCTTGGCCGCGCCGTAGGCGCTGAGCGCATCCACGAAGCCGCCGACGTCGCCGGTCTTGAAGCGGCCGCTCATCGGGGTGGCGGCGACGCGCGGCGAAGCGATGCGGATCTTGCGGTCCGAATAGCGGTTCAGCTCGCCGACGATTTCCGACAGCGGCTGGTTGTCGAAGGTCAGGCTGCCCTGGCGCCAGCTGGTGAGGGCCGAGACGTCGGCCGCGGCCACCGCCCAGGTCGCACCCGAGCGCTGTTCCAGGCGCGAGCCGGGCAGCAGATCGACGCTGTTGTGGGCGACCGGATCGGCGACGCGGATCTTGCCTTCCAGCAGGCTGACCGACCAGACGCCCGGATCGATGCGCACGTTGAACGCGGTGCCCAGCGCCGTGACCGTGCGGCCCTGCGCCGTCACCACGAACGGGCGCTGCGGGTTCTTGGCGACCTGGAAGAAGGCCTCGCCGCGATCGAGCGTCAGGCCGCGCCGCTGGCCCCATTCGGTGACGCGCAGCACGGTGTCGGTCGACAGGGTGGCGACCGAGCCGTCGGCCAGGGTGATGCTCTTCTGCTCGCCCACATTGGTGCGGTAGACGACCTGGGCCGTCTGGGCCGGGGCGACGGCGGGGGCGGAATGATCGGAAGGGGCCGTGGCCAGCCACAGGGCCGTGCCGAAGCCGCCGGCCATGACCATGCCGGCGATCGCCGCGGCCCAGCGCATCTGCGGGCGGGCGCGGCGTCGGCGGACATCGGCCGCCAGCTCGGCCCTCAGCGAGGCGCGGGCGGCCAGAATCTCGGGTTCGTCCGACAGCGCGCCGATGCGCGACCAGGCGTCGGCGGCGGAGTCGAAGGCGTCCTTGTGGGTCGGATCGGCCTTCAGCCAGGAATCGAAGTCACGCCGCAAGCCCAGGTCGTTCGGCCGGTTGTGCAGGCGCGCGACCCATTCCGCGGCGTCCGGTTCACCGGAAGAAGCCAGGTTTGGGGCGGTGTGGCGCATCGTGTTCCTGCAGACGGCTCGTCAGGTGTTTGAGAGCCTTGGCGACGTGTTTTTCGACCGCGCTGACTGAGAGTCCCAGTTGAGCGGCCGCCGCCTTGTAACTCATGCCTTCAAAACGCACGAGCATGAATGCAGCGCGTGTCCTTAAAGGAAGATCACCAAGGGCCGCGGCGGCGACGGCGGCCGCCTGCTTGGCCTGCAGGATCCGGTCCGGCGACAGCTCGTCGAGCGGGTGGTGGATCTCCTCCAGCTCGCAGTGGGCCTGGCGCTTGCGCACGGTGTCGCGGCGGCGGCGGTCGAGCAGGACGTTGGTGGCGGTCTGGAAGATGAAGCTGCCGAGGTTCGACACTTCGCCGCCGTCACGGCGGTTATGCAGTCGGAGAAGAACCTCCTGGACGAGGTCGTCGACCTCGCCGCCTTCCACCCTGCGGCGGAAGAAAGCTCTCAGGGCCTGCTGATAGGGCAGGGAAGCTTGGGCCAGACCCTCGCTCCCTCGCGCTCCAGCGGCCAGATTCGCCAGCGCCATACGTCGTCCCCGACACAACGAGTCTTTTTTGTTGCGATCATTCGTCAGCAGCGTGACGAGCGGGTCAACCCACGTTCTCGCACTTGCCGTCGGGGCGCCCGGCCTGCCAGATTAACAGGCAGAGTCTCCGGAATGTCCGCCAGGCGGGGGGCCAGGTGGGGGCGAGGGGACGGGATCGCCGGCCAACGGCGACGAGGGGACTGGCCTTGGGAAACGCAGCGGTGAAGGAAGGGGCGCTGCCGAGTACTGGAGCCCCGGGGGTCTTGCACACACGCCATTGTCGATCCGCCCTGGCGGGGTGGCTCGCTCTCGCCGCCATGGCGACGCCGGCCGCCGCCGTCGCGGCCGCGCCGCGCCGGGTCGACATTCCGGCGGGCACGCCGATGGCGCGGGCCCTGACGTCCTTCTCCGCCCAGACCGACACCGAGATCCTGTTCAACCCGGCCCTGGTGGTGGGCCTGTCGTCGCCCCGCGTGCGCGGCCAGCTGGAGCCTGACGAAGCCCTGCGGCGGCTGCTGGCCGGTTCGGGCCTGGTCGCCCGCCGGCATGGCGGCCGGCTGCTGATCGAGCGGGCCGCGCCGCCGCGCGCCATCGCCGCCGCGCCGTCCGCCGCCGCGCCCCCCGCTACGGCTGAGGTCGACGCGGTGATGGTCACCGCCCTGCGCCGCTCCATGCCCGAACAGAGCACGCCGCTGTCGATGCGGGTGATCGGCGGCGAGGCCCTGAACGCCACCGGCGCGGTGACCTTCGAGCGCGTCGCTCAGCGCCTGCCGGGCCTGACCCTGACCAGCACGGGCGTGGGCCGCATGCGCATGACCCTGCGCGGCGTCTACGGCTCGGGCGAGGCGACGACGGCCCTCTATTACAACGACGTGCCGGTCTCGGGTCCCAGCGGCACCACCGCCGATCCCGGCGGCTCGTTCCCCGACCTGCTGCTGGTCGATGTCGACCGGCTGGAGGTGCTGCGCGGGCCGCAGGGCACGCTCTACGGCTCCAGCGCCATGGGCGGGGCGGTGAAGGTGGCCTTCAACCGCGCCGACCTGTCGCGCGATCTGGCCGGCCTCGAGCTGGAGGGCGGCGTCGTCGGCGGCCGGGCCGGCGGGGCGGCGACCGCCGTGGCCAACAAGACCTTCGCCGACGACCGCGCCGCCGTGCGCCTGACGGCTTATCGCCGCGACGAGGCCGCCTTCGCCGACAACGCCCGCCTGGGCCTGACCGGCGTCAACGCCGGCCGCACCATCGGCGCGCGCCTGGCCGCCGCCTGGCGTCCGCGCGACGAGATGCGGATCGACCTGCTGCTGGCCGCCCAGGACTCCAAGCTGCGCGACACCGGGGCCGGCGCGCCGGGCGAGCCCTCGCACGTCTCGCGCAACTTCGTGCGCACCCCGTTCGACAGCCAGGTCTGGTTCGGCGCCCTGTCGTTCGAGAGCCGCCTGCCGGGCGTGCGCTTCTCGGCCTCCCTGGCCCGCTACGAATGGCGCAACATCCGCCAGATCGACTACACCGGCACCCTGCAGTCCGAGCGCGGCAGCGCCGCCGGCTGCGCCCGCTGGCTGGCGCTCGGCTCCAGCCTCGCCTGCGACGCGGGCCAGATGGGCGCCTACGCCTCCTACGTCGACAGCCGCACGCCGGGCCTGCTGTACCAGCCCATCGACCTCGTCGCCGACGTGCGCGAGGCGCGCCTGACCTCCGACTACGCGGGGGCGCTGCAATGGACCGTCGGCCTGTTCTCCGAGACCCGCCGCGACAGCATCGACAGCCAGGTGCGCGTCGCCGATCCCGTCACCGGCCTGCCGGTCGACGCCGCCGGCTACACCGGCCGCCGCATCGTCGACACCCGCCTCGACCAGGTCGCCGCCTATGGCGAGGCGACCCTGGCGGTGGACGACCGGACCGACGTCACCCTCGGCGCTCGCCGCTTCGCCTACGACAAGAAGACCGTCGGCCGGGTGCTGGTGGTCAACGTCATCTCCGACACGTCGGGGGGGAATTTCCGCAACCGGGTCGAGGAGGACGGCTGGAGCATGAAGGCCGTGGCCTCGCGCCGCTTCACGCCCCGGCTGATGGGCTACGCCCAGATCTCGCAAGGCTTCCGCCCCGGCGGCGTCAACACCGCTCCTGGCCTGCCGGCCGAGCTTCAAGCCTACGGGTCCGACATGCTGTGGAACCGGGAGCTCGGCCTCAAGTCGCGCTGGGCCGGCGGGCGGCTGTCGGCGAACCTCGCGCTCTACAGCATCGACTGGCGCGACATGCAGTATTCGGCGACCAGCGCCAACGGGGCCTTCGCCTTCGTCACCAACCTGGGCCGCGCCCGCATCGACGGCGCGGAGTTCGACATGGTCTGGAGCCGGGGCGTCTCGAAGCTCGGCTTCAACCTCGCCGCCACCGAGGCCGTGCTGACCCAGGACCAGACCTCCGGGGCCATGGCGGGGCTCGGCCACGAGGGCGACCACCTGCCGGCCGTGCCGCGCGAGGCCTTCACCGTCTGGGGCGAGACCCGCCGCGACCTGCCGGGCGGAGCGGCCCTGATCCTCAACGGCTCGGCCGCCTATGTCGGCCAGTCGCGCTCGACCTTCGAGTCCGTCAGCCCGGGCTCGGGCCGCGACCTGGGCGGCGTCACCCTGCTGGACGGCCGGGTGGCGATCGAGCAGGGCCGGGGGTCTGTGGGCTTGTTCGTCGAGAACCTGCTCGACTCCGACGCCCCGCTGTTCATCACCACGGGCCGCCTGCCGCAATCGTTCTCGCCCCAGCCGCGCCGGGTGGGGTTGAGCCTGCGCTTCGCCTATTGAGCGATGTTTTCGCCTCTAAGGCGAACCTGTGTTAACCTTCCCGCACGCGCCCGTCAGAGGCTCGGTTCATCGTTAGGGAGTTTCAACATGGCCCACGCCATGCGTGTTTCCGTGCGTCCCGTGTTCTTCAAGACCTGTGACGTCAACAAGCCAGAGTCGCCCGAGCTCAGGCACGCCGGGCCCTGCATCCAGTGGGACAGGGTCGGCATCATCGCCATGGTGCTGGTGTTCGGCGCCGGCCTGGCGACCTGGGCCTACGCAGCGCTCTGATACTCGCCGCCGATCACCGATTTCCCAGGTGACGGCGGTGGTCTCGTCGCGCCATGCTCTCCTCTGGACGCAAGCTTGGGGGGCGCATGGCGGACGAGACGAGCAATCTCTGGAACGACGACCTGGCGCCGACCACGGCCGCCCAGCGCACCTGGCGCGCGCGCCACTTCGCGGCCCTGTGGCTGGGCATGGTCATCGCCGTGCCCGCCTACATGCTGGCCGCCGGCCTGGTGGAGCAGGGGATGTCGGCGGTCCAGGCCGTCTGGGCGGTGCTGCTGGGCAACCTGATCGTCCTGGTTCCCATGCTGCTGATCGGCCACGCCGGCGCCAAGCACGGCGTGCCCTACGCGGTGCTGGCTCGGGCCTCGTTCGGCTGGAGGGGAGCCCGTTTGCCCGCGCTGGCCCGCGCCATCGTCGCCTGCGGCTGGTACGGCATCCAGACCTGGATCGGCGGCGGCGCGCTCCTGACCCTGCTCGGCGTCATGGTCGGGGCGAAGCTCGACGGCCCGATGATCCCGCTGCTGGGCATCGGGGTGGGTCAGCTGCTGGCGTTCCTGGCCTTCTGGCTGATCCAGCTGGCCTTCGTCACCAAGGGGCTGGAGACCGTCCGCAAGCTCGAGACCTGGACCGCGCCGGTCAAGGTGATCGTCTGCGTGGCCCTGGTCTGGTGGGCGCTGTCGAAAGCCGGCGGTCTGGGACCCGTCCTGCACGAGCCCTCGGCCTATGACGCCGGCGGGGCCAAGGCCGGCCGTTTCTGGGCCGACTTTGGCCCGGCCGTCACCGCCATGACCGGCTATTGGGCCACGCTCGCTCTCAACATCCCGGACTTCACCCGCTTCGCCCGCACCCAGAAGGACCAGATTGTCGGCCAGGCCCTGGGCCTTCCCGGTCCCATGGCCCTGCTGGCGGCGATGAGCGTCGTCGTCACCTCGGCCACGGTGCTGATCTTCGGCAAGGCGATCTGGGACCCGGTGGCCCTGTCGGGTGACATCGGCGGGATCGCGGTGCTGGTCGGCCTGGTGGTGATCAGCCTCGACACCGTCTCGTGCAACATCGCCGCCAACCTGGTCGGCCCGGCCTACGACTTCGCCGCCCTCTGGCCCAAGCGGATCACCTACCGCATCGGCGGCTACATCACCGCCGTCATCGGCGTGCTGATCATGCCCTGGAAGCTCCTGGAGAGCACGGCGGGCTACATCTTCGTCTGGCTCACCGGCTACGGCGCGCTGCTGGGCCCCATCGCCGGCATACTGATCGTCGACTACTGGCTGCTGCGCCGCACGGTGCTGGATGCGCCCGGCCTCTATGACCGCACCGGACCCTACACCTACGCCAACGGCTGGAACCCGGCGGCCCTCGTGGCCTTCGCCGTCGGCGTGGCGCCCAACCTGCCGGGCTTCCTGCACGCGGCCGCCCCGCACGTCTTCGCCGGGATCGGCGCGCCCTGGACGACCCTTTACCAGTACGCCTGGTTCGTCGGGGCGGGCCTGGCCGGCGCGCTCTACTGGGGCCTGATGGCGAGAAAAACACCCGGGTAATATTGACTCCATAATTTGCCCGGGTAAAAAGCCGTCAAATCAAGGAGACGGCGATGAATTCGCGCAAGGCGCTGCTGCGCGCCTACAAGGAAGAAAAGCCCCGGCCCGGCGTCTACGCCGTGCGCTGCGGACGCACCGGCCAGGCCTTCGTCGGCGGCACCGAGAACGTGGCGACCCGCCAGAACGGCGTCTGGTTCTCCTTGCGCCTCGGCTCGCATCCCAACGCCCGCCTGCAGGGCGCCTGGAACGCTCATGGCGAAACGGCTTTCGCCTTCGAGGTGCTGGAAACCATCGACGCCGAGGGCCTGGAGCCGAAGGGCAGGGCGCTGCGCCTGGCCGACCGCCGCAGGCACTGGTGCGAAGCCCTGAACGCGGTAGACCTCGTCCGATGACCTACGCCCTGTTCGAGACCGGCGCTCGCCTCGCCGTCGGCGACCAGCTGACCGTCGCCCTGGCCGCCCAGGCGGTGTTCGCACAGCGCCCTGACGCCCCGCTGCTGATCTTCGATCCCGACGGCCGGCAGGTGGACTTCGACCTGCGCGGCGGCCCCGAGGATCTCGCCGCCCGCCTGTCGCCGGCCGAGGCCGAACCGGAAACGCCGCGTGGCCGTGGCCGGCCCAAGCTGGGCGTCGTCGCCCGTGAAGTGACGCTGTTGCCGCGCCACTGGGACTGGCTCGCCGCCCAGCCCGGCGGGGCTTCTGTCGCCCTGCGCAAGCTGGTCGAGGCCGCCCGCCGCGAGGCCGAGGCCCCCGACCGCCAGCGCCGCGCCCGCGACGCCGCCTACCGCTTCGCCAGCGCCGCCGCCGGCGACGCCCCCGGCTTCGAGGCCGCCATGCGGGCGCTCTATGCGGGGGACAAGGAAGGGTTCGAGGCGGGCTTGGCGCAATGGCCGGCGGACGTGGCGGCGCATGCGCGGCTGCTTGCGGAGATGGAGCCTTGAGAGACGCGGTCGTGCTGATGTCGGCGCCTCGACGCCGCATCCTCGTAGGACAGGCGGGCGATGGCTTGTTCACCTTCCGTGAGGAAGAGTTGCTGGTCTACGACGTCGAGGACGTCGGCGAAGTCCCGATCGACTGGAAGGTTGTGCGGCATGGGGGGCTCTATTCGACCCGGGACGAGGCCGAAAGCGCGGCGAGGCAGGATACGGTCTGGCCGGCCTAGGTCCCAGTTCGCGCCCTGACCTCCGCCAACACCGCCCCATAGGCCGTGTCAAACCGCGTCCGATCGGCCTCCGGCTTGCCCGGATAAACCTCCCGCAACGCCGCGATACGGCCCGCGACCGCCGACAGCCACGCCTCGTCCTTCACTCGCGCGACCCGCGTCTCGACATCCGCCTCGCCGGCATAGGTCAGCAGCGCCCGCACCTGGTCGCGCGCCTGCTCGCGCGGATTGGGCGTCGCATCGCCTCGCGCCCTCCAGGCCGTCCACTGCACGGCCCGCACGATCTGCTCGCGGAAGCGCGGATCGGCCCAGGTCGTTTCGTTGTGGCCGAGGTTGGTGAAGAACAGTCGGCCGTTCCCCACGCTCCGCACCCAGCTCACCGGCACGGCGTAGGGCCGCTTCAGCGGCGCGCCCGAAAAGTCCAGGCTCTGGATCACCCGCACGGCGGCCGGGTCGAAGCGCTTGTACTGGTAGATTTCCTCGACCAGATCGACGCTCCGGCCCCAGGGCGCGGCCAGCGGATGGTTGTCGAGCGCCTTGACGCGAACCTTCTGCTCCTCGGTCCACGGATGGCCGCCGAACTGGCCGTTCAGCATGGTCGTGTAGTCCAGCCCCGGACCCGCATAGTCCCAGCCGGTGTCGGCGGCGCTGTGCAGACCCACGAAGCCCAGCTTGCCGGCCGCCAGCCGCGCCTGCACGGCCGCCCAGGCCTCCGCGGAAATGGGCAGGGCGCCGGTGGTGTAGAACACCAGTACGTCCACGGTCTCAAGCCGCTGCGGCGTGATCTCGCGGGCGTCCTGGGTGACCTCGGCGGTGAAGGCGCCGCTCTTCTTGCCGATGGCGATCATCGCCGTCTCGGAAGGGGCCAGGCCGCCGTCGGCCGGTCGCGTCACGGGGCGGTGCCGCCAGCCGACCGACTGGTCGAGATAGAGCACGCGGATCGGCTTCTCGGCCGCCGTGGCGACGCTGGCGCCCGCCAGGCTCAGGACTGCCGCGACCAGGACCAGCAGGATTCGCATGGGCGTCAGGCCTTGCCGCGCGGCTGCAACAGGTCCCAGCGGTTGCCGTAGAGGTCCTCGAACACCGCCACGCTGCCATAGGCCTCGTGCCGCGGCTCCTCGAGGAAGGTCACCCCGGCCGCGGAGAGCCGCGCGTGGTCGCCGTCGAAGTCGTCGGTGTGCAGGAACAGCCAGACCCGGCCGCCGCCCTGAGCCCCGACCATCGCCGCCTGGCGCTCGTCGGCCGCCTTGGCCAGCAGGAACCGCGACCCGCCCGGACCGGGCGAGACCACCACCCAGCGCTTGCCCGCGCCCAGTTCGCTATCCTCCACCAGGTCGAAGCCCATCTTGCCGACATAGAAGCCCAGGGCCTCGTCATAGTCGCGCACGAGCAGGGACAGGAGGGCGAGGTGCTGGGCCATGGCGACTCACGCTGGGGAAGGAGAGGTAGAGCGCGGACTTTGGGGCCAATTCCCCAACCGTAAAATCCCCGCGAAAGCGGGGACCCAGGCTTTTTCTGAAACGCGGGGCGCTCGACGATAAAACACCTGGGTCCCCGCTTTCGCGGGGATTTTACGGTGGAGAGCCTCAGCCCCCGAACAGCTTCAGCAGATAGCTCGGCGCGGCGTTGGCGATCGACAGCGACTTGATCGCCAGCTGCTGCTTGACCTGCAAGGCCTGGAGACGCGTCGCCTCCTGCGCCATGTCGGCGTCGACCAGCCGTCCGACCGAGGCCTCCAGCGTGTCCTGCAGCTTGTCGATGAAGGTCAGGTGGGTGTCGAGCGCGTTGGCCTGGGTGCCTAGGGTAGACAGGGCGGCGGTGACCTTCTGCATCACGCCGTCCATGGCCTTGATCTCGACGTTTGTCGGCCGGGTCAGCAGGTCGGCGGGCATGCCCGACATCGTCGCGCCCGAGGTCGACAGGTCCACGTGGTCGACGTCGATGGTCGAGTCGGCCTTGGCGTTGGCCAGGGCCTTGATCGAGCCGTTCGAACCCGACGAGATCAGGTTCACCCCGTTGAAGCTGGCGTTCTCCACCACCCGGTCGATCTGCTTGCGCAGCGAGACGTAGTCGTCGCTCAGCGCCTTGCGGCTGGCGGTGGTCAGGCTGGCGTCGGAAGCCGCCAGCATCTTCTGCTTCATCTGGTCGAGCAGGTCGGTGACCGTGTCGCCGGCCGCCAGGGCCACGTCCGTCGTCGACTGGCCGCGTTGCAGCGAGGCGCGCACGGCGTCCAGCGACTTGGCCTCGGCCGACTGCATCTTGGCGGTCGCCCAGACGGCGGGATTGTCCTTGGGGCTCGAGATCTTCAGGCCGGTCGCGATGCGGCGCAGCGTGGTCGCCAGTTCGCCATTGATGGCGTTCAGCGACTGCAGGGCGATCATCGCCCCCACATTGGTGTTGATGCTGTTCAGCGGCATCGACCCGTTTCCCGGCGCGGCCATTCTGGCCAAGGACGCGTTTTGCATCCAAGGCGCAATTCTGCACGCGTTGCGTTAGCGTATCGTTAGGATGCGCGGAAAAGTTATCGACCTCCGTTCCCTCTCCCCTTGCGGGAGAGGGTGGCCTCCGAAGGAGGTCGGGTGAGGGGTCTCTCAGAACTCAAAACCGCGTGCGGCGGCAAGACCGGGCGGAGCGTCTCCCATCTGAGAAACCCCTCATCCGACGGCTTCGCCGCCACCTTCTCCCGCAAGGGGAGAAGGATTTCCTCACCACCCCAGCGCCGCTTCCCCTCGCAGGATCGCTTCCGCCGCCGCCGAATGCTTGCCCCCCTCCCGGTCGTGCATGACCAGCGCCGGCAGAAGCACCAGCGGCGCCTTGCCGGTCTTCACCGCTCGCACCAGCACCCGCTTAGCCGGCGTATCCGAAAACGGCTGCACCGGGCGGATGCGGAACGAGCCGGCCTTGGGGGCCAGCAGGGCCAGCATGTCGGCCAGGCGGTCGGCGCGGTGGATCAGGGTGATGGTTCCGCCCTCGCGCACGGCCTTCAGGGCGAAGGCGGTCCAGGCCGAAAGACCCGCGTCGGCCATCCAGGCGCCGGACTTTTCGGGGGAGGGGGCGCGCAGGGCCTTGGGGTCGTCGAAGAACGGCGGATTGCTGATCATCGCGTCGAACACCGGCAGCCCCAGCGCCCGGAAACCGGCGGCCACGTCGCCCTCGAATATCTCGACCCGATCGGCCAGCCCGTTGAGACCCGCGTTCTCCCGGGCCAGGGCGGCGGCGGCCGGATCGCGCTCCAGTCCGACGAATCGCGCGCCGGATCGACGGGTCGCGGCGGCCAGCAGGGCCCCGCCGACCCCGCAGCCGGCCTCGATCACGCGATCGCCGTCGTCCGCGTCGCAGGCGGCCGCCAGCAGGGCCGCGTCGAGCCCGGCCCGGTATCCCGCCGCCGATTGGCGAAGCTTGACGCGTCCGTCCAGCACGCGATCTTCGGTGACGGAGGGAACGGAGGAGGGGTCTGACAACGTTTCGGGCCTTGTGCTCGCCTTGACCCTGACCTATCCCGCCACCATTGTCGCTCGCAACGGTCCTGGCGCCGCGCGTGGCGTCGCCTGAGGAGTACATGGTCTTGGACGCAGCTGCAGCGACCCTCGCCCGACAACCGGGATCGGTGGATCGTCTCGTGCGCCTGGCCTCCGCCGACATGGCGGGCGTCGACAGCCTGATCACCGATCGCATGCAGAGCGACGTGCCGGTGATCCCGGCCCTGGCCGAGCACCTGATCGCCGCCGGCGGCAAGCGCCTGCGCCCGCTGCTGACCGTGGCCGCCGCGCGCCTGGCCGGTTCCGATAACGACCACTGCCTGAAGCTGGCCGCGGCCGTCGAGTTCATCCACACCGCCACCCTGCTGCACGACGACGTGGTCGACGGCAGCCAGCTGCGCCGAGGCAAGGTCGCCGCCCACCTGATCTGGGGCGCGGCCCAAAGCGTGCTGGTCGGCGACTTCCTGTTCGCCCGCGCCTTCGAGCTGATGGTCGAGACCGACTCGATGCGCGCCCTGCAGATCCTGGCCCAGGCCAGCCGC
>PJUJ01000331.1_pt1 | contig 27149 bp, 20 predicted proteins | sample 1512321 | NCBI WGS metagenome assembly PJUJ01 (sample SAMN08177669, study PRJNA422409) | Feces metagenome, whole genome shotgun sequencing project. | isolation source: Chicken feces enriched on filter paper: beechwood xylan treatment | host: Gallus gallus | place: USA: Madison | collected 2015-01-15 | reverse complement strand
TAAAAATAATATCGTCAGGAACTGGCGATTACACGGGCGGAGACTCAAATAAGACTTTGGCAACAAAGCACAAGTCTGTGAAGCCCGAAGCCCATTTGTCTTTAGCAAATGGGTAGTTCACATCAAGACGAATATTGTAGAAAGTAAACCTTCCAATTCAACGTTTGAATACGAATGGAAGGCCCTTAGCAATGAGAAAGCAACCCTGCTTTCTACAGATCGTGATTTAAGAATCTCCGTAGGTTTGGCTCCTGGAAGCTATAATTTGCAGTATACTGTTACAGATAAAAGCAATGGATTGCAATTCAATAAGTTGTATAACTTAAAAGTAAACAGTGGTTTCAATAGCGGATGGTTTGTAACGCACAATAAAAACAATAAAGCCGGTTTATCGTTTATTCGTACAGATAAAACAGTATTCTCTGCACCTGCTGAGGATGCAAACAATAAATCTTTTTCAGGTAAAGCTTTGCGTACATACTATGCTTTCTTGAATAATCAACAGAATTATGCGAGTATTTTGTACTTCACTACAGAAGGTGTTTATCGTTTTGATCCGAACAACTTTGCTCAAGTAGGAGATACACAAACTATTTTACCTACTGTAAGTAGTTTCACGAGTATCCCAAATAATAATGCTTCTTTGATCTACGAGTTTCCAAGTTCAGCTAAGGTAACCTCGTTAGTAATGGATAAATCTACAGGTAATGTAGGTAAAACATTAGCTGTCGGTGTAATGAACAATGGTGAGGGCGAAGTATATTTCTTCAATATCAATACATTGGGTTGGTTTACCAACAATACGTTTGATTCTTCATTCAAAGGTTTAGGTGAAGTAATCCATTTATCTAAAAAATTCTAATCTTACCTGAATGAATATTATAAAATATGCAGTGCTTGTCATCTTTATAGGGATGGCAAGTCCTGCTTTCTCCCAAGAGATTACTGAGGCACAGATAATGGCCAAAACGCGAGAATTGTCCAATATCTACGATGACGCTCAGCTACAAAAAGCGTTATCCACATTGGAAAAAAGTAAATCGCAGGCATCTAGTGTATGCGTATAAATATTACTTAAGCCAAAAAGACGAAGAGTCGATAGCGCGTGTTAAAAAGAATGGTCTGAAGAAATTTCCAAAAGGAATCTTTTCCTACTATGTGGAGATGACGCGTATCGCTGCATTAAAAAATCTGAATGAAAAGAATGAAGCATACCAAAAGCTTCTTCAAGTTAATCCCTCTCTGGATTTAGGTATGGAAGGGCTTTCTATGACTTTAGGCTTTGCGGCTCAGGGTGATACAGCTTTGATGAATACCTATTTGGATTATTACATGCGTAATGCTAAGACGCCTTCTGATAATACAATATCAAAGGTTTCTATGTATTCGATGTTGATCAATAATTTGATGAGAACGAATACTAAATTAGCAATGCCTTATTTGGATTACTGTTTGGCGTATTACCGTGATAGATTACAAAATCAGCCTAATCGTGAGGATCAAGCAAGATATTATCAGGTAATAGGTCACTATGCGGATATTCTAATCCGTGATAACAAATCCGAAGAAGCATTTCAATATTTGAAAACGGTTCAATACGAATTTTTGTCTTCGAAAAGAGAGTTTCCTGCATTTTTGCAATCTAGATTGTTGAATACGCATTTGTTGACAGAAAGATATGCTGATATTTTCCAATCTTTAGAAAAAGCGTATGTAAATGATGAGAAACTTCCAAAATTGGAATATCATTTGAAAAAGGCATACACAGCAAAAAATAAAGATTTAGCTTTATATGATAAGTATATTGATTCCCTAAATAAAGAAAAACATAATGCTTTCGTAGCATCCATCTTGAATTCTGCTATCAATAAACCGGCTCCTGATTTTGAATTGAAAGATGTAGACGGGAATCTTGTTAAGTTAGCAGATTTGAAAGGTAAAGTTTTGGTGCTTGACTTTTGGGCAACTTGGTGTGGACCTTGTAAGGCTTCATTCCCTATGATGCAAAAGGCAGTAAATAAATTTAAAGCTGATAAAGAAGTACAGTTTTTATTCATTCATACTTGGGATACAGCGAAAGATCCTGTGAAAGATGCGAAAGACTATGTGGTAACCAACGGATATACGTTCGAGGTACTAATGGATTTGAAAAACAAAACTACCAATCAAAGTGAAGTAGCGACTAAATTCAATGTGAAAGGTATTCCAGCTAAATTCATTATTGATCAAAAAGGTAATATTCGATTCCAAGCTTCAGGCTTTTCAGGCGATGAAGAGAAAGCTATAGATGAACTATCTCGCATGATAGATTTTGCTAAAAAGAATATATAGTATAATTGAAATAAATCTAATCTAAACCAAAGGCATAAGAACGCGTTCTTATGCCTTTTCCATTTTATAGGCTTTAGCTTTTTTCCTATCTTGCATATAAAAATATTTGATGATGAATAGAGTTTCTATTTTAACAGTTTTACTACTTATGAGTGCATCAGCAATGGGGCAACGTGCACCAGAGAAAAAGATTGAAAAATCTGTGTTGACGAATAAAATAAATGAATATTTAGCCAAAAGACCGATGAATGCCGAAGACTTATGGAAGTTAGGACGTGTATCTGCTGAAGGTCTTAGCGCCGATGGTTCGGTGTTGGTTTATGGAGTTTCTAATTATTCTTTTGAAGAGAATAAGTCGGAGAAAAACTTGTTTACGATTCCCCTAAAAGGTGGAGATGCCAAACCTTTTACTACAGATTTAGGTAGTGAAACGGTAATAGAAATTACATCTTCGGATGATGTAATTTATTTGTTCAAAGGTCAACTTTGGAAGAAAAATCTTAAAGGTGGTGCAGCTGTGCAATTGACAGATGTAAAAGAAGGCTTATCCGATGTCAAAATTTCCCCATACAAAAAGCATATTCTATTCAGTAAGCAAGTGCTTATCAATAAAAATCATAGTGTAGACAAATATGCAGATTTGTCCAAATCCAATATCTACATTTATGATGATCTGGATTATAGACATTGGGATACGTTTAATGATGGACGTTTCAATCATCCATTTGTTGCCACATATGATAATGGTAAAATTGGTGAGGCAGTAGATTTATTAGAAGGACAACCTTTCTATAGCCCAACTGCACCTTTTGGTGGGGCGGAGGATTTTGCATGGTCACCTGACAGCAAATCTGTGCTATATGTTTGCAAGAAGAAATTTGGTAAAGAATATGCCACAAGTACCAATACAGATATTTACCAATATGATTTAGCAACCAAGCAAACTAAAAATCTAACAGAAGGCATGTCAGGATACGATACTAATCCTACATTCAGCCCTGATGGAAAAAGATTTTCTTGGTTAAGCATGAAAACTGACGGGTATGAAGCTGACAAAAATGATATTATCATTCAAGATTTGGCATCAGGTGTAAAATTAAATTTGACAAGCCATTGGGATGAGACCGTAAATGCTTTCTATTGGAGTAAGGATGGTAAGAAAATCTATTTTGTTGCGCCTACACGTGGAACAGTTCAGTTATTTGAAGTGGACGTTCCAGCTAATTTGAATGTTCGCTCATTACCAAAAATCCAACAATTAAGTCAAGGACAATTTGATATTTCGGGGATAGTGGGAGAGACGAAAGAAGGGTTAGTTGTTACCTCTACTAAGATGACGCAAGCGACTGAAGTTTATTTGTTCAATTTCAAAAATAAAAACCTAACACAAATTACATCTGTAAACGATGCAAAATATGCTGGATTGAAAGAAACAAAAGTAGAGGGTCGTTTTACTAAGGCATCGGATGGTGCTGATTTATTCTCTTGGGTAATTTATCCGCCAGATTTTGATCCTACCAAAAAATATCCAACTTTATTATTCTGTCAAGGAGGTCCACAATCAGCGACTACGCAAGGCTATTCTTACCGTTGGAACTTCCAATTAATGGCTTCTCAAGGTTATATCGTGATTCTTCCAAACCGTCGAGGTATGCCAGGATGGGGAACTAAATGGAACCAAGATATTTCCAAAGATTGGGGTGGACAAGCTATTCAGGATTATTTGTCCGCTATTGATGATTTCAAAAAAGAATCATATGTAGACAATGATCGTATCGGAGCGATTGGTGCAAGTTACGGAGGTTATTCCGTATTTATGTTGGCCGGGGTGCATGAAGGTCGTTTCAAAACGTTTATTTCACACTGTGGTTTGTTTAATATGGAATCTTGGTACGGAACGACTGAAGAGTTATTCTTTGCGAATTATGATTTAGGAGGTCCTTATTGGGATAAAGCTAATGCAAAAACTTATCAAGATTTCAACCCGATCAAACATATCGATAAATGGAATACGCCAATTCTAATTTTCCAAGGAGGTAAAGATTACCGTGTACCCGTTGGCCAAGGACAAGAAGCTTTTCAAGTGGCACAATTGAAAGGTATTAAAAGTAGATTTGTGTATATGCCAGATGAAAATCACTGGGTACTTTCGGGACACAATGCGCAAGTCTGGCAACGTGAATTCTTTGGTTGGCTAAACGAAACATTATAGTTAATAAATGAAAAAAGTCTGAAGCGGGGAGCTTCAGACTTTTTTAACTAACCAATTATTAACCTAAATTATGAATTACTAGTATAACGTCTATATTTATGCCAATATTGTGGCTATATTATGATTTAACAAATTTTTAACAGTAATAGGTAATTATTGAAATTTATTAATGAATTAAGTATAAAAAAAGTCTGAAGCGGGGAGCTCCAGACTTTTTAACTAACCAATTATTAACCTAAATTATGAATTACTAGTGTAACGTCTATTTTTATGCCAATGTTGTACTAAATAGTTGATTTAACAATTTGTTAACAAGTAGAAGACGTAACGATGACAATACCCTAAAAAAATAGCCTTGAGAAATTCTCAAGGCTATTTTTATTTCGTGTCTTTCTTGCCAAATATGGATATTTTCAAATATTTCCCTGGATTGGTTTTCAAGTCATTGACGAGTTGATCCAAGTTGTCTGAGGCATTACTCAGATTATTGTACAATTTGTCATCATTAACCAATAGACCAATAGATCCCTCACCTTTGTTTATCTTATCCGTAATAGCTAGTACATTTTTCATTGCCTGATTGGCATTGTCAACAGTTGCCTTTATTTCAGTTTTTGACAGGTCAGATGACAGATTGTCTAAATTAGCCACGATATGATTAATGCGACTGCTATTATTTTTGAAATTATTGGTTATCGATTCAAGATTCTGCATAATCTTAGCCAAACGTACTCTTTCTGATCCCATCAGATCCTCTACATCCGAAGTAATGGTCTCAACATTTTTTAAGGATTTAGAAATACTGCGTAGGCTGGTTTTGAAATCACGTTGAAATTCATCATCCAAAGCTGTATTCACAGCAGATAATACAGAGTCTAATTTTACAACCAAATCTTCTACTTTCTTTTGTAAAGGCTCTACTTTTTGAAGGAGGTTAGCTTGCACATCTGATTGCAAAGGATCTCCATCTCGAGCGTAGGTTTTGCTATTTCCAAGGTCGAAAACAATGACCTTACCACCTAAAAAACCGTCATTGGAAATGCGTGCAATGGTATTGGAAGGTATATTATAATCATCTTCGATTTTGAATTCTGTTCGAATTTTTCCGTTATCAAGAAGAGTAGTTTTGGAAACACGGCCTATTTTAAAACCATTAACTAATACTGGATTCGATACAGCCAAGCCATCGACATTGTCATAATCTGTATAAAATGTATTTTCGGAACTGAAAACATCATTTCCTTTTAAAAAACTGTATCCTATAAATAATAAAGCTATGGCTATAGCCGTTAGAGCACCTACTTTTGTTTCGTTTGATAATTTCAAAGTTACTGTGTGTTTAGATTCTACATGAATATACTAATAACATACTAAATATAGAAAATGTTTAGCTATCCGTAGAATTAGAATTTTTTAATAGCATTAAATAAACTATTCACAATCGCATCTTGACCTTTGTCAGACATTAAATATTTTTCTTCTTCCGAATTGCTTATAAATCCAACTTCAGTCAATACAGCGGGCATTCCAGCCGTTTTCAATACAGCCAAAGGAAGTTCTTTGATTCCACGGTTAGCACGACCAATTTTGCTGTATTCTGTTTGCATTAGCTTCGCTAAACGAATGCTTTGATCGCGATATTTTCTTTTTAGAATTTTAAAGACAATATAAGATGCAGGATCTTTCGGGTCAAAACCACCGTAATTGTCTTCGTGATTGTCCTCCAATAAGATAGACGCATTTTCACGGATGGCAACATCTTGATTTTCCATACTATTGTAACCTAGTACAAATGTTTCAGTTCCTTTTACAGCAGTATTCAAGACTTTTTGAGTAACCCAATGCCCCTTTTTATTTTTTACTCTTCGAGTTGTTTCTCCTCCGGAGTTTAGGTGAATGGATACAAATAAATCCGCGTGATGTTTATTGGCTAACGCAGGTCGTTCATACAAGTTAGGATACACATCCGTTTTACGTGTATAAATTACTTTTGTGCCTGGAATTTCGGCTTCTAGTTTTTTACCTAATTTCAGGGTAATATCTAGAGCAATATCTTTTTCACGTGAAAGCTTCCCCACCGCTCCAGGATCTTTTCCGCCGTGTCCCGCGTCAAGTACAATTACTTTTCCTTTAATTTTTCCAGTATTCGAAGAAGGAGGGACGTCAACAGATGCATATTTGAAACTGCTAATAATTAAGAAAGCGCCACTGAGTAGTACGCTTGTCAATCCAATTTTGATAAATTTGTTAACCCTTTTTCTTCTCAACATATACTTCTTTTTATCGTTCTACAGCCGCTTTATAATTCTTAATAGCATCTACAAGATTTTTTACAATCTCAGCTTGCCCTTCTTCAGACAACATATAATCTTCTTCGGTAGGACTAGAAATAAAACCAATTTCAGTTAAAACAGCGGGCATGCTGGCACGTGCTAACACTGCCAAACCTTGTTCTTTCACACCGCGATTAGGTCTATTTGAAGTCACAAATTCATTTTGGATTAATGAAGCCAATCGAATACTGCGGTCACGATATTGTCTTTTCATCACTTTAAAAACAATATACGAAGAAGGATCTTTTGGATCGAATCCCATCAAATCCGCATTGTTTTCCTCATAATTATCTTCTAATAACATATCCGCATTTTCACGGATAGCTACATCTTGTTCATTCATACGGTGAAAACCCAAAACTAAAGTTTCGGTTCCAGTAACTTGAGGATTTCGTGTACGAGCAGTATTGGCAGAATTTGCGTGTACGGACATGAAGATATCCGCATGATTTTTATTTGCTAATTCCGAACGTGTACGGAACGGCACATCCACATCTGTGGTTCTGGTCAATAATACATTTATACCTAATTTCTCTTCCAGCTCCTTTTTGAGCTTCAAGCATACCTCCAAAACAATCTCTTTTTCTTTTGAACGGCGACCAACAGCGCCTAAAGCCGCACCTCCATGACCAGGGTCAAGCACCACTGTAAAAGTTTTTTTTGGAGGATTGGTAGAAGAATTAGGAGAGGTTTGGAACGATGAAGCTGTATAAATAAAAATAACGGCTAAAGCGAAGTAACTTATATATTTAACACTATTTAAAAATTTCATTTTTATTTTTTTAACATTTTTGTGTGAAGATTCAAAAACAGTTCAAAAGCAAAGATAAGTCATATTATTTTATTCAAAAAAATATCCACTTTATCTATTCGTTTTTTGACTATTTTTGTCCTCAATAGTTTATTTTTGCGCTAAATTAATTATAAGAATTTCAATTTGAAGACGCTAACGAGTTTTTTATGTGTTTTAGTATTCCTTGTAATAGGAATAAACGAGGGGTATTCGCAAACTATACGTACGCAATCTTCAAATATTTCCGTGCAGGACACATCAAATATTACGCCAGATACAACAAAAAATCACTTAAAACTAACTAACGGTAAAGATACCGTTGTGATGAAAAATGAAAGTGGCTTAGAAACCGTAGTTACTATTGTGGCTAATGATTCATCTTGGAATGAAGTAAGCAAAAATATTATTCACTTATATAGCGGTGCAAAAGTAAAGTATCAGGAATTTGAGCTTTCAGCAGATTATATTAGATTGGATCGTAATACCAATATGCTATATGCAAGTGGTGTGGTAGATCATACTGGAAAATATGTTGGTCGCCCTGTGGTGCTTTTTCCGAATGAAACGCCTAAGGCTGTAGATTCTTTGTTATACAATTACAAAAGCCAAGAAGGTAAGACTTTCGGTATTATGACCGAAGAAGATGGCGGATATATCCAGGCACGCGTGCTTCGTAAGAATATTTACGATGAAATGTCCATTCAAAATGCCATGTACAGTACATGTGATTTACCTTTTCCACATACGCATTTTGGTATTGCTATACCTAAAGGATTAATTACGCATAAGCAAGTTATTGCCGAATGGCCTCATTTGGTAGTTCAAGGTATTCCATTCAAATTCATTACTGTTCCTTTTGGCTTCTTCCCAAAAACAAATAAAAAGCAAGCAGGATTTTTGTTTCCATCCTTTGGGGATGACGTGACACGGGGATTTGGTTTGCGCGACTTTGGATGGTATTTGACATTTAATGATTATTGGGATTCAGAATTGAGAGGTTCGTTCTATTCAAAAGGAGCTTGGGAATCATCAATTCGTACGAATTACTTAGTGAATTATAAATTCAGCGGCGGTTTTAATATTCGTTTCGCTTCGACGCCTACAGGTGTTGAAGGTTCTGATAATTACAAAAGAGCAAAGGATTTTAACGTAACGTGGACACATACGCAACGTCAGGAAGCAAATCCAGGAACATCATTTTCGGCTTCCGTGAATTTTGGTACTTCATCGTATTTCCAGAATTCTGGTGCAGGTAGCACCTACAACTATCAAGAGTTGACACGTAACAATATGTCCTCTTCCATTAGTTACGGTAAAGTATTTGCTGATGGAAAAGTGAATTTCACATCGAGTGCTACACACCGTCAAGATATGTCAACAGGAAAAGTAGATTTGGAATTGCCACAATTCTCCTTGAATGTTTCGACATTTAATCCTTTTGATTCCAAAGATCGCGTAGGTGAGCAAAAATGGTATCAACGTATTACGGTAGGTTATAGTTTGCAAGGTCGTAACTCTTTATCAACTGGTGACTCTACTATCTTTAGTAAGCAAACATTACAACAATTTACGAACGGATTTCAACACAATATTCCAGTTAGTTTAAGTTTGAATGCATTTAAACATTTCCAATTCAATACATCAGTTAACTATACAGAACGTTGGTATTTGCAAACTATTCGTAATTATAGAGCCAATGAAATCAATGGTTACATCAATGTAAAAGATACTGTAGGTGGTTTCCGCCGTGCGTATGATTATTCCATGTCTAGTGGATTGTCTACAAAAGTGTATGGTACGTACCCTAAAATTGGTAAAATTGAAGCCATTCGCCACGTAGTTACACCATCTATTAATTTTAATTATAGACCAGATTTTGGTGATCCTAAGTATGGCTTCTATAGAGAATGGATAAATCAAGACGGAAGATTGTCGAAATACTCCATTTTTGAAGGAGCTATTTTTGGTGGTCCTAGCGCCGGAGAGCAAATGGGTATTGGCTTCTCCATAGATAATAATATTGAGGCTAAGGTTAAAAATAAAGGTGATTCGACGGAGACGGGAAACAAAGCATTTAAGAAAGTTCCTATTTTGCAAGGTCTAACTTTTAGCGGTAATTACAATTTTGCTGCCGATTCACTGAAACTTTCTACCATCTCTTTCTCAGGACGTACGAGCATTTTCAATGAGAAAATCAATTTGAACTTTAATGGTACATTTGATCCATATCAATTAGATAATCAAGGTCAACGTGTGGATAGATTTGCAATAAAAAATGGACATTTAGCACGTTTGACAAATTTCGGTTTGTCCTTTGATTATAGCTTTAATCCAGATGCAAATAAGAGTAGAAATAACAATATCGACTCAATGCGTAATCAAATGCCAAACATGACCAAAGAGCAGGCTGAAGCCTTGTCACGCATAAGTAGAGATCCAAACGCATTTGTGGATTTCAACATTCCTTGGAACTTGGCAGGATCTTTCAGTTTGCAATACTTCAAACGTTTTGATACCGAAGTACGTAGAGAACGTAGCGACTATACAGCGACTATTAACTTACATGGCGACGTGAATGTTACCCCAAAATGGAAAATCCAATTTAATTCGGGTTACGATATCAGACAGAAAGAAGTTGCGATGACTAACTTTTCTATTTACCGCGATTTGCACTGTTGGGATATGTCTGTGGGTTGGGTTCCTTTTGGACGATACCAGTCTTATAATATTACGATTCGCGCAAAAGCTTCTGTATTGCAAGATTTGAAGCTGACAAAACGTAATAGCCATTATTCATATTAGATTTTTTTTGCTAACTATGTGTTATGAATGCTGAAATCATAACCATAGGAGATGAAATACTATTAGGTCAAATTGTTGATTCGAATTCCGCTTGGATCGGTCAACAATTTAACCTTCTTAATATTCCTGTCACCCAAATAACCTCTATTTCTGATAAACCCGAAAATATCTTGGAAGCTCTAAAACAAGCTTCAAGTCGCGCTGATATTATAATCGTTACAGGAGGTCTTGGGCCGACAAAAGATGATGTTACCAAACAAACGATTTCTACTTATTTTCTAAAGCCTTTAGTGCGTGATGTAATGGTGTTAGAGCATGTTCAAACTTTATTTTCAAGAGTAGCACCTGGAAAGATGATGCCTGATATTAATCAAGCTCAGGCAGATGTCTTAGAAGATTGTACAGTTTTGTTTAATGATGTAGGAACTGCTCCAGGCATGTTAGTGGAGAAGGAAGGAAAAATCTTTGTTTTCTTACCAGGTGTACCATTTGAAATGAAATACCTGATAACAAATCGTTTACTTCCGTTGTTGAAAAATCTTGTTGCGCAGCAACCCATTCAACACCGCCATATTATCACTATTGGATTAGGTGAATCTTTTTTAGCAGAAAAAATTGCTGATATTGAAAATTCGCTGCCCGCTAATATTAAGTTAGCTTATTTACCTAAATTAGGTTTAGTGCGCTTGCGTTTGACTCAAATAGGTGAATCTGCCGAAAGTATAGATGACTTTCATACAAGGTTTATCCAACGCTTGGGACATCACGTCGTTGCAACTAAAGATATTACTTTAGAAGAAGCTATTGTGGAAACCTTCTCTAGTGAAAATCTTAAATTGGCTACAGCGGAAAGCTGCACAGGTGGAAGTTTGGCAAGTGGTATTACGGCAATTTCAGGTGCTAGTGCGATGTTCGATTGTGGAGTGGTTTCTTACAATAATAACATCAAACAGGAACTTCTTGGAGTTAAAGCAGATACCTTGGAAAAATTTGGTTCAGTCAGCGAACAAACGGTTATAGAGATGGCCGAAGGAGTCAAAAAACTTGCTAAAGCAGATTACGCTATTGCGACGAGTGGAATAGCTGGTCCTAGAGGTGGAACTGCTGAAAAGCCAGTAGGTACAGTTTGGATTGCTGTAAGTGGTAAAAATGAAACACAAACTCGCTTGTTTCAGTTTCGTAACGATAGAGCAGTGAATATTGAACGTACCGTGGCTAATGCTTTTGCTATGCTTTGGAATATGTATATAAAAGACAAGAGCAATTAGAAATTTACTTTTGTGGAATTAGAATTTTAAAATATTATATTTTGTTTTTAGGGATTCTATTCCTAATTATTTAATTTAGTAACATAAAACACAAAATTAATATGGCAATATTTAAGTTGATTCTTCCTAAAATGGGTGAGAGTGTATCGGAAGCGACAATCACAAAATGGGTAAAAACCATTGGTGATTCGATTAAAGAAGATGATACTATTGCAGAAATCGCTACGGATAAAGTAGATTCAGAGGTACCATCCCCTGTAAATGGTGTGTTGAAAGAATTTCTTTTTGAAGAAGGCACTATAGCTCAAGTGGGTGAGGCTATTGCTTTAATTGAAATTGATGGAGAAGATAGCTCTTCAAATCAATCTTCTAATTCTTCAGAGGAAGAACCTTCTAAAGAAGAAAAGCCTGTAACTACTGTAGAAGGAATTGATTTTGCTATTCCAGGTATTGATAAATTTGAGACAAAAGAAGATACTGTTTCTTCTTCTACAATAACAGAAGGTCGGTTCTATTCACCTTTGGTGCGTAGTATTGCTCAACAAGAAAATGTTTCTCAAGTTGAATTGGATACTATTATCGGTTCGGGATCAGATGGTCGGGTGACCAAGCAAGATGTTTTAGATTATATTGCTTCACGAGGAGGTGTATCGGTTCGTCAAGCACAAGTAACACAAACTGCACAAAAATCACATACAATAGGTTCTGTTTCTAAACCTACTCCAATCCCATCCGCTCCAGCGCAAGTGGTAAAGAGTATGAATGGGGATGAAATCGTGGAAATGGATCGTATGCGTCGTCTTATAGCGGATCACATGGTTCAAAGTATCCATACTTCTCCGCATGTGTTTTCGGTGGTTGAGGCAGACGTTACCAACTTGGTGAATTGGCGAAATAAAGTAAAAGATGCTTACAAAAAGCGTGAAGGTGAAAATATTACTTTTACGCCATTGATTATTGAAGCTATCAGCAAAGCATTAAAAGATTTCCCTATGATCAATGTTTCGGTAGATGGTTATAATATTATTAAACGTAAACATATCAATATCGGTATGGCTGCAGCTTTGCCTTCTGGAAACTTGATCGTTCCTGTTATAAAAGATGCGGATCAATTGAGTTTGGTCGGACTAAGTAAAGCGGTCAATGACTTGGCAAATCGTGCTCGTGCTAATCAATTGAAGCCAGACGATACACAAGGTGGTACATTTACGTTTACTAATATTGGTGCGTTTGGAAATATCTTTGGCATGCCTATTATCAATCAACCTCAAGCAGCTATTCTTGCTGTTGGTTCGATTACTAAAAAGCCTGCAGTAATTGAAACGGAAGACGGGGATGTAATTGCGATTCGTCATATGATGTATTTGACTATGTCATACGATCATCGTGTAATAGATGGCGCATTAGGGGGGACTTTCCTTAGAAGAGTAGGCGATTACTTAGAGAAATGGGACAAAGATCGCGTAATCTAAGAATTCAAAAATATCTTTAAGTTTAAAATGAAGCCTACACATAGTAGGCTTTGTCTTTTATGTAGTATATTTATCAATAAATAATAAGACGCGAGTATGCATCTAGAACAATTGAAACCTTTTATTGATTTTGTCGTTAACTGGTATTGGGTGCCACTTTTGATTCTTTATGCAGGTATTATCGGTGCTATTCTCATCGAAAACCGAAACCCTACCAAAACTGTAGCTTGGATTTTAGTCATTATATTTTTGCCGTTTGTAGGAGTAGTACTTTATTACTTCTTTGGACAAAAATTTGTCAAAGTCAAAAAAATCAAACGTATTAATCGGCAGCAAGCTTTGCGGCTGGAAAAAAAATGGAAGGAACTGGATCCCATTATGGAATCTTTTATTCAAGATATCCATGAGGATATAGGGGATCTTTCCAAAGTCTTCCGATTAATGAAAAAAGAACGTTTATCTTCACCTACTTTGCATAATGATGTACAGCTACTGATTAATGGTGAAGAGAAATTTAAATTTTTATTAGAAGATTTAGCAAAAGCAAAGCATTCCATTCATATGGAATATTATATTTTTAATCTGGATGGCATAGGCCTTCAGATTCTGAATCTTTTAGAACAAAGAGCTGCAGAAGGGATAATAGTACGATTAATTGTTGATAGCTTTGGTTCTCCTGATTTGGTGAAATATATGCGAAAGCAGAAAAATTCTAAAATTGATTTTCATGCTTTCTTGCCTGTAACTTTTACTTCACTGGCTAATTCCAATTACCGTAACCACCGCAAAATCTGTGTGATAGATGGTCGCATAGGTTATGTGGGAGGCATTAATATTTCGGATAAATACATTAATAGGTCCGATGTACCGAATAAAGTTTATTGGCGGGACACTTCTGTTCGTGTTAAGGGATTAGCAATAAATCTATTACAAGTTTCTTTTTGGAATTCATGGAACCAGACAGATGGAAAATCTTTTTTTCTGGAAGATGGATATCTGCACGTTATTCAAGAGAAAGCCAACGAGAAAGGTAATGCTGGAGTGGGGTTTGTTTCCAGCGATCCCGCATCTGTCGGACCTTTTAATATGGAAGCTTTGCTCATTGCAATTGGTGAAGCTAGTTCAAAAATTCAATTGTGTACACCTTATTATATTCCGAGCGAAGAATTAGAACGTGCCTTGATCATTGCTGCAGCTTCTGGGGTGGAAGTGGAATTAATGGTGCCAAGTACCTCGGATTCTTATTTTGTGCAACATGCTTCCTTTTCATTTCTAAAACCTTTATTGGAGCGCGGTGTGAAAGTTTATCTTTACAATAAAGGATTTTTGCATGCTAAAACTGCAGTAATAGATGATAAATTGGCTTTTGTTGGTACAGTAAATTTAGATATCCGAAGCTTTTACATTAATTACGAGATAGCGGCAGTTGTTTCCGATCAAACCATAGCATTAAAGTTATCTGATCAGTTTGAGCAAGATAAAAAGGATGCTGAATTATTGACCATAAAAGCTTGGATGTCACGTCCACGTTGGAAAAGAGCCGCGGATTCAGTTTGCCGATTAATGGCGCCACTTTTATAAAAAAATGTTAAAAAAACAGAGTTTAGCTCCTGTTGTATGCCAAAGAATTTTAAAATTTGTATTTTTAGCTAAATACATTGTATAGATGAAAAAAATAAACCTCATATTTTCCGTATTCTTTTTAATTTTTCAAATCCAATTTCTACAAGCACAAGAAATACCTCGTATTCCGATCAATACGGTGGTAGAGCGTGTGCAAAAATATTTAGGAGTTTATCCAGTTGAGAAAATACACTTGCACTTTGATAAACCTTATTACGCGGTTGGCGATACGCTATGGTTCAAAACTTATTTGTACACTAACCAATTGGAATATCAACCTAGTAAAATTGCGTATGTAGATATTATCAATGGTCGAGATTCGTTGATTCAAACATTGCGTATTCCCTTAAAAAATAATGGTGGAGAAGGCTATTATGTGCTAGATCCGCAGGTGATAAAGCAAGACAATTACCGCTTTAGAGCGTATACCAAGTGGATGATGAATTTTAGTGTTGATTATTTGTACAATAAAATCATTACGGTAGGAGATGCGATTAACAAAAAATTAGGATCAGAGGTTTCCTATGTAACTGAAGGAAATAAAACTAATGCAACCATTCAATTTAGAGATCGAGGCGGTGCACTTTTGGCGCGTAAGAAAATCACTTGGGAAGCTATTGACGGTTGGGATCCTTTTGATAAAGGAAAAGGAGAAACAGACGATTTGGGACGAGCAAATATTTCTTTTTCTGCAAAGGAAAAAGAGCTCTTCAAAAAAGGCAGATTAATAGTGAAAATTGATGGCGAAACTTCTATGGTAGGTGATTTCCCATTGAAAAATGCCTTGACTGAATATGATGTACAGTTTTTCCCAGAAGGGGGAGATTTATTAGCAGGTGTTGATAAGCGAGTTGCTTTCAAAGCTATTGATTCTCATGGTAAAGGTGTTCGTGTCAAAGGGAAAATTATTAATTCCAAAAAAGCTACGGTCGTTGAATTTGAAGATTTTGGATTAGGTATGGGGTATACGCATTTCGCCCCAGCTGCTAATGAAACATACAAAGCTGTAGTTACGATTAATGGTCAAGAACGTACTTACGATTTGCCTGCAGTAAAAACGGAAGGGATTAATTTAGCGATTAAAACAGTAGCAAATGATGCAGTCCAGGTGGAGATTATCACAAATGATACTTATTTGGACAAAATACAAAATCAGCCCTTTTATATCTTTGGTCAGATGAATGGCCATTTAATTTATGGTGCTCAGGTTACGGTGAAAAATGCGAGTTCCGTCGTAAATGTACCTATTCAAGATCTGCCAAATGGTGTGATGCAATTCACTTTGATGACGGCTCAAGGTAAAGCAATCAGTGAGCGTTTGGTATTTTATGATTATGCCGAAAATTTAGCTATCCAAATTAAAACGGATAAATCGGCTTATAAAAAGAAAGATAAAGTCGTCTTGGATATTGCAAATTTAACATCTGAAAAAGCGGCGACAAATCTTTCGATTTCTGTTATAGATGAGGCAAAAACTCCTTTTGATGAACATCAAGAAAATACGATTTTAAGCAATTTGTTGTTGACTTCAGATTTAACGGGGTTCATTGAGAAACCAAACTATTATTTTGATGAGAAAGTCACGAACCGTAAAGATGCATTGGATGCTTTATTATTGACACAAGGTTTTAGAAGATTCTCCTACGATGACTTGGTAGCTGAAAAATATCCAAAAATTGACGCAGAGTTTTTACCAGAACAAGGAATTAAATTGTCAGGTACTTTGCGTTTGAATACGGGACGAACTTATCCAAATGGAGGATTATTACTTTCAATACCAGCAAGAGCGATCAAAAAAGACACTTATACAGACAACAATGGACGTTTTGCTTTTGAGAATTTGAACTTTCCAGATTCGGTGAAAGTTACTATTAATGCACGTAGTAACGACAACTACCGCAATATCGTTATCAATATGGATCAATCATTTTTCCCTGCTGTGGATGAAAATAATCCATACAAAGCAAACGATATTTTGAATATTGACAAGGAAATGTCCAACTATTTGGCGAATAGTAAAAATGAATTCAGAACTTCTATATTAATTGATGAAGTAACTGTGACGGCAGATCGTAAGGTGCAGCGTACAAGTAAAGAATTTTCGGCTTTGACAGGACTCTCTATGGCGGATCATCGTATTGAAGGAGATCGTCTAAGCGGCTGTAATGTATTGACAATGTGTCTGAATACGATGCTTACGGGTGTGACTTACGATGCCAATACCTTGAAATATTATTTAACAAGAAGCTATAACCAAGGTAGTCGCGTTCCAGTACAGTTCTTCTTGAATGGTATGCCAATTGACGAAAATACTTTGAATTCTATTAATCCAACTGAAGTAGAAGCAATTGAAATCTTCACACGTGATGATTTAGGAACGGTAAGTCGTTTGTATCAAAATGATGGTGTGGTATCCATCATTACGAAGAAGGAAAAACCTAAAGGTCCGCGTATGACTTTAGCGCAAATCGAAGCGATGTTACCTAAGTCTAATGTGATTGATTTATTCCCATTAGGCTATATCAAAGAACGTAAATTCTATGCGCCGAAGTATGAAACTGATGCTCAAAAAGCTACAAACGATTACCGTACAACGATTTATTGGAATCCTACAGTCGAGTTGGACGATAATGGTAAAGCCACTTTGGATTTCTATAATGCTGATGGAAATGGTAAATATAAAGTAGTCGTTGAAGGATTAGATAGTACGGGACGAATAGGACGTACGGTTTACCATTATAATGTAAATTAGAAGAATTACTTTAATACAAAAGCCAACTACAAAGTTGGCTTTTTTTATAGGCTAATTATCAGGGCTTTTCTTTCTGAATATTTTTTGGTCAAATAAATTGAGAAATACTCCAAGTAATATCACAAGAATAGCCAATAGACTCATCGAATTAAATGTCTCTTGGAAGAAAATATATCCAAATCCCAAAGCGTAGATTACGCCTAAGTAATTTAAGCTAGCAACTTTAGCCAAATTGGCGCTTTGATAGGAGAGTGTCATATGATATTGTGCTAGTTGCGTGCAAATTCCAATTAGTAAAAGATAAAGCCAATCCATACCTTCAGGAGTTTTCCAATCAAAAAAGGAATAAATCCCGACAACGGGTATAGTTAGTAATGGAAAATAAAATATAACTACTAATGGATGTTCACTTCCTTTACTTCTGGCAATCATATTGTACGCTAGTCCAGCAAACAGAGCCGCGCTCAGCCCAATGCACACATCCAAAGTGGAGATACGAAAATCAAAACCTTTAAGCATAAACACACCAGCGATTGACATGGCAAAATACAAAAATTGAATAGGTCTTATTTTTTGCTTAACTATAAAAATACCCAGTATTGCTGTAAAGAAAGGTGAAAGATAATTGATGGTGACAGCGGATGCAAGCGGAATATGCTGCAGGGTATAAAAAGAACCAATCAGTCCCAAGCAACCAGCTATTCCGCGCATTGTTAATACGGGAATATTATTACCCAAAGGAGGAATATTATTTTTTCGTAAATAATAATAAGTTACTACAAAACTGAATATACTTCGAAATAATACAACTTCTAATGTAGGGAGATGGGACACAAATTTCACGCATACATTCATGATGGCAAAGAAAAATCCCGCCAACAGCATGTATTTAATACTTTGGTCTTTCACTATTGAACGGGTTCGTTGTGTTTTTTGACCAATTCGCGCTTTCCAGTTTCTGGATCAATTTCTAACTCTGTTTGTTTTACTAATACTGCATAAGAAGCAGGCGTGATACCTCGACCGTATCTGATAGCATACTCTTTGGTAAATTCCGCTCCGAAATATAAAATTGCAGCTGAATAGTATACGAACGCTAAAAGGATAATAATCGATCCTGCGGCGCCATAAGCTGTTGCTGTGGCATTATAGGATAGGTAAAGAGAAATACCATATTTACCTATCATAAAGAGCAATGTAGTAAATATAGATCCTCCTAAAATATCTTTAAATCGTACTTTAGCATCGGGCAAAAAAGCAAAAATAAACCCAAAAAGGATAACGATAACGACAAAGGTAATACCATTATTTACCCAGTTCCAAAATTGAATATCTAAATGCTGAATATTCCATTTATCTAATATCAGCTCAATATTTTTAGTAATTATTCCGATAATACTACTTATCAAAAGTGACGCAATTAATAGAAAACTCAAGCCCAAAATCATGGAAAATGATATTAATCTATTGATAATCATTTTGAGCCAACCTTTTTTTGGTTTTGCTTTTACCTTCCAAATAAGATTGATCGAGTTTTGAATATCGACGAATATTGTCGTTGAGGTCATTACTAAGGTAATAATACCAATAAGAAGACCAATACTGGATTTATTTTCAAGAGAAATTTGTCTAACAGCATTGTCCAATAACTTTGCTATTTCTCTGCCGAAGAGCTCATTTAGCTCAGTCATCACCTTATTTTGTGCGCCATCAGGACCTTCGAGCTGACTGCCGTAGAAAAAACCTAAAGCCCAAACTAAAATAATAATAAGTGGTCCAATGGAAAAAACAGTATAATACGCCAGAGAAGCGCTCAATTTCATGCAGTTATCTTCAGCGAAACCATTTCCACTGTCTATTAATAATTTGCCAAAGCCTTTTATCTTTTGGATAAAAGGCTCTTTTTCTTTTTTTATAGTTTTTTCAGTTTTATTCAGCATAAATTCTTTTGATGTCTTCTTCGTGTTTTTGAAGAATAATCTTTCTTTTCAATGATAATTTTGGTGTGAGTTCACCATTATCAATGGTCCAATCCTTAGGCAATAATACAAATTTTTTCACCATTTCCCAGTGTCCAAAATTCTCATTTGCTTTGTTTATTTCTTGCTGATACTTTTCGAGAATTTGTGGATTTTTAATAATAGATTCCTTCGATTCAAAAGGAATACCTTTGATTTTGCAATATTTTTCCAACTCTTCGTATGCCGGAACAATGAGCGCAGCAGGGAATTTTTTATTTTCTCCAATGATCATTACCTGACCTATTAACACCGATTCCATCAATTTGTTTTCCATCACTTGCGGCGCAATGTATTTTCCACCCGCAGTTTTGAAAATCTCTTTTTTGCGATCTGTAATTTTTAAGAATCCGTCCTTTGTTAATTCTCCAATATCTCCCGTATGGAAATAACCGTCTTCGTCAATAGTTTCTTTGGTGGCTTCATCATTTTTATAATAACCTTTTGTGATGGAAGGACCTTTTGCCAAAATTTCACCATCTTCGGCAATTTTTACTTTCAAATTTTTTAGAACACGACCCACGGACCCAAATTTCACATCATTCTCATCCCAGGAATTTACAGCTATTACAGGCGAAGTTTCGGTTAAACCGTAACCTTCTAATACTTTAATATCAGCTGCCCAAAATACGCGAGCCAATCTTTCTTGCAAGGCAGCTCCGCCCGATATTATGAATTTGATGTTGCCTCCCAGAGCTTGTTGCCATTTGGAGAAGATAAGTTTACGGGCTATCCCCAGTTTTATATTATACCAGCTTCCATTGAGCTTCGGTTCTTTGAATTGATGCCCTAGCTCTAAAGCCCAGAAAAACAATGATTTTTTTAAACCTGTCAAAGCTTTTCCTTTTTCTATGACTTTGTCATAAACTTTTTCTAATACACGTGGAACAGTTGTGAATACATGAGGTTTTACGTCATTGATGTCGGCTACGATATTATCTAGACTTTCCGCATAATAGATGTTTACTCCTTTTGAAATGTACATATAAACCACCATGCGTTCAAAAATGTGGCATAACGGTAAGAAACTAAGTGCTTTTTTGATGTCATCCGTTAATAACGGCGAACAGGCAGCCACATTGCTGATAATATTGTGATGAGTCAGGTATACCCCTTTAGGTTTACCTGTCGTTCCCGAAGTATAGATCAATGTCAATAAATCATCAGGTTGCACGGCCTCATTGTAGGCAGTAAGATCAATATTTTGTTGTTTCCCTAATTCAAGGAGTTCAGTATAGTTTTTTTGGTTTGGAACTTCGTCCAATGTATAAATATCTAATGCTAAATTATTTTCCGCGACAGCTTTTACGACTTTTGTAACTAACTCTTGGTTGCTTACAAAAAGCATTTTAGCTTCTGCATCTTTGACGATATAGGAAAGATCTTGAGCGGAAAGAGTTGGATACAGCGGCACTAAGGCTACCCCTAATTGATTACAAGCAAAGTCCACAAAATTCCATTCAGGTCTATTACCGGACATAAGTGCAACTTTATCACCTTTTTGAATTCCTTTGGCGAGAAGTCCTTTACTCAAGTTATCTACGATCTGAAGGATTAGATCCTTGTCGTAAGATTTCCAGCCAGAACCGTTTCTTTTGGAAAGTTTTAGAATTCTCCCAGCCGTATCGATGTCAGTTTTTAAAAAGTCAAATAATCGTGTTGGTTTACTCATGGTCTCAATGTATATTTTTATAAGTGGTTATCTTAAACGCTATGTTAGCATAATAAATTTAAAGAAAAAGTTTAGGAAAAACTAATATTAAATGAAAATTACCTAATTAACATACCTTAACGAATTTTATTGGAGATAAAATTGAAATTATGTTATTTTTGAAGCAAATCCATTATTTATAATCAATATGCAAAAAGCAATACGTAATATTTTTTTGATTGCTGCAGCAATTTTCTTAGGTAAAGATGCTTCAGCTCAATTAACAAGTGACCATGCCGTTGGTTTACGTTTCGGTTCTGCCTCTGGTATTAATTATCGCCATACCTTAGCTCCAGATAGAGCTGTGGAAGGAATTTTAAGTGTGAAAAGTAATTCTTCAACTAGTTCATTTAGATTAGTAGGATTATATGAATATCACAAGGAATTACCTTTAAATAATTTTAGTTGGTACTACGGTTTTGGCGGTAGTGTGGGTAATTACACGTATAAAGCTTATACTAACAATGAAGGTACACATATTCCGAAGAACTCTGAATTGAGTTTGAGTATTGATGGTATAGTTGGTGTAGAATATAGCTTGCCTACGGCACCTATTTCTTTGTCATTGGATGTAAAACCTTATTTTGACTTTTTACAAGAGTCTACGATTCGAGTATTTGACCCTATTGGTTTTTCCATTAGATACAAATTCTAAAACAAGAAAGGCTTTTCACAAATGAAAAGCCTTTCTTGTTCTTATTATAGAGATAACCAAATATTTCCTAATCTACGTTGTTCCTCTGTAGCATTAGTCATTCGCTCAATACTGAATGATTTTTTGTTCGATGTAAGAAGTTCTACTTCTATTTCTCGAATTAATCCATCACGGGAAATAAGAATTTTCACCTTTTCTCCTTCTTCGCTATGAGACAAAATATAATCCAAAGCTTTTCCATTGATTTCTATACGATGACCATTAATTGCAATTAATTCGTCATGTACATTTAATCCAGCCTTCCAGGCTGCAGAATTACGGTCAATGTTTTTAATAACGGTATGACCTTCATTACTGCCAATTTTGATTCCTAGACTTTGGTGATCTTGATCGTCCGCTTGGTTCACTAATTCGTAACCCACAAGATTGAAATATGAATTATAGTCGATATCTTCCGTGCTATGTGCAGCTTTAAATATATCATCTAAATTTACGGCAGTCACTTCTTCGGCCAAAGCTTGGAACTCATCTTCCTCAAAACCTCTATTTTCAATCAAATAGAAATGTTCGTAAGCAGCTTTCATTATATCATCCAATCGTTTCGCACCATGAGTTTCAGCAATAATTTTGATGTCTAATGCTGCGGCATGCATAGCACCTTTATTATAATAGGAAATAGCTACGTTTTGCGAATTTTCGTCAGGACGATATTGTTTGATCCAAGTGTCAAAACTAGATGCTGCGGCACTTTGTAGCAGATAGCCTGGTCGATTATATACTAAATTGAAGTCTACAGCTAATTTTTGAAGGTATTCTGTTTCATCAAAAAATCCACAACGACGAATGATTAAATTATCATAGTATGAAGTGAATCCTTCAATAATCCATAATCCTGTAGTGTAGTTTTCCTGCTCATAGTCAAAAGGTCCTAAAGCTTTAGGACGAAGACGTTTCACGTGCCACAAATGAAAATATTCGTGTGCAACTAGACTTAGATAGTTTTTGTAGGCGCTAGGTTGCGAATAGCCAAAGCGTGATGCAGCTAAAATAGTCGAGTTTAAATGTTCTAAACCACCGCTTCCATTTTGGTAATTGTGCGTGACGATGACGTAATAGTCATTGGGATTGGAACCCCAAATTTTATTTTCCTCTCGCACGATTTTAGTAATATCTTCTGTCAATTGGTCCTTGCTATAATCGGCTGGACCAACCATGGCACATTCATGCAAAATGCCATCAATATCAAATGACCAGGTATCTTGATTTCCAATTTCGATTGGTGAATCAAAAAGAATATCAAAATTGGGTGCATAAAATGTATTTTCTTCGGAAATCTTTTGTAAACCTGTGGAGATTTTATTCCATGATTTATAAAGATGAATCTTCACCGAAGTTTCTAAATCTAAATAGCCATCAACATACATAAATGTTCCCACAGGACTCAAAAACGCTCTGGAATCATCGATAAATGAAGTGCGAACAGATACTTCAAATCCGTAAACGGAGTATGAAATCACTAATTTTCCTTTTGGATTATGTACGCGCCAAGTATTTTTAGCAGTCTTTATTGCTGATAAACTATTTCCTTCTGTGTTTTTAGCGTTGAATCGTTCTACATTTTTTGAATATTCGCGAACCAAATACGATCCTGGTGCCCATACCGGCATTTTGATATCAATATATTCTTGGTCTTCAAATCCTTCAATCATCATTTGCACATCCACGTAATGAGCTTGAGGTTCCGAAAAAGATAATTCAAAATGTATAGATTTTGTCATGTGTTGTGTCCTTTAGAAAATTTAACCAAAGGTAGAACTAATGAAAAGGAGTTCAAAATATTAATAATAATACCATTTGTATAGACTAAAACTCTACTTGGATTTGTTATATTTGGGATAGGAAAAGTTAAACTAAACAAGGATAATGATACTAGTTGCGGATAGCGGTTCGTCGAGTTCGGATTGGATGCTAAATCTACCTGATAGCAAACCTTTATTTTTCAAAACCAAAGGATTGAATCCCTTCTTTGTGAGTGAAAAAGAAATTGAGAAAGTGATGAAGGATGTACCAGAGATTATTCCCTACTCACAGGAAATTAAAGAAGTGTATTTTTTTGGGGCAGGCAGTATAACACCAGATAGAAGAGAGATTGTTTCCAACGCCTTGACGACTTTATTTCCGAATTCATTTATTTCTGTAGAGTCCGATTTGTTAGGTGCAGCTTATGCTACATTAAAAAATAATAAAGGCTTAATCGCAACCTTGGGAACGGGGTCGGATATTAGCTTTTATGATGGTCAAGTTTTGCAGCCTAGTCATCATGGTATTGGCTATATTTTAGGAGATGAAGGTTCAGGAGCATGGTTTGGTAAGAAATTGATCACAAATTTTCTTTATGATACCATGCCTCGTGATATAGCCAAATTATTTGAAGAAAAATACCGTCTCAACAAAGATAACGTCATTAAAAACGTATATCAGAAGGATAGACCTAATTCCTATCTTGCTTCCTTCATTCCATTTATGTCGGAGCATCGATCGCATCCTTATATAGATAAATTGCTTACAGAAGGATTTGATGAGTTTGTTCGTACCAATATCATGACTTATCCTAATTACTGGGAATACAGTTGCAATTTTGTCGGTCGTGTAGCTTACACATTTGATATGCATATAAGACAAGTTTGTCAGATGCATGGTGTCAAAGTTGGCAAAATTCTTGCGAGTCCTATCTATGATTTGTTCGACTATGTAATCGAACGCGAAACATCTAATCTTTCATATTAAAACAATACAAGTATGATTACCTTATTAATGATATTAAATATGATACTTCCACCTTCATCGGTGTATGATTTTTCATTCCAGTCTATTGATGGTCAAGAAATAAAACTATCGCAGTTCAAAGGGAAAAAATTGTTGTTGGTAAATACAGCTTCAAAATGTGGATTTACACCACAATACAAAGAACTAGAAGAATTACACAAACTATATGGTAAAAACCTAGTAGTCATAGGATTCCCTGCTAACAATTTTGGGAATCAAGAGCCTGGAACGAATGAAGATATTGCTGAATTTTGTGAACAAAATTTTGGTGTAACATTTCTTATTGCTGAAAAAGTAGAAGTGAAAGGCGAAAATATTCATCCACTTTTCAAATATTTGATAGAACAACCCAATCCTGATTTCACGGGAGATATCAATTGGAACTTTGAGAAATTCCTGATTGATGAAAAAGGGAAATTGGTACATCGTTACCGTTCTAAAATCAAACCTTTAGATCCAGTAATTGTCAGTCAATTATAATACTAGAAAGCCTTCGACATTTTTTCGAAGGCTTTCTAGTTATTTATCCTCATCTATATAGTAACAATGACGGCAACGTGGTTCGTAACTTTCTTTTTCTCCGAGTAATACGACGTTATCATTCTTGGTAAATCTATAAGAGTAATTTGCGGGAGCACCACATTTTACACAGACAGCATGTACCTTATATACATCTTCAGCGACCGCCATAATATTCGGCATTGGACCAAATGGTCTTCCTTGATAATCCATATCTAAACCAGCTACAATCACACGAACACCGCGGTTGGCTAATTGTATACACACATTAGGTAGTTCATCGTCAAAAAATTGCGCTTCGTCAATACCGACTACTTTGGCATCCCCACCAAGCAAAAGAATGGCTGAGGAATGCTCCACTGGTGTTGATGGAATACTGTTGCTATCGTGAGATACGACCTCTTTTTCGTCGTAACGAATATCAATAGCAGGTTTGAAAATTTCAACAGGCAATTTTGCAAATTGTGCTCTCTTCATACGACGTATCAACTCTTCAGTTTTACCTGAAAACATAGATCCACAAATCACCTCAATACTACCCACTTGTCTATCTCTTTGACTGAAATATTGTTCTGAAAAAAGCATATTTTTTTGATGTATAGGTAGATTTACTTTTTTGCGAAAGAAATGTAAATCAACCTGTGTTTGACGATACGAATATCGAAATTATATCTTATTTTTGAAGTATAAAAAGGAAGTTGAAACGAAAACTATGTCATTTTCAGACGTTTTCGTTTTCCACTTGTTCACTGTCAACTTAAGGTTAAAATAAACATATATCCATGGCAAAAACTAAAGGGCAAATCATCTCAAAAATAGATTATCTTTTTGTAGATATTCAATCTCAATATAATGAAATAAAGAAATCAAGTGAAATTGATATCGTAGATATAACTTTGTTGGAAGCAAATCTTGCTGCCTTAACCAAGCATTTTGAAGCTTTGAAAGCTCAAGCTCAATTGACGCAATCTGCGAATTTTCAACAAGAAATTTCAAATAAGACAATATTCACTCCTGCTACCGAAATAAGCAAACCTGCTGATGATACGCAAGAAGTGTTTGAAGAGATTGAAGAAGAGCTCCCAAAAGTAAAGGATAAACAGGAAGAACCTAAACAAGCTGAATTTGCTTTCAATATCAATGATGTGACACCTGTCGTTGCTCAGGAGGAGGATCCAATAGAATCCGCGGATGATGTATCCGATATTGCGCAATCAATTGAAGCTCCTGTTCTAGAAGAGGAGGAGGAAGAAGTGGTAATTCCAGTTTCTATTCCAGCTAAAGAAGTGGAAATCCCTGCTGCAAGTGTATCTGTTCCAGCAGCTGAAGATGCCCCAGCACGTCCTTTATCTATCAATGAATTAATCAAACAACAAAAGCAAGCAGGAATCAATGTGACGCAACAATTCCAAACATCTACTGCCAAAGAAAAGGTGTTGGATTTGAAAACTGCTGTAAGTTTAAATGATAAGTTGCTTTATATTAAAGACTTATTTAATGGGTACAGTTTGGCGTATAGTGAAGCAATCGAATTGTTGAATAGATTTGATTCATTTGCCGAAGCAGATGCATTTTTGCAATCCAATTACGCTGTGAAAAATGGATGGGCAGAAAAGTCACAAACAGTAGAGAAATTCTACAATCTTTTACAACGAAAATTTAATGTCTAAATCATAAAAAAATCCTGTAAGCTTTCTTACAGGATTTTTTGTTATGTGCGCCCGGCATGGGCGTGAACTCTAGGGTGTAAGTCCCGAACGTGCCTTGATAGTGGGAAACGTTAACTTAAGGCAAGGTTGTCCTTCGCGAGGGGGAATCTGAAGGAAGCCGGCGG
>PJUJ01000329.1_pt1 | contig 27185 bp, 28 predicted proteins | sample 1512321 | NCBI WGS metagenome assembly PJUJ01 (sample SAMN08177669, study PRJNA422409) | Feces metagenome, whole genome shotgun sequencing project. | isolation source: Chicken feces enriched on filter paper: beechwood xylan treatment | host: Gallus gallus | place: USA: Madison | collected 2015-01-15 | reverse complement strand
GCAGCTGGCCCTGCGTATGCTGGCCGACGCCTCCGGCGTGTCGGGCGACAAGCTCCGCAAGGGCGAGATCGACGCCTCGGAGTTCGGCCGGGTGCGCGACGCGGCCATGGAGCTGCAGGAAGCGCCGCTCTACATCGACGCCACCGGTGGTATCTCGATCGCCAAGCTGACCGCTCGGGCCCGACGCCTGAAGCGCCAGGTGGGCCTGGACCTGATCGTCGTCGACTACCTGCAGCTGGTGACCGGCTCGGACCTGGGCTCGAACGCCAGCCGCGTGCAGGAAGTCTCGCAGATCACCATGGGCCTCAAGGCCCTGGCCAAGGAACTGGCCTGCCCGGTCATCGCGCTGTCGCAGCTGTCGCGTCAGGTGGAAAGCCGCGACGACAAGCGCCCGCAGCTGTCCGACCTTCGTGAATCCGGCTCGATCGAACAGGACGCCGACATGGTTTGGTTCGTGTTCCGCGAAAGCTACTACGTCGGCCGGGCCGAACCGCGCGAGGGCACGCCCGAGCACCTGACCTGGCAAGAGGAAATGGACAAGCTGCAGGGCCTGGCCGAAGTGATCATCGCCAAGCAGCGTCACGGCCCCATCGGCACGGTGCGCCTGTCGTTCAACAGCGACACCACCCGCTTCGGCAACCTCTCGCGCGATCACTACTTCCACCAGATGCGCGGCGGCGACGACGAATAGCGCACGAGCGCTTTACCTGGACGGGCGCGTCGGGCGAGGCTCGGCGCGCGATTCAGGAAGAGACCTCGCCCGATGGAATTCAGCCCCCTGCCCGTCTCGACCTTCGTCGGGGCGTTCCTGCTGGCCTTTCCGGCCCTGTTCTCGATCGTCAATCCGGTCGGGGCGGCGCTGATCTTCCACCAGATGCTGGCCGACCATCCGGCCGAGACGCGCAAGCGCCTGGCGCCGACCATCGCGCTCTACGCCTTCTTCATCCTGCTGGGTTCGCTGCTGCTGGGCGGCTATGTGCTGAACTTCTTCGGCGTCAGCCTGGGCGCCCTGCGGGTGGCCGGGGGCCTGGTGGTGGCGATCCGCGCCTGGGCCCTGCTGATGGCTCCCGAGGAGCACGAAGAGCGCAAGGCCGACCAGGCCAGCTCTCCCGCCAAGGCGCGAGCCGAGGACATGGCCTTCTTCCCGCTGACCATGCCGTTCACCACCGGCCCCGGGGCGATCTCGGTGGCCATCGCCCTGTCGTCGCAGCGCCCGGCCGAGGGCCATTCGGTGGTCCCGTTCTTCATGGGCGCCAGCCTGGCGGTCGCCGTCATCGCCCTGATGGTCTGGGTGTTCTATCGCGCCTCGGACCGGGTGCTGTCACTGCTGGGCGTCAACGGCGCGCGGGTGATGTCGCGGCTGATGGCGTTCCTCCTGATGTGCATCGGCGTACAGATCGTCGCCAGCGGCGTCGAGGCGCTGGTGACCCAGTTCCTGAGCACGCGCTAGCCGCATCTCCACAGCATCTGCACTGGCCTTGCAGGCGCGGGTCGGCTACCTCCGCAGCCGTGACCGACGCCCGCCTGACCCTCGACCTCGACGCCCTCGCGGCCAACTACGCCCTGCTGAAGACGCAGGCCGGCGACGCCGAACTGGCGCCGGCCGTGAAGGCCGACGGCTACGGCCTGGGCGCGGGCCTCGTCGCCCGCCGCCTGTGGGATGAAGGCGCGCGGGCCTTCTATGTGGCGCGCCTGTCGGAGGGCGTGGCGCTGCGCAAGGCGCTGGGCGAGCGCGAGGCGAAGATCCACGTGCTGGACGGCGCGACGCCGGGCTCGGGCCCGACGCTGGTCCAGGCCGGCCTGATCCCGGTGCTCAACAGCCTGCCCCAGGTCGAGGCCTGGAACAGCCAGGCCGGCAAGGGCGTGCTGGAGGCGGCGATCCACGTCGACACCGGCATGAACCGCCTTGGCCTGCGCCACGAGGAGGCCGCGGTGCTGACGGCCTCGATGGACCGCCTCAAGCATCTGAACGTCTCGCTGGTGGTCAGCCACCTGGCCTGCGCCGGCGAGCCGGAGCATCCGCTGAACGCCCGACAGCTGACCCGCTTCACCGATGCGGCGGCGCTGTTCCCGAACGCCCGCAGGAGCCTCGCCAACTCGGCCGGGATCTTCCTGGGCGGCGGCTATCACTTCGACCAGTGCCGGCCGGGCATCGCGCTCTATGGCGGCGGCCCGCGCGACGTGGCCGACGCCCGCCTTGCGGCCGTGGCCACGCTGGAAGCGCCGATCCTGCAGGTGCGGGTCGTGCCGCGCGGCGAGTCGATCGGCTACGGCGCGGCCTTCACGGCGAGCGAGACGACACGGGTGGCGGTGCTGGCCTGCGGCTACGCCGACGGCGTGCTGCGCGGCTCCAGCCCTGCCGGCCACGTGTGGTTCGACGGCGCGCGCCGGCGGCTGCTGGGCCGGGTGTCGATGGACCTGATCGCCATCGACGTCACCGATTGCGACGCCGCCCGCCCCGGCGCGCTGGTCGAGCTGATCGGACCCAACCTGCCGGTGGACGACGCCGCAGCGGCGGCCGGCACCACGGCCTACGAGCTGCTCGTCCGCCTGGCCGGCCGCGCCCGCCGGGTGGTGCTGGGCGAGGCCTGAAGGCCCCGCCCCTTTCTCCAGCCTAACGCGCCAGGCTCTTCAGCTTGCCCGCGTCGACCGACGCGACCGCGCGCTTGAGGTCGTCGATGCTTTCGGCGTCGCCGTTGGCCTCGATCGAGAAGCGGTTGCCGACCACGACGGTGTAGCCGCCGGACTTGGCCTCGCGGTCCCACTTCTCGGTGGTCAGCTGGCCGCCGGCGGTGCTGGTCTTCTCGTAGCCGGTCTCGGTTTCCGAGGTGCTCTGGGCGTTCATCGCCGAGGCCATGGCCGTCATGCCGCCCAGCGCGCCCAGGTCGGTGACCGCCAGGGTGAAGCGCTTGCCGTCCTTCTCGTAGTCGCCCCGCGCCACCGACATGCCCATGCCGCCGGCACCGCCGGAACTGGATTCCAGCGAGGTGCGGGCATAGCCGCCGGCCGCGCCGGGCAGCAGGTCCTTGAGCACGTCCGGCGAGGTCAGGGGGATGTCCTTGCCGGCCTCGATCGAGGCGGCGGCCGCCTCCATCTTCTTGCTGGCCTCGTCCATCTTGCCCAGGTCGTAGGTCTGGCCGCCCAGGGTCACCGAACCGCTGTCGGCGCCGGCGACCTTGGAGGCCGCAAGCCCGCCGCCGATCGCCGCCGCGCCGACGATCGCGCCGCTGACCATGCCGACGATGACATAGAGCACGATGGCGCAGATCACCGTGACGGCGGTGTAGCCGATCGCCTTCTCCTTGGGCGCCTTCATCACCCGCGGCAGGCCCGTATAGAGCAGGTAGAGGCCATAGAGGCCCAGGAGGCCGCCGATGATCGCCAGCGGCGGAAACAGGCTGAAGATCCCCGCCACCCAGCCGGCGGTGCCGGAATAGGCCGCCACCTTGAAGGCCTGCAGGCTGTTCTTCTGGCCGTCGAACGACGGGGCCAGGGCGTCGATGATCAGGCTGAGCAGGAACACCGACAGCAGCGACAGGCCATAGCCCACGACTGCGCCGATGATCGCCCCGACCGGTGAGGGCCGGATCGTCGCCAGGCCCGGGATGCCGTGCCCGAAGACCAGGCTGCCCACCAGGCCGGCCACCGCCGGGATGGCGGCCAGAATGCAGACATAGCCGACATAGAGGCCCTTGATCGTCGCGGGCTCGGTGTCGATGCGCTCCCACTCTGGCGATGGCGTCAGCAGGATCCGCTTCACGCGGCCCACGAGATCGGAAGAAACGGCTCCGGGTTCGACCACGGACATCTAGGCGCCTCCAGCAAGATCCTGAATCTGCGCCCCCCGATACTTATCTACACCGATCACACTCAAAACGGGAACAAGGTTCGGCGACATCGCCCGCCCCGGGGCCGCCGGGGCCTGCGTCCGGCTTTGGCGCAGGCGACCGCCAGCCTGTAATCTCCACCCATTCGAGAATCAGGAGACCCCATGGCCCGCGACAGCGCCGCCTACGCCTGCCAGTCCTGCGGCGCGGTCCAGACCAAGTGGGCAGGGCAATGCCCCGCCTGCCAGAGCTGGAACACCCTCGTCGAAGAGGTCGGCGTCCGGCCGCCCGGCGCGATGGCGACCACCAAGGCCACGCGCTCGCGCGGCCTGCAGTTCACGGGCCTGGAAAGCGACACCCCGGCCCCTCCCCGCATCCTGACCGGCGTCGACGAGTTCGACCGCGTCTGCGGCGGCGGCGTGGTGCCGGGCTCGGCGATCCTGATCGGCGGCGACCCCGGCGTCGGCAAGTCGACCCTGCTGCTGCAGGTCTGCGCCAACGCCTCGAGCCGGGGCGTGGCCTGCGCCTATATCTCAGGCGAAGAGGCCGTCGAACAGATCCGCGGCCGCGCCGACCGCATGGGCCTGGCCGGCGCGCCGGTGAAGCTGGCCGCCGAGAGCAGCCTGCGCGACATCCTCGACGGGCTGAAGCGCGACAAGTTCGACCTGGTGGTCATCGACTCGATCCAGACCATGTGGAGCGACGCCCACGAGGCCGGTCCCGGCACGGTGACCCAGGTGCGCGCCTGCGCCACCGAGCTCGTTCGCCTGGCCAAGCAGAGGGGCGTGGCGATCCTGCTGGTCGGCCACGTCACCAAGGACGGCCAGATCGCCGGCCCGCGCGTGGTCGAGCACCTCGTGGACGCCGTGCTGAGCTTCGAGGGCGAGCGCGGCTATCCGTTCCGTATTCTGCGCGGGGCCAAGAACCGTTTCGGGGCCACCGACGAGATCGGCGTGTTCGAGATGGGCGACGTCGGCCTGCGCGAGGTCAAGAACCCCTCGGCCCTGTTCCTCAACGAAGGCGGCGAGCGCGCGGCGGGCGCGGCCGTGTTCGCCGGCATCGAGGGATCGCGTCCCGTCCTGGTCGAATTCCAGGCCCTGGTCGCGCCTTCCGCGTACGGAACGCCCCGACGCGCCGTGGTCGGATGGGATTCCGGACGCCTGGCGATGGTGCTGGCCGTGCTGGAATCGCGTTGCGGCCTTGGTTTTGGCGACAAGGACGTCTATCTGAACGTCGCCGGCGGGCTGAGGATCACCGAACCCGCCGCCGACCTCGCGGCGGCGGCCGCCTTGGCCTCCTCGGCCCTCGATGTCGCCCTGCCGCAGGACTGCGTGGTGTTCGGCGAGGTCAGCCTCTCCGGCGAGATCCGGCCCGTGAGCCGAATGGAGTCGCGTTTGAAGGAAGCCGCCAAGCTCGGGTTCGGCCGCGCGCTGGGACCGCTGTCGGGCCTGCCCGAAGGCGGCGGCGCCCTGCCGGTGGCCGGCGCGGCGCGGCTGGCCGACGCGGTCCGCCGAATCGAGAACGACATCTGGAGCTCGCACGCGTGACGCCGTTCGACATCATCGCCGGACTGATCCTGCTGGTTTCCGGCGCCGTCGGTTTCTTCCGCGGCGCCTCGCGGGAACTGACCTCGGCGCTGTCGTTCATCCTCGCCGCCGTGGTCGCCCTGCTGGGCCTGCGCCTGACCGGCCCGCTCTTTCGCGAATTCATGGACCCGGATTGGGCGGCGACCGCCGCCGCCATCCTGGTCACCTTCGTCATCGCCTTCGTGGTGCTGCGCCTGATCGGCGCGCAACTGACCAAGACCCTGCACGCCGACGGCACGCTGGGCCTGCTCGACCGGCTGATCGGCCTGGGCTTTGGCCTGCTGCGCGCCCTCGTCGTGCTGGGCGTCTTCAACCTCGTCTTCCACATGGCCACGCCGCGCGACCGCGTGCCGGCCTGGGTGTCGGAGTCGATGTTCTATCCGCTGTCCAACGCCAGCGCCCAGGTGCTGAAGGTGTTCGCCCCCAAGGGCGCGGGCCTGGCCGGCAAGCTGGCGCCCGCCATCGAGGACGCCGTCCGCGACGGGGCCAGCGACAAACCGTCCGACGCCGAGCGCGGCGAAGAAGGCTATGATAAGGACCAGCGTCGGAAGCTCGACGACCTGGTGGAGAAATCGCAATGACGTCTATCGGCCAGTCGACCGACCGCTTCTCGTCCGCGCCCTGGCGCGATCCCGAGGACGACACGCTGCGCCTGGAATGCGGCGTGTTCGGCGTGTTCGGCGCCCGTGACGCCGCCGCCATCGCGGCGCTGGGCCTGCACGCCCTGCAGCACCGCGGCCAGGAAGCCTGCGGCATCGCCGCCTTCGACGGCGCCCGCTTCCATACCGAGCGCCACATGGGCCACGTCGGCGACGCCTTCACCGGCGCCGACCTCGTCCAGCGCCTGCCGGGCAACATGGCCATCGGCCACACCCGCTATTCCACCGCCGGCGGCAGCTTCATCCGCAACGTCCAGCCGATGTTCGCCGACCTGGAGACCGGGGGCCTGGCCCTCGCCCACAACGGCAACCTGACCAACTTCCTGACCCTGCGCGAGCGCCTGGTGCAGGAAGGCGCGATCTTCCAGTCGACCAGCGACAGCGAGGTGATCCTCCACCTGATCGCCCGCTCGCGCAAAGCCAAGATCGTCGACCGCTTCATCGACGCCATCGGCCAGATCGAAGGCGGCTACGCCCTGGTGGCCATCACCAACAAGAAGATGATCGGCGTGCGCGACCCGCTGGGCATCCGCCCGCTGGTGCTGGGCGACCTGGACGGCAAGCCGGTCCTGGCCTCGGAAACCTGCGCCCTCGACATGATCGGCGCCCGCTTCGTGCGCGACGTCGAGCACGGCGAGATGGTGGTGATCAGCGACACTGGCGTCAAATCGCTGCGCCCGTTCGCCGCCCCCGCCGCCCGCCCCTGCGTGTTCGAGTACGTCTACTTCGCCCGCCCCGACAGCGTCGTGAACGGCCGCTCGGTCTATGAAGTGCGCAAGCGCATGGGCCGCCGCCTGGCGATCGAGACCGGCGTCGAAGCCGACGTCGTCGTGCCGGTGCCCGACTCGGGCGTTCCGGCCGCCCTGGGCTTCGCCCAGGAAAGCGGCCTGCCCTTCGAGATGGGCATCATCCGCAACCACTATGTGGGCCGCACCTTCATCCAGCCGACCCAGGGCGTTCGCGAACTGGGCGTGCGCATGAAGCACAGCCCCAACCGCGCCATCCTGGCCGGCAAGCGCGTGGTGCTGATCGACGACTCGATCGTGCGCGGCACCACCTCGCTGAAGATCGTCCGCATGGTCCGCGAGGCCGGCGCCAAGGAAGTGCACCTGCGTTCGGCCAGCCCGCCGATCAAGTGGCCCGACTTCTACGGCATCGACATGCCCGAGCGCGAACAGCTGCTGGCGGCCACCAAGTCGCTGGAAGAGATGGCCAAGTTCCTGGAAGTCGACAGCCTGGGCTTCCTGTCGGTGGAAGGCCTGTACGAGGCCCTGGAATGCGCGCCGCGCGATCCGGTCGCGCCGCAGTTCACCGACCACTACTTCACCGGCGACTACCCCACGCGCCTGACCGACCGCGAGATCGCCGAAGGCCGCAACGACCAGGCCGAAAAGCAGCTGTCGCTGCTGGTCAGCGCCTAATCAGCGCCTTTGCAGGGTCCTCCGACTTGTTCGGAGGACCCAAGCTGCGCTAACCGGCTAGCGGTACGTTACGCCGCTCGCCGGCGAGGTCGCACGAAAGAACCAGCGTCTTGGCCAATCCCGTCTCCGCCGTCCTCTCCAAGCTGAAGATCGACGCCTACATCATCGCCCTGTTCGGCATGGTGGTGCTGGCCTCCATCCTGCCGGTGCGAGGCGAAGCGGCGACCATCGTCGGCTGGGTGGTCAAGCTGGCCATCGCCCTGCTGTTCTTCCTGCACGGCGCCAAGCTGTCGCGCGAGGCCGTGGTCGCCGGGATCACCCACTGGCGGCTGCACCTGACGATCCTGGCCTTCACCTTCGTGCTGTTTCCGATCCTGGGCCTGGCGATCAGCAAGGTCGGGGTGCTGACGCCGACCATGGCTGCGGGCATGGTCTTCCTGGCCTGCCTGCCCTCGACCGTGCAGTCGTCGATCGCCTTCACCTCGATCGGCCGTGGCAACGTCGCCGCCGCCGTCTGCGCGGCCTCGGCCTCGAACCTGTTCGGCATCTTCCTGACGCCGGTGCTGGTGGGCCTGCTGATGAACGCCCACGGCGACGTCGGCGGCTGGGACTCGATGAAGTCGATCATCATCCAGCTGCTGCTGCCGTTCATCGCCGGCCAGATCGCCCGGCCGCTGGTCGGCAAGTGGATCGAGAAGCACAAGACCCTGGTGGGCCGCGTCGATCGCGGCTCGATCCTGCTGGTCGTCTATTCGGCGTTCAGCGCCGCCGTGGTCGAGGGCCTGTGGCGCAAGGTCTCGCCGCTGGAGCTGATCGTGCTGCTGCTGGTCTGCGGCGTGCTGCTGACGCTGGTCATGCTGGCCACCATGTGGGGCGCGCGCCTGCTGGGCTTCTCCAAGGCCGACGAGGTGGCGATCGTGTTCTGCGGCTCCAAGAAGAGCCTGGCGACCGGCGTGCCCATGGCCGGCATCCTGTTTCCCGGGGCCACGGCCGGCGTGCTGGTGCTGCCCCTGATGATCTTCCACCAGATCCAGCTGATGGCCTGTTCGGTCCTGGCGCAGCGCTACGCGGCGCGGCCGGCCGACGAGGCCTGATCCCCTCCCAGACAAACAAACGCCCGCCAGAGGCGCAGGAAACGCTCATGACCACCACCGACACGCCGCTGGCCGGCCGCATCGCCCTCGTCACCGGCGCCACGCGCGGCATCGGCAACGCCATCGCCCTGGGCCTGGCCAAGGCCGGCGCCCACGTCATCGCGCTGGGACGTACTCAGGGCGCGCTGGAGGCGCTGGACGACGCGATCTTCGCCGCCACCGGCGAGCACGCCACCCTGGTGCCGCTGGACCTGCGCGAGGCCGACGGCCTGGATCACCTGGGCGCGGCGCTGCACCAGCGCTTCGGCAGGCTCGACATCCTGGTGGGCGCGGCCGGCGTGCTGGGCGCCCTGACCCCCGTCGGTCACCTGGACCCCAAGGGCTGGGACATGATCATGTCGACCAACCTGACGGCCAACTGGCGGCTGATCCGGGCCATGGACCCGCTGCTGCGCGCCTCCGACGCCGGCCGGGCCATCTTCCTGACCAGCAGCGTCGCCAAGAGCCACCGGGCGTTCTGGGGCGCCTACGCGGCCTCCAAGGCCGGCCTGGAGGCCATCGTCGACTGCTACGCCGACGAGATGGAGAACACCAAGGTCCGCGCCTTCTGCATCGATCCGGGCGCCATGCGCACCAAGATGCGGGCCGGCGCCTTTCCGGGCGAAGACCCCGAGACCGTGCAGGACCCGGCCGAGATCGCGCCGTTCGTCGTCGACCTGGCTCGCCCTGGCCGCGAGCCGCCCAAGGGCGTCGTTCGCTTCAAAGAACGAGGTCAAGAGTCAGCAAGCGTCAGCCGATAACTGAACCTCGTAAACATTCGCAGGTTCAGTTTTCGCACGTGAAATACAGATAAATCACGAAACATTCCCACCTGACGGAAAATACGGATTTTCTGCGGCCAAGCTGGCAGTCGACTCCACGACATAAGGGCTGAAGACAGGAAACTGCGACAACCTGACGCAGATGACGCTTTCGGAAACCGTCGCTCGTTAAGCATGGAATAAGACTCGAAGTCTCACCCTAAGGATGCAGCGCTGCCTGGGCGCGATCCCTCGGGGGTTTGGACAATGCCGTTTGCGTTCAAGCGTGGCCGCGCCGCGGCCGACGAGCGTCTCGCCGAGTTGGAAGCCACCGTCGCGGCGATCCATCGCTCTCAGGCCGTCATCGAGTTCCAGCTCGACGGCACCATCCTGGCGGCCAACACCAACTTCCTGAAGACGGTGGGCTACTCGCTGGACGAGATCCGCGGCCGCCATCACAGCATGTTCGCCGACCCCGACTTCGCCCGCAGCGACGAGTACAAGCAGTTCTGGCTGAACCTTGGCCGCGGCGAGTTCTTCGCCGGCAAGTTCCAGCGCCAGGGCAAGGGCGGCGTCGAGATCTGGATCCAGGGCGCCTACAACCCGGTGTTCGACGCCGCGGGCAAGCCCTGCAAGGTCATCAAGTTCTGCACCGACATCACCCAGGCCGAACAGGAGCGGATGGCCAACGAGGCCCTGCGCCGCACCGAGGCCGAACAGGGCGCCGTTGTGCTGACCCTGGCCGACAATCTCAAGCGCCTGGCCGGCGGCGACCTGACCGCCGACATCACCGCCGCCTTCGACGGCCGCTTCGCCTCGATCAAGAGCGACTACAACGCCGCCCTGCAGTCGCTGCGCCAGGCCATGACCGAGATCGGCTCGTCGACGCAGGGCGTGCACAACGGCTCCAACGAGATCACCGGCGCCTCAGAAGACCTCTCCAAGCGCACCGAGCAGCAGGCCGCCGCCCTCGAAGAGACCGCCGCGGCCCTCGACGAAATCACCGCCACCGTGCGCCGCAGCGCCGAAGGGGCCCGCGCGGCCTCGACCGCCGCCTCCAGCACGCGCCAGGAGGTCACCCGCTCGGGCGAGATCATGCGCGACGCCATCGCGGCCATGGGCGAGATCGAGCAGAGCTCGGGCAAGATCGGCCAGATCATCGGCGTCATCGACGAGATCGCCTTCCAGACCAACCTGCTGGCTCTCAACGCCGGCGTCGAGGCGGCGCGCGCCGGCGAGGCCGGTCGCGGCTTCGCGGTCGTGGCCCAGGAAGTCCGCGCGCTGGCCCAGCGCTCGGCCGAGGCGGCCAAGGAGATCAAGACCCTGATCGCCAACAGTAGCGCCCAGGTCGAGCGCGGCGCCAAGCTGGTGGGCGACACCGGCCACTCGCTGACCGGCATCGTCGGCCGCATCGCCGAGATCGACACCCTGATCTCCGAGATCGCCCAGTCGGCCCACGAGCAGGCCACGGGCCTCAACCAGGTGAACACCGCCATCAACCAGATGGACCAGGTGACCCAGCGCAACGCGGCGATGGTCGAGGAGGCCACGGCCGCCGCGGCCTGCCTGCGCAACGAGGCCTCGTCCCTGGCCGAACTGGTCTCGCGCTTCGAGACCGGCGCTCCCCCGGCCCAGGTGATCTCTCGCCCCGCGCCCGCGCCGGCCCATCGTCCGGCGGCCGAGAACCCGGTCGCCGCCGCCCAGACCCGCATCGCCCAGTCGTTCCGCCCCGGCGTCGCCGTCGGCCAGGACTGGGAAGAATTCTAGGCCGGATCGATCTTCACCAGATCGCCCAAGAACACCCGCCCTCCCCAAAGCAAAAAGCCTCGCCCTGGCTTCCAGGGCGAGGCTTTCAGTTTTCGAGCCGGCGTTGACTACCGCCCCTTGGGCTTGCCGCCGGGGGTCTTGTTGCCACGCACGACGCGCGAGCCGGCCACGGGGCGGCGGGGCGCCGAACCGGCCTTGCCGCCAGCGGCCTTGGTCCCGACCTTGTAGCTGGGAGCGGTCGACACCTTCTTCTGCGCCTTGGGCCCCTGCGGCTTGACGGACTTGACGGCGGCCTTGCCGGCGTCGGCCGGCGCCTCGGCCGAGATCGTCGCCTTCTGGGCCGACTTCTTGACCGTGTTGCGGGCCGCCTTCAGGCGGGCCTTCTCAGCTTCCTTCTTGTCGAAGGCGCGCTTGCCCCGCGCCGGCCCCTGGTCGGCGTCGGCATAGGGGTTGGCGCCCGACTTGATGGTGATGCGCAGCGGCACGCCCGGCAGGTCGAAGCTCTCGCGCAGGCTGTTGACCAGGTAGCGCCGATAATGGTCGGGCATCTGGTCGGCGCGGCTGGAGAACAGCACGAACGTCGGCGGACGGGCCTTGGTCTGGGCCATGTACTTGGGCTTCACGCGCTTTCCGTTCACGGCGGGCGGCGGGTGGCGCTGCATGGCCATCTGCAGCCAGTCGTTAAGGTCGCGGGTCTTGACCTTGGTCGACCAGTCGCGGTGCGTCTTGATGACAGCCGGCATCAGGCGCTCCACGCCGCGGCCGGTCTCGCCCGACAGCGCCACGACGGGCGCGCCGCGCAGCTGGGGCAGCATGCGCTCGGCGTGCTCGTTGAATTCCTTGAGGATCTGGCCCGGATCCTCGATCAGATCCCACTTGGCCAGCACGAAGACGACGCAGCGCCCTTCCCGCTCGGCCAGGTCGGCGATCTGCAGGTCCTGCGTCTCGAACGGATGGGTGGCGTCCATCACCAGCAGCACGACCTCGGCGAAGGTCATCGAGCGGATGGTGTCCTGGGTCGACAGCTTCTCGAGCTTCTCGTTGACCTTGGCCTTCTTGCGCAGGCCGGCGGTGTCGACCAGGCGGATCTTGCGGCCGTCCCACGTCCAGTCGACCGAGATCGAATCGCGGGTGATGCCGGCCTCGGGGCCGGTCAGCAGGCGCTGCTCGCCGATCAGCCGGTTGACCAGCGTCGACTTGCCGGCGTTCGGACGGCCGATGATGGCGATCTTGATCGGCTTGGTGTCGTCGTCGTAGTCCTCGAACTCTTCCTGCAGCTCCTCGGGCGTCACCGCCAGAAGCGCCGCATAGAGATCGGCCATGCCCTCGCCGTGCTCGCCGCTGATCGGCACCGGCGCGCCCAGGCCCAGCTGGTGAGCTTCGGCGGCGCCGGCCTCGGCCTGCTTGCTCTCGGACTTGTTGGCCGCCACGACCACCGGCTTGTTCCGGCGGCGCAGCATCTCGGCGAAGATCTTGTCGAGCGGCGTCAGGCCTTCGCGGGCGTCGAACACGAACAGCGCCACGTCGGCCTCGTCGATGGCCAGCTCGGTCTGGGCGCGCATGCGCGCTTCCAGGCTCTCGTCGGTGACGTCCTCGAAGCCGGCGGTGTCGATCAGCTCCAGATCGAGGTCGCCGAGGCGGCCGTGCGCGAACCGGCGGTCACGGGTGACCCCCGGCTGGTCGTCGACCAGGGCCAGCTTCTTGCCGGCGAGGCGGTTGAACAGCGTGGACTTGCCCACATTGGGGCGGCCGACGATGGCGAGTTTCAAAGGCATAGGCGGTCAGTAGTCGATTTTTCTGGTCCCGGCAAAGCAACAAGCCCGGGCCGGCGATTCGCCAGCCCGGGCCCGGGACGGGTTTGAACTTCAACCGGAGCCGTTGGAGGCCCCGGACGGCGTCAGCGGATCGCGATCAGGTCCGCCTCGTCGGTGGTGACGAAGACCTTGTCGCCGACGGCGATCGGGGCCAGCAGCACCGGCGCGCCGATCTTCAGGGTCTTTTCCGTGGCGCCGGTCTTGGGGTTCAGGGCCACGGCCTCGCCGTAGCTCGACACCGTGATCAGGCGGCCCGAAGCCAGGATCGGGCTGGACCAGATGCGCGGACGCTTGGCCAGCTTCTTCTTCTGCTTCTTGGAAAGCTTGTCGGTCTCGTTGAGGTCGCGAATCCAGTGGACCTGGCCGCTGTCGCGCGAGGCGCAGATCACCTGGCCGGCCTTGTCGACCACGTAGACCACGTCGCCCACGGGCCACGGGGTGGTGATGGCGGTGACCGGCAGGGTCCAGCGGGCCTGGCCGGTGCGCAGGTCGGTGGCGGCGAACACGCCCGAGTGGCTGACGGCGTAGACGTCGCCCTTGTAGATCACCGGACGACCGGCGATGTCGCGGATCTCCGACAGGGCGTTGGTGCGGCTGGCGCGGCTGAGGGCCTCGCTCCACAGGTCGTTGCCGTTGCCGGTGCGCAGGGCCACCAGTTCGCCCGAGGCAAAGCCGGCGACGACGGTGTCGCCGCTGACGGCGGGGCTGGAGGCGCCCAGGATGCGGGCCGGCTCGATCAGGGCCTGGTAGGTCCAGCCCGGCGTGCCGTCGGCCGCGGCGAAGGTCAGCAGCTCGTTGTCGGTCGAGACGACGAAGACGCGGCCGTCGACCACGGTCGGCGCGGCGTGGACCGGCGTGCTGGTGGCCTGGCGCCAGTTTTCCTTGCCGGTGGCGGCGTCCAGCTGGGCCACGAAGCGGAAGCCCGACGAGACGTAGAGCTTGCCGTCGGCATAGGCCACGCCGCCGCCGAAGCCCTTGGTGTCGTCCTTGCGGCCGCCGATGCCCATGAAGCCGCGCTTGCCCGGCTGGCGAGCCGGACGCAGGTCCTGGCGCCACAGGGTCTCGCCGGTGACGGCGTCGAGCGCCGAGACCTTGGCCTCGCCGTCGAGCACGAAGATCTTGCCCTCGGCCGAGACGGGATTGGCGGTGATGTGGAAGGTGCGGTTGGCCTTTTGGCCAAAGCCCTTGCGCCAGGCGATCTCGAAGTCCTTGCCGGCGGCGACGTGCTCGACCGACTGCTCGGGGCTGCCGCCCGGCAGGCGCCAGTCGGCCTGGGCCTGCGGCTCGGGCAGGAAGAAGTCGACGCCCTTCAGGCCGTCGGCCGCCTCGACCTTCTGGTCGAAGGCGATGACCGAGATCCGCTGGCCTTGGCTGGCGGTGGCCTTGTTCTTGTCGTCCTTGCCGAAGGGGTTGAGCTTCGACACCGTCGAGCAACCGGTCACCGACACCGCGGCCGACATCATCGCGGCGAGCAGCAGGGAACGCTTCAGGGTCATGGGTCGGCGGCTCATTGAGCTTGGGGTTGCAGGCCCGGCGGCAGTTGGCCGGGCGCGAGTTGGACCTGCGGCGGCAGGGCGAGAGCGGCCTTGACGGCGGCCGGCAGGGCCTTGGCCGAGCCGGAGTCGATCATCTGGATCGCCGCCTGGGCGCGCTGGCGGGTGTCGTCCGAGGCGTCCGACAGCAGCGAGAGCACGACGAAGTCGCCGCGCGCCTCGGCCGGCTTGCCGGCCTGAAGCTTGGCGAACGCCAAGGCTTCCTTGGCCTGCACGCGGTAAGGGCTCTTCTCGCCGGTCAACGGGGTCAGCCTCGACTCGATCTCCTGATACGGAGCCGTGTCCATGAGCGCGAAGGCGGATTTGAGGCGCGCTATGTCACCCATGACAGGATCGGGAGCAATCTTGGCCGCTTCGTCGAAATAACCGACAGCTTCCTTGGTCTTGCCCTCGTCGAGGCGGATGCCGCCCATCTGCATGAAGGCCAGGGCGCGGTAGCCCGGGTTGCCGTCCTTCGACAGCTTTTCGAACTCGGCGAACGCCTTGGCCGGGCCGTCCTTCTCGTAGACTTCGAGGGTCTTCTGGATGGCTTCCGAGGCCTTGTTGGCGCGGCTGCTCTCGTAGGCGCTCCAGCCCCACCAGCCACCGACGCCCAGAACCGCGATCGCGGCGACCGCGCCCAGGACGGGCAGCGACTTCAGCGCGAAGGTCTTGTAGCGGTCGGAGCGAAGCTGCTCTTCGACCTCGTCAAACACATCGACCACGAACGAGGCTCCAGTACGGGCGCCGGGCGGCGCCGGGGCGTCGGTCATGAAACGCGACGCGAGGTTGAAACATCAGGAGTCGAGGCGCGGGCCGCGACGCAGGCGGCGAACCTATAGCGTGTCCGCCGCCGCCGCAACGGCGGGGAACCCCGGTTTGCCGGCCCATCGACAACTGTCGGCGCAGATCCCCTCCGGCCCTCCGGGCAGCCTCCCCCAAAGGGGAAGCCGTCGCAGAGCGACTGAGGGGTCGGCCCGATCAGTCCTTCTTGGCGTAGTAGGTCTCGGCCGCGCCGGGGAAGCTGCGGTCCTTGACGTCGCGGGCGTAGTCGGCGGCGGCCTTCTCGATCGCCCCCTTGAGGTCGGCGTAGCGGCGCACGAACTTGGGCGTCCAGTCGAACAGGCCCAGCATGTCGTCGCTGACCAGCACCTGGCCGTCGCAGCCGGCCGAGGCGCCGATGCCGATGGTCGGCGGGGCGATGGCCTCGGTGATCTCGCGGGCCAGGGCCTCGGCCACGCCCTCGATGACGACGGCGAAGGCGCCGGCGTCGGCGGTGGCGCGGGCCTCGGCCAGGATCTTCTGGCGGCCTTCCTCGTCGCGGCCCTTGGCCTTGAAGCCGCCGTCGACCAGCACCGCCTGCGGGCGCAGGCCCACATGGCCCATCACCGGCACGCCGCGGTCGACGAGATAGCGGATGGTCTGCGGCACCGTCGGGCCGCTCTCGACCTTCACGGCCTGAGCGCCGGTTTCCTTCATGATGCGCACGGCGTTGGCGTAGGCCTCTTCCGGCGCGCCCTCGTACGAGCCGAAGGGCATGTCGACCACGACCATGGCCTTGCGCGAGCCGCGCATGACCGCCTGAGCGTGCAGGATCATCATCTCCATCGTCACGCCGACGGTGTTGGGCAGGCCGTGCACGACCATGCCCAGCGAGTCGCCGACCAGCAGCACGTCGCAGGCGTCGTCGAGGGCGGCCGCCACCGGGGCGGTGTAGGCGGTGAGGCAGACGATCGGAACGCCGCCCTTACGGGCGGCGATATCGGGGGCGGCGAGACGGCGGACCGTCTCCTGACGATGGGCGGACAATACTCGCTCCGGCTCTATTGCGGACGCCCGGAGGCCGGCGGGGCCGCCTCCGGATTAGAACTCTTCGACCAGTCGGGTGACGGCGAAGGCCAGAGCGATAGCCGCAAGAGCGGCGCCGAGCCAAAGGGTTTCTACGCTGGCCGGGGTGGCGACGAACTGATTCACCTGGTCCATCAGCTTGTCGACGCCCAGATCCACCGAGCTGACGCCCTGGTCCGAAGCGCGCCGCAGGTCGCCGGCGAAGCGGCTGGCGATCAGCTGCCCGACCGCGATCAGGCCCGCGACGCCTCCGGCCGCGCCGATCGCCAGGCGACGCAGCGCCCAGCCCCGGTCGAGCCGCCCTTCGACCCGCGCATGGAAGGCCTCGGCGTCGGGGAACCCCGGCGGCTCGGCGAACAGACGCGACAGCTGCGCATCGAAGTCGCGATCAACCATGACCTTCCCTCCGCGCCGAGGCGTCCGTGGGCGGGGCCAGCCTGGCCCTGAGTTTATCCAGACCACGTTTGACATGGGATTTGACCGTGCCGATCGGGATGTTCAAGGCCTCCGCCGCCTCCGCATGAGACCAGTCCGCGCCGTAGCAGAGCGAGACGCACAGCCGTTCGCCGTGCGACAGGCCCTTCAGCGCCTCGTCGAGATCCAGCCGGTCGCCGGGCGCCGCGTCCGAGATCGTCGGCGACGGCTCTTCCGGCGCGGCGTCCGAGAAGATCAGGCGCGCGTCGCGCTTGACCTTGCGCAGATAGAGCCGCGCGGCGGTCTTCTTGATCCAGCCGCCGAAAGCCCCCTCGCCGCGATAGTCGGCGATCTGCTCGAAGCCGACCAGGAAGGCGTCCTGGGCGACGTCGTCGGCCGTGGCCGGATCCGCGCCCAGGCGACGCAGCAGGCCTCTCACGGCCGAGCCGTGCCTGCGCACCAGCTCCCCGTAGGCCCGGCGGTCGCCGGTGGCGGCAAGAGCCGCCAGCTCGACGTCGTGACCGGTGGTGGGTGGGCGTTCGATGCCCATGATGAAAGTCCCCTCTTCCCCCAGGCGTCTGCGTCAGGCGTCCGGCCGGTAACCCTTGTTGGGGTTGAAGAAGCTGAGAACCACGTAGGCGGCGCCGATCAGGGCCGGGATGGCCGCCGCGCCGAGCAGGGGATGGAAGGCCTCGTCGTGGCTCTGACCCAGGATCAGGCCCATCACGGCCAGGCCCGCGCCGACGGCGATCAGGATCACCCCGGCCCGGATGTCGCGCACGGCCGTCGATTCCTTCGGCGGCTTGATGTCCTTGGTCATCGCATCGACCAGCTCAGGCGGAAGGGCCTGGCCCTTCTCGATCGCCGTGCGCACGGTCGCCTGCATTTCCTGCTTGTTGCGGGCCCGCAACCACACCGGCACCAGCACGATGGCGGCGATCATCGCGAAAAAGCCCAGCGGGACCAGAATGTCTTCCATGACTCGTTCCCCTCGAAAGTCCGACGAGAGCCTGTCGCTTTCGTCTCGTACAGGGAAGAGGCTTCGACGGCGCCGTTTGGAGGCGCCGTCCGAGATGAAACTTTCGTAAGGGAGATCAGGCCGTGGCGACGGCCGGCGCTTCGGCCCGCAGGGTCAGGCGCGCGACGATGTCGTCGACCGCGTCGAGCAGCACGGTCGGCGCATGGTCGACCAGCAGTTGGCGGGTGGCGTAGCCCCAGGTGACGGCGCCGGACGCCAGGCCCAGCGCGTTGGCCGCGTCGATGTCGCGGGTCTCGTCGCCGATCGAGATCACCCGGCCCGGCTTCACCCGGGCGGTCTTGATGACCTTGGTGAACTTCTTGGCCTTGCCGAACAGCGAGGCGCCGCAGCCATAGTGGTCGATCAGCTTGGCGAGGTCGGGTCCCAGCACGGTGCGAATCGTCGCCTCGCTGTTGGAGCTGACCACGGCCAGGCGCACGCCGCCGGCCGCCAGGGCCTTGAGCATGTCGGGAACGCCGGGAAACAGCCCGATCGAGCCGATCTCGGCGGCCATCAGCTTCTTGCCGTGGGCGGCGATGATCGGGATCTTCCAGGCCGAGACGCCCAGGTACTTGATGATCTCGCGGTTGGGACGGCCGCGCAGCATCTCGACTTCCTCGTCGGTGACGCTCTTGAAGCCGTACATCCTGGCCATCGGGTTGACGAGCTTCAGCACCACGGCGCCGCTGTCGGCCAGCGTGCCGTCGAAATCAAAGATCGCCAGATCGTAGGGAAGCCCCGAAGTCACGCCCACTCAATGCCCTGCCGCCGGACGAACCGGCCGTTTCCTCTAGACTTAGCCGCTGCACGCGGTCCTTGTCGCCCCAAAGTTCGCCAACTCGCGTCAATCGCGCAAGCGGCGTTTCGCTCGTCAGGCGAGAATGGCCGTGTACTGATCGGGTTTGAAGCCCGCCAGCAGCTTGCCGTCGACGTCGAGGATCGGCCGCTTGATCATCGAGGGCTGGGCCAGCATCAGCTCGACGGCCTTGCCGGCGTCGACGCCCGCCTTGTCGGCGTCGGGCAGCTTGCGGAAGGTCGTGCCGGCGCGGTTGAGCACCGTCTCCCAGCCCAGTTGCGCGACCCAGCGCTCGACGTCGGCGCGGTCCGCGCCCGAGACCTTGTAGTCGTGGAAGGCGTAGGTCACGCCGTGCTCGTCGAGCCAGGTGCGGGCCTTCTTCATCGTGTCGCAGGCCTTGATGCCGTAGATCGTCACCGTCATCGGGGCGCGCTCCAGAGATCCCGGGCCGCGAGTCGGCCCCTTCCCCATCCGATTAGCATTTTCGTCCGAGGCGCGGTCGGATTTGACCTGGAGCAGTTGCGTCTCAGTCGCGACATGACAACATGACTTCCATGACCGATCTCGCCCTCGCCCAAGCCCCTTCCCTCGCCAAGCGGCTGAAGGCCGGCACGGAGGCGACGCACGAGCGTCTCGACAAGAGCATCATGGCCGGCCAGCCGTTCGCCGACCGCACGCGCTATGGACGGTTCCTCGATGTGCAGTATCGGTTCCATCGCGACATCGACGGCCTCTACCTGCGGCCCGAACTGGCCGAGCGCCTGCCCGACCTCGACGGCCGCCGCCGCTTCTCGCAGATCGCCCAGGACCGAACGGACCTCGCCCTCGACGCCCTAGCCGACCTGCCGCCGCCGGCCTTCACGGCCGAGGACGAGCCGGATCTCGCCACCGCCCTGGGCTGGCTCTACGTGGCCGAAGGCTCGAACCTGGGCGCGGCGTTCCTGTTCAAGGCCGCCGCCAAGCTCGGCCTGGACGAGACCTTCGGCGCGCGCCACCTTGCGGGCCATCCTGACGGTCGCGCCGCCCACTGGCGCCAGTTCACCGCCGCCCTGGACGCGGCCGGGCTGGACCAAGCGGGCGAGGCGCGCGCCATCGCCGGCGCGGAAGCCGCCTTCTCACGGGTGCAGGCCTATGTCGACGCCGCCTTCGGCTGAACCGCCTTCCCTGGAACTGGACGCCCCGGAGGCCGCCCTGCCCGCCTCGCGCGGCCTGCGGGTCGGCTACCTGGTCGCCGGCTTGGCGTTCACCGGCCTTGGCATAGCCGGGGCCTTCCTGCCGCTGCTGCCGACGACGATCTTCCTGATCCTGGCCGCCGGCTGCTTTGGAAAATCCTCGCCCAGGCTGGAGGCCTGGCTGCTGAACCATCCGCGCTTCGGCCCGTCGATCCGCGCCTGGCGCGCCAATGGCGCGATCCCGCGCAAGGCCAAGGTGCTGGCCTGCCTGGGGATGGCCAGCGGCATGGCGATCTTCCTTTTCGCGGCCCGTCCAAAGCTGTGGCTGGGCCTGCTGGTGGGCGCGATCATGGCCGCGTGCGCGGCCTTCGTGGTCTCGCGCCCGGCCCCGCCGGCGGCCTGACGGCAAGCTGGGCGCTGGGAACGCCGCCCGCGCCCCGACGGTTTTCTTCCGACAACCCCAAGGAGGAAGCCATGTCCAAGGCCCCGCCCATTCCGCGCGAGCAACGCGCCTTCAAGGGCCAGAAGCCCGACATCGAAGGCCACGCCAGCCGCGAAGGCCTGCAATCACCCGACCCCGGCAACGCCGACGTCAATCTGGCCGAACAGGGCCGGCACGGGAACCTGCGCCAGAACACCAGCCATTCCGGCAACGTGCAGGATCGCTAGATCATCCCTTCAGGGGCCAGCGCCCCAGCACGATATGCCGGGTCTGGCCCAGCAGGCTGTGGATCAGCAGGAATTCGGAAACGCCCCACGACACGGGCTCGACCGGCGTCTCCGGCGCCAGGGCGCGGTCGTAGAGCAGCGTCACGTGCGGGTTGAACTGCCTAGCGACCTGCTTGCCCAGCCCCGCGCGGGCCATGGCAAGGCCCAGCGCCTTCTGGAAGTCGTGCAGGGCGAGCAGCCCCTCCCCGCCCTGCAGGACGAAGGGATTGTTGCCGCGATTGTTGAAGCTGGCGGCCTTGTCGAAGGTCACGCCGAACGGCGCGGTCGAGGACGCCGCCTCGCCGGCTTCCAGCGCCTGGGCGACGATGCCGCGCGGCAGGCCGGCGTAGTCGCCGATGTGGTGCAGGGTGACATGCAGGCGGTCGGGCGTCAGCGACGCGCCGGAAAGGCCAAGCCGCCCCCGCAGATCGCGGGCCCGGCCGGCGATGGTCTCGGCCACGGCCGGCTCGGGGAAGACGCCGAAGAACAGGCGGTCGGACGGCGGGCCATCCAGCTCGGGAAACAGCGACATGACGAGAATCGGCGGCCGTTGAGGGGGGTGGCCAGCCTTATGGCGCCGGAGCAGGCGGCTGTCGCCGCCCGCCCCGCTGCGGGATCAGCCGCGCGCCGGGATGTTGAGGCCGCGCTGCACGGCCGGACGGGCGAGACCCCGCTCCAGCCACGCCGGCACGTTCTTCAGGCTCTTGAAGTCGACCAGTTCGGCCGCCTCGTAGAAGCCCACCAGATTGCGCACCCAGCCCAGGGTGGCGACGTCGGCGATCGTGTACGCGTCGCCCATCAGCCAGTCGCGGCCCTCCAGGCGGGTCTCCAGCACGCCCAGCAGGCGCTGGCTCTCGGCGCGGTAGCGCTCCAGCGGGCGCTTGTCCTCGTACTCGCGGCCCGCAAACTTGTGGAAGAAGCCCAGCTGCCCGAACATCGGGCCGACGGCCGCCATCTGGAAGAACACCCACTGCAGGGTCTCGTAGCGCGCGGCCGGATCGGTCGGCAGCAGCTTGCCGGTCTTCTCGGCCAGATAGACCAGGATCGCGCCGCTCTCGAACAGGCCGAAGGGTTTGCCGCCCGGGCCGTCGGGATCGATGATCGCCGGGATCTTGCCGTTGGGGTTGAGGCTGAGGAATTCCGGGGTCCAGGTCTCGTTCTTGCCGATGTCGATCAGGTGCGGCTCGTACGGCAGGCCCACCTCCTCCAGCATGATCGACACCTTCACGCCGTTGGGCGTGGGCAGCGAATAGAGCTGGATGCGATCCGGATGGGCGGCGGGCCAGCGGCTGGCGATCGGGAAGGCCGAGAGGTCGGTCATGGAAGCTCCTCGAAGGGGTCCAGGCCGATATAGGCGCCGCGCGAGCCTGGCCCAGCCCCCTACCGTAACTTTCTTGGTGTCAGTTACGATTGGCCGAGCGAAGGATGAAGCCCAGGATCTCGGCGACGGCGACATAGAGCGCCTCGGGGATCTCCTCCTCCATCGGGATGGTCGACAGGGCCTGGGCCAGCGCGGGGTTCTCCTCCAGCGGCACCCCGTGCTCGCGGGCCGTCTCGACGATCTTGTCGCCCACCCAGCCGCGGCCGCTGGCGACCACGCGCGGGGCGTTCGGCTCGTCGTAGCGCAGGGCGACGGCGATGCGGGGACCAGAGACGCGGGTCATGTGGCCTGGTCCAGGAAGCGGCCAGGCGCGGCCGGCGTCGCGACCGGCGGCGCGGCGGTGTGGAAGGCCACCTCCGGCTCCAGGGCGGCTTCGCGCAGGGCGGCGTTGAGCATCTCCTCGCCGCCGCGCAGCCGGGCCATCGCCTCCGGACGCTCGGCCCACAACGACACGCGGGCGCGCTCGCCCGTCAGGGCCAGCTGGGCGTCGATGCGGCCCATGGGCTCGACGTCGAGCGAGAAGCGGACTTTCCAGGTGCGCGCCTCGGCGACGCCGCCCGCGGCCCCGCCCCCGCCCCCGTCGCGGCTGATCTCGAACTGCGCCACGGCCGAGCCCTGCGGCGTGGCGAACGGCACGTCGAACACCCAGCGCGGCCCCGGCTTGTCGTCGACGAGCCGGCTCTCGAACGGGCGGACGGTCTCGGCCCGTTCGGGCAGCGAGGCGGCCTGCAGAAGCTCCTGCCGGGCCAGAGCTGCATCGACGCCCTTGGCCAGTTGCTGGGCCACGAGAGCCGGCGCGGCGCCGGGCGCCAGCGTCGAAGGCGCGGCCGCCTGGGCGACCACGGGTCCGCCCGCGAACGGCGGCGGCGGTCCCTTGCCGGGCGGCGGCGCCAGCGGCGTCATGGCCTGCCGGGCGACGGGCGTCTCCTCGAAACCGGCGGCGGCCTCCTGGGCCAGGACGAACAGGGCTGCAGCGGGCTGAGCCGCCTGCCGAGGAGCCGGCGGCGGCGCGACGGCCGCCAGGAAGCGGGCGACGGGCGTGTCGGCGGCCTCGTCGGCCTGGACGGAAGTCGGCGTTGCGGGAAGCGGCTGCGGATCGCTCCTGGGCGCGGCCTGCACCGTCGAAGCCATCGAGGCCGGCGGCGGCGCGCCGGGCGTGGCCGCAAGGGCGCCGGCAGGCGGCTCGGCGATCGGCTGCGGAAGGCCCGGAGCGCCCGCCGTCAAGGTCGATGGCGGCGCGGCCGCGCCCTGCGGCGGGGCGGGGATCGGCGTGGCCGTCGCCGACGGCGCCTGGGACGTCAGGGGCGCCTGGGGCGTAGCCGGGCCGGTCTGGGCGCTCCAGCTGGCCACGGCGGCCCGCAGCACCAGCATGGCGGCCTTCAGGTCCTTGGCGGCCAGCGGCGCAGCGCCCGGCGCGGGCGCCTCTTCGGCCAGGCGGCTTTCCATGAACAGGCCGGACCGGCCGAAGGCCTGGCGGATCTCGCCGGCGGTCACCGCGCCGTCGATGGGCGAGCGCAGGGCCAGCATGTTCGCGGCGGCCTGGCGCACCAGGGCCGGCGCCTGGGGCGAGGTCGAGACCCGCTCCAGGTCGGCCAGCAGCGGCGCCATGCCGCCCTGCGCCGACGCGGCGCGGCCGACCATGTCGGAGACCACCTTGGCCTGGATCGTCGGACTGGCCAGCAGGATCTCGCGGGCCTGGCCCGTGGCTCCGCCCTTCAGCAGGCTCTCGACGGTGTCAGGCGTCTCGGGAACGACGCCGGGCTGGGCGGCGATCTTGCCCAGCGCCTCGGTCGCCTCGGCCATGGCCAACTGGGCCAGCATGGCCGGCGGCGGCAGGCCCTCCTGCCCCGTCTGGCCGCCCTGGAGGCCGGCGGCCGCCACCATCGCCGTCGGCTGCACCGAGGCGAGGTTGGGAACGACGGTTCCAATCGGCTGGACCGACACGGCGGGCTCCACGGCGGCGCAAGGGCGCAGAAGGTTGCCGCGAGATTAATCCACAGGCGTGAAGCGGGTCTTAACCCGTTTTGGCGCTTCGCTTTTCCAGGAAGTCGAGCATGGCCTCGGCGGCCGCCTCGGCCGGGTCGGGCATGCCGCGCCCCAGGCGTTCGAGCGCCGCGAACTGCTGCGCCACCTGCCGTTCACGCAGCGCCGGATCGTCCAGCCGCTGGGCCAGCGCCGCCGCCAGCCGCTCGCCCGTGCACGCGTGCTGCAGCAGTTCGGGCGCGACCTCCTGGTCGGCGGCGATGTTGAACAGCGTCACCCAGCGCGGCGTCATCAGGCGCTTGAGCAGGGCGTAGGTGATCGCGCCGATCTTGTAGCCGACGACCATCGGCGCCCCGGCCAGGGCCAGCTCGATGGTCACCGTGCCGCTGCAGGCCAGGGCCACCGTGGCGGCCTTCATGGCGTCGTCCTTGGCCTGGTCGTCCTCGATGACGTGGGCGCGGAACGGCCAGCCGGCGACGCGCGCCTTCACCGCCGCCGCCACCGTCTGGGCGGCGGGAACCACCACGTGCAGGCCGGGGCGGTCGGCCTTGAGGATGCGCACGGCGTCCTCGAAGGCCGGCAGCACGCGCTCGATCTCGGACGGACGGCTGCCTGGAAGCACGGCAAGGATCGGATCGTCAGGACCCGCGCCGATGGCCGCGCGCGCCCGGCCGGCGTCGGCGCCGCTGAAGTCGCGGGCCAGGGCCGGGTTGCCGACGAAGACGCTGGGCAGGCCCACGGCGTCGAAGAACGGCTTGTCCATCGGCTGGGTGGCCAGCAGCAGGTCCACGGCCTGGGCCAGGGTCGCGGCCCGCCCCGGACGCGAGGCCCAGACCTGCGGCGCGACGTACTTGATCAAAGCCATGGACGGGTCGAGCGCCCGCAGGCGCTTGGCCAGGCGGATGTTGAAGCCCCAGGCGTCGATCAGCACGGCCACGTCGGGCTTTTCGCGCACGGCCAGGGCCTCGACGTCCTTCAGCCGGCGCAGGACGCGCGGATAGGCCTTCAGCCCCTCAAAGAGGCCGAGAATCGACAGTTCGGAGATGTCGAAGGGGCTCTGCACGCCCTCGGCCGCCATGCGCGCGCCGCCCAGGCCGACGAAGCGCACCTGGCCGCCCAGCCGCGCCCGCAGCGCCTTGGCCAGGCCCGCGCCGAGATTGTCTCCCGAGGCTTCGGCCGCGACCAGCATGACCGTCAGCGGCCGGCCGGCGCTCATCAGCGCGGCTCGACGCCGTAGACGAAGAGCCCCAGGTCGTCGGCGCAGGCGATCACCTGGTCACGGTCGACGATCAGCAGGCGGCCCGCCTCGCCGACCACGCCGGCCAGGCCGGCGCGCGCCGCGCGCTGGATGGTGGCGACGCCGATGGTCGGCAGGTCGACCTTGGTCTCCTGAATCGGCTTGGGCGCCTTGGCCAGCACGCCCTTGGGCGCCTCGGGGCAGCCGCGAACGGCCTGCGGCAGGTCGGCGACCCGGCGCAGCATGGCGTCGGTGCCTTCCTGGGCCTCGACGGCGAGGACCAGGCCGTCGCAGACCACGGCCCCCTGCCCCACGTCCAGCCCGCCGATGGCGCGGGCCACGGTCAGGGCGCGATCGATGTCGGCGCCGTGCTGTTCGCGCGGAGCGTAGCGGCCGAGCGGACCGGCCGGCAGGGTCATCTCGCCGCGCACCTCGTGGGCGCCCTCGACGATGAAGCCTTCCTTCTCGAACTCAGTCAGCACGCGGCGCAGCAGGGCGTCGTCGCCCTCGCGCGCGGCCTTGATCAGGCCCGGCAGCACCTTCACGCCCCGGAAATCGGGGATCAGGGCAGAGAAGTCGGGGCGATCGACGACTCCGGCGAAGCAGACGGCCTCGCAGCCCTCCTCCTTCAGCGCCTTGAAGGCCTTGCCGAACTCAGCGATGCCGACCTCGGCGCCGGGATACTGCTCGAGCGACGGATCGGCGAAGCCCTTGACGCGCATCACCGAAAACGGCCGGCCGGCGCGCTCGCAGTGGGCGGCCAGTTCGATCGGCAGGGCCCCGCCGCCGGCGATCAGTCCAAGCTTGCGCAAGATCAGACCTCGCGCTCGGGCAGGCACAGCGGACGGTTGCCGTCGGCGCGGATGAAGTCGACGATCTCCATCACTTCGGGCACGGCCGAATAGGTCTCGACCACGTCGTCCAGGCGCTCCTGGAAGGTGCCTTCGTCGGCGAACATCAGGCGGTAGGCCGCGCGCAGCGCGTTGATGCTCTCGCGCGAGAAGCCCCGGCGCTTGAGACCCACCAGGTTCAGGCCCTCGAGGTGGGCGTGGTTGCCCCACACCGAGCCGTACGGGATGACGTCCTTGGTCACCGCGGCCAGGCCGCCGATGAAGCTGTAGCGGCCCACGCGCGAGAACTGGTGGATGGCCGCCAGGCCGCCGACGAACACGAAGTTGCCGACGTCGACATGGCCGCCCAGGGTCGCGCCCTTGGCCAGCACCACGTTGTCGCCGACCGTGCAGTCGTGGGCGACGTGGGCCTCGGCCATGAAGAAGCCGTCGGCGCCGATCGTGGTCACGCCGCGGCCCGAGGCCGTGCCGGTGTTCATCGTCACCTGTTCGCGGATCACGTTGCGCGGACCGATGACCAGCTGGGTGCGCTCACCCTTGTAGCCCAGGTGCTGGGGCGGACCGCCCAACGCGGAAAAGGCGTGGACGACGGTGTCCTCGCCGATGGTGGTGACGCCATCGACCACCACGTGCGACAGCAGGCGCACGCGGGCCTGCAGGGTCACGTCCGGGCCGACGATGCAGAACGGCCCGATCTCGACGTCGTCAGCCAGCTTGGCGGCGGCGTCGACGATGGCGGTCGGATGGATCTTGGTCATTTCGTCGGGGTCTCCACGACCATGGCGGCGAACTCGACCTCGGCGGCGACCTTGTCGCCGATCTTGGCCACGCCCTTGAACTTGAAGATGCTGGACCGCGCGCGCAGCACCTCGACCTCCATGCGCAGGACGTCGCCCGGGCGCACGGGGTTGCGGAAGCGGGCGTTGTCGACCGACATGAAGAAGATCGTCTTGCCGGCGGTGTCGACTTCCAGCGACTTGCTCATCAGCACCGCGCCCGTCTGGGCCAGGGCTTCGATGATCAGCACGCCCGGCATCACCGGGTTGCCCGGGAAGTGGCCCTGGAAGAACGGCTCGTTCACCGTCACGCACTTGATGCCGACGATCGACTTGTGCGGCTCGTAGGCTTCGGCCCGGTCGACCAGCAGGAACGGGTAGCGGTGCGGGATCCGGTTGAGGATCTCGGCGATGTCGATGTCGGTCTGCGGGGCCGCGGTTTCGGTCTGGCTCATGCCTCGTCTTTCATCCCCCGACTGCGCGCGCTGCGCGACAGCCATG
>PJUJ01000324.1_pt1 | contig 28176 bp, 21 predicted proteins | sample 1512321 | NCBI WGS metagenome assembly PJUJ01 (sample SAMN08177669, study PRJNA422409) | Feces metagenome, whole genome shotgun sequencing project. | isolation source: Chicken feces enriched on filter paper: beechwood xylan treatment | host: Gallus gallus | place: USA: Madison | collected 2015-01-15 | reverse complement strand
GTGGCCGAAGCTGTAGGCCCAGACGATCGCCATCGGCGCGACGAAGAACACCACCAGCCAGACCAGCGGCGGTCCCAGCGCGGCGGCGAACACCGCCTTGGCCTTCTTCCAGCTCTGTTCCATCGAGCTCTCCAAGATCCTCCCCTCTGGGGGAGGTGTCGCCGAAGGCGACGGAGGGGGTGTGGCTCAAGAGGGCGAGACGCTCAGCGGAAGCTGAAAACGTCCCCCCTCCGGCCCTCCGGGCCACCTCCCCCAGAGGGGGAGGATCATGACGATCAGGCCGCCCGCACGCGGGTGATGATCTCCTCGTAGAGGCTGGCCTTTTCCGCCCCTTCGAAGGCCCCGTACTCGCACTTCGACATGATGTCGGCGGGGGGGAAGATCACCTTGTTGTTCTTGTAGTCGTCCGGCATCAGCGCCTTGGCCGCCGCGTTGGGCGTCGGATAGAGGATGGTCTTGCTGATCTCGGCGCCGGCTTGGGCGTCCAGCAGGTAGTTGATGAACTTGTGGGCGTTGTTCGGACGCGGCGCGCCCTTCGGAATGCACAGGCAGTCGGAGTTGATGAGGCTGCCTTCCTTGGGCACCACGAAGTCGATGTCGTCGTCGTCCTTCATCGCCTGGGCGATGTCGCCGTTGTACTCCAGCACCAGATCCACCTCGCCGGAGAGCAGCAGGTCCTGGCCGTTGTCGTCGTGGAACGCCTTCACGAACGGCTTCTGCTTGATCAGCATCTGCTCGATCTTCGGCAGCATGTCGGCCGGGATGTCGTTGACCGAGTGGCCCAGGTACTTGGCCGCCAGGCGCACCAGGTCGGCGCTCTCCGACAGCAGCGCGATCTTGCCGGCGTACTGGTTGCTGTCGAACAGGTACTTCCAGCTGTCGGGCACGCCCGCGACCTTGCTCTTGCGATAGCCGATGCCCAGCAGCAGCCAGGTGTAGGGCAGCGAGAACTTCCGGCCCGGGTCGAAATCCGGATTCAGGAAGGCCGGGTCGATGTTCTTGATGTTCGGGATCTTGGCGTGATCCAGCGCTTCAAGCATGCCGGCCTGGGCCATGCGGGTGACGAACTCGTTCGACGGCACGATGACGTCGAAACCCGGATTGCCCGCCTTCAGCTTGGCGAACAGCTCGTCGTTGGTCGCGAACAGGCTCATGTTCACGTCGACGCCGCTGGCCTTCTTGAAGTCGCCCAGCGTGGTCTCGCCGATATAGGTGTCCCAGTTGTAGAAGTTCAGCTTGGCCTCTTCGCCGCCGGCCTCGCCGGGCTTGGGCTTCTCACCGCAGGCGGTGAACGACAGGCCGATGGCCGCCGCGCCGAACGCGGTCAGCAGCGAGCGGCGCGAGGCCCCCCGGAAGTGGTTGGTGCTCATGGCCTCGAAACTCCCTCTTTCGTTCGCATGAAGCGGACGAGGCCCCTTCCCCGCCGCCGGTTCAACCTAAAGCCTTAACTCCAGCGCCCCGCCGTCAGGCGTTGCGCAGATACCAGTCATAGTCGAGCTGTCCGACCACCTCGAAGAACCGCGCCTGCTCGGTGCGCTTCACCGACACGAACATCTCGACGAACCGCTCGCCCAGATAGTCGGCCAGCACCTGCGACTTCTCGAAGAGGTCGACGGCGGCGAACCAGTTGGACGGCAGGCGCACGTTCTCCTTGGCCGCGGCGGCATAGCCGTCGCCGACCACCGCCGGGCCAGGATCGATCCGGTTGGTGATGCCGTGGTGCGCGGCCGCCAGCAGCGTCGCCATCACCAGGTAAGGATTACCGTCGGCCCCGGCCACGCGGTGCTCGACATGGCGCGTCGGCGCCGGACCTGCAGGCACGCGCAAGCTGACCGTGCGGTTGTTGACGCCCCAGGTCGGCGCCACCGGCGCATAGCTGTTGGCCTTGAAGCGGCGATAGCTGTTGGCGTTGGGGGCCAGGATCGCCATGCCCTCGCCCAGCAGCGCCTTCATGCCGCCGATGGCGTGCTTGAGCAGGGCGGAGCCTTCCGGATCCTCGGCGGCGCACAGGTTGTTTCCGTCCGCGTCGTTGAAGCTGACATGCACGTGGAAGCCGTTGCCCGCCCGGTCGGCCCAGGGCTTGGCCATGAACGTCGCCTCGCAACCATGGCGCAGGGCCACCCCCTTGGCCGCGCGCTTGTAGAGCACCGCATCGTCGGCGGCGCGCAGCGCATCGGGCTTGTGCTTGAGGGTCAGCTCCACCTGGGCCGGGGCGAATTCCGAGATCGCGCCTTCCAGGGGAACGCCGATCGTGTCGGCGGTGTCCCACAGCTCGCGCAGGAACGGAGCGTTGGCCTCCAGTTCGGGCAGGCCATAGACTTGGATGCCGGTCGGCCGCTGGCCGGTCAGCACCGACTTGGCGGGCAGCAGTTCGCCGTTCGGGCCGCGCTCGATGTCGACGAGGTAGTATTCCAGCTCGCAGGCGGCGACCGGCGTCAGGCCGTCGGCGGCGTATCGGTCGAGCACCCGTTGCAGCACGTGGCGCGGGTCCAGGTCGTTGGGCGTCCCGTCCAGCTCGTAGAGCGACAGCATCACCTGGGCGACGTCGGGACCCAGCCACGGCGCCAGCGTCAGCGTGCCCGGCACAGGCCGCGCGCGACGGTCGGCGTCGCCGTCCTCCCAGACCAGGCCCGTCTCCTCGCAGTCGGCCCCGACGGTGTCGACCACCAGGATCGAACCCGGCAGGAACCGGCCGTAATCGTAGATCGCCTGCAGTTCATGCACCCGCAGGCGCTTGCCGCGCGGCACGCCGGTCATCGAGGTGAAGAACACCTCGACGTACTTCACCTGCGGATGGGCGGCCAGGAAGTCGCGGCACTCCTGCGGATCGGCGACGCTCATTCGATCCTCCCGCTAGAAACCACCTCTCCCAGAGGGAGAGGGAGGGGCCCATGCGCAGCATGGGAGGGTGAGGGGCTCAGGCGGCGAGGGTTTACCCCCTCACCCTCCCACCGCTTCGCGGCGGGCCCCTCCCTCTCCCCTTGGGAGAGGTGGTTGAAAATCGGCCCCATCAGTTCACCTCCCCGACGGCCACGGCGAAGGCGTCCACCACCGCGACCAACCGATCCAGCGCCGCGTCCTCGGTGACGGGCGAGACCAGCATCATGTTGTGGAAGGGCGCGATCAGCGCCCCCCGGTTGATCAGCCACAGATGCAGCGCTTCCACCGCATCAAGGTCCAGAACTTTCCGCATCGCCCCCGCGTCGCGCGGCGGCGGATCGGCGAAAACCAGCTCCACCCGCGCCCCGACATGCACCACCGACCAGGGCAGGCCGCGCGCGGCGATCACGCCGTTCAGCCCGGCCGCCAGGCGCTGTGCACCGGCCAGCATCCTGCCGTAGGCCGCGTCGGTCATGACCTCCGACAGCATGGCCCGCATGGCCGCCATGGCCAGTGCATTGCCCGACAGCGTCGTGCCGATCCCCGACTGGCCCGGACCGATCCGCGCCTGCGCCTCGTCCATCCGCGCCGACAGTTCCGCCGTCACGCCCCAGACGGCCGCCGGCACGCCGCCGGCCACGGCCTTGCCCAGCACGAAGACGTCGGGCTCAAGCCTGTGGGCGCGGGTGTAGCCGCCGGGACCGGTGGAGATGGTGTGGGTCTCGTCGATGATCAGCAGGGTTCCGGCCTCGCGCGTCAGCCGGCGCAGGGCGTCGTGGAAGCCGGGGTCGGGCAGGATCATCCCGCAGTTGGTCATCACCGGCTCGGCCAGCACGGCGGCGACGTCGCCAGGGGCCAGGGCCGCTTCCAGGGCGGCCAGATCGTTGAACGGCACGACCCGGGTGGTGGCCGTCAGGTCCTGAACCTGCCCCAGCAGGCCGGGCTTCATCGCGGGCGCGCCGTCCTTCAGCACGACGAACGCGTCCTCGACCATGCCGTGGTAGCAGCCGTCGAACACCAGCACGACCGGCCGCCGCGTCACCGCCCGCGCCCAGCGGATGGCCGCGCGGTTGGCGTCGCTGGCCGTGGTCGCCGCCTGCCACAGCGGCAGGCCGAACCGCTCGGCCAGGAGCTTGCCGACGATCACCGCCGAGGCGGTGGGCAGCATGAAACCGGCGCCGCGCCTGGCCTGGTCGGCGACGGCGGCGGCCACGGAAGGCTCGCCATGGCCGAACATCGACGGCGTGTCGCCCAGGCAGAAGTCGTCATAGAGCTTGCCGTCGACGTCGGTGACCTGCGCGCCCACGCCCTGGGCGGCGAAGATGGGGCTGGGGCTGGCCCAGTCGCCCATCCAGTGCATCGGAACCCCGCCCCGCCAAACGGCCGAGGCCGCCTTGGCCATGGCCACGCTGCGCGGATGCTCGGCCAGGAACCGCGCGCGCTCGGCGGCGATCAGGTCGGCGAGGGTCCGGGTCAGCTCAGCGATCACGCCGCGCCCTCCCCACATTCACCCGTCATTCCCGCCCTTGTGGCGGGAAACCCTGGTTCAGCGCGCAGGTGAGACGCCTTGGCGGGCCCGCCCGCCACACCCCTGCCCTTGCGGCGGACAGAGGGGTTCCCGCCACAAGGGCGGGAATGACGGGAAGAAAGGGAATGGGCGGCAGAGCTCGTCATGCCACCCCGCCAAAGCACAGGTACTTGGTCTCGAAATACTCATCGAGGCCCTCGGACGAGCCCTCGCGGCCCAGGCCCGATTCCTTGACCCCGCCGAACGGCGCCACCTCGGTTGAGATCAGGCCTTCGTTGATGCCGACCATGCCGGCCTCGATGGCCTCGGCCACGCGCCAGCAGCGGCCGACGTCGCGGCTGTAGAAATAGGCCGCCAGGCCAAACGGCGTGGCGTTGGCGAGGGTGATCGCCTCGTCCTCGGTGTGGAACTTCACGATCGGGGCGACAGGGCCGAAGATCTCTTCGTTGAACAGCCGCATGTCCGGCGTCGCGCCGGTCAGCACCGTGGGCTGGTAGAACAGGCCGCCCATCTCGTGGCGCTCGCCGCCGACCTCGACCCGGGCGCCGGCCGCGACGGCCTCCTGCACCAGGTTCTCGACCTTGATCAGGGCCTTCTCGTTGATCAGCGGGCCGATCACCACGCCCTCGCCCGTCCCCGGCCCCACCTTCATCGCCGCCACCTTCTCGGCCAATCGCTTGGCGAAGGCGTCGTGGATGCCGGCCTGCACGATCAGGCGGTTGGCGCAGACGCAGGTCTGGCCGGTGTTGCGGTACTTGCTGGCGATGGCCCCGTCGACGGCGGCCTCCAGATCGGCGTCGTCGAAGACGATGAAGGGCGCATTGCCGCCCAGCTCCAGAGACAGCTTCTTCATCGTGCCGGCGCACTGGCCGTAGAGGATCTTGCCCACCGGGGTCGAGCCGGTGAACGACAGCTTGCGCACCCGGCCGTCCTCGCACAGCGCCTTGCCGATGGCGCTGGAGTCCGTGCCGGTGACGATGTTGAGCACGCCGGCCGGCACGCCGGCCTCGACGGCGAGGCGCGCGATGGCCAGGGCGCACAGCGGCGTCTCGGCCGCCGGCTTGACCACCACGGTGCAGCCGGCCGCCAGGGCCGGGCCGACCTTGCGGGTGATCATGGCGATCGGGAAGTTCCACGGCGCGATCGCCGCGCACACCCCGATCGGCTGCTTGATCGAGGCCAGGCGCTTCTTCGGATCGGGCGTCGGGATGGTGTGGCCGTAGCCGCGCTTGGCCTCCTCGGCGAACCAGTCGATGAAGCTGGCCCCATAGGCCACCTCGCCCTTGGCCTCGGCCAGGGGCTTGCCCTGCTCGGCCGTCATCAGCCGGGCCAGGTCGTCGGCGTGGGCGAGCATCAGGTCGCTCCACTTGCGCAGGATCGCGCCCCGCTCCTTGGCCGTCCTGGCCGCCCAGCCCGGAAACGCCCGGTGCGCCGCCTCGATGGCGATCCGCGTCTCGGCCGCGCCCAGGTCGGCGACCTGCGCGATCGTCTCGCCGTCGGCCGGATTGGTGACGGCGAAGGTCGCCTCGCCCTCGATCCACAGGCCATCGATCAGGGCGGCGGTTTCGACAAGGTTCAGGGCGGTCATGGGAAGCTACCTCAGCGTTACGGACACCGACTTCAGGTCGGCGTACTTGTGCAACGCATGAAGGCTGCGGTCACGGCCGAAGCCCGACTGCTTGAAGCCCCCGAACGGCATGGTGATGTCGCAGGCGTCCCAGCCGTTGACCCAGACCAGCCCAGCCTTGAGCTTTCGCGCGCCCTTCAGGCCGCGATTGATGTCGCTGGTCCACAAGCCCGCGGCCAGGCCGTAGACCGTGTCGTTGGCCAGGGCGAAGGCTTCCTCCTCGCCCGTGAAGCTCATGACGCCCAGCACCGGCCCGAACACCTCTTCCCGGGCCAGCCGGTGCGAGGGCCGCACGCCGTCGAAGATCGTCGGCTCCACATAGAAGCCGCCGGTCTCGATGCGCACCTGCGACCCGCCCAGCACGGGCGCGTCGCCTTCCTCGCGGGCCTTGTCGATATAGGAGAGCGCGGTCTTCATCTGCCGCTCGCTGACCATGGCCCCAAAGCCGGTCTGCGGATCCAGCGGGTCGCCGACCTGGATGGTCTTGGCCACGGCGACCACCTTCTCCAGGAACTCGTCCTTGACCTGGGCCTCGACCAGCAGGCGCGAGGCGGCCGTGCAGACCTCGCCCTGGTTATAGAACACGCCCCAGGCGGCGGCCTGCGCAGCCGCATCAAGGTCAGGGCAGTCGGCGAAGACGATCTGGGGCGACTTGCCGCCCAGCTCCAGCGACACGCGCTTGAGATTGCTCTGGGCCGCATACTCCATCAGCCGACGGCCGGTGGGGCCAGAGCCGGTGAAGGCGATCATGTCGACGTCCATCGACCGCGCCAGGGCCTGGCCGGCGACCGCCCCGAAGCCTGGCACGACGTTCAGCACGCCAGCCGGCAGCCCGGCTTCGAGGGCCAGCTCGCCCAGCTTCAGCGCCGTCAGCGGCGACTGCTCGGCGGGCTTGAGGACCACGGAGTTGCCCATGGCCAGAGCCGGCGCGACCTTCCACATCGCCATGTGCAGCGGGAAGTTCCACGGCACGATGGCCCCGATCACGCCCAGCGGCTCGTGGGTGGCGAAACTCAGACGATCGGCCGGCGAAGCCCCGACCTCGCCATAGACCTTGTCCAGAGCCTCGGCGTACCAGCGGGTGGTGTTGATCGCGAGCGGGATGTCGACGGCCCGGGCGTCGCGGATCGGCTTGCCGACGTCCAGGCTCTCCAGCAGGGCCAGGTCCTCGGCGTCGCGCTCCATCAGCTCGGCCAGCCGGAACAGCACCTTCTTCTTCTGGCGCGGATGCAGGTCGCGCCAGCGTCCGTCCTCGAAGGCGGCGCGGGCGGCGGCCACCGCGCGCTCGACGTCGGCGACGTCGCAGGCGGCCACCTGGTTCAGCACCGCCCCGTCGCGGGGCCCGACATTGTCGAAGGTTCCGCCGGAGACCGCGCCGACCAGCGCGCCGTCGATCACCGCCCGGCCGGGAAGGGCCAGGCGGCTCAGCTGTTCGGAGATGGCTGCGGGAACGCTCACGTCCGGCCTCATGAAACTGTGATCACAGTTTGCCCCGTCGGGGCGACTGTCAAGCCGGCGCCGGCCTCGACCGCCGCGCGCATCTTGTCCATGCCTTCGGACAGGTCAGCGGCGATGGCGCGGCGGGCGCCCTCGGCGTCGCGAGCCTTCAGGGCGTCCATGGCCTCGGCGTGACGGTCGGCGGGCAGGCTGCCGGTGCCGACCCGGCCGAACACCACCCGCATGAACGGTCCGATCTGCAGCCACAGCCCGCCGGCCATGGCCAGCAACACCTCGGCTCCAGCCCGCTCGTAGATCGCGAAATGGAAGGCGTGGTTGGCGACCATGTAGCGGTCGACGTCGCCCACGCGCAGAGCCTCCTCCAGGTCCTGGTCGATGGCTTTCAGCTTGCGCACCAGGGCTTCGTCGGCTTTTGGCGCGGCGCGGGCGGCCAGCTCCGGCTCGATCCACTGGCGCGCCAGCTCCAGTTGCTCCAGCCGCTCGGCGCTCAGCGACGGCACGCTGAGGCGCTTGTTGGCGGGGTTGATGGCCAGGGCCCGCTCGGCGACGAGGCGGCGCACGGCGTCGCGCACCGGCATCGGACTGACCCCCAGTTCGGCCGCCAGGCTGCGCAGGGACACGCCGACGCCCGGGGCGATCTTGCCGGTGATCAGGGCCTGGCGAATGGCGTCGTAGACCTGGTCGTGCACCGCCGTGGAATCGGCCAGGGGACGGCGCATTTTCGGCTCGGCCATATCCCCTCCTCTCCGCGGTGCAATCTTGGGGTTGCCAGCTAGCCAATAATTGCGATCACAATGCAAGGTCTCAGACCCTGGAGCGCGAGATGCCCGACTTCGGCGCCAACGACCTCGACGCCTATTGGATGCCGTTCACGCCCAACCGGCGGTTCAAGGCCAATCCGCGCCTGCTGGCCGGCGCCAAGGGCATGCACTACGCCACGCCCGACGGTCGCCAGATCCTCGACGCCACCTCGGGCCTGTGGTGCGTCAACGCCGGCCACGGCCGCGAGCAGATCACCGAGGCCATCCGCAAGCAGGCCGGCGAGATGGACTATGCGCCGAGCTTCAACCTCGGCCACCCGCTGGCCTTCGCCTTCGCCTCGCGCCTGGCCCAGGTGACGCCCAAGGGGTTGGACCGGATCTTCTTCACAAACTCGGGCTCGGAGTCGGTCGACACCGCATTGAAGATCGCGCTGGCCTATCACCGCGCCCGCGGCAAGGGGACCAAGACCCGGCTGATCGGCCGCGAGCGCGCCTATCACGGCGTCGGCTTCGGCGGCATCTCGGTGGGCGGCATCCCCAAGAACCGGATGTACTTCGGCTCCCTGCTGACCGGCGTCGACCACCTGCCCCACACCCACGGGATCCCCGAGAACGTCTTCGCCCAGGGCCTGCCCAAGCACGGCGCGCATCTGGCCGACGATCTGGAGCGCATCATCGCCCTGCACGACGCCTCCAACATCGCCGCCGTCATCGTCGAGCCGGTCTCGGGCTCCACCGGCGTGCTGGTGCCGCCCGAGGGCTATCTGCAGAAGCTGCGGGCGATCTGCGACCGGCACGACATCCTGCTGATCTTCGACGAGGTGATCACCGGTTTCGGCCGCGTCGGCGCGCCCTTCGCCGCCGACCGTTTCGGCGTGACGCCCGACCTGCTGTGCATGGCCAAGGGCCTGACCAACGCCGCCGTCCCGGCCGGGGCCGTCGCCGCCAGCACCGCCATCTATGACGCCATGCTCGACGGCGCCGATGCGCCTATCGAGCTCTTCCACGGCTATACCTATTCGGGCCATCCGCTGGCCTGCGCCGCGGGGCTGGCGACGCTGGAGATCTATCAGGGCGAGGGCCTGTTAGACCGGGCGCTGGCTATCGAGCCCTACTGGCGCGCGGCCATCCACTCCCTGCGCGACGCCCGCCACGTGATCGACATCCGCGACTTCGGCCTGATCGCCGGCATCGAGCTTTCGCCCCGCCCCGGCGCCCCGACGGCGCGGGCCATGGAGGCCTTCGAGGCCGCCTTCGACCAGGGCCTGCTGATCCGCGTCACCGGCGACATCATCGCCCTCTCCCCGCCGCTGATCATCGAGGAAAGCCAGATCGACCAGATCGTCGAGACGATCCGCAAGGTGCTGGCGGCGGTGGAGTGACGATCCTCCCCCTCTGGGGGAGGTGACCCGGAGGGCCGGAGGGGGAAGCATCTGATGAGGTCAGTGCGCCCCTAACGGCAGCAATCCCTTCCCCCTCAGTCGCTCCGCGACAGCTCCCCCTTCAGGGGGAGCATCCTGGCTAGGCCTTCAGCCGCAGCACGTTGTCGACCTTGCGCTCGGCCACCGGCAGCGGCGTGTCCACCGCCTGGCGCTGCACCAGGCAGCCGTACCAGCCCAGGCCCTTGTAGGTCTCGTAGCCCGGGGTCAGGGCGTAGCCGATGGTGCGGTCGCCCTGGGCGTAGCTGCCCATCGTGCCGTGCGAGGTGTCGAGCTTGAAGCTGTCGGTCAGCACGCCCTGGCCGTCCGAGGCCGCCAGGATCCGGTGGTTCTGGTCCAGCAGCAGCACGCGCGAGCGGCTCTTCTCCTCGTCGGTCATGCGCACGCCGTCGACGATGGCCTGGGCCTGCGGGCGCCAGTCGAAATGCACGCCCAGCACGCCGATGACCTTGCCCCTGGCCTGGCCGCCCTCGCGGATCGCCGTGGCGTAGGTGGCGACCGGCGCCTCGTCCAGCAGCCGCTGGCGGGCGATGTCGGCGACCGCGAAATCATCACCGCCCTTGGTGCGCAGCGCTTCCTGGAACCAGCTGGCGTTGGCCACCGAGGCGCCCTGCACGCCGCGATACCGGTCGGGCCGGCCGCTGGCGATCACCCGGCCGGCCGCGTCGCAGATCCACAGGTCCAGATAGACGGTATAGGCGTCGAGAATGACCTTCAGGCGCTGGCTGGCGTAGTCGGCCGCCTCGCGCGAGGGCGCCATGGCGCAGTCCACAACAGCGCTGTCGGTGGCCCACCAGCGCACGTCGCAGGTGCGCTCATAGAGGTTGCGGTCGATGATCTCGATGGCGTTCAAAGCCAGGTCGGCCAAGCGCTGGCCGCGCAGGTGCGACAGGATCGCTCCGCCGATCGCCGTCAGCTCGTCGAGGTCGGCGCGCACCTGGCTCTCCAGGGCCCCGGCCACCTCGTCGATCTGGGTCGAGATCTTCTTGAACTCCTCGGCCACGATGGCGAAGCCCTTGCCGGCCTCGCCCGCGCGGGCCGCGACGATCAGGGCGTTGATCGCCAGCATCTTGGCGGCGCGGTTGACGGTCGAGATCTCGCCGATCTTCTGCCCGGCCACCACGCTCAGGCGTTCGGACAGGTCAAGGATGCGCTCCGGGCGGAGACTGGCTTCTTCGGCGGACATGGCGTGCTTCCCCCCCGGGACGCGAATCGACGGCAATCCGGTAAGGTTGACACCAGCGTCAGGTTCGACCGCCCATTTTCGGAAGAAAACTTCGCCTGGCGAGGCCCGGCTGCAATGCGCCTGCCAGGTTCGCCCGGATTTCGAGCACGAATTGATCAGGCGAGCGGCAATCCCCTGCTCGCCATAGGGTTACCGTCACGCGCCGTCGCTCGATCGCCCCAAATGACACCGGTGGACATTTTCAGATCTCCCGGGCAGGGTCGAACCATCCGGACGATGCGCGACCGACGCTCGCCGGCCTCGGGGAGAACCGCATCATGATCCGCCGCCCTTCGCGCCGCCTGCTCGCCGGCGTCGCCGCCCTCGCCCTCCAGGGCCTCGCCGGCCAGGCCGCCGCCCAGACCCTGGCCTTCCCCGGCGCCGAGGGCGCGGGCCGGCTCTCGCAGGGCGGCCGCGGCGGGGCGGTGATCAAGGTGACCAACCTGAACGACGCCGGTCCCGGCTCGCTGCGCGCCGCCGTCGAGGCCAAGGGCCCGCGCACCGTCGTCTTCGAGGTCGCCGGCACGATCCAGCTGAAGTCGGACCTGAAGATCAGCCAGCCGCGCATCACCATCGCCGGCCAGACCGCGCCCGGCGGCGGGATCACCCTGCGCGACCACACCCTGGTCGTCTCGGCCGACGACGTGGTCATCCGCTTCATCCGCTCGCGCCTGGGCGACGAGAGCAAGACCGAAAGCGACGCGATCTGGATCAACAACGGCCGGCGGATCATCCTCGACCACGTCTCGGCCAGTTGGTCGGTGGACGAGACCCTGTCGGCCTCGGCCCGCTATGGCGAAGAGGGCCAAGGTTTCTTCGACCTGACCGTCCAGTGGTCGATCATCGCCGAGTCCATGGCCCGGTCGCTGCACGCCAAGGGCGACCACGGCTACGGCAGCCTGATCCGCGGCGGCAAGGGCTCGAGGATCAGCTTCCATCACAACCTGTGGGCCAACCACATGGCCCGCATGCCGCGCCCCGGCAACTACGACGGCCCCGACAAGGACCCGGTCGGCGCCCTGTTCGATTTCCGCTCCAACGTCTTCTACAACTGGGGCAAGGGCTATGCCGGCTACGACGCCGACAAGGCGGCGGTCGTCGCCTACAACTTCGTCGACAACGCCTACATCATGGGTCCGCAGAGCACCAAGGCGGTGGCCTTCCAGGAGAGCAACGGCCTGGCCCGGGCCTACTTCGCCGGCAACAGCATGCTCACCAACATTCCCACCGATCCCTGGAGCCTGGTGACCTTCACCATCCCCGAGCCGGCCGGCTATCGCCTGCCCGCGCCGGTCGAGGTCGGCCCGGTCAGGCCCGAGCCCGCGCCGCTGGCCTATGAGCGGGTGCTGGCCGACGCCGGCGCCTCGGTGTTCCGCGACAGCGTCGACGCCCGCGTCGTCGCCGGCGTGCGCGACCGCACCGGCAAGGTCATCAACAGCCAGAACGACGTCGGCGGCTGGCCCGCCCTCCCCGCCGGCAAGCCGGCCAGGGACAGCGACGGCGACGGGATCCCCGACGCCTGGGAGAAGGCCCACGGCCTCGACCCGAAGACCGCCGCCGACGGCGCGGCGCCGGCCAAGGACGGCTCGGGCTACACCAATCTCGAGCTCTATCTCGCCGCGGCGGCCGCCCGGCGCGGCTAAACCCCGGGAAACACCCCGAACGCAGAAAGCCGGCGACCGCGAGGCCGCCGGCTTTCGAAACGCCAGGTCCGGCGCGCCCCCTTGCGGAGCGCGCCGTCCAGGATCAGTAGCGCAGGCGCGCGTTCAGGAAGAACACGCGGCCGAGCACGTCGTAGACGGCCGGGTAGCCGCTGTTCGACGGCGAGGCGTTGCCGCCCAGGATCGGGTAAGCTTCCTGGGTCAGGTTCTTGACGCCGCCGGTGAAGGCCAGGTTGTCGTTGACGTCCCAGTCGGCCGACAGGTCGAAGTAGTTCTTCGGGCCGATTTCCTCGACCGTGTAACGGGTCGCCGGAGCGTCGTCGATCACGTCGTCCAGGTAGTTCCAGACCAGGTTCACGCCGAACTGCTTGAAGCGCCAGTTGGCCGAGGTGCTCAGCTTGTGACGCGGCAGCGGGTTGACGCCGGCGCCCGAGCAACGCGTGCCGAACTTGTCGGCGCACTTGATCGGCTGCGAGATCTCGTCCGGGATGATCGTGTACTCCCAGGTGTTGGTGTACAGCGAGCGGACCGCGAGCGAGCCCCAGTTGGGCAGGCCGATGTCTTCCAGTTGCGTGCGGTAGGTAACGCCCAGGTCGAAGCCTTCGAGGTTACGCGCAGCGACGTTCTGGTTGATCGACGAGACGTAGTCGATCGAGCCGTTGCCGAGGCGGTTGATGGCCTGGCAGTAGGGCGAGTTCGGGTTGCCGTTGACGATCGGGCCGTAGCAGACCGCCATCAGGTTGGCCGTGCCGCCGCCGAAGGTGTCGATGGCGTCCTTCAGCTCGATCTTGAAGTAGTCGAGGGTGAACGACAGGCCCGAGACGAACGACGGGGTGTAGACGACGCCGACCGTGGTCGTTTCGCCCTTTTCCGGCTTCAGGTTCGGGTTGCCGCCCGACAGGGTCTGGGTCTGCTGGTTGGCGTTCAGCACGCCGACCTGCGAGGCCGCGACGCCCGAGTTGATACAGGCCTGACGGACCTGGGCGTTCGGGTTGGCGCGAGCCGAGCACGGGTCGGTCGAGGTCGGGAAGCCGTTGCTCTGCGGAGCGTACAGTTCGCCGATCGACGGAGCGCGGATGGCGCTGTTGTACGACACGCGCAGCATCAGGTCGTCGAAGGGCTTCCAGGTGCCGGCGACCTTGTAGGTCTTCACCGGATCCGGCTGGGTCGTGTAGTCCGAGATACGACCGGCCAGTTCCAGGTCCAGCGACTTGACGAACGGCAGGTCCTTCAGGATCGGCACGGCCAGTTCGGCGTAGGCTTCGTAGACGTCGAAGCGACCCGAGACGGGCGGGCTGGCGTTGAAGCCGGTCAGGTTGCCGGTCGCCAGGTCCTGGCTGGGGTTGAAGGCGAATTCTTCGGCGCGGTATTCGCCGCCGACGGCGAAGCCGACCGGACCAGCGGGCAGCGAGAAGAAGTTGCTGGTGTCGCCGTAGAAGTTCAGGCCCGCGTAGAGCTGCTCGTAGTCTTGCGACGAGTTGATGCGGGTCTTGATGAAGTTCGCCGCGGCGGCCGAGATGTTGCCTTGGCCGAACAGGTTGATCGGCACGCAGCCGCCCGACGGATCAAGACAGCCGGTGCCCGAGGCGTTCAGCAGCAGGGCCTGCTGGATGCGGGCCAGGCTGGTGTCGCCCAGCAGCGAGTTGCTGCCGTGGGTGTTGCCGTACTGGAAGTAGCTGTCGAAGCCGCCGTTGATGCCTTCGATCTCGCCCTTCAGGCCCAGTTGGACCTGGAAGCCGCTGAAGTCGAAGCGCGAGATGCGCGGGCCGACTTCCGACAGGCGGCGGTTGAACACGCCGGTGACGGTGTCGTAGAGGCCGTCGCCGTCGCTGTCGACGTCGGTGAAGGTGCCGGCGGTCCACGAGGCGCTCGACGGGATCGTGTAGGCGGTGCTCGAACCCAGGCTGTTCAGCGCGGTCTTGGCCGCGGCCGTCAGGAACGGGTTGTTGTCCAGCGTGAAGCGGAACGTGCGGTTGCCGATCGGCGTCGGAGCCAGCTGGGTGATGACCTTGCTGCTGACGAAGTTGCCCTTGGCGTAGGCGGTCAGGCCCGGCTTGATCTCATAGCTGGCCAGCGAGGTGACCGAGTAGCGCTCTTGCGGGGTCTGGACGTAGTTGACCGGCGCGAAGTTGTAGGTGTCGGTGTTGGCGTTGTAGAGGCGCACGTTGCCGTCCGTCAGGAACAGCGCGGTGTTGGCCGAGTTGTTGGCCACGCCCGGCAGGGTCACGAAGCGACCCGAAACGAACGAGCCGACCTGGCCCGGTTCGTTCGAACCCGAACCGCTGGGGACCAGGCCCGTGCGGGTGGCGTTGTCGCCCCAGGCGGTGCTGAGCATGCCGCCGCGCTCGCCCTGGGTCAGGGCTTCACGCTTGTTGTAGCCGAGGCTGAGGACGACGTTGCCCTTCTTGTCGCCGCCGAAGTTGGCGCCGAAGGTCATCGAGCCCGAGTAGATCGGGGCTTCGCCCTTGTCGGTGGCCTGGTAGCCGGCCGACACTTCCATGCCTTCGAAGTCGTCCTTCAGGATGAAGTTGACGACGCCGGCGATGGCGTCCGAGCCGTAAACGGCCGAACCGCCGCCCGACAGCACTTCGATGCGCTTGATCAGGGCCGGCGGGATCAGGTTGATGTCGACGCTGCCGGCTTGGGTGGTCGGCGTCTGGCGCTTGCCGTCCACGAGCACCAGGGTGCGGTTGGAGCCGAGGCCGCGCAGGCTGACGGTGGCCGTGCCGTTGCTGCCGTTGTTGACCGTCGAGGTGATGCCCGGGACGGCTTGCGGCAGGGTGTTGATCAGGTTTTCGGTGTTCACCACGCCCGACTGCTGCAGTTCCTTTTCGCCGACGGCGGCGACGGGGCTGCTGGAGGTCAGGTCAGGACGCGCGATGCGCGAACCGGTGACGACGATTTCCTCGACCGCGGCAGGTTCTTCCTGCGCGAAAGCCGGCGAGGCCACCACGACCGGCGCGATCACGCCGCAGAGCAGGGTGGACGCAAGCAAACGCTTACGCATGGACAAGGCGTGCAACATCAAACCTCCAAAACATATCGCAGCGCCGCTCGCGTTCCCCCGTGCGGCGCATTTTTGCCCCCCCGCGTCGGGCTCGAAGCGGGTCTGCGCCATGAACGTCGTTTGCCGAACCGGGGTCAATCTTGCCCTGATGGATCGGATTACATTTGGTTCACACTGTAACAAAAGGGACGCACTCCGCCCCAAACGCGCCACACATTGCTGCGTTTTCGCCCATTATGGTCGAACAAGTCCTGGAAATGTTTCTAGAACAGAAACAATTCATATCGATAATCGACCAATGCCCACGGCCAAGTCGGCTTGAGCATCATCGGCAATTTGTTCCAGCTTTGCCGGTAAGAATTCGATCAATTGTTGTGTTGTCGACGGTATACGAAAACTCGCGTTCGCCAGTTTTCAACTCAAAAGCACGCAATGGATAACATTGCAATTTGGTAATCCGCCGTCATTCGCCGAAGCCGCCGGCCTGACGCCGACAAGGCGAGGCGCCCGTTTTTTCGGCGCCCGACATATGACGCTTGTCGGGGGTGATTGAACCGGCGAACGTCGATCTGTTAGCTAGAACCCGTCGTCGCCCTCGCCGCGACGGGGGAGATTCGCCGTGAACCACGCCGCCCGATGACGGCCCTCAAGCCCGCCTTGCGCATCCGCGCGAATCTCGACCCTTCGTCGTACGCCGAAACCTTCGCCCGCGAGGGCGTGGTGCAGATCCCCGTGTTCCTGCAGCCGATCGACGCCGAAGCCGCCGGCGACCTGCTGGAGGCCGTCTCCTCGTGGGCGATCGTCGCCCCCGACGAGAAGAACGAGACGCTGGTCATCACCAACGAGGCCATCCGCAAGTTCGGCGACGCGGCCGTGCGCCAGTTCCTGCAGAGCGCGCTGAAGCGCGCCTCGCGCGGGTTCTCGTTCATTCACCTGTCCTACCCGCTGCAGGACGAGTACGCGCGAGACCCCTCCCCGTCCGTCCACGCCCTCACCGAACTGGCGCAGAGCCGGGCGTTCCTCGACTTCGGGGCGAAGGTGATCGGCGCGCCGCACGTCGCCGGCGTTCGCGTGCAGGCGTCGAACTACCGCCCCGGCGACTTCCTCACCCTGCATGACGACAGGCACGGCCGCGACACGCGCCTGGCCGCCTTCACCCTGGGCTTCACGCGCGAATGGCGGCCCGACTGGGGCGGTCAACTGCTGTTCCACGACGCCGACGGCCAGATCGAGCGCGGCTTCATGCCCGGCTTCAACGTGCTGACCCTGTTCAAGGTGCCCCGCCAGCACTCGGTGGCGCCGGTCGCCGCCTATGCCGCCGCCAAGCGCCTGTCGATCACGGGCTGGCTGATCGACGACCCCCAAGGAGCGCCGCGATGAACCGCCTTTCCATTCCTTCGCCCCGCGCGCTGGTCGCCACCGGCGTCGCCGCCGTCCTGGCTGTGGGCGCGGCCCAGGCCGCCGCTCCGGTCGTCCGCGACGTCGCCCCCGCCCTGAAGGCCCTGCTCGACTGCCGGGGCGTCGCCGAGAACGACAAGCGGCTGGCCTGCTACGACGCGGCCGTCGACTCGATCACCGCCGCCGAGAAGAAGGGCGACGTCATCATCGTCGATCGCCAGCAGGCCCAGGCGGCCCGGCGCCAGGCCTTCGGCCTCGACCTTTCGGCCCTGTCGATCTTCGACCGCGGCGACAAGGCCGAGGAGGTCGACCGCATCGCGGGCGAGGTGACCAAGGCCGTCCGCGGCGCCGACGGCCGCTGGATCCTGACCCTCGCCGACGGCGCGACCTGGCGCCAGGCCGACGACCGCTCGCTGTCCTCGCCGCCCAAGGCGGGCTCGAAGGTCGAGATCCGCAAGGCCGCCGCCGGCAGCTACCTGATGAACATCGACGGACAGACCGCCGTCCGCGCGCGGCGGGTCGTCGGTCCCTGACAGCACAGGCCGGGAGGCCAGCAGATGATGAAATACCTCGACACGGTTCGCGAACTGCTCGTCGCCTATCTCGTCATCCTGCTGGCCGCCGCCGGCGCCTATGCGTTCTTCGAGGGCAAGTCGTATCTCGACGCCATCTGGTGGGCCTGCGTGACGGCCACCACGGTCGGCTATGGCGACTTCTACCCGGCCACGCCCGGCGGACGGGTGGTCGCCGTGCTGCTGATGCACGTCACCCTTCTGCTGATCCTGCCGCTGCTGATCGGCACCATCTGCTCGCGCTGCATCAAGGACGCCAACGAGTTCAGCCACGCCGAGCAGGAAGAGATCAAGGCGACGCTGGCGCGGCTGGAGGCCAAGCTGGCGGAAAAGGACTAGGTCGCTTCGAGACACGCCTCGCGCAGTCGGACCAGGGCCTTGGGCGTGTCCTTGCGAAGCCCAGCGCGCAGCAGCGCCTTGGGGATCGCCCAGTCCACCGACAGGCGATTTTCATAGAACACCCGCGTGCCGGCCCCGCCGTTCATGGGCTCCAGCCGCCATTGCCCCTCCTCGGCCTTCAGGTCACCCTCGACCAGACGGAAGCGGATGCGCCGGCGCGCCTCGTAGTCCGACCGGAACACGATGCGCATGCGGGGAAAGAACAGGCTCTTGCGCGTGACATGTTCACGCACGTCCCAGCCCCGCTTCTGATCGCCCGACAACACCGCGCAGCGTTCGAGGTTGGTGATCATCCGCGCCGCGCTCGCGCAATCGGTCAGCACCGCCCATACCCTGTCTGGCGACGCGGGGATGTCGACGACTCCACGAACCTGGCCGCCGGTCGCGCCAGCCGGATCGGGCGAGACCTCGGCATGGGCCTCGCCACGCGCCAGCGTCGCCTGGGCCTGCGGCGACAGTTCGAAGGCCCAGGCCGGCGAAGCGCCGAAGAAGGCCAGGATCAGGATCGATAGCGTCCGCAACCGCGCCTCCGGGAAAGCCCCAAAGGCAGCTACGTGTCCGACAGGCGATCAGATGCGAGCCTAGCCCACCCGCTTCATGCTCAGGATCTGGACGGGCGCCTTCAGCATCTCGTCCTTCATCGCCTCGGTGTAGGCGGGGCCGCCGGTCGGCATGGCAAGGATCTTCTTCACGATCGGCAGGCCCTCGACGACAGTCCCAAAGGCGGCGAAGCACAGATTGTCCCCTTTCGCGCCCGGATGGGCGTCGAGATACGGCATGGCGCTGGCGCAGATGAAGAAGTCGCACGTCGCCGTGCCCGGCGCGTTGCGGGCCATCGAGATCACGCCCGGCTTGTGGCGAATGCCGGTCTTGGTCGTGCTCTCGTGGGCGATCGGCGCGAAGCGGCGCGCGCGCGGCGGCGGCGCGCCCTGGATCGAGCCCGCCCCCTTCACGCCCTTGGTGCGCGAGGCGCGATAGAAGGTCCCGCCGTCGTACTTCTTGGCGTCGACATAGCGCAGGAAGTTGGCCGAGGTGACCGGCGCCTTCTTGTCCTCCAGCTCCACCATGATCTGGCCAGCGCTGGTCTGGATGGCCACGCGCGGCTTGCCGGCGGCCAGGGCCAGGCCCGGCGCGGCGACCACGAGACCGGCGGCGCCGATCAGGGTGCGGCGGGCGATAAAGGAACTCATGCTCGTCACTTCTCCTGCGCTGACACGTTGGCTTAGCGGTCCAGCATCACCCCGTCGACCACTCAGAATGGCCCGCTGGTCAAGCGATTGTAGGCCCTGCGCCGCAACACGCTGCGCACGGCCCAGACCAGTCCGGCGCAAACGGCCATCCCCAGGAGGAACACGAGAACAAAGACCCAGCTACCGGCATCGGTCCCGCCCGCGAATAGCACCCGCACGACCACGGGAAAGCCAACGGCCACCAGCGTCGCGCCGAAGGCCTTGAGGAAGGACATGCCCGGACCATCCGGTTCTTTCAGCAACCGCCCCACGATCGCGCTCAGGCCTTGCCCCAGCCGCCGCCGCCCGGCGTCTCGATGACAACGCGATCCCCTGCGCCGACCTGGGCCTCGTCGGTGGCGGCCAGGGCCTGCACGCTCCCGTCGGCCCGCTCGATCCGCGCAAGGCCCAGCGCGCCGCTGGCCCCGCCGTGCAGGCCGAACGGCGGCACGCGGCGGCGGTTGGACAGCAGGGTCACGGTCATCGGCTCGCGGAAGCCGATGGTGCGCACCACCCCGTCGCCCCCGTGATGCTCGCCCGTTCCGCCCGAGCCGCGCCGAATCGAGAAGGCCTCGACCCGCACCGGATAGCGGGTTTCCAGCACCTCGGGATCGGTCAAGCGGCTGTTGGTCATGTGGGTCTGCACCGCGTCGGCGCCGTCGAAATCCGGCCCTGCCCCAGCGCCGCCGCAGATGGTCTCGTAGTACTGCCGCCGTTCGTCGCCGAAGGTGAAGTTGTTCATCGTGCCCTGCGCGGCCGCCATCACGCCCAGCGCGCCATAGAGCGCGTCGACCACCACCTGGCTGGTCTCGACATTGCCGGCCACCACCGCAGCGGGATAGCGCGGCTTCAGCATCGAGCCCTCGGGAATGACCAGTTCGACGGGCCGCAGGCAGCCGTCGTTCATCGGGATCTCGTCGTCCACCAGGGTGCGGAAGACGTACAGCGCCGCTGCCCGGCAGATCGAGGCCGGGGCGTTGAAGTTGGTCGGGACCTGGTCGCTGGTGCCGGTGAAGTCGACCCGCGCCGTGCGGGCGGTCTGGTCCACCGTGATCACCACCTTCACCACGCTGCCGTCGTCGAGCTCGTAGGCGAAGGCGCCGTCCGACAGCCTGGCCAGCACGCGGCGCACGGCCTCCTCGGCATTGTCCTGCACGTGGGCCATGTAGGCCTCGACCACGTCCTGGCCGAACTCGGCGACCAGGCCGGTCAGGCTTTCGGCTCCGCGCGCGCAGGCCGCCACCTGGGCCTTGAGGTCGCCGATGTTCTGGTCGGGATTGCGGGCCGGCCACTTGCCCGAGGCCAGCAGGGCGCGCGTCTCGGCCTCCAGGAACCGCCCGCCCTCGACCAGCAGGAAGTTCTCGATGAGGACGCCCTCCTCCTCGACCGTCCGGCTGCCCGGCGGCATCGAGCCCGGGGTGATCCCGCCGATGTCGCCCTGGTGACCGCGCGCGGCGACGTAGAACAGCAGAGCCCCGGCCGCGTCGAACACCGGCATGACCACCGTCACGTCCGGCAGGTGGGTGCCGCCGGCATAGGGGGCGTTCAGCATGTAGACGTCGCCGGGCTTCATGCCCCGGCCGTCGCTGCTGCGGCCATTACGGATGGCCCGCACGCTGTCGCCCATCGAACCCAGGTGCACCGGCATGTGCGGGGCGTTGGCGATCAGGTTGCCGTCGCGGTCGAACAGGGCGCAGGAGAAGTCGAGCCGCTCCTTGATGTTCACCGAATAGGCGGTGTTCTGCAGGGCGAAACCCATCTCCTCGGCCACGGCCATGAAGAGGTTGTTGAACACCTCCAGCATCACCGGGTCGGCCTCGGTTCCGGCCGCCCGGCGCGGGGCCAGGGTCTCGACGCGGTCGAGGATCAGGTTCAGGTGCGCATCGACCTTGGCCCGCCAGCCGGGTTCAACGATGGTCGTGCCGGTGGCCTCGCGGATAATGGCGGGACCCGCGACCTCGGCTCCAATCGCCATCTCATCGCGATCGAAAACGGGCGTCGCATAGGCAGATCCAGCCAATCGGACCTCCACCTCGGCAAGACGCTTCGGCGCCCCGGTAGACGCACTGGATTTAGGTTCCAGCGCCGATCCGGCGTCGGCATGGCCGATGGCTTCGACGCTCAGGGTCTCGACCACCAGCGGCGTCGCCGGCGAGACGAAGCCGAAGCGGCGCTGGTGCAGGGTCTCGAACGCCGCCTTCACGCCTTCCGCATCCGTCAGCGGCACCCGCAGCGGCGTGTCGGTGCCGGCGTACTTCACCAGCAGGGCGGCTTCCGTCTCGACCGTCACCAGCGGCGCGTCCTGGGCGCGCAGGGCGGCCTGCGCCTCCGCCGCCAGGGCGGCGGCGCGGGCCGGCAGGGTCGCGGCGGCCTCGTCCAGGCGCTGCTCCACCGTGGCCTCGCGCAGCAGGCGCAGGTCGGCCAGGCCCATGCCATAGGCGCTGAGCACGCCCGCGAACGGATGGATCATCACCGTCTTCATGCCCAGGGCGTCGGCCACCAGGCAGGCGTGCTGCCCGCCTGCTCCGCCAAAGCACGCCAGCACGTAGCGGGTGACGTCGTAGCCGCGCTGGATCGAGATCTGGCGCACGGCCTTGGCCATGTTCTCGACGGCGATGGTCAGGAAGCCCTCGGCGATCTCGGCCGGGGTCATGGCGCGGCCCGTCGCCGCCGCGATCTCTGCGGCCAGCGCCTCGAAGCGCTGCACGACCACGTCGCGGTCCAGCGGCTGGTCGGCGTTCGGGCCGAAGACGTGCGGGAAAAACTCCGGCTGCAGCTTGCCCAGCATCACGTTGCAGTCGGTCACCGTCAGCGGCCCGCCGCGGCGATAGCAGGCCGGCCCGGGATTGGCCCCGGCCGAGGCCGGGCCCACCCGCAGGCGCGCGCCGTCGAAGCTGCAGATCGAGCCGCCGCCGGCCGCCACGGTATGGATGTTCATCATCGGCGCGCGCATGCGCACGCCGGCCACCACCGTCTCGTAGGCCCGCTCGTACTCGCCGGCATAGTGGCAGACGTCGGTCGAGGTGCCGCCCATGTCGAAACCGATGACGCGGGAAAAGCCCGCCTCCGCCGCCGTCTTGGCCATGCCGACCACGCCGCCGGCCGGACCGGATAGGATGGCGTCCTTGCCGCGGAAGGCCCGCGCGTCGGTCAGGCCGCCGTTCGACTGCATGAAGAAGAGCCGCGTCTCCTGTCCGAGACGCGAGGCCACCTGGTCTACATAGCGGCGCAGGATCGGCGACAGATAGGCGTCGACCACCGCCGTGTCGCCCCGCCCGACCAGCTTCATCAGTGGGCTGACCTCGTGGCTGGCCGAAACCTGGGTGAAGCCCACCTCGCGGGCGATGGCGGCGACGCGGGCCTCGTGGTCGGTGAAGCGGAAGCCGTGCAGCAGCACGATGGCCACCGCGCGGAAGCCGGCGTCGTAGGCGCCCTGCAGCCCCTCGCGGGCGGCGGCCTCGTCCAGCGGTCGCACCACCTCGCCGTCGACGCCGACGCGCTCGTCGATCTCGACGACTTGGGTGTAGAGCGCCTCGGGCTTGACGATGTTGCGGTCGAACAGCTTGGGCCGGGCCTGCTGGCCGATGCGCAGGGCGTCGGCGTGGCCCTTGGTGATCGCCAGCACCGTCGGCTCGCCCTTGCGCTCGAGCAGGGCGTTGGTGGCCACCGTGGTGCCCATCTTCACCGCCAGGGCCGTCCCGCCGCCACCCTGGTCGAGCAGGGCGCGCACGCCGGCAACGGCGGCGTCCTCGTACTGCTCGGGGTTTTCCGACAGCAGCTTGTGGGTGACCAGGCGCCCGTCGGGACGGCGGGCGACGATGTCGGTGAAGGTGCCGCCGCGATCGATCCAGAATTCCCAACCGGTCGCGCGCGGGTCTTCGAGGGTCATGGGGCGGGGGCTCCGGATCACTTCGACCCGTGAATAGCTCCCGCCCCACGCTACGTCATTACTTGAAGAGACCTAGCAGGCTGGCGATCCCCCACAGGCCGATGGCGAGGAAGATCAGCGCCGCGCCGATGCGCACATATTTCAGCGGCACGATCCTGGTCGCCGCCTCGCCCAGATACACGGCCGGCACGTTGGCCAGCATCATGCCCAGCGTGGTGCCGGCGGCCACCATGACGACGTTGTGGAACTGGGCGCCCAGGGCCACCGTGGCGATCTGGGTCTTGTCGCCCATCTCGACCAGGAAGAAGGCGACGGCCGTGGTGGCGAATACGCCGTAGCGGCCGACCGCGCCGCCGTCCTCGTCATCGGCCTTGTCGGGGATCAGCGCCCACCCGGCCATGGCGATGAACGAGATGGCGATCAGCCATTGGAACCAGGCGCCCTGCAGGTACTGGGCGACCAGCGAACCGGCCAGCGCCGCCAGGGCATGGTTCAGCAGGGTGGCGACCAGGATGCCCAGGATGATCGGGATCGGCTTCTTGAACCGCGTGGCCAGGATGATGGCCAGGAGCTGGGTCTTGTCGCCGATTTCGGCGATGGCCACGACCAGGGTCGAGACGAGCAGGGATTCCATGAAACACCGTTGCGGGGCCGAGCGCAGACAAGACAACAGCGACCGTTTCCCCGCCCGGCCGGACGGAAAACGACGCCATTGGTCTCGCCAGGAAAGCTGTCGGTGCTTTCCTCGCCCGCGCCATGGTCCCGAAAGACCAAGTATGTTGACGGCGGGCCCCGCTGATAGGCGCGGGCGGCTACTCCCCAAGGGATGACGGGCGTGTAGCCGCACCCGCCGCCCGGATCAAGCAGAGAGCCATTCGCAAGTTGGAGTGTGGTCGGCTGGCGGATGTCGGTCGCCCCTCTCTCTTTGAGAGAGGGAGGGGCCCGCGCCGAAGGCGTGGGAGGGTGAGAGGTAACAAACTTTCAGAATGAGGCGCGACGAAAGAGCCGAGGCGTGGCGCGGATCACGGCCGAACGAATAGGGATTTTCCTGCCCGCGGTGAAACCTCTCACCCTCCCATGGCTTCGCCATGGGCCCCTCCCTCTCTCTCAGAGAGAGGGACTTAAACCGCCGCCGGCGCCTCGAACCTCAGCAGCTGGATCGACACCCGCACCTTGCCGGAAACGAAGTTGCCGCCGGCCGCCGTCAGCACCACGGGCGTGTCGGCGTAATACGCCGTCGGCCCCACCACGCCGATGTTGCTGGCGTTCAGCCCCACGCCCAGCGAGCTGCCGAACTTGCCCGTCTCGCCGGCCACGCCGCAGCTGTACGAGATCGCGCCGGTGACGGCGGCGCTGGTGCGGGTCGAGACCCCCAGCACGATCGAGCGGGCCGGGATCACGGCGGCCGTCGCCACCGAGGCGCCGGTAAGGCTCGCCTCGGCCTCGCGGATCTCGACGCGCACGTCGGCCCCGAACGGCGAGCGGGCGGCGGTCAGGCCCTGGAAGGTCGACGACAGCGCCGCCCAGGCCGAGCCGGTGAACACCGCCACCTGGCCCTCGTCGGCGATCCAGGCGGTGAAGCCGGCGGCCGGAACGATCGCCTCCCAGGCCCCGGCCTCGAAGCGCATCAGGCTGTGAGCGGAAGCGGCGGCCCAATCGGCGCCGGTGGCGGCGGCGGGACGGATCCATATCGCGCCGTCGGCGGGCGCGGGCGGCTGGACGCTGGTCGTGCGGCTGATCACGCAGGGCTGAACCAGGCCGTCCAGCCGGGCGAGGCCCTCATTGACCGTGATGTGCTTCTGGGCTTGCCCCGCGGCCACATAGGGCAGCGAAAGGCGGGGCGTGGCGGCGTCTGACATGGAGGCGCTCCTGGCGGTTTCGAACCCGCTCAGGATCGCCTTGCCGGAGCAGCCGGGGACGAAGCCGCCTTCGTCCCCGGCGCGATCCCCGTCCTACTCGGCGGCGAAAGCCAGGCGATTACCGGCCGTCAAGGCCGTCTTGGCCGCCAGTTCGGCCTTGGCGTCCTCATATTCCTCCGCCAGCTTGGCGATGCGTTCAGCGACCGGCAGCACTTCCTTGATCGCGCCGATGCCCTGGCCCGAACCCCAGATGTCGCGCCAGGCCTTGGCGTCCTGGTTGCCGCCCGAGCCGAAGCTCATCTTCGACGGATCGCTTTCCGGCAGATTGTCGGGATCCAGGCCCGCGGCGACGATCGACTGGCGCAGATAGTTGCCGTGCACGCCGGTGAAGAGGTTCGAATAGACGATGTCGCTGGCGTTGGCCTCGGTGATCGTGCGCTTGTAGGCCTCGGGAGCATTGGCCTCTTCGGTCGCGATGAAGGCCGAGCCGATATAGGCCAGGTCCGCGCCCATGGCCTGGGCCGACAGGATCGAGCGGCCGCTGGCGATGGCGCCCGACAGGGCCACCGGGCCGTCGAACCAGGTGCGGATCTCCTGCACCAGGGCGAAGGGCGAGATCGCGCCGGCATGGCCGCCGGCCCCGGCCGCCACGGGAATCAGGCCGTCGGCCCCCTTCTCGACAGCCTTGCGGGCGAAACGGTCGTTGATCACGTCGTGCAGGGTGATGCCGCCGTACGAGTGGATCGCCTGGTTCAGGTCCTCGCGCGCGCCCAGCGAGGTGATCACCACCGGCACCTTGTACTTCACGCACAGCTCGAGATCCTGCTCGAGGCGGTTGTTGGTCTTGTGCACGATCTGGTTCACCGCGAACGGGGCCGACGGCATGTCCGGATGGGCCTTGTCCCACGCCGCCAGTTCCTCGGTGATCCGGGCCAGCCATTCGTCCAGCTGCGACAGCGGGCGGGCGTTCAGCGACGGGAACGAGCCGACGATGCCGGCCTTGCACTCGGCGATGACGAGGTCCGGGTTGCTGATGATGAACAGCGGCGAGGCGATCACCGGCAGGCGCAGACGGTCGCGCAGGATGGGCGGCAGAGCCATGGGACGGGGGTCTCCTCGTTCCGCGACGTCACGCGCCGCGCATGTTAACAGCGTTAGCTTAAACGCCTGTTCATGGGACTTGCAAGCGCTTGACCTCCGTGGCGGCAGGCGCGCAACTGCATCAAAATACAAGAATGCCGCACCGCAGGAGAACCCCGTCGTGAGCGAGGCGCCCGCCCAACTGGCCGACGACTTCGGCCCGCCCGACGAAGCCCTGGCCCAGGCCAAGTGGTTGAAACTGGTCGAGAAGACCCTGAAAGGGGCCGATTTCGACGAGACCCTGACGCGCGCCACCCCGGACGGGATCACCATCCGCCCGCTCTACACCGCGAACGACGCCGTCACCGTGGCCCGCGACCTGCGCGCTCGCGACATCGACCGCCCCTGGGACCTTCGCACGAAAGTCGCCCATCCCGACGCCAAGCACGCCAACGGCGAGATCCTGAAGGACCTGGAGAACGGCGCGGCCTCGGTGCTGCTGGCGCTGGATCCGGCCGGCCAGACCGGCGTCGCGGTCGGCTCGCGCGACGACCTGGCCCGCGTGCTGGACGGCGTGCTGCTGGACCTCGCCCCCGTGGCGCTGGACGCCGGCTTCCTGGGCCCCAAGGTCGCCGACTGGCTGGGCGCCCTGGCCAAGGCCGCGCCCAACGCGCCGCTGGCCTTCCACATGGACCCGCTGAGCGCCTGGATGCTGGCCGGCGTCAGCCCCGGCCCGATCGAGAGCCACATCTTCAGCGCCGCCACGGTCGGCGCGCGCCTCGCCGAAACCTACGCGGTGGCCAGCCTGTTCCTGGCCACCGGCCGCGCCGTGCACGAGGCCGGCGGCTCCAACGCCGAGGAGCTGGCGGTGATGGCCGCCAGCGCCGTCGCCTACGCCAAGGCCCTGGTCCGCTCGGGCCTATCGATGAACGAGGCCTGGTCGCGCATCGTGCTAGGCGTCAGCCTGGACGGCGAGTACTTCACGGGCGTGGCCAAGGTGCGCGCCGTCCGGTCGCTGTGGGCGCAACTGACCAAGGCCTGCGGCGTCGACGTCCCCGCCCGCATCGAGGCCCGCTCGTCGCAGCGGATGCTGGCCCGGGCCGACGCCTGGACCAACCTTTTGCGCCTGACCGCCGCCGGCTTCGCGGGCGCGGTGGGCGGCGCCGACACGGTGGTGCTCGGAAACTTCACCGACGCCATCGGCCTGCCGACCGCCTTCGCCCGCCGACAGGCCCGCAACACCCAGCTCGTCCTGATGGAAGAGAGCCACCTGGGCCGCGTCGCCGACCCGGCCGGCGGTGCCTGGTACCTCGACACCCTGACCGACCAGCTGGCCCGCGCCGCCTGGGGCGGTTTCCAGGCCATCGAAGCCGACGGCGGCATCGTCAAGGCGCTGGAAAGCGGCCTGATCGCCGACATCGTCGCCGAAACCCGCGAGGGACAGGAAGCGTCCTTCGCTGACAAGAGCCGCAAGATCCTGGGCGTCACCGCCTTCCCCAACGCCGACGACAAGACGCCGGAGGTCGAGACGCCCGATCCTGCCGCCTTCGCCGTCGACGGTCCCGACCCGCGCCTGCCCGGCCCCGACAGCCGCTGCCCGCCACTGACGCCCATCCGCTTCGCCGCCGCCTTCGAGGGAGCCTGAGCCGTGAGCAAGTTCCCCGATTTCGCCGACGTCGCCTTCGAGGCGCCCGAACCGGCGGCCGCGCCGCAGGCCGGCAAGGCCTGGAGCACGCCCGAGGGCGTCGACGTCGCCCCCGCCTTCACCGCCGAAGACGCGGCGGGCCTGGACTTCACCGACGGCCGCCCCGGCGTCGCGCCCTTCGTGCGCGGCCCGTACCCGACCATGTACGTCACCAACCCGTGGACGATCCGCCAGTACGCCGGCTTCTCCACGGCCGAGGACTCGAACGCCTTCTACCGCCGCAACCTGGCGGCCGGTCAGATGGGCCTGTCGGTCGCCTTCGACCTGGCCACCCACCGCGGCTATGACTCAGACCACGAGCGGGTGAAGGGCGATGTCGGCATGGCGGGCGTCGCCATCGACTCGATCCTCGACATGCGCACCCTCTTTTCCGGCATCCCGCTCGACAAGATGAGCGTGTCGATGACCATGAACGGCGCGGTGCTGCCGATCCTGGCGCTCTACATCGTCGCCGCCGAG